>Ga0208492_1000105_pt1 | contig 87257 bp, 73 predicted proteins | sample Subbioar_CSW14AB_FD_184820 | JGI IMG/M metagenome (GOLD analysis project Ga0208492, IMG submission 184820) | Serpentinite rock and fluid subsurface biosphere microbial communities from McLaughlin Reserve, California, USA - CR12Mar_CSW14AB (SPAdes) | ecosystem: Environmental > Terrestrial > Deep...
GTATCACCGGACCATCAGCCAACGGATCACTATGCGGCATACCCAATTCAATTAAATCAGCACCGTTTGCCTGTAATGCTTTCATCACCTCTAATGTACTGCTCAACTGCGGATAACCTGCGGTGCAGTACACATTCAGTACCTGCTTGCTTTTGCGTTGAAACAAATCCTTTATTCTGCTCATAAGTTCTAACTTCTGTATTCTTGATTCTAAATTCTTCCTTCCATGGCTGTCATATACGTCGCCAGATCCTTATCGCCTCTTCCGCTCAAACAAATGATCACCTGGTCGTCTGTTTTAAATGGATGATTGTGCAACACGGCAAACGCATGTGCTGTTTCCAACGCCGGAATAATTCCTTCCAGCTTACTTACCTCAAAAGCAGCAGCCAAGGCTTCTTCATCCGTTGCACTCAAGAAAATACCACGACCGCTGTCAAATATATTCGCATGCATGGGGCCAATACCCGGATAATCCAAACCCGCCGAAATACTATGCGGTTCCACCACCTGTCCATCTGCTGTTTGCATCAACAAACTTTTACTGCCATGCAAAATACCCGGCTTGCCCAGTTGTGTCGTTGCTGCACTCATGCCGCTGTTTACACCATGCCCTGCTGCTTCCACTGCAATCAACTGCACACTTAATTCATCTAAGAAATGATAGAACGCACCGGCTGCATTACTGCCGCCACCCACGCAAGCCATTACATGCGTTGGCAAATCGTTGCCTGTGTGTTCTTTTAACTGCCAACGCATTTCTTCACTGATGACACTCTGAAACTTTGCCACCATATCCGGATATGGATGCGGCCCCACCACACTACCGATGATGTAATGCGTATCGTTCGGGTTATTGATCCAGTCACGAATGGCTTCATTCGTTGCATCCTTTAACGTTTTACTGCCGCTTGTTGCAGGTACTACTTTTGCACCCAGCATTTTCATACGGGCCACATTCGGCGCCTGGCGTTCAATATCTTTTTCGCCCATGTACACAATGCACTCCACGCCTTTCAACGCACACACGGTTGCCGTTGCCACACCATGCTGCCCGGCACCTGTTTCTGCAATGATGCGTTTCTTGCCCAATCGTTCGGCCAACAGAATTTGTCCTACCGTGTTATTGATCTTATGTGCGCCGGTATGACAAAGATCTTCACGCTTCAACCAGATATTGGTGTTGAATTGTTTGCTCAACCGCTTGGCATAAAATAACGGTGTCGGACGACCGACATAATCTTTCAGCAACGCTCTGAACTCTTTCTGAAAAGCAGCATCGCTCATAATATCGAGGTAACGGCTCTGCAGTTCCTCCACATTCCGATGCAGCATTTCTGGAATATACGCTCCACCGAACTTTCCGTAATAACCTTGCGCAGAAGGTTTTTGATATGTTGTTTCCATTTTTTATTTCTTTATGTAGCCAGCGACTGTACTACTGTTTAACTTTTGTTGCGTCGCACACTTGTACGTTTTGTAATTCTATTCATCTTTAAAGAAGCTGTTTACATTTTTCACTACCAGGTTCGAGTACAAACATTCCTTTAGTCGTGCCAATCCATATCCTCTTATACTTATCAATGAAACAGAAATCATGATCTAACCCCTTTAACCCTTCAATTCTTTTGGTCTCAAACTTTGAATTTATCTTGGTTAGAATTGCGTCTTCATAATTTCCTTTACTCTCGCTTCCTAAAATGTAAAAATTAGAGTTTACATATAAGAACGATTGTAGCCATTTTACATCTTCGATTCTTGCAACCAAAGAAAATTTTAATGTTTTCAAATCAACTTCAACCATTGCCCCAGAATTTGTTATCAAAAAGACAGTATTGGTATCGAGATGCAGAGACAATCTTGTAGATTTAACAGGATTACTAAACTTTCTGTATTTCTTATTTTTCACATTGAACAAACATATCGTATCCGATGTTATTTTACTGTAAGTATTCCCAACAGCATAAATATCAAATCCCCTATTATATTCGTCGAAGTTTGTTCTTTTTTTCCAGCTAAGACTTGTTTCAACATTCGTACTCCTATGTTCCCACAAATTTCCCCGATCATCAACAATCCAAAGTTTACCAGCAATTTCAATAAATTCCATGGCAAAAAACAAATCAGTATTTAGTTCAATCTGCTTCCATGTTACTCCTATATCATCAGAATAAAAAAGCCTTGAATAACTCCTTTCATGAATACCAATCCAACTATCAATTCCCCAAATGCGCCTACCGTCTAAACCCAATTGCTTTATCAATTGGCGCTCAGTGGTTTTCCAGCTTTTTCCTCCATCATGCGATACAATGATTGACATATCATGAGTCGATGCCACAATTGTATCTTTTCCAATAACAACTAAATCAAGAATAGATGGCGATTGCGATTTTGCTGAATTAGCAACCACACTTAATAAAATAATTAGTACAATTCGCATTTATCAAATTCTCCTTACCTCTATTAAATTACTTATCAGTTTTAATCGAATTACCGTCATGCCGACGCACGAGGCATCTCTAAAAATTTGTACTCCCGCTGGCGCAAGTCTCTGACTTGTGCCTTTCCGTTACTTGTCTCCAACACTCACTGTTATACAAAATTTAGTAACACTTGGCATCAGGTCAGAGACCTGCGCCAGAAAAGTATTCAGTCATCATCTCAATCATTCAAATAACTTCAACTCTAAGAGATGTCTCCTTCGTCGACATGACGATTCAAACTACCTTACAAAATTAAACTCTCAACCTTTGTGTCTCCGTGTCTCTGTGTTGAAAATTCATCCTCTCACCTCCTCCACAAAACTCCTCACCAGCCCCATATTCTTTACTCCCGGTGAAACTTCAAATTTGCTGTTCACATCCAGTGCAAATAAATTTTTTGCCGCTTCTTCATTCGTAAATGCTCTAATGGCTGCTGCATCGCCGGGCTCAATCCCGCCGCTCAAAAAATAAGGTTTGTTGATGGCAGCTTCTTTCAACATTTCCCAATTAAACTTTTTACCCGTACCGCCATATCCAGCCCCAAGCGTATCGAAGAGATACATATCACAGCTATCATAATAATCTTTTACTTTCCAGGATATGTTTTCATCTTCGCCAATACGAAACGCTTTGATCGTTTGAATATAATTGCTCACCTGCTCACAAAACCTGGGTGTTTCATCGCCATGCAGTTGTACCATATCCAATCCAAAGTTCTCCACATGATTCAAAATCTCATCATACGAGGCATTCACAAATACACCCACTTTATACACTTTCAGTTTGGCACGCTTCACCATTTCACCGCTGAGGTGCTTCAATACAAAGCGGGGACTTTTATGATAAAAGATCATTCCTGCAAACTCCACACCCATTTGCCCTAGTTGGTGCATTTGCTGAAGATCCGTCATGCCGCAAACTTTAATTCTCATACGTTTTGCTTTAGCTGTTGAACAAATTCAGCAAACGCAATCGCAGGATCGGTGGTTTTCATAAAGTTTTCACCGATCAAAAATCCTTTAAATCCATTTTGTTTGAACAATACAATGTTTTCAACTGAACTGATGCCGCTCTCCGCCACTTTGATCTTATCATCCGGAATTTGCTGCGCCATCCGTAAACTCCGGTCAATATCTACTTTAAATGTCTTCAGATCACGGTTGTTAATCCCTACAATTTCCGTTTCTTCACATATATGCTCCAGTTCTTCTTCTGCATGAAGTTCCAGCAATACTTCCAAACCAAGCTCTTTTGCATAAACTGCCAATCGTTTTACTTCTGCCGGTGTTAAACAGGCAGCGATCAATAAGATCACATCAGCTCCCATGGCCCTTGCCTCTTCTATTTGATATTCATCGATCATGAAATCTTTTCTTAGAATAGGAATTTCATTCACTCTTGCTTTCAACAGATCATTGGTACTGCCGCCAAAGAACATTTCATCTGTTAACACACTCAATGCACTGGCGCCATTGCTGGTATACGCAGTGGTTATTTCCACCACATCAGCCTGTTCATTGATACTTCCTTTGCTGGGGGAACGTCGTTTGAATTCTGCAATAATGCCCGTTCTGTTTTCATCCAATAAAAATTGCTTTAATGACAATCGCTTCCTGTTATACAATGTTGAAGTTCTTAAAACTTCAACTGACGTTACAGCTTTCCGTTGCTCCACCTCAATTTTCTTTTGTTCTATGATCGCTTCTAAAATATTCATTACTGCAAGCTGATTAATTGTTTCAATGTTTCGTTTGCTTTACCGCTTTCCAAACTTTCTACGGCTGCATGATACGCATCATCGTAAGAGTTGAAGTTTCCTGTACAGTACAAACCCATGGCAGCATTAGCTAACACCACTGCATTTTGAGCCCATGTACCTTCCCCTCTTAAAATAGTAGTAAAAATTTTTGCTGATTCCTCTACAGTTGTTCCTCCCTGAATATCTGTTTGCATCACCATACGTTTTCCTAATTGCTCAGGAGTTTTCACACTCTCCCCTTTATTGGTAATGACCTTTGTATCATTTGTCAAAGAAATTTCGTCATAACCATCCAAACTGTGAATGATGGTGAATGCTTTTTCTGTTTGCTGCAACAGATAATTATAGATTCTTGCCATCTCCAGGTTAAATACCCCCACCAACTGATAAGCAGGGTTCGCCGGGTTGACCATGGGCCCGAGCATGTTAAAGAACGTACGCATACCCAAATTCTTTCTAATGGGCGCCACTGTTTTTAATGCCGGGTGAAACAAGGGTGCATGCATAAAACAAATACCTGCTTCTTCTACTTCACGTTTCAGCTTATCATTGTCATTGGAGAATTTATAACCCAATTGCTCCATTACATTGCTTGCACCGCTGATGCTCGATGCACCATAGTTGCCATGCTTGGCTACTTTTTGCCCGGCACCTGCCACAATAAAACAGGAAAGTGTAGAAATATTGAAGGTATTTTTTCCGTCGCCACCTGTGCCAACAATATCCAAAACAGCATGGCCGTTCAAATCTGCTTTTACACAGAGCTCCAGCAAGGCATCACGAAAGCCCTGTAATTCTTCAATGGTAATACTTCTCATGAGATATACCGTCATGAATGCAGTGATCTCATGTTCATTGTAAACACCTTTCCCAATATTCAGCAACACTTCATATGCCTGGTGGCGTGTAAGTGTTTTGTGTTCAAATAATAATTGTAAAATCTTTTTCATCTCAACCAGTTTTTTAGAATTTCTTCACCAAGAGGAGTCAATACACTTTCAGGATGAAATTGTACTCCCTGCACATCGAATGTTTTATGTTGTAATCCCATGATCATTCCGCTTTCATCTTCTGCAGTTATTTCCAGTTCTGCCGGAAAACCCTCTTTAGTCACCACCCAACTATGATAGCGCCCCACTTCAATTTCATCGGGCAGTCCATCAAACAAACTACTTCGTACGTTGTACTTCTTACCACCTACTTCAATCTTCGTTGCCACTCCATGAAACACAGTTGATAAATTGGTCAACGTTCCGCCAAATGCTTCCCCGATAGCCTGGTGGCCTAAACACACACCAAGAATGGATTTGGTAGCAGCATATTCTTTGATCAAGGGTAGCAGCAATCCTGCTTCTTCCGGAATACCGGGACCGGGTGATAAAATAATTTTATCGTATTCCTTTACTTTCTCCAATGGAATCTGGTCATTACGATGCACTTCCACTTTTACATGCGTGATCTTCTCCACCAAGTGAACAAGATTGTACGTGAACGAATCGTAGTTATCGAATACTAATATTTTCATACTAAAACCCTCCAAACCTCCCTGAAGGGAGGCTTACTGCTTTGATAATTCTTTTGAACTGTTTAATAATTTTTCAACTGTTGAATTAATTTCATCAAGAACAGTATCCAACTCTTTAAATACTCTTTCGTTTGAAAATCTTTCTATTACGCAACCCTGCTCTTTTAAAAACTTTTCCCGAATTATATCCTTTTCTTTAACTTCTTTAACATTATGAATACTTCCATCAACTTCAATAATTAATTTCAACTTGTGACAATAAAAATCCACAATATAAATTCCTATCGGATGTTGCCCTCTGAATTTAACTCCAAGTACTCCAGCTTTCAAGTAATTCCATAAAAGTTTTTCAGCATCAGTCATGTTTCTTCTCAAATCTTTCGCTAACTCAAAAACCAAATGACTGGCGCCACGAAACATTCCTTCGCCTTTGAATGCTGATTTATGTTTATCCTTTTCACTCATATTTCAAATGTTCATCTTTGCACATAGTGGCAAGTCTCCCTTCAGGGAGATTTAGAGGGTTTCGGCTCTAACAATTGCCTTCTTTAATGCTCCCAATTTATTGTTTACTTCCTGCAATTCACTTTCAGGTTTGCTGGCAGCCACAACACCGGCACCTGCCTGGTAGATCAATGTATTATCCTTACTCAGGAATGTACGTATCATGATCGCATGATTGCAACTGCCGTTAAAACCCATAAAGCCAATAGCACCACCGTAATAACTTCTTGCAGTGGGTTCATAAGTATCTATTAATTGCATGGCTTTGATCTTGGGAGCACCGCTTAAAGTCCCTGCAGGAAATGTTTTCGCCAGCAATTCAAAAGGATTGCTTCCTTCACGCACTTTGGCTGTTACTTCACTCACCAAATGAATCACATGGCTGTAATATTGTACCTGCCTGTAATGCGCCACACTTACATCATCACACACTCTGCTTAAGTCGTTTCGTGCTAAATCTACCAACATTACATGTTCTGCATTTTCTTTTGCATCTTTTAATAAACGCTCCGCTTCCTGTTGATCCACTTCATCATCACCGGTACGTTTGAATGTTCCTGCAATGGGATGCACCAATGCTTTACGATTCTGAATGATGAGTTGCGATTCCGGGCTGGAGCCCATCAATTTATAATCACCATAATCAAAGAAAAATAAATAGGGAGATGGATTGATGCTTCTCAACGCACGGTATACATTGAACTCATCACCATTAAATGATTGCTGAAATCTCCTGCTCAACACGATCTGGAACACATCGCCACGCATACAACTGGCAATACCTTTCTTCACCATTTCCATATATTCCTCATTGGTAACATTGGAACTTTCTTCTCCCTTCAACTGAAATGGAAATACAGGAACATCTTTACTGCGTATCAAACTCTCTACCAACGGCAATTCACTTTCAATTCCTTTGAGAACATTCTCACAAAGAAACAACTCGTCTTTATGGTGATTGATGGCTATTACATATTGATACAAACGATAACGCAACTCACCTACTCCGTTCAATTGTTTGTTGTTGATCTGCACATCCTCAAAAAACTGAACCGCATCATAGGTGGTGTAACCGTATAACCCCTGTGCAAAACGTGCTTCTTTACAATCATCAGCCGATGGTTCAAAACGCTGCATAAAATCCCAAAGAAGCGTGGGCACTTCCTTTTTATTTTTAATGTTCAGCCGCTCGGGTTTTTGTGCAGGTAATTTGTATTCTAAAGTGGAAGCATCAATCATTTCAATACCGGCAATGGCATTGACACAAATAAAACTCCAACTGTTTTCTGCAGCATGATGATCTGTACTCTCCAGTAAAATTGTATCCCGAAAACGGTCACGAAGACGCATATAGATGCCAACCGGCGTGTATACATCGGCCAGCATTTGTTTACATCTTGTTTGCAGTTCTATTTTTTTCATATCCTGTTCTTTGAATAATCAGTTTCAGACAAATAAAAAAACCCCGAAGTAATTCGGGGTCTCAGTATGATTGTACAATCACAGCAATAGCATTACAGACCCCTACGAGTTTGTATGCCACCACCATGAAATGTTAACGATCTGTTTCATTACAATGCAAATATGTTTATGAAAATTGAAAATACCAAAAAAATATTCCTGTTCATTGGTCGCTCAACAGACATCTTGTTGCTAAATTTGTTTTGTAACGATTGTAAGCATCTTATAAATTATACCCGTATGCATCGAATTTCAATGATCCTTCTTTTCAGTTTCCTCATCACCTCGTTTACGTTCGGCCAAAGTTCACCTGATGCTATTGTTGGTTCCTGGAAAAACGGCGAAGGCACAGGCATTATTCAGATCTACAAGAATGGCGATAAATACCAGGGAAAGATCATTTGGCTAAAAGAACCCAATGACCCGGAAACAGGTAAACCAAAGCTTGACAAGAAACATCCTGATGAAAAAAATCATACAAGACCTGTACTGGGCCTGGTAAATATGTGGGGGTTTCAATACAATAGCAGTGGTGAATGGACAGGTGGAAAAATTTATGACCCTAAGAATGGAAAAACCTACTCCTGCAAAATAAGTTTAGGAAAAAACAACACACTCAACGTGAGGGGTTTTGTAGGTATTTCGATGATCGGCAGAACGGATGTATGGACCAGAGAATAGTTTTTACATCCATTTCACAGATTCAGGTTGTTCAATTGCATAACGATTGATCAAACTTCTTACAAACTGGTATTCCGGGTATTGTTGCAAATGATCTTTTAATGCACCGGCATCACTTACATCAAAATCAACGGGCACATAACCCATGCCATAAAACTTTCCATTCTCCATTAGTATGCAGGCATCACTGTTATTAAAGTAAGAACGTTCCCTGATTGTGTAACTCGGTAATTCCTGTTTAAGCTGATTTACGGCATTTACAACACGTTCATTATACGTAACCGGTTTTTCCTGTTGACGGCATGCCCCATTGCAGGTTTCATTACTGCATGCTTCGTCATGAGAACGATCAATAAAACACAGCTTATGGCAAAGTGAAAAATCCCGGGCTATTCGCTTCAATTCACTCATGGCTTCCATGCGGCTGTAAAATATTTGAAGCGCCTGCAGGTTTTTATGTTTTCGGTCTATTGCTAAGCGCATATATCCATTTCCATCTTCAAACAAATACAAACCATAACCCGCCTCAAAACCTTTAATGGCCCGGTTGAATTTTGGCCACAGTCGTTTGATCTCTATTGTTTCCAATACGGAAGCCATCAATTCTGTTCCGCATTGCTGGTAGGATATGCGATGAATGTTCCGTAAAAATTCCTGGCGTTGCAGGCTGGGTCTGTTACCACTAAAATGGCTTACTACCCTTTTTTTAAGCATTTTAGCTTTGCCTACATACACCACTTTATCCTTGGCATCATGGAAATAATAAACGCCCGGAGTAAGCGGCAAGCTATCTATCTGCTCCTTGTCCAGGTTCATGGGCAGCATTTGATCTTTGCTCTGCCTCTTCAGCATGGTAAAGAGGTGGTTGTTGACGTCCTTTTTCAGCAAAAGCCGTAAAAGCTCAGCTGTTGCGGCGGCATCGCCCCCGGCTCGGTGTCGGTTTTGAATAGGAATCTCAAAGTGGGCACAAAGCTTCCCGAGGCTGTATGAGGCCAGTTTGGGACTTACTTTTCGGGCATATCGTACGGTACAAAGCTTGGGGCATTGTAAATGGTAGCCATGGCTTGCAAACTGATGATGGAGGAAGGAGTAGTCGAAATTCACATTATGGGCTACAAAAACCTTCCCCTGGAGCAATTCAAAGAGCTCCGGGGCAATTTCCTCAAAAGAAGGCGCCAGTTGCACCATTTCATCAGTAATTCCGGTAAGTTTTTGGATATAGTAAGGGATAGATTGGTGCGGGTTTACGAGGGTTTCAAAGCGTTGAACTACCTGTTCTCCGTCGTAAATCACCACCCCCACCTCTGTAATTCCGTTGGTTGAGGCATGGCCCCCGGTGGTTTCAATATCGGTTACCGCAAACAGCATTTTCACATAGTGTTTAAAATTTATGACGCCAATTTTCCAAATTTATGAAACATACACTATCTTTACATAGCCCTATAGTCCTCTTTGTTGAGCTACTTTTTTGATCCGATACCGTTGAATGCGTAATCCGTTCTTATGTGAATTCCATTTTTTGAAAATCTAAAATGGTATCATATGTCAACAAATCAAACACAGTTAAGCGAAACAACAAAACAAGTTTTGTTTGTGATTGTTTTCTTCACTACCGTAGCCCTGGTAACTTATTTTTTCTTTAACTAAAGTTGCCTATGCAGTGAAATTTACTTTTTAACTCGCCTACGGGTGAACAGAAAACTCTTCGCATTAAGTTATTTTAAAGTCATGCCAAAAGCGTGACTTTTTTATTTTTGCTCCATGCCAGAAGAAACTATTGACGTAAAAAATATTCTAGGATTACAATTGCCAACTGATCCACGTTGGGTTGATCTTACTTCTATTTCATTAGAAGCCATTTTAACGGATCATGCCTATTGTGAACAGAAAGCAGCTACTACCTGTATCTCACTTATTCAGCGATACAGCCAGTATGAAAAACTAGTGACCGAATTAGCTCCCATTGTAACAGAAGAATGGGGGCATTTCCGTGCTGTTTTAAGCGAATTACAAAAAAGAGGTTTAATGCTTGGGAAGCAACGAAAAGATATTTATGTGAACGAGTTGTTGCTGTTTCAAAAAAAAGGCGGGCATGTGGATGATCGCTTTTTAGATGAATTGCTAACGATGGCATTGATAGAGGCAAGAAGTTGTGAACGGTTTAAACGATTAAGCGAAGGCTTGGGAGATGCTTATTTGAGAAAGTTTTACCGGAAGTTCATGGAAAGTGAAGCAGGACACTATACGCTTTTTATCACCCTTGCTGAACATTATTTACCCAAACCAAAGGTTCGTAAACGTTGGAAAGAATGGCTGGAGTATGAAAAGGAACTAATGAGCCGTATGGAAATAAGAGGTGACCGTATTCACTAAATAAAAAACCTCTGCTTTCGCAGAGGCATAGGTACTCTTCCAGTTTTCGTATCCAGGGAAAAAATTAGATTCCATTTTTGCGGTCTCTCCGGTCTTCACGACGGTCACGACGATTTTCTTTGCGATCACGAACGTCTTCACGCTTATCTCTTACATCTTCTCTTTTATCAAGGCGGTCTTCAATTTTATCTCTGCGGCCACCATCGTGTTTGGCATCACGTACATCTTCTCTTTTATCTCTCACATCTTCTCTGCGGTCACGACGGTTTTCTTTACGGTCACGTACATCTTCACGACGGTCAACACGGTTTTCAATACGATCTGCTTTTTTACGGGCAGTTTGGGCACTGGCATTGTTGCTGTTGGCTATTACGAGAGCCAAGATAAAGGCAGTAAGTACAAGTAATTTTTTCATGATGATTAATTTTATTAGTGAATTTGTGAAGAATAGACTGCCTTCAAAAACCAAGGTTTAATCCTGTTCAAAAAAATTTTACATTCACCGCATTAATGATTGAGATATGAACAGAAAAAGGTTTTTGCAGCTGAGTGGTCTTTCCGGGCTTTTACTAAGTACAAAGGCGATGGGCTCTCCTTCTGCAGGTAATCAGCCCATTGTTTTATCTACCTGGGCTCCTAACATCAAGGCCAATAAAGCTGCCTGGGCTGTATTAAGCAAAGGCGGTCATGCATTGGATGCGGTGGAAGCCGGTGTAATGATCCCGGAAGCTGACCCAACTGATAACAGTGTGGGTTATGGTGGTTTGCCCGATAGAGATGGGAAAGTAAACGTAGATGCCTGTATCATGAACCATTTGGGTCAATGCGGAAGTGTGATGTTTTTAGAACATATTCTTCACCCCATAAAAGTAGCCCGGCTGGTGATGGAACAAACACCACATGTACAATTAGCAGGTGAAGGCGCTTTGCGATTTGCATTGAGCAAAGGATTTAAAAAACAAAACCTCTTAACTCCTGAAAGTGAAAAGGCATGGAAAGAATGGCTCAAAAATTCTAAGTATGAGCCCAACCGAACGATTCAGGAATTGGAAAACAGAATACAAAAAGAAAAGCAGGAGCCTTGGCCGGTTGCTCAATTGAATCATGATACCATTGGTATGATTGCTTTGGATGATCATGGAAACTTAAGTGGTGCCTGTACTACCAGTGGCATGGCTTTTAAAATGAATGGACGTATTGGCGACTCTCCGATCATTGGTGCCGGTTTATTTGTAGATAATGAAGTAGGTGCTGCTACTGCCACCGGCGTTGGTGAAGAAGTAGTGAAGATATGTGGTGCCCATACCATTGTTGAAATGATGAGGCATGGCGCTTCGCCTGAGGATGCCTGTAAGGAAGCAGTGAAAAGAATTATCAAAAACAATGGCGCAAAAGCAAATACAGTACAGGTAGGTTTTCTGGCCATTAATAAAAAAGGGGAATATGGCGGGTACTCTGTGATGAAGAATTTCAGCATGGCAGTACGCACGTCACAAATTGAAACTTCTATAGAAACAAAAAGCTGGTTTTAATTATGTACAAGCTGGAAGTGATTGCATTTACAATTGAAAGTTGTTTGCTCATTGAACGTGCCGGTGCACATCGCATAGAGTTATGTGATAACCCTGCTGATGGTGGCACTACCCCATCATATGGATTTTTAAAACAGGCAAGAGAAAATGTGAATATTGATCTCTATCCTATGATTCGTCCCCGTGGTGGAGATTTTTTATACAATGATGATGAATTTGAGATCATGAAGAAAGATGTGAAGCTGTGCAAAGAAATAGGTTGTGAAGGCGTGGTGTTTGGACTGCTGAATAATGACGGAACTATCGATAAACAAAGAACTTCCCGGTTGATTGAACTGGCCTATCCTATGGGTGTTACGTTTCACCGTGCATTTGACAGGGTTAGAGATGGTTTTGAAGCAATGGAAACCTTGATTGATATTGGTTGTGAACGAATTCTTACTTCAGGATTAAAACCAAACGTAACAGAAGGTACTGAACACTTAGCTCAATTAGTGAAAGCAGCAGATGAACGAATTATCATTATGCCGGGCAGCGGTGTAAGAAGCAGCAATATTTCACAACTGGCACAACAAACGGGAGCTGTGGAATTTCATACGTCAGCAAGAACATCTGTTGCATCAGGTATGACTTATATAAACACTACTATGAACGAAGAGCTGAAGTCAGTGATTGCTGATGAAGAAGAAATTAAAAAAACGATCAAAGAACTTTCCTTATAGTAACCATAGCGTGAACCTACGTGAAGAAATACTGAAAGAACACTCAAAAGCCCAAACACAAAAAATCATTGATTGGGTGGGTGATTCTCAACAACGTTTTGATGAATTGGTGCATTTATTTTTAGGGGATGAATATCGTGTAACACAAAGAGCAGGCTGGCCACTGAGTTATATTGCTGTTGAGCATCCGGAAATGGTTAAAAAGTATTTGCCTGCCTTTGTAAAATTGCTGGGCAATACCAAATTACATAGAGCTGTAAGACGTAATGTTGTCCGCCTGTTACAGCTTGTTGAAATACCAAGGAAACTCCACGGTGAAGTCATGAATTATTGTTTTGATTTTATTGCAGATGTAAACGAAGCCGCAGCAGTAAAAGCCTTTTCATTAACTATACTTGAAAACCTCTGCCAGCAATATCCTGATATAAAACCTGAGATCAAAACGATCATCCGGGAAAGATGGGATTATGAAACACCGGCGTTTCATGCAAGAGCAAAAAGGTTGTTGAAGTAACCCATACAGTTTCTAAATCTTTCTGCCATCAAACACAACAACCGGCGAGCCTTCAGCCACAAATGCAGAATCGGGTTGAGTTGTATTTAAAAATTGAAAACGCTTTCCATACAACGTTTCAAAATCAACATTCACTTTGAAATCAATAACAGGATAAACATTCCATGAAGGATGTTGTACCTGGTACTCACCTGTGGCGCCACTTTTTAAAGTTGTATAACCCCAGTAATGTTCAAAAATGAATTGTTCTTTGCTCCCCTCCTCTAATCCCGCAAGTTTATTTTCGGTTATAACTGAAATTGAATGTTCAAGATTTGCACCCCACTCAAAATGAAGATTTCTTGTGTCTGTCTCTTTAACCAAAGATTGAACAGGTAAATACTGGTATTTTTCACCATAAAACAAACGGGCTACTAAGACAATCATTCTTTTAGGAACAATTTCACTAATAAATACTACCCCACGCTTATACTCATTTCCTTCTTTATACTTCACATAAAAGCGGAGATTAATTTCTTCGAAATTCCGGTGAAACGGAAGTGATATTCCTTTCACCTTCGTATCAAGAAAATGAAAAGCAACAAGGCTTATGTAAAACTTATTATTGAAAGAGTCAAGCTCTGTTTTTGCCGGCAGGTAAGGCAACAGAATTTCCTCATTCACTTCATAATTGATCATAATGAGATTTCTCCATTCAGCCGAAAGAAAAGGTTTTGTTGTATAGCTCATGAGGGTTGCTTTTCATCCTTATAAAATTCCCTGAATATCAACCTCAGGTTTTGATCATACGTAACATAATTGTACAACCAGTTAATAAAAACAAAGAACCTGTTCTTCACGCCTAAGATCAGCATCAAATGCAGACCCATCCACACCAGCCATGCAAAAAAACCACCGAAATGCAATTTAGGTTTAGGCACATCTACTACAGCAAGATTCCGGCCTACAGTTGCCATAGCTCCTTTGTCGTAATACGCAAAGGATTTTAAGTCGTCAGACCCTTTAATGATTGTTTTTAAATTCTTCGCCAACAGATCAGCCTGCTGCATAGCAACGGGTGCTACCTGTGGATGACCTTTGTAATCTTTTTCTTCCATATAAGCAATATCACCAATGGCAAATACGTCGTTTAATCCTTCTACCCGATTATATTTATCTACTTTCAAACGGTTTCCCCTTGCGATTAAAGAAGTATCAATTCCTGCGGGAATATTTCCTTTGATACCCGCTGCCCAAATGACCAATGAAGATGGAATTTGCTTTCCATCTTTTAAATAAACTGTTTTACCATCATAATCATTCATTAATGTTTCTGTTAAAACAGTTACACCCAAACGTTTTAAATAGTAAGCACTTTGTTTGCTGCTGTCTTCACTCATGGATCCGAGAGTTTTACCTGTTCCTTCCAGCAGATAGATATTCATTTTGGAGAAATCCAGTTCGGGATAGTCTTTGGGCAAAACATATTTTTTCATCTCAGCAATGGCGCCACTTAATTCCACACCGGTTGGGCCTCCACCTACAACCACTACATTCATCAATCGCTGCAACTCTTCTTCACCCGTTGCATGTAAGGCGTCTTCAAAATTATGAATTAGTTTATGCCTGAGTTGCAATGCTTCCACCGTTGACTTCATGGGGAATGCATGCTTCTCCAAATTCGCATTATTGAAAAAGTTGGTAGTAGCACCCATGGCAATCACAAGCACATCGTATTCATAATTACCTTCGGAAGTTTTTACAAATTTGGAACTTGTATCTATGGCTTCCACTTCTGCCATTCGAAAACGGATGTTCTTACTTTTTTGAAACACTTTCCGTAAAGGGAATGAAATATTACTGGCATCAAGCCCGGCTGTTGCCACCTGGTAAAATAAAGGTTGAAATTGGTGATAGTTAAACCGGTCAATAAGGGTTATATCAAAAGAAGGATCATTATTGAGTTTTCTTGCAAGTCTTAATCCTCCAAAACCGCCGCCGAGTATGATGAGTTTCATTTTTTTGGTTTGATGACACAAATTTACATAATTTTCAATATTTTTTGAAAATTTCGGATAAATATTATTCCAGCACTTCCTTTTTCCGTTTTAGATTTGTTGTGAATGAAATACGCCAGTCTTATATTAGGATCTATTTTAATACTCTTATCAGGAGTAGCTACGTTTAATTTCGTTGGCGAGAGTCAAAATATCCAAACAAAATGTGTTGATTCAGGAAGAACCTTATTTTATTCACAATGCGCCCCATGTCATGAAGTGTTTAAAAATAGAACAGGCCCGGCGCTGGCAGGTGCAGACAGAAGAATAACTAAAGAAATGTACTATGCAATAATTGCTAACACCCCGTCAGCCGCAAAAAAATACCCTTATTTTAGGAAACAAATAGAAATATACCAAGTAATCATGCCAGCATATCCTGACATGAAAAGAGAGCAGATTGATTGTATTATTGAATTTGTAAAAGCTGCTGAAAAGAATCCAAAACTTGACTTTAATCCAAATCCTCTAAAAGAATCAGCCCCGTAAATAAAATCAATACACCATCCTCACCTTGATCGTCTCCTTTACATCTTTCAACAGCTGTAAGGCTTTCTTGGAAAGTGCTTTATCAACATCCAGCACCACATAACCAATTTGATCGTTGGTTTTTAAATATTGGCCAAGAATGTTGATGGAATGTTTGCTCAACTGTGTATTGATCTCACTCAGCACACCGGGCACATTTCTGTGAATATGCAAAATACGATGCGTACCCTCCTGCTGCGGCAATGCCAGCTCAGGAATGGTGTGTGAACCAATAGTGACACCTCGTTCTAAGTACTGCACCAACTTATTACTTACATCATCACCAATATTTTCCTGTGCTTCCTCCGTGCTCCCACCAATATGCGGAGTGAGGATCACATTGGGCAAATCCTGCAAGGGTGTTTGAAAACGATCTCCATTCTTTTCTGGCTCCCACGGAAACACATCAATGGCGGCTCCGCTTATTTGTCCGTCAACAAGTGCTTTACGCAACACATCCAGGTCTACCACTTCTCCCCTTGCATAGTTGAGCAGAATAGATCCTTTCTTAAAGAATTTGATCGTACTCTTATTAATGAGATTTTTTGTTTGCGCTGTTTCAGGCACATGAAGTGTTACAATATCAGATTGGTTCAATGTATCCTTTAAGGTGCGAACCTGTTGTGCATTTCCTAAAGGTAATTTGGTAACCACATCATAATAGATCACTTTCATACCAAGTGATTCAGCCAATACACTTACCTGGCTGCCGATATTACCATAACCAATGATGCCCAGCGTTTTTCCTCTCAATTCATAACTGCCTTTGGCTTCCTTCATCCAGATGCCATCATGTGCTGCTTTGTTCTTATCCACAATACGTCGAATGAGCATGATGCTTAAACCAATCACCAGTTCAGCCACACTTCTTGTATTACTGTATGGAGCATTGAACACAACTACACCTTTTGATGTAGCAGCTTTCAGGTTTACCTGGTTCACACCAATGCAAAAACATCCAATAGCCTGGAGTTTTGTTGCTGCATCTAACACTTTTTGTGTGATCTGTGTTTTGGAACGAATACCTAACAAATGAACATCTTTGATCTCCCGGATCAAATCATCCTCACTTAAGGCACCGCCTAATTTTTTAACACTCACATACCCATGCTCTTTAATATTGGCTACAGCCTTTTCGCTGATATTCTCCAGCAGCAGGATATTTATTTTTTCTTTGGGATAACTGGTCGATTTTTTTTCCGCCATTGCCGATTGTTTGCTATTTTGCGTATGCAAATATAGTTGAGCCAATTATCAATTGAAAAACCAATATGCTCAAGCAACTCTTTTGGATACTTGCAAGTGTTATCTTTTTGTATGCCTGCGGCTCTGTTGCTGCCCCTGAAGCAATAACAGAAGACTCACTGGAATACTATCCCCCCACTCCGCAACAACTCAGCAAATCAGAATTCAGAGAACTTTTTAGAGATGTAAAAGGGTTTTATGATACAACCCTGCTGCGTACAGGTTTTAACGGTGGATTCCTGGTAGCCAAAGGAGGCAATATTGTTTATGAAGCGTATCATGGTTTTGCCCGGCTCAACACAAAAGATAGTATTAAAGTGAACACTCCCTTTCACATAGCATCCACCAGTAAAACATTTACAGCGGCCGCCATTTTGTATTTGGCGGAAAAAGGACAACTTTCACTTACTGACAGTATTCAAAAATTCTTTCCCGGTTTTCCTTATAAAAATATTACAGTTAAAACCCTGCTTTCACAAAGGAGTGGTTTACCCAACTATATGAATGCAATGGAAGAAGCCGGTTGGGACAGAAAACAGATTGCCACCAATAATGATGTACTTAATTTCTTTATGACAGAGCAACCAAAGTTGTATTATCCATCAGGCACACGTTTCAACTATTCAAACACCAACTTTGTTCTGTTAGCACTGATCATAGAAAAAGTAAGCGCCAAGTCTTATGCAACTTTTTTAAAAGAAATATTTTTTACACCACTTCAAATGAATGACACTTATGTGTATGCGCATGCAGATAGCCTGAGAGCAACACCATCCTACAGATGGAACGGCACCATGGAGGCCTACACATGGATGGATGAAACAGTGGGTGATAAAAATATTTACAGCACACCACGTGATTTATTAAAATGGGACCAGGCTTTATACAGCCATCAAATTCTTTCTGCCGCCATGAAAGATTCTGCGTTCAAACCCTACAGTTTTGAAAAACCCGGAATTCATAACTACGGACTCGGCTGGCGCATGTATACGTTACCCCAAAACAAAACCATTGTATATCATAATGGTTGGTGGCATGGAAATAATTCCTGTTTTTATAGAGTCATAAGCGATTCACTCACCATTATTATTCTTGGCAATAAAATGAACCAGAATATTTACAGGGTAAAACCGTTGATTGAAAAAGTAACTGATCTTCGTTTCAGTTACGGAGAAGAATGATCATTCAGGGAAATAGTGCTTTTTATTGGGGAGCAAATTCTCACTGCTCCATTCGATTTTCTTTACAAATGACTTGCGGCGAACTGTGCAATCAGAAAGAAGACAATGCATGCAGCTCAACTCAATACATGGGTCAGTATGTATAAAAAACTCAATGGATCCCTTCTTAAAATTTTTATTGAGTATTTCATCCATCTCCGAAATTTCTTTATGTACCTGTTCCAGTGAAAAATAATATGGAAGTGTTACATGACAATCTACATGAAAATTACTGCCATAACGTTGTACCCGAAGATTGTGCACATCGATCCAGTTGGGTCTCCTGTTCGTTATAAGAATAGTGGTGATCTCCTCAATCAATTTCATATCTACTTCATCCATTAATCCACGAATAGCTTTGCGAACCAGTTTACTGCCGGTATAGATAAGCAGAATGGCAGCAATAACTGATGCCAGCGGATCGATCCATTTTGCCCCGGTAAACCAGATGAGTACCAGCGCTGCTATTACACCCAAACTGGTGTACCCATCACTCAAAATATGATGCCCGTTGCCCTGTAAGGTTATACTATTGCTGCGTTTTCCCATAATGAGTAAGAAATAACCCAACAGGAAATTAGCAACTCCTGCTCCTGCTGAAAGCCAGATGCCCGTTTGGAGTTGGTGCAACTCCTTTGGCTTAATAAAATACGTTACAGCCTGTACCAAAATGCCAATACCGGCAAGAAAGATCATACCACCTTCGAAGCCAATAGAGAAAAATTCAATTTTACCATGCCCGTAGGGATGATCCATATCACGGGGCTTTCCTGCCAGGTAAATACTATACCATGCAAATGCCGAGCCTGCTACATTAATAATGGATTCAAGCGCATCAGAAAGAATAAGGAGAGAATCTGTTGCAAAAAATGCCCAGAACTTAACAGCACAGATCAGCGAACTTAGGATAAACGAGAGTCTGATTAATGGAAGAGCCTGTTGCTGCATAATGAAAAAGAATGCAGCAAATTAATCATTTGTTCAATCTTGGATATATGTTGAATTTTATGCCAAAAAAAAGTTTATAAGAATCAACAGCTACTTATTAAATTAATTTACTAATTTGAACGCAAAACTAATCTTGCTTGATTATGAGAAAATTTAAAATGCTGCTTGCTTTTGGCTATTTATTCCTGTTAGCCGCAACAGTTAACGCACAAGATCTTACAATTACGGGTATTATTCGGGATGCAGCTGATAATACTCCTTTGCCGGGAGTATCAGTGCGTGTAAAAGGCTTGAAAACTGGTACTACCACCAACGCTGCTGGTGCCTTTTCTATTTCAGCCTTAAAAGGGAAAATTTTGGTTTTTTCGTTTATTGGTTACAAAACGGCAGAAGTAACAATAGGAGATAACTTGGTTATTAATCTCAGCTTAACGGAAACCTCTGAAAAACAAGAATTGAGTGAGGTCATTGTTACTGCCATGGATATTAAACGAACAAAACGAGAGGTAGGTTATGCCACTCAAAGCGTGGAAGGCAAAGACATTCAGGAAACTCAACGGGAAAATTTTGTAAACGCACTTCAGGGACGCATTGCAGGCATTACAGTAACGCCTACCAACGGTGTAGCCGGCGCCTCCTCCTCGATCGTTATCCGTGGATTTAATTCATTAGCACTAAGCAATCAACCGCTTTTTGTGGTAGATGGTGTTATCTTAGATAATCAAACTGTAAATGAGAGTGGTGGTACGGGTACAGTTGGTCTTGCATCTGACAGACCGAACCGTGATAATGATTACACCAATCGTATTGCGGACATCAACCCAAATGATATTGAATCAATAACCGTATTAAAAGGACCTGAGGCTACTGCACTTTATGGAAGCCAGGCAAGTTCAGGCGCAATTATCATTACTACAAAAAAGGCTTCCGGAAGTGGAAAGTTATCTGTTAATTACGATAATAGTATTCGTTTTTCTGAATTAAACAGATTTCCCAGCGTAACAGACGATTACAATGGTGGAACAAACGGACTTTCATTCAATAGCTTCACCTATTTCGGCGGTAAAAACAACAATCCCAGCAGAGCCACTATCTACCGTCAGATTGACGAGTTTTTTAGAACGGGTATTTCACAAACACATAACATTAGTGCAGATTATGGTAAGAAAAACTATTCGTTCCGGTTTAGCGGCAGCTTCAATGATATAAAAGGTGTTGTACCTTTCAACGACTACCGGAGATACAATCTGCGACTCGCCAATACAACGAACATCGGAAAGATGATAACCCTGCAGCCATCGGTATCATATATTAACACTGAATTCAATCGACCCATTCGTGGTGCTAACAGCTATTTACTCAACTTGCTTCGTTGGCCTACAGAACTTAATTTGAAAAATATTGAGGATGTAAATGGTAATAAACTCACTGTATATGCAGCTGACCCTTTACTTGAAATTGACAACCCCCTATGGAATGCAAAAAATGTAAAAGCAGGTGATATAACCGATCGTTTCATTTTTACTCTTGGCATTAATATCAATCCGGCTAAATGGGTAAGCGTGCAGGGGCGTTTTGGATACGATACCTACAAACTGGAAGGGTATCGTTTTATACACCCTCAATCATTTCTGACAACTGCAGCTCAGGGCGGTCAGCTGGACAACTATTATCGAAAATACACAGGCTATAACCATACAATTAATGCCACATTCAAAAAATCCATTGGAAAATTCAATGGCAGGTTAATGGCAGGTAATATGTGGCAGAATTACGACACAAGGATGTATGCTGTTTATGGAACAAGGTTGATTGATCGTAACCGAACCGACAGTTCAAACACAGATCCTGCTACTAGGCAAAGATTATACCGTGCCAGGTTTGGAGATTATAATCAGGTGCTTGTACGACAAATGGCATATTTTGGCGAAGCCGCAATTAGTTATAACAACATGATCTTCCTGAACTATACGCACAGGTTTGAATCCGCTTCTACACTTCCTAAAGAAAACAGAAATTATAACTATCCCGGAGCCAGTTTATCATTTATTATAACTGATATCTTGCCCTTCCTGAAAAAAGGAGATATTTTCAGTTACTGGAAACTCAGAACTTCTTTAGCACAAACCGCACGTCTTAACGGAGCATACAGCAATCAGTCTGTATTTGAGCCGAGGCAAAGCAGTGGAACTGGCTTCTCCTATGGTTTTACCAACAATAATTTTGATTTGAGACCCGAACGTCAGGAAACTTATGAAGTAGGATCTGAATTTAGGTTGTTCAAAAGCAAATTGGGAATTGATATTACATATTATAATACACTTAATAAGGATCAGATCGTAGAATTGTTCCGTTCCAGCTATGGTACCGGGTATGTTTTAAATACATTGAATGTGGGCACTACCCGAAATGAAGGTGTTGAAATAGCCATAAATGCAACTCCAGTGCAGAGTAAAAGTTTCAGATGGACATTTGGTTTGAACTTTAACAGAATGTGGAATAGGGTACTTGCACTTCCTCCGAATGTTCCTGAGTTTTATGTTTCCGATACTTGGTTATATGCTAATGCAAGAGGTGGTTTAGTGGCCGGTGGCCCCACCACCACCATTACTGCATTTGGTTATGCCCGTAATAATACAGGAGCTATTTTGATCAACCCCGCAAGTGGCCTGCCTGTTTTAGACAACAGTTTTAAGGTAAGGGGTGACCGTAACCCGGATTTTACAATTGGTATTAATAACGGTTTCCGATGGAAAAATTTAAGCATTACGATGCTTTGGGATTGGAGAATGGGTGGTGATATTTTTAATGGCACCAATATGTTCCTCACCCTTCAGGGCAGAAGTTTAAAAACGGAAGACCGTATGACACCACGAATTATTGAAGGTGTATTGAACGATGGCTTGCAAAACACTGCCAACCCAACAAAAAATAACATAGTTGTTATTCCATTCTTCCAGCAGGAATATTATACGACGACCATGCCGGAGGAAGAGTTTATAGAAAAAGATATTAACTGGTTTCGTTTGAGGGATGTTACCATATCTTACAATTTCACAAGTGTTATTACCAAAAAGCAAAAAATATTTAAATCATTCAGCGCATTTATTACCGGAAATGATTTGCTGATGTTTACCAACTACAGTGGGGCTGACCCAATGGTAAACGGTAACACCGCCGGAACAAGAGGTGTTGGCGCCGCAGGTTTTGACTTCGGCAACATTGCTGTTCCCGTGAGTATTAATATTGGTATCAGAACTTCCTTTTAATCAATTTAAAGAAACGAATTATGAAAATATATAATAAACTACCCTTGATAATTTTACTGGTAACAGGCCTGCTTTCATCCTGTACTAAAAAAATTGAAGAGGCTTATCTCAACCCTAATGCGCCTATCAGAGTACCTGTAGAGGAATTATTGCCACAAATCACATCAGCTATGACGGGTAATTATGCTGGTCATGGTCCTTTACATGACTCAAGGGTAATTAGTTTATACACGCAATATTTTGCCACACATACCTTGAGTGCTGCTACAAATACATCTACCCACTATGAAAGAATGGGCGGTGTTAATGGCGCCAGTGACAATGCAGGCTCTATCTGGAGAACCCATTATTTTGATATTGGGCAGAATAATATGAAACTGATTGAGTGGGCCACAGAGGAGAAAAAATGGGATTATGTTGGTGTAGGCCAGGCCATTTTTGCATGGAGCTGGCTTCAATTAACTGATTATCACGGGGAGATCATTTTAAAAGAAGCATTCAACACCAACCTGCTCACTTTTAAATTTGATAAAGAAGAAGACGTTTATAATTATGTTCGTCAGTTATGCTTTGAGGCTTTAGCAAACCTAAATAAAACCGGTGATAACGTTAGCCAGGCAAATCTGGCAAGAGGAGATGCGTTTTTTTATAATGGAGACGTAAATAAATGGAAAAAATTTGTGTATGCCATACTCGCCCGCTCTTATCATCATTTAAGCAATAAGTCAAATTACAAACCAGATTCTGTTGTTTATTATTCCGATCTTTCTATAACCTCTAATAGTGATAATGCTTATTGTACGTTTACCGCAACTCCGGGGGTGAGTGCCAGCAGTAATTATTTTGGTCCTATCAGGAATACTGCCATTGGTGGCCCAGCAATGGCCACATTACGCCAGGGTCAATACATTACAAATCTCATGAAGGGAGCAAACTCATTATTTCCCGGAATTGTTGACCCCCGTATTTGGTATTTACTTCGCTCTTCCATAAGCGGACAGTTTAATGGCTATCCCGTGAACCGGGGTGCAGGGTCTGTTACTAATACAGCAGACAGACCTGAGGGCTTTTGGGGACAACGTCACGATTCGCTGGTAGCACCAGTCAACGATTTACGAGCCAGATACGTTTTCAGGAACGGATCTCCCGTACCTGTCATTACAGCCAGTGAAGTAATGTTTATGAAAGCCGAGGCATTATATCGTAAGGGCGACAAACCTGCCGCTCTTACGGCTTACCGCCGGGCAATTGAATTAAATTTTGATATGTTGCAAAATGTTTATTCAACCAATGTACCCGGAACTTATGTCATTACTCCGGGAATAAGGGATGCATACCTTGCCAATACTGCTGTTGTTCCTTCTGTATCCGAATTCACATTATCCCATATCATGCTGCAAAAATACATTGCTCTTTTTGGATATGGTGCACAGGAAACATGGGTTGATATGCGCAGGTATCATTACACAGATCAGGAAAATGGACTACAGGTTTACCGTGATTTTGCTCCACCAGCAGGTTCTGATTTGTGGTCGGAAAACAATGGAAAACTGGTGTACCGGGTTAGATACCGTTTTAACTCAGAATATGTTTGGAATCTTCTGGAATTACAGAAACTTGGAGCAGATGCAATTGATTGGCATACAAAAGAAGTATGGTTTTCAAAACCTTAAACTAATTAAAGAGCATACATCATGAAAAAAATAATCATATTCATAAGCATACTAACTACCATTATCAGCAGTTGTGAAAAAGAACCTGCCTATACCGCAGCATTTACGGCTATTGATTCTGGTAATTATGCATTTGTAAAGTTTATAAATACATATTCTCTTGCCACACCGGTTTTCTCCGGACAAACAAGTGCAGCATTTCAAATATCGTTGAATGGTGCTCAGTTTTCTGCAACCCCTCTAGGTATTGGTGCAGCCTACCCCGCTTCAGCCGGATATGCGGCAGTACCACAAAGTGTTGAAAATGATTTTTCAGTAAGGCTGGGCTTGGGAACACCACCATCAACTGTCAGGGATTCATTACTCTACAATTACAAAACAGTTTTACAACCAAGAAAGCATTACAGCTTTTTTCTTTTTGATTCCATTCATAAACCTGATTCAAGAATTATAGCTGTACAGGACGATTTACGGATACCTCAGGTAGATACAATGATCCGTATAAGGTTTGCCAATCTGATACCCAATCCACCAGCAGCTACGCCGGCAATTGATGTGTATTCGTCACTAACCAATACCATTGTCTTTTTAGGTGTTCCTGCAAAAACCATTACCCAGTTCATTGAAATTCCACGCCCCGGAAGTGTTTCTACAAATACGGTTACATATACCTTACGATGGGCCGGCACAACCACAACCATTGGTACTGTTGCCGTTTCACAACTGAACAAAGGATCGTATACCATTATTGCAAGAGGCTATGTTGGAGCTACAGGTGCCCGTGCTCCGGGTGCATCTGCATACAGAAACCGCTAATTTTTTTGAACTTTTACCTCATTAAAAAAACCTTCTGAGAAAACAATCAGAAGGTTTTTTAATTTAGCAGCAAAACAATTTCCATTGCGTTTCTATTTATTAGCTTCACTCTTATTCTTTAGAATATGCGTTCACGGCCAATCAACTGATACATCCATTGCCCGAATCATTACCAATCTCAGGAATTTCTACGAACTGAACCCAATTGAAAAATGCTACCTGCATATTGACAAAGATTTCTACCAACCGGGAGAACCTGTTTTTTTTAAAGCATACCTGACTCTTAATAATTCGTTTTCTACTCTGAGCAATGTTATTTATGCGGATGTGGCTGATGTAAACGGGAACCTGCTTCATAAATCAATGTGGCCTGCTGCTTCTGGAGTTTCACATGGCAGTATTTTTTTACAGGATACACTTCCTACAGGAATTTATCGTATCAGAGGTTATACATTATGGATGCTGAATCAAAAACATACCATTGGAGAACAGTACGTATTTATACAGGGGAAAAAAGATCAGTCAAAATCATTTCAGGCCATTTCAACAGGATTAACAGCAAATATATTTCCCGAAGGCGGCACCATCGTACACGGAGTTCCCAACAGAATTGCGTTTCGTTTATCAGATGCAAACAAACTGCCTGTAACCAACGCAACGGCTGTTCTTACTGATGATGCGGGAAATGAGGTGGCAAAACCAGTTTTGTTTGAGTCGGGAACCGGTTTACTGGAATTTACCCCCGATGCAAACAGAAAATATCAGCTTACCGTATTGTACAGCCAAACAAAGAAGCATTTTTCATTACCCCCGGTTGAGTTCAATGCCCTCAACTTAAAAGTTGATAATATTTCTCCAACGAAACTGTTTGTTCAAACAAATGCTTCGGAAGAATTTATAAAAAACAATCCATCCGTTTACATACTCCTGCAACAAAACGGCATCACAGTATCAGCACAAAGATTTAACCTGGCAGAAGCTCAGAATGCCACAGTTATCAACAAAAAAAATCTAACCCGTGGGCTTTTACAACTGCTGGTACTAAATGAAAAGACAGAACTTGTATCCAACAGATGGATTTGGGTAAATACAGTTGAGCCCTCTGCTCTGCAGCTTGAAACAACGGACTTATCGTTTCAACCAAAAGGTAAAAATGAACTGACACTCATTTTTAAAGGCACAGACACTCCCAGTCTGTCTGTTTCAGTAATACCTGCAGACTTACCTTCCTATAATTTTTTCAATAACCCCACCATAATGTCTTACATGATGGTACACTCCAACCAAAACAGTGAGCCATTTGTATTCAATTATAGAAACCAATCTATAACTGATGATTTATATAAGTTGATGGATGCACTTACTATAACCATGAGCCCATCGATTACCGGCTGGAATCAAATTACCGGTGGAATACAACCTCCTCTTTCTTATTTTTTTGAAAAAGGAATTTCAATCAGGGGGTTTGTAAAGAAAGATCGTGATAAAATGGAATTCGACTCCAGTAAAATTGACATCATCATAAAGAGTGCAGACTCAAGTATAATTTTCGGCACATCAAAAGTAGATGAACGGGGTGCTTTTGCCGTAAATAACCTGCACTTTCAAAAGAATGCTGATATTTCAGGTATTGCAACTTCTAAAGATAAAAAAAGACGCAAAGTTGAATTTCAGTTACTACCATCTTATATAGATACCCTTTCAGCAAAAACACAAAAATCTTTTTTTAACCCGGTCTATACCCTGCAAAGTGGTACAGAAAACTTCATCAAATATTATAGTGTACCCGGTATCGGAAAAGAGTTGAATGAAATTGTTGTTACCGGTAAGAGCAGACAGGAACGATACCTTGATTCGCTCAACAAAGTGATGACCACCGATAATTTTAGAAATTCTGAGTTCACCAAAGTACCGGATACCAACTTCAATTACATTTCATTTGCGCAAATGTTTCAACAGGAGTTTTTGGGTTTCAGATTCAATTCAGGTTATGACCGTGTTGCAGGCATGGATGGAACTGCTTCAAGTGGAATGGCCAGTAATGATATCATCAGTTATTATTTAAATGAGGTACCGGTAGATATTACCGAACTTAATTTTATTAACCCCGCAGATGTGGTTTTAATTAAAGTAAACCGGAATGCAAATCTGCACTTAGGCTTAATGGGCCCGGGACCAAGTGTACTGATTTATATAAAGAATAAAGGCATCAGAAGTAAATTCGGATTAACTACCAGTTCTATCTCAGGATATTCTATTCCCCTGCAGTTTAAAAATCCTGATTACAGTGTTGACTCACTAAAATCCGAAGACAGGAGAACAACGTTACTATGGAATCCGGATGTTACATTGGATACCAATGGAAGAGCGAAACTCAATTTTTACAACAACAGTTATACGAAACGATTCAAAATAATTATACAGGGCATTGACCGCAGAGGTCAGCTTTACTTTATAGAAAAAGTAGTAGAATAAACTACACCGACCCACCAAAAAACAAATACGCCAGCAAAATAGAAGTGATAATGCCCACCAAATCAGCAAGTAACATCGCCCCTACCGCATAACGTGTATTCTTAATAGCCACAGAACCAAAATAAACAGCAATTACATAAAACGTAGTATCACTGCTGCCTTGCAGTATGCAAGCCAGTCTGCCTGCAAATGAATCCGGGCCAAACGTTTTCATGGTATCAATCATCATTCCTCTTGCACCGCTGCCACTTAATGGTTTGATCAATGCTGTTGGCAAGCCATCCACAAATCTTGTATCAGCCCCCATCCACATAAACATGGATTTCATTCCATCAATAATCACTTCAAATGTACCGCTGGTACGCAGCAAACTGATGGCTACCAGCATACCTACCAAATACGGAATGATACGTACGGCTGTTTCAAATCCTCCTTTGGCCCCTTCAATAAATGCATCAAATACATTTATTTTTTTATACAATGCCCCCAGCACAATAGCTATGAAAATAAAAAGGATCAGCCCGTTACTTAAAATACCTGAAAAAGATTGAACCCCTTGTGCATCTAAATTCACTAAATATAAAACCAGGGCAGCAATGATCGCAGAAATACCCAGCACCCATGCCAGGATCACCGGTTGAAATACATTGATCTTTTGCTTGAAAGAAACAATGAACATAGCCGCCATAGTGGCTGCAAATGTGGCTACCATACAAGGAACAAAAATATCAGTAGGGTTTTGAGCTTTTAAAGCAGCACGTGCAGCAATAATAGTTACCGGAATTAACGTGAGACCGCTTGCATGCAGGCACAGGAACATAAGCTGTGAATTGCTCGCAGTGGATTTACTTGGGTTGAGTTCCTGCAAACTCTCCATGGCTTTTAAACCAAATGGTGTGGCCGCATTATCAAGGTTCAAAAGGTTTGCAGAAAAATTCATCATCATATGTCCAAATGCAGGATGGCCTTTTGGTATTTCAGGAAAAATGCGGGTGAAAAAGGGGCTGATGATCCTTGAAAGTAAATTGATACCACCAGCTTTTTCAGCAATGCTCATAAAGCCCATGAACAAAGCAAGAATGCCGATCAAACCAATACAAATCGTAATAGCATCCTTACAGGTTTCAATAATACCATTCGCACTTTGCACTTTCATCACCACCAACTCCTCTCCTGCTTTTTTATAGGTGATCTTATTGTCAGTAACACGGCTAACAGTATCTAAAGCCTGAACAATACGACCATCTGCACTTGCTAATGGAATTTTCTTCACCTCGAGCGTGTCCCCGTTTTTGCCAATGACCATGGACGAAAAGATCTGCTTTTCACCACCTGAGGGAAGGTATTTGAACAATGCCACTAAAACAGCTACAATAATGAAGGCACTCCAGATTCTGCTTAAAGCCATAAATTATTTTGAATTTGAAGATTTGAGATTTGAAAACTGAAGATTGCAGATTTATTTGAATTGGACAAATTCATCTTTTCACAGCCTTTGCCACCATTGGCTGAACGCTTATCTTTGCGGCCGATTTTGAGGAGCCGGAGTTCTTCAAATCATAACTATCAAATCTTCAAATAAGAAGTCATGGGTTTAAAAGCAGGAATTGTAGGGTTGCCGAATGTTGGAAAATCAACATTGTTTAATGCTGTAAGTAACAGTGCCAAAGCACAGGCCAGTAATTATCGTTTTTGCACCATTGAACCCAATGTAGGTTTGGTGGATGTACCTGATGAGCGTTTAGCAAAACTGGCGGAATTGGTGGTTCCTGAACGTGTTGTACCCACGCAAATTGAAATTGTGGATATAGCCGGTCTTGTTAGAGGTGCCAGCAAAGGAGAAGGTTTAGGAAATAAATTCCTGGCCAATATTCGTGAAGTGGATGCCATCATTCATGTGATCCGTTGTTTTGAAGATGAAAATGTATTGCGTGAAGAAGGTGCTATCAACCCGGTAAGTGATAAAGAGATCATTGATACGGAATTACAATTAAAAGACCTGGAAACCGTAGAAAAGAAAATTCAACGGATTGAAAAAGCGGCACGTGCCGGTGATGCAAAGGGAAAAGCTGAACTGGAAGTATTGCTCAAGTGCAAAGCCCATTTGGAGCAGGGAAAAAGTATTCGTGCATTAGACCTGAACAGTGCTGAATTACCTGCAATTGCTGATTGCTTTCTGCTTACGGCCAAGCCTGTGCTCTATGTTGCCAATGTAGATGAAGCCAGTATGCACACAGGCAATCAATATTCTGAAGCATTAAAAGCAGCAGTAAAAGACGAAGGTGCAGAAGTGATTGTGATGAACAACAGCATTGAAGCCCAGATCAGTGAAATGGAAGACCCTGATGATAAGCAATTATTCATGGATGAATACAAGATGACAGAGCCTGCATTAAACCGCTTAATTCGTTCTACCTATCATTTGTTGAATCTGCAAACTTATTTCACAGCAGGTGTGCAGGAAGTAAGAGCCTGGACCTTTCATAAGGGATGGAAAGCACCTCAATGTGCAGGTGTGATTCATACAGATTTTGAAAAAGGATTCATTAAAGCTGAAGTGATTGGTTATGACGATTACATCACTTATAAAACAGAAGCTGCAGCACGTGAAAACGGCAAATTAAAAATTGAAGGAAAGGAATATTTGGTAAAGGATGGTGATGTGATGCACTTCCGTTTTAATGTATAGTTTCCATATTTTCTGCAGTTAACGGTAATTCTATTTTAATAACACTTTGCTCTGTGCTATGGTCATATGAAAATGATCCTTGTGCCATTTGTACACGTTCCTCAATGATACCCAGCCGCTCCTGCTGTTTTTGTGAAAATTCATTCACCATTTTTCCGTCATCTTTAATCGTTACAAACACAGAATAACTGGTACTATTGATTTCAATTTCAACAAGGTTAAGATCATCTTTTTTGAGTAATAAGCGAAGCCATTCTTCCATGATCCTGATAAGGTTTACAGAAACCTTAGGATGAAAAAAATCATCTGCATCCGCTTGTTTCAGAATAATACGGCAGGGAAAAGTAACTGCCACCCTGTCAACAAAATCACGAATTAACTCAACGGGATTAAAATTTTCATCAGATAAAGGGGAAATGGTGTATGTTAATACCCGCAAATCAATCAGGATTCTGTTCATTTCGTCACGAATAACATCCATATGCTGATGTATGGATTTTCCGCCTAATGCATGAATGCAATAGACCAGTCGTTGAGCAAGGTCTTCATGTAAGTTATCAGCAATGATTCTTTTATCCTGTTCATTATCATGAAAAACACGGCTTATCAGTTGAGACTTGTAAGCAATACTCTCCTTTGCTTTCTTTTGAATCAAAATATTCTTTTGACGTAATTCCAGCAACTTGGTTACCTGTTTTGAGATCAACTCAAGCACTTTTCGCTGGATCTCTGAAAATCGTTGAGGCTTGTTATCCAAAACACATACTGTTCCCAATTTATAACCTTCTGGAGATACAATGGGCGCACCTGCATAAAAACGGATCCTGCTTTCTCCCGTAACAAGAGGATTGTGTGCGAAACGAATATCGCTTGCAGCATCTTCAATTACCATTACATCATTTCCCAGCAAGGCATGCGCACAAAAAGAACTGCTCCTGTCTGTTTGGGCTTTACTAAACCCCTTTCGGGCTTTAAACCATTGTCTTTTACGGTCTACCAATGAAATTAGGGATATGGGGGTTCTGCAAAAAAGTGAAGCTAATTCAACAAGATCGTTAAATTCTTCTTCAGGAGAAGAATCCAGAATTTCATAGCTGTACAAATCATTCAGCCGTAGTTCTTCATTGTGAGGGATTGGAGCGGTACTCATGATATTGTTTTTTAGATTACTTATGACCATTGTTTGGTGAGCAATTGTATCCATTCTGTTGTGCTGCCTGTTGCTATCGTAAAATAACAAAGCCCGTTGAAGTGATAGCACAGAACTCAATTCCTTTTTAAACATTATAAGTAACCCAATATCCCACCTCATATTTCTTCTACACCCGTACCAGTATAAATTCTACTAAATTCATTGCAGGTTTAATCGTGAAATAAAAAAACCACCCAAAAATTGAGTGGTTCTAAACTATATTGACTCATGCTATTCCCGGCAGGAGCGGATATTACTTCTTGGCGTATTTCTTCTTGAACTTATCAATACGTCCGGCAGTATCAACCAATACATTTTGGCCGGTAAAGAACGGGTGACTGGTATTAGAGATCTCCAATTTAATGAGCGGATATTCGTTACCATCTTCCCACTTGATTGTTTCTTTAGAAGGAGCGGTAGAACGGGTTAAGAATGAATAACCATTACTCATGTCCTTAAACACTACAAAACGATAATTTTCTGGATGCAAACCTTTTTTCATGACTTTCCGGGATTTTTCAGCACGGATTTGGCCGTGCCATTTTTTTAATACGAAGCCGCAAAATTAGGGCTAAATCGGTTTCAGGCAAAATGTTATTTGACCTATTTTTCATTCTCAGGCAGGAACGGGCATAAAAAAAGAAGCACCGAATCGTTCTTTATATCAGCTTGCGCCTTTATACTTACTAACCCAGTGCTTCCGGATTCAGCTTCCGGTCGTTTGACGGACCTTTTTCTGACTCCGCCGCCGGTTGTTTTATTGCTAAAATTTCCAGTGGCTTTGTAGAACTAATGTACAACCATATATTTGCCCTCTCCAAATTTTCAGCCTCCTTTGTACCCACCTGTTTTGAACAGTTTTATTCACACAAAATCAGCTTAAATACGAGGTTATCAACAGTTTATGAACGCATATTTTCATATTGTAAAGGTATTCCCAAATTCCAGCCTTTGCTGGCCTGGATCACTTCCTGCAGATCGTCAATTTTCTTGCCGGTTACCCGTACAATATCATCATTAATGGAGGCCTGAACCTTTAAACCGCTCTCCTTGATATGCTTTACGATTTTCTTTGAATCTTCCTGTTTGAGTCCATTACGTACCTGCACCTCCTGTTTCACCAATTTTCCGCTTTGGTAAGGCTCCCTTGTTAAATCAAAAGCTTCCGGGGCTATACCCTGCTTATGAGCCCTGTTGATGAGCACGTCAATCAATTGGCGCATTTTCATCTCATCCTCTGTTTCAATATTGATTTTAAACTCCTTTTTATCCAGTTTGATCTCCACATGACTTCCTTTAAAATCAAACCGGTTAGTGATCTCTTTGGTCGTTACATTCACGGCATTGTCCAGTGCCTGTGTATCCACTTTACTTACAATATCAAATGATGGCATAAAAAAGAATTAAAGAATGAAGAATAAGAACACACAAATGTAACCGATGCCTGTTAAAAAAGAAACCCCTGTAAAAACAGGGGTCGGTCTATCAACATGAGAAATATAGAGAGATTCTTTAGTCTGATTAATTGTCGCCACCTTTTACACGATTCTGCTCATCACCTGCACCACCTGCACGACGTTTCGTTCCGTTCACTTTTCCTTTACTGATGCGGTAAGTAAAACTTAATCCAATCGTTCTGGAATCATTTACATTTTGGAAAGCTGCATCAATATCTCCATACTGAATTTGGCCTTTTGCTTTTTGTGTCCAGAAAACATCTCTTGCACTTAAACGAAGCGTTCCTTTTGTTTTAAACATGGGTACACTCATTCCTAAATTAACGGCACCAAGTGAACGTATATTGAATACACCTTCAAAACCCGGCGTTCTGTAAAAGCCACCCACTTCGGCTGTAATTCCTTTCTTGAATCTGTAATTGGCGGATGCGCTAAATACAGCAGTTGTAGCACTCAATTCAACAAATGAATTGTTTACCAAACCTTTAAACTTGTTATTGTACACATTCATGTAAATGTTACCACCAAAACTTTTGATTTGCTTGAATGCACTTACAGATACACCGTACTGTCTTTGGCTGGCAATATTTGCCTGCTTAACAAATGTTTCCTGCTTTTCTGTGTTTTGTTCCAACACCTGTTGAATGATGTTATTGGTGTTGGTATAGTTCAATGTGGTAGTTAAAAATCCTTTATATGTATGACTCAATTCAACATTGTGACTGAACTGTGGACGCAGATTAGGATTACCCTGTTCAAATGTATACCTGTCAAGAAACTCAACAAATGGATTAAGACTTTCATAATCCGGTCTGCGGATACGACGGCCATAGTTCAATACCCAGCTGTTTTTTTCACTGGCAGTATATTGCAAATACGCTGTTGGGAATAACTGTGTATAATTGAGCGTAAAGGTTGTATCAAAATTCACCCAATCATTATTACGAAATACTTTACCAATAGAGTTACCATGTGCTGTTGTATTCTCAAGTCTTAACCCTACTTGTGCACTTACTTTCTTTGACAATGGGCGGCTGTAGCTTACATAAGCTGCATTGATCTGCTCATCATAAATAAAATGATTGCTTCTTCCATAATCACGCATAAGGGTGTTATTGCTCAAGCTGTCATAAACTGCATTGGCATCAGACTGCACATAAGCTACTTTTAACCCTGCTTCAAACTTTGCACCTTTCTTTAATGGATGCAAATAATCAGCCTTTGCAGAATAGATATGAATTAACTGAGGTAAGTTACCATACAATGTATCAGCCTTCCTGGAAGCAATACCCGATGGATCAAAATAATAGTTACTTAAATTCTGTGTATTCGATGCATCGTAGAAAATATAATCAATGTCAGCAGTTAATTCTTTGCCTGTGCTGTCAAATACATGACGAAAATTACCATTGGCGCTGAAGTTTTGCCACAGGTTACGGCTTATAGATTTAGCATATGTTTTTGCCTGTGGTATATTAGCAGCGTCAGCAATAGCAATATTACTTTCATTGGTGAATATACCCGGATTGTAAAACCCGTTTACTACAGCACCAAATGTTGTTTTCTTAGAGGTATAAACATCTGCACCCAATTTCAAACTGTTTCCTTCATTCCAGTTTCTCATAGCTGAGGTTTGATTGAAATGATATCTTACATTCTTTGAATTAGGCTCTAAAAACTTACGTTGAATGTTCAATGTATTCTTACGGTTATTTTCATTGCGGCTGAGTGTACCAAAAAGGTTTACTTTATTCTTGCGATAGTTGAAATTGATGTTTTGATTATTTCTCGCATAAATGCCCTGCGTATAACCGGTAGTTAAGGTAACATTGTAACCCAACTGCTTTGTTTTCTTTGTTTTGATATTGATGATGCCACTGTTACCTGCTGCATCATATTTTGCAGGAGGGTTGGTCATAATTTCAATTTGCTCTAGCTGTGCACCACTAAGATTACGAAGATAGTTCACCAGATCAGCCCCTGATAAATAAGCAGGTTTACCATCAATAAATATCATTACACCCGCCTTACCTTTTAAACTGATATTACCATCTTTATCCACTGTAATACCGGGAGATTTTTCCAGAACTTCTAATGCATTCGCACCTGCATTGCTGGGACTGGCGTCTACATTCACCACCATTTTATCAGGCTTCTGTTCAAATAATGGCTTACGCCCGGTAACAGTTACTTCTTTAAGACCTTTAATTTCTGCCACCATTCCTATTGACGGCACTTCTACGTCTGCCCCTGCTACCTCTACTTTTTCAAATTTCTTTTGATAGCCGCTGGCGGTAACTCCCACCAGGTAACTGTTGTCCTTTATTCCTTCAAAACTATACTGACCATTTTTATCAGTAAAGGACGCTTTTACCAGAACGGTGTCTTTAGCTCTGAAAAGTGAAACGGTTGCGCCGGAAAAGGGCTTTTGATTTTCGTCCTTTACCTGGCCTTTAATGCTTGTAGATTTCTGTGTAAAACCCGCCAGGGAGAATAATAACATTGCAGAAAGCAAGGTTGCTAACTTTTTCATGATGATAAGGTTTGATGTTAAGGTTTAATGATTAAGGATTACATATTAAATATTACTTGTCAAAAGTAGGTTCTATGTTTTGCATAGTACATTGTTTTGTGGTAGATGGCGTTTTTTGTTGATGATTGGCCATTTCCCACGTAGAGTGAGACGATTACTCCGGAATTATGTTACAATGGAATCAAAGACCTGTGATAAATGGCCTTTTTACAGTTATGAATGGGAGAACAAATCCTTTTAACCCTGATTTTCGGAAGCTGCCCGCTTTTTTGTTACAAAATAAAGTGCAATACCCAAAAGGATGAGACCAATGGAAATTAGCTCTGCCTGGGTAGGCTGGAAAGGAAGATCGTGGTATTTCGTATTCACACGAATTTTTTCAACAAAGAAGCGCTCAATACCCGTCAATACTAAATAAATAGAGCAAAGAGCCCCGGGTATTTTGATTCTTCTTCTTAATGCGATCAATAGACCGAAGAATAGGGAGCAAACAATGGTTTCATAAAATGGTGTAGGAAAAACCGGTACGGGTAAATAATTGCAATGTTCTTTTGCATCACATCCGGCCAGTTTTGCACCCATGCTATTTACGTTATGCGGGTAAGTATAAGCCACCATCCATGTAGGAAGGAAAGAAGGAGCTTTATATGACTTATGAGGTACTTCTGCCAGTGATTTGGCGCCCCGGAATTCCTCTTGTAAATAATAGGTTTTATTAGCTTCTAATGCTTTTTCTAAATCACCGGGGTTCGCAAGTTGTACGGTACCGGTTGAATCAGCTTTATAGGCACTGTTTAAAATACCCCAGTCGCCATCACCAGCCACCTGGCAACCAATACGCCCTATAGCATAAGCAATCATCAAAGCAGGGCCAAAACAATCAGCCAAATGCCTGATGGAAATGCCCTTACGTTTAGCAAACACAATAATGGCTATACCTGCACAAATCAACCCACCATAAAATGTAAGTCCACTAAAGGAAATCAATGAACCAATAGGGTCTGCAACAAACTCATCCCAATTTTCAAGATTATGAAACACTTTAGCACCACCAAAACCAAACAAGGCTGCAAGTACCGTCATATCTCCTACCCTTTCATGGGGCCATACCCGAACCATTCTTTCTTCTGGCTTTGCTGCTTTGTCTTTATTTTTTTCATACCATTTTAACCCGGCAAACAATAAAGCCAATAAAATACCTGCAGACCAATTGCCCTGGGCTGAGAAAATGAAACTTTGTGGATCTACCGCATCATCACCGGCTTGCAAAAAAGCACCGAGAATTTTATACCCCATTAAAAAACCGAGTAAGCCATTAAGAAGCAGCTCACTCATTTTTGCCGGTTCACCAAAAACACGTTTTTCCTCTTTTGGAAAAAGCAATCCTTTCTTCTCCTTTAATTGCAATCCTTTTGTAAGCACAACAGCTGCTGCAATAAAAGCCAGCGCAACAAAAAAACCAAACGAGTTGAGGTATTTCGTCCATGCCGGAGCAGCACCAAATACATCTGCAAAAAAAGAATACAGGTTGGGATACATGAAGCAATATTGAGTTGCAATGATACTCTAAAATATGTTTGATTGTGTTGTGAATTTCACAATAAAAAAAGTCCCCTGAAATTACAGAGGACTTTTCAAACAAGACCTATTCAAAGATCAATTACAATATTGTTCAAAAGCGCCGATCAAATTTTGTGCGATCATTTGTGCAGGGCGGCCTTCAATGTTATGACGTTCAATAAAATGAACCAGTTCGCCATCTTTAAATAAAGCAATAGCGGGTGAACTTGGTGGATAAGGCAACAAATGTTCACGTATCTTTTTAATGGCATCCGTATCAAAACCTGCAAAGCTGGTAAGCAAATGATCTGGACGCTTGGTACTGTTGTTTACAGCCATTAAAACACCGGGTCTGGCACTGCCTGCAGCACAACCACAAACGGAGTTAATAAATACCAGGCTTGTTCCTTTTTGGGTAAGCGCTGAATCAACTGATTCCGGTGTCAAGAGTTCTTCAAAACCTCCTTCTGTCATTTCTGCCTTCATGGGCATTACTATTTCTGATGGATACATAGTTCTTTAATTTTTTATTTGAACTGCAAAGTTAGCTCAATTCATAACTGAATATTCAATTGCAGAAATTTTGACACAACTTGTGCATAAAATCTGCCTTTCTTTCAGCTTTAAACAAAGAAAACAGGAAGCATTGGCGCAAAAAAGTCCATGGAATACCATTTGAGAATTGATTTGAAACAAAATTTAAAACTATGACCATGATAAAAGTAAATCACCCCGTTCAGCGCAACATCAATTCAATCTTTGATGAATTGTTCAATGAGTTGCCCACTTTTGGAAGAAGCATCAACAATTTGTTTTCACCCGCAGTAAACATTGTTGAAAATGCAGAAGCTTATCATTTGGAATTGATGGCTCCCGGCCGCAACAAAGAAGATTTTGCAATTTCAGTTGATAAAAATCTTCTCACCATCAGTTACGAAAAGAAAGAAGATGTAAAGAATGAAGATATAAAAAAGGTTCGCCGTGAATTCAGTTTCCAAAGCTTCAAACGCAGCTTCAATCTTGATGAAAAGATCAATGCTGATGGAATCCAGGCAAAATATGAAAATGGCATTTTAAAATTGTTGCTTCCTAAAAAAGCCGAAGTAACACAACCTGCAAAGAGCATCAGCATTCAATAATATTAAACTCGCTTGTTTATAGCAGTTGGTTTTGGTTATCCCCCGTTGTTTTTACAATGGGGTTCTTTTTTTATAACATTTCTGCTGCATCTTGCTAATGTCTGTTTACTTCAATTCAAGTATTTTCGCCGCATCAACATGAAACAGACATTTCTTCTATCAGTCGCACTGCTGGTTTCTACATTTTTATTGGCACAGGAACCCACAGATTCTGTGATAGTTCCCGATGCAGATACTGTTCTTCGCATCCGTAATCTCAACCCTTACTTTACATTGCATGTTGACAGCTCACTCAGCTATAAACTGGACATTAACAAAGAAGAAAAAAATTACTATTGGTATTTAAAAAACTCACCGCTGGGTTTGAGAATCAATAAAGACAATGGTTTGCTCACGTTCAAAGCTGAGAAAGCCTATTTTCTATCGGGAAAATTGAAATATGATACAGAATACAAAGTGATGCTGGGCGTACAAAATCTCTACAATCCTTCGGATAAAACAGACACGTCTTTTACCATTCTATTTTTTAATACAGAAGTAGTAACATCTAAGGCAAGGCCATCTGTTTCAGGCGTGGTTACTATTGATGAAGGTGATACCCTTCGCTTTGTCATCGGTTGTGAGAACGGAAATTTTCCTGTAGAGTTTATCAATTTCGAAAGCAGCTTCCCATTAAAAACAGAAACTTCCATTACCAAGTGCAGAGATGAGTTTGTATGGGGCATCCCGTATGATTTTGTAAAAGATAATGATAGCTCCAAAATAAAAACGGTTCGTCTCCTGTTTATTGCAACTGACAAGTTTAAAAACAGAGACACTGCTGTAGTACGTGTGAATGTGAGAGATGCTTTGAACTATCCTCAGAAAAAAATGGAATATGAAAAAACGGCTGCAGATTATAACCGTTATATAGAGCAACTCAAATTCACTTTCCGAACACTGGACAAAAAAATTAAAAAAGTAAGAGGCTCACGTATTGCCTTTGATATGACCTCCTCTTCTACTGCTCTTGCGGGAACTATACTCAGCACTTCAGACAATGAAAGTCAGAAAAATGTAGGACGTGTATTACCTGCAGTTGGAGTTACATTGGTTCCTGTGAAAGAAGCCGTTGCTCCTAATAAAGTGAATGAGCAGAACATGGTTTCACAAGTGCGCAGCAGCATCAGGCGTTTGGAATTTGTTCTTTCTGAAAACAGTTTGCTGGGAGAAAAAGATATGGAGATCGTTCAAAAAACAGCAAAGCTCAGAGCTGAATTAAAACAGATCCAGTTACAGTTAATAGATGTACCGCTGGAAGGTATTGATATTCTTGACCCGCAGGAAGCCAATCAATACTTCAACGATCCTAAAGTAAACAAGAAGTACAGCAGAAGGAAATAAGAAACGTTTACTTACAGTTATTCTTTCGCCTGGTATCAATAATGTATTGAATTTTCCAAGCACCGTTAATGCGAACCAATTGAAATGAATTGACACCGCAATGGCTGAAGTTTCCTTTGAAGTAAAATTCATAAGGTGTCCAAACACTTGCCATAGGACCATCAATGTGTACAGCACCAAATGTAATTCGCTCATCAGCGTCACCTTTTGCAAGTTTGTTAATGCTGGATCCGAATCCTGAAGTATTTTCTGTTCTTACAATTGTTTGACCTTCTTTATTTCTGCTGATGGTTTGTAATACCGCCGTTGGTGAAAAAACATTCATCAGCCCTGCACTGTCTGCATTACGCATAGCTGTAAACATTTCGTTAACAGCTGCCTTTACTGAATCTTCTGTGTTTTGTGCGGCAGCCATTTGTGCCATAATTATTGTTAAAGAAAGCGTAAGAAAGTATCTCATACTAATGATTTTTAGTTTTTGGCAGATGGTTTGAATTACAATGATAAAACTTACCAACTATGGCTACAACTAAAATTTACAAGTGGTTAATACCGGTGATGATATTATTCGTATCAACTTCATCGTATGCACAACTCTTTCCACGGGATTCAAGAACAGGAGGCATTTTTGGCCAACGCAGCCAGGCGCCTACAGTAGATAGAGATGGTACAACAAGATACCCTGACGGTACAGTTGTATATCCGGATGGTACTGTTCGTTACCCCAATGGAAGAATTGAACGTAACAACCGCTATCCTGACTATGACAGGAGAAACAATAACCATCAGTGTTGCAATGGTTGTGGCATGCCTCCCGGCCAGGCCAAGAAAAAATACGGAGGCCATGCAAGAGATTATGCAAAAAATAAAAAGAACTGTAAACACAGAGGCAACAGGGATTGGGATGATGACGATGATGACAGACAAGTAAGAAGGTATCCTCAACAATACCCGCAACAGTATCCCCAAAACCCACGCAATGGTCAAAAATATCCTTCCGGAAAAAACCGGCAGTTATAATAAAATCCGGTGAAGAACATAAAAAACCCCGACGATCTTGCCGGGGTTTTTATTTTTAATAACCAAGAATTTTCAACATGCTTTGTGCCGTTTGTTCTTTGGCATACACCCAATCTGTAAGCTTTCCATTTTTATCATAACCAACAATAATATGTTTGGGTGACGGGATCATACAGTGTTTAATACCACCATATCCGCTGATTTGATCCTGGTAAGCACCTGTATGGAAGAATCCAACATATAATGGCTCTGTACTGTTTCCATTCAACTTGGGAAGAAACACTTCATTGATATGTTCTTCTGAATCATAATAATCATGACTGTCACAGGTAATACCGCCCAGTACCACACGCTGGTATTCATTATCCCATTTATTTATAGGAAGCATCAGGAATTTTTCACCTATACCCCATGTATCAGGTAAGGTTGTGATGAAGGAGGAATCAATCATATACCAGTTTTCACGATCGTTCTGTTCTTTCTGACCGAGCACACTGTAAATATGCGCCATACTCTCTCCTACCGTAAAACTTCCAAACTCTGTATAAATGTTGGGCATGGGTACGCCTGCTTTCTTACATTGTTTTTTAATGGTACCCACAATTTCATTAATCATGAATTGATAGTCATACTCAAAGCCTAATGAATGTTTGATGGGAAAACCACCGCCGATGTTAATAGAATCCAGCTCCGGACAAATTTTACGTAACTGGCAATAAAGGTTTACTATTTTATTCAATTCACTCCAGTAATAAATATCATCCTTAATGCCTTTGTTCAAAAAGATGTGAAGCATCTTGAGTTGAAATCGATCTTCATTCCCTTCAATTTTATCAACATAAAACTCTAAAATATCCCTGGCACGAATACCCAGTCTTGAAGTATAAAAAGGAAATGTAGGTTCTTCCTCAGCTGCTACTCGTATGCCTACTTTAAAAGGAACTTTCACGGTTTTTTTGAGTTGCTGCAACTCCTCTTTATTATCCAGTACCGGCATTACATTTTTAAAGCCGCTGTTGAGCAGTTTAGCAATGCGCTGGATGTAACTTTTTTGTTTATAGCCGTTGCAAATGATCTGTATATCCTTGTTTATTTTTTTCTTTTGATACAGTTTATTGATGATCTCAATGTCGTAAGCAAATGAAGTTTCCAGATGAATATCATGCTTCAATGCTTCTTCTACCACAAATGAAAAATGGCTGCTTTTGGTACAGTAGCAATAGAAATATTTCCCTTCATAGCGGTGCTTTTTCATTGCCACATCAAACATCTTCTTGGCCTTCTTTATCTGCATCCCAATCTTTGGCAAATAGGTGAGCTTCATGGGTGTTCCATATTTATCAATCAAAGCCTTTAAGTCAACGCCGTTAAACTGTAAATAACCATCGCTTGTATTAAAACCTTCCTGGGGAAAGTTGAAAGTTTGTTGTACCAGGTCAGTGTACGTATTGTTGCTCAGTTGATAGGGAGTGTTGTCTCTTGCCAATGTAGAAAATGTTTAGGGTGCAAACTTATCGGAAAAAAATAAATTAGGGCATGAAGTTTTTAACAGGTTTCACAGCAATTGCCATCTAAAAGTTGATCATGCATTTCAAAGTAAGCAGCAACGCAATTCTTTTTAATGATCTTGTAAAGAAAAAAGCCATCCCCAGGAATGGGGACGGCGTATTTACCTATAAGAGAACCAACAGTACGTTGAAATATGTTTACACAGAATGTTCTGCCGCTATGCGGAAACTGCCATCCTGTTTTACCTGTTTAATACGATAATAAATTATAGCTGTTTTTGCTTTGTCACGGAACTTGTAACTGTATTCACCTTCCTGTTCAAGACCTCCCAATAAAATACCAACAGTTTTAAAGTTGATTCCGTCTTCACTGCGTTCGATTTCATAATAGAATCCTTTCGGCTCAGCCTTCGCCAGCCATTGAAGTTTTACCACAGAACCAGAATGTGACAATTGAAATTTGCAAACCTCAGGCCAGTTTTGAACTGCCTGCTGAGAGTAGCCGTTGGAAAAACCAAGTATGCCCGTAAAGAAGAATACTAGTAACGTTGTTTTCATATCACAATGGTATGGGTCGGCAACACAGGAATGGAAATACGGCTTAATAAAGGAAGTTGGAGGGTTTCCGGATATGGGCAATAAAGAAATTGAAAACGGGAATAGAATGGTTAGGGCCGGATTCAATTACACCGTAAAAATACGGTCTGCTTTGGATTATGCAAATATTTCACGAATTATTTTTTAAAGCCTTGATTTTGAACTCAACTTGGTTTTGGAAGCAAGCGTTTTGAAAATTATCTTTGCCGCCACTTATGGTCCCGTAGCTCAGTTGGATAGAGCAACAGCCTTCTAAGCTGTGGGTCACACGTTCGAATCGTGTCGGGATCACTACCAAAGCCCATCAGGGCTTTTTTTCATTTAAATTCGTTTGAAACTTACAGGGCATGGATGTAAAAATGGAAGCCGGCTGGAAAGAAGCTTTGAAACAGGAGTTTAACAAACCCTACTTTCAACAGGTGGTTACATTTTTAAAAACTGAAAAGCTTCAGAAAAAAGTTATTTACCCGCCGGGCTCACTCATCTTTAATGCATTTGACCAAACTCCTTTTGCAAATGTAAAAGTGGTGATACTCGGGCAGGATCCTTATCATGGACCGGGACAAGCACATGGACTTTGCTTTTCGGTAGCTGATGGCGTACAGCCGCCCCCCTCACTCATCAATATTTATAAAGAAATTGAGGCTGATATTGGTGTGGGCATGAGCCCCCGTTACGGAAACCTCACCAAATGGGCACAACAGGGAGTTTTATTGCTCAATGCGTTTTTAACGGTTCGTGCTAATGAACCAGCAAGTCATTCCAAAATAGGATGGGAAGAATTTACCAATGCCGTGATCAAAAAAATATCTGATGAAAAAAAAGAGGTTGTGTTTTTGCTTTGGGGAAAGTTTGCACAGGAAAAACAAGTGCTGATCGATGAAACAAAACATCATGTTTTGAAAGCAGCCCACCCTTCTCCTTTCAGTGCCGATAAAGGATTTTTTGGCTGCAAACATTTTTCAAAAACCAATGAACTTCTGATACAGCAGGGACTGGAACCAATTGACTGGAAATTACCATGAACATCATTAAAAATATTTTGGGAAGAATTTTTGCTTTATGGGCTATGGTAACATTTGTTGCAACCATGCTCATTATTTTGCTTCCAACCTGGTTAATGGGTTTGTTACCTGAACCACGACGCACCATTGCCTTTATAAAGCTTTCAAGAATCTGGATGGGTGTTTGGTTACCCATGGTGGGTATCCGGCTTGTTGTAAAAGGTAAAGAACATTTTAAACAGGGCGAAAATTATGTAGTGGTGTGCAATCATAACTCCTTTATGGATGTTCCTGTAACATCACCCGGTATACCCGGTGGTAATAAAACCATTGCAAAGATTGAACTCTCAAAAATTCCATTATTTGGTATTATTTACAGAAGAGGCAGTGTGCTGGTTGACAGAAAGAGTGAAGAGAGCAGAAGTAAGAGCTATGCTTACATGAAAAAAGTACTGGAAATGGGTTTGCACATGTGCATCTATCCTGAAGGCACAAGGAATAAAACCAACAACCCACTCAAAGATTTTAAAGATGGTGCTTTTCGTTTAGCAGTAGAAACAGGAAAAGACATTATTCCTGCAGCACTCTTTAATACAAGAGATGTATTACCTCAGCATAAACCTTTTTATTTTTGGCCAAAGAGAATTGAAATGCATTTTTTAGAGCCAACTTCAGTAAAAGGTTTCACCATCAATGATGCAAGACAGCTAAAAGAAAAAGTATTTCAGCAAATGTGGGATTACATTGAGGCTACGAGGAATAAAGTCTAATAATATCGATCGAATTAGCGGGGAATATTGTTGTAGAAGAAGCGGCTTCTGTTAATTCGTAAATCACGCAACAGCGATGATTTAGGATTGATGGTTATGCTAAAGGTGCGTATCGGTCCTATTGGAGTCACATTGATAGCCAGTTGCCAGCAATGCAAATCCCTGGCTACAGAAAAAGTGGCGTATTGCAACTCTCTTGTTTGAATATCAAATGTTCCCTGTCCCTGAATCTTCCATTTCTCCGTTAAATTAAAATCACCGTTAAAGTTAACAGACTGTGTTAATTGTGTAGTAAATCCCGTAAGATCACCTTTTGGTATACGGGAAAGATTGAGTGAATAGGAAAGATTGAGGCTCCAGGGAATATTAAAATCAGCAAACTCGCCGGGATTATTCTGAACCATCGCTAATTCACGGCTTCTTTCATCCATTTCATAGCTTTGATTACGCTCCAATTCTTTTTTCTCCTTATCCAGGTTTTCATTTTTTGGTTTACTTCTAAACTGTGTGTTCAACGAAATAAACCCGGATGTGAACTTGCCCAGTGAAAAATCATTTCCCTGCCATGCATATGTTGGCAACTTTCTGCCGGTAGAAGTAAACTGATACGGAGAAACATTCGCAGATGCTGTGATGCTCACCTTATCAAACAGGTTACTGCGGAAGTAAAAATTAAAATCACTTAATGCAAACGAGTCAAGCAAGAGGTTATATGCAGAACTCACCCCAAACCCATCAATCAATCTTACTTTCTTTATGCCCTGTTCCGTAGTATCAGTTTTGCTCCTTGTTTTCAGTTCAAGATTGTTGTCAATTGAAAAGGATATATTGGCTCCGCTGGCTGCAAAAAATTCATTGGCAGTAATGCCGTTAAATCGATCGAACCACAATTTATTCCCTAATGAATCCACCTGCACCTGGCTCCAGTTGTTCCTGTTAAGATTGGGTGTATAGCCAAACCCAACTGTTGGGCGAACAACATGTCTTAAGGCCTGCACACCTGTTTTACGTTTAAAATTCATGGTACCAAACAAGGCAGTACTCAGGTTTAAGCCCACACTCATTTGACGGCTTCTGTAAAAGCCACGTGTTGAACTTGTTTCTACTTGTTTGGTTACAGGATTCCAGGTTCTGGCATAAGCACGTGAATTCCACGTTTCGCTGTAACTGATGGCCGGTCCCACCTGCAAGGGTCCCAACGGAGGTAAAGACAATTGAATGGGAATGGAATGATTGGCCGTCCAATCCAATGTATCAACCAGGTGTTTTAATGTAACAGTAGAATCAATGAATGAAATTTGATTGTTGAATGTACCGTTGTAAGCGATCCCTAATTTTTCATACCACTTGGGTGTACCTGCAAATTCTTTTTTCTGAAACGGATAAATTGTATTTACTGTAAAACCCAGCGCCGGTAATGTAATATTATAAAGCCGTTGCTGTGTGTTTTGATTATGATTGGCTGTTACAGTTAAATTATACGGTTTCCCAGCCCATGAACGCTGATAGGCAATCGATGAATTCAACTGGTTGTTAAAGTTGGTGACAGGGCTATTAGGGAAAAACCGATTGAACAAACTGGTAGCAATATTTACACTCGCACTGAAGTTTTGCCCGGGTCTTGCCTTTCCATCAACACTATGACTCCATTGTAAGGCAAAGTTTTTGGACGTACTGAAATCAGGATCGTCTTTAAAATTGACCTTATTATTCATAAAGCTCAGGTTGAAATTACCGTTGTACCGATAACGTTTTCGATAAGAAGGCGAAAGAAATAAGTTCCAGGAACCGTATGAATAAATATTTGTTCGAATCGTGGCATCCCAATACTCACCAAAAGTTTTATAATACCCTAATCCTTCCAAACCAAAACCTAATTGTGAGTTCACCGTGGGCTGTGGTGGTAATAAGCCTGTTCTTCTACCCTGCTTTAATGGAAACAAACCAAAAGGCAAACCCACAGGTATAGGCACCCCTTCAAACTCAGGACGCACGGGGCCTGTAACTGCCAGTTTATTACTCATGAATTTTGTTTTCTTGGCTCTGAAAGCAAAATGGGGTGTATCAAAATTACAGGAAGTAAAACGGGCGCCCTTCCCATAAAATGCATCCGGTGCTATACGTTTGGACTTTTCTACATACACAAACATTTCCTGTTGCTGTGTATACGTGCCAACTGTTAATCCTTTTTGCGTTTTGAAATTATAAAGAATGGAATCCGCAGTGAATGCTTCCTCACCTTGTTTAAATGCCGGCACACCCATACGCTTGCCTGTACTGTCCATTGTATAATAAGCTGTCAATAATTGCGTGGGCTGATCCAATTTAATAATCGCTGCATCCAAACTGATATCTTTAAACTTCACCTGTGCTTTATTATAGATATACATTTTTTCACCCGGTATATCAATCACCATGGAATCTTCAGCTTCATATTCTACAGGTGAGTCCAACGAATCTTTAGAAATTTTTAAACCAAACGTATCAACCTTTTGAACAAGACTATCGTTTACAAGTAGAGAGTCATTCAATCGTAATGAATCTCTTTTCGGCGGAATACTGTCCGCTTTTACGGGTGTGGGAATCAGTACAGGTCTGTTTCTTGGTACAGGCGATTTTGCGGCTGGTACCGTATCAGAACTTGTTAAAGTAAAACCAAAAAATTGCCGGCTGCGAAATGCTGTACTGCCTTCAACCGTTAATCCGTACAGGACCAAAACCGCCGAAACAGTAAGCAAAACATATTTATAATTAACTTTGTAAGCGATGTTCATAACGCAGTTGCGGCAAAAATAGCCACATTTGCATTAAGGAACTGTGAATGTTGACAGAAGTATTAACCCAAAGAATTGTAACAATGAAAAAAAACTGGTACTTACCTGTTTTCAGTTTATTGATGATAAGCCTCACCATCTTATCATTTACCGTCAAAAAGAAATCATACACCTCCACTTCATCTGCAGCAAAAATCAATACCATTGTTGTAGATGCGGGGCATGGATTCAGATGTGAGAATGGATGCCGGCACGGTTCAACGGGGGAAAATGTAAGTGAAGATCAGATCTCCTACGAGGTAAGCAAGAAAGTGGTAGCAGAATTAAGCAAACAGTTGCCTGATGTTAAAGTACTTGAATCAAGACCTACTCCATTCTTTGTATCCAACCATGCAAGAGCTGAATTTGCCAATGCCAACAAGGGTAATCTTTTCATTTCTATCCATTGCAATTTTGCCAATAAATTAAGAGAAGTAAAACGTGAAGGTTCCAGGAAAGAAACCTATTATACCTACATAGGTAAAGGCAAATCGAAAAAAAGGGTAAAGAAAACAAGAACAGTTCCTGTTTATAAAACCTATTACTATCCTAATCCTGCACATGGAACTGAAACCTATGTGTTTGCGGCGCATAAAACGGATGATAAAGAAGGCATCATTAAAGAAGAGGGTGATATTTTTGAAAACGAAAAAGATGATAGTACTATCAATACCAACATCAATGATCCTATCATCAAACAAAGAGTGGCACTCTGGACCAAACAATTCTTTTCCAGCAGTGTAAAACTTGCTTCCATAGTTGAGGAAGAGTTTGTGAATATTGGCCGCTTCAGCCGTGGTGTAAAACAACGCCAGGTAGGTATATGGGTGTTACAGGCTACTGCTATGCCCAGTATTTTAATTGAGCTTGGTTTCTTATCTAACTCTGATGAAGAAGCTTTCCTCATGAGTTCAAATGGACAGCAGCAAATGGCTGAAAGTATTGTAAAAGCCATTAACCGTTATAAAGAACTGGTAGAAAAACCGGCTGTACAACAAACCGGCAACAATCAAAAAAAGTAGCTGATTCCCTCTATTTTAACAGGCGTTTCAAAAGCCGGGCTTGGCAGCGGGGAAACATTCCTTATTTTTGAAGCTGATGAAACACTTATCAACTGTTTCTCAGTTTAATCTATAACACATGTTCAAAGTTTCAAATGAAACCAAAGTTGGAGCCCTCACTGTAATTGCCGTTACCCTGCTGGTGCTTGGTTATAATATGCTGAAAGGAAAAAACCTCATCAAGCGGTCTGATGTACTTTATATACGCATGGCAGATGCAGGCCCGCTGGAAGTATCAAGCCCTGTAAAGATCAAAGGATATAAGATCGGTAACGTGTACAGCATTGGCTCTAAAGATGAAAATGTAAGTGAATTGATCATTGCGGTTAACCTTGACAAAAGAGTCAATATCCCGGCGAACTCGTTAGCAAATATTGTTGGCAGTCTCACACAAGCAGCTTCGTTAAATATAACATTAGGCGATTCTAAATCCTATGTGAGAGAAGGTGATACCATCAACAGCGTTGTTACACCTGACCTTCTTACCAAAATTGGGGATAATGTAGATCCAGTATTAGCCAACCTGAAACAGGCAGTAGATTCGATGAAACTCTTATTAGGCAATCTCAACAGTGTGTTTGATGAGGGCAATAAAGCCAACTTAAAAGCAGTGATTGCCAATTTAAAAAACACATCGGCCAACTTAAACGAACTGCTCAACAGCAAAGATGGTGCTCTCGCCAAAACATTAAACAATGCTGAGCAATTCACTAAGAATCTGAATAAGAACAATGAAAATTTGAATAAAACCATTGAGAACTTTAAGAACACTTCTCAAAAATTTTCAGAACTGGAGTTGAAAGAAACAGTGGCCAGTTTAACCCAAACGGTGAACCAGTTGCAGACGGTTCTTGATAAGATCAATAAAGGGGATGGCTCTCTCGGTTTGCTTATTAATGACAAGAAGTTGTACAACAATCTTGAAAATACCGTACGCAGTGTGAACATTTTAATTGATGATCTGAAAACACATCCCAAGCGTTATGTAAGCTTCTCCGTTTTTGGCAGAAAAGATAAAGGCACACCGTTAAACGCTCCGTTGGCCGACAGTACTAATAAAAAATAAGAATGCCCCTGTTGAGAATAGCTGCATTGTGTTTATGTATGCTCTGTATGATGAATGCAAGAGCACAAAAGCCTGCTGTAGTACAACCCCGCCCTTCTCAATCTTCTGATACCATCCGGGTAGTGGACATTAAAAATGCAAACCGTTTTGACTTTAAAACGATTGATTCTGCCACACAATTACAGATATTGGTCGGGAATGTTATTATCCACCAGGGCAAAACAAAATTTAAATGCGACAGTTTAATTTGGAATGAACGCACCAATTTCATGGAAGCCTTTGGCAATGTACATATCAATGATGCTGACAGTGTGAATATTTACAGCAGCTACATGAAATACGAAGGCAATAAAAAACTGGCCACTTTTAAAAATAAAGTAAGACTTACAGATGGGAACAGCACATTGTACACGGATGAGATGGATTATGATATGAATGGCAAAGTAGGAACGTACAGAAATGGAGGACGAATAGAAAGCAAGCAAACTACACTGTACAGCAAACAGGGATTTTATTATGCTGATATCAAAGATGTTTATTTCATAGGTGATGTAAAAATGAGTGACCCTGAAGTAGCACTTGCCAGTGACTCACTACTCTACAATACCACCAGCGAAGTAGCAACCTTTATTGCTCCTACTACAATTAAAAGCGGCAATTCCATTTCCAATGTAAGAAGCGGTTATTATGATCTTAAAACCAAAAAGGCTGTATTTGCAGGTCGCTCTATTGTAAGGGACAGTACCAGCACTATGATTGCCGATAAAATGGTGATGGATGATAAAACAGGTTTTGGAGAAGCCAATGGCAATGTTCAGTTCAAGGATACAGCACAGGGTATCTTACTCTTCAGCAACCGTGTTTTCTTCAATAAAACAAAAAAGAATTTCTTAGCCACAGAAAAACCCGTGCTGGTAGTTGTTCGTGAAGCTGATTCAGTGTATGTAGCTGCAGATACCATCTATTCCGGGTTAATGAAAGACCTGGCACAATTCAAAGGAAGTTATTTACAGGAGTTTGATACGATTACTTCAACCAAAGTGGTGAATGTAGATTCTTTACTCAAGAATGATGGTACCACTATCATCAAAAAAGATTCAATTCCTGTTTCGCCGGTAATACAACCTGTTACAAAAGACTCCATTACTGTTCAGAAAAAACCGGAAACTGTTATTGTTGCAAAAGATACATTGGTAAATAATAATCGCCCGGTTCAAAAGGAAGACAGGCGAAATAAGTTCAATCAACCTTCTGCTGACAGTACAGCAAAGCCAATGATACCAGCCAGGGATTCAGCAACTGTTGTTATAAAAGATACCATCAACAAACGAACTGAATTCCCACCGAGATCTAAAGCGGAAACTGATACACTTCGTTTCATCACTGCCTTTCGTAATGTGCGGATCTTTAATGATTCATTGCAGGCTGTAGCTGACAGTATGTTCTACTCAGGTATTGACAGTGCTTTTCAATTGTATTATGATCCAATAGCATGGGCCAAAGGAAGCCAGGTAACAGGTGATACTATCTTCCTTTACACAAAAAATAAAAAACCTGCCAGGTTATTTGTATTTGAAAACGCTATGCTGGTTCAAAATGTGAGAGAAAAAGCAGGCTTCTTCAACCAGATCAAAGGAAGAACCATTAATGGCTATTTTAAAGAGGGTGATATTGATTTTGTAAAAGCAAAAGGCAGCGCTCAGAGTATTTATTATGTACAGGATGCTGACAGTGCTTATGTTGGTATGAACCGCACTTCTGCTGATATGATCGATATGTTTTTTGAAAATAAAGAAGCAAAGAAAGTAAAGTTCACCAGTTCTGTAAAAGGTGTTACCTACCCTATTCGTCAACTCCCTGAAGATCAAAAAAAGCTGGATAGTTTTAAATGGCTGGAACAAAGAAGACCCAAGAATAAGCTGGAGTTATTCTTATAAAAAACCTCACCCTCATTCCCTCTCCTATGGAGAGGGAGGCCACGCAATAACTTCCTACCAGCAATTGTAATTAAATATTTCAACTGCGGTTCATATCTTACCACATTTCAACCTCTCTGGAATATTTTAAGCACTATGAAAAGCTTGGGCTGTGCTTAGGTGTCTTCCCCCTTTGGAGGGAAGTCGGAAGGGGGCTTTATATTTGCACATGCCTTTAACATTTCTCAAACGCACATTCATTTCCCCTTTACTTGAATTCATTCATGACAGCCGTGCTGTTGGAATCATGCTCATTATCTGCACAGCTGTTTCATTAATCATCGGCAATACTGCATGGGGCAATAGTTATACAGCATTCTGGAATAATGAAGTACATATTGCCAATTCGTTGCCACATAGCATCCTTCATTGGATCAATGATGGATTAATGGCTATTTTCTTCTTCCAGGTGGGAATGGAAATTAAACGGGAATTGATAACCGGGGAACTTGCTTCCTTTAAAAAATCAATTTTACCTGTAGCAGGTGCTTTTGGTGGCATGCTGGTGCCTGCACTGCTATTTCTGGCTTTCAACAGCGGTACAGAATTTCAAAATGGCTGGGGCATTCCCATGGCTACAGATATTGCATTTTCGTTAGGCGTTGCATCATTATTGGGTAAAAGAGTTCCGCTCTCTCTCAAAATATTTTTAACGGCGCTTGCTATTATTGATGATTTGGGTGCTATTGTCGCTATTGCCATTTTTTATACCGAAACCATTCATACAACTTATTTATTGGCAGGCTTAGGTTTTATTGCATTACTGGCTGTATGGAATTATTTAAAACTACCTTTTGGTTTTTGGAATTTCCTGATTGGAATTTTTATATGGTATTGCTTTTTTAATTCAGGTGTACACGCCACCATTGCAGGTGTATTATTTGCCTTCACCATCCCCATTAAAAAATTAGATAAGATTGAACATGGTTTACACAACTATGTGAATTTTCTCATCATCCCCATTTTTGCATTGGCCAATACTGCCATTATTATTCCGGGTGGCTTTGTACAAAATATGGGCAGTAATTTGAGCTTGGGTATTATTGCGGGTTTGCTTATTGGCAAGCCGCTGGGCATTGTAGGCTTTTCCTTTTTATTGGTGAAACTAAAAGCAGGAAGTTTAGCCAAAGACATTCAGTGGAAGCATATGATCGGGCTTGGGTTGCTGGCAGCCATTGGCTTTACCATGAGTATTTTTATTTCCATGCTTGCATTTAAGAGTTCTTTCACACAGGACGAGAGCAAAATGAGCGTTATGCTGGCATCATTCATCGCAATGTTCCTGGCTTATGCATGGTTTAAAATTTTCACAAAAGGTTCTTCTAAAAAAGCAGTGGCATAGTTTTCGGTCTTGTGTGAGCAAACCGAAAATCATGTATAAGATCATCCTCTCCTTTTTTATTACAGGTAGTTTTCTTTTTGCATCGAATCATACACAGGCACAAACACAACACCAGGCTGGTGTGCGGTTGGGAAGTATTGATCAGGCACTTTCAACCGGGTTTACCTATCGTTATTTCCTTAATGAAAGAACAGCTGTAGAGGGCATTTTGAATTTGCGGAGTAATGCGATTGGTGTGGGTGCTTTGTATGAACGTTTCAATCCCATTCATGCCGTAGAAGGTTTGCAATGGTTTTATGGTGCCGGTGCTTATGTGGGTTTCCAGGGGAATAACAATTTAGGCGTAACAGGTATTGCAGGTATGGATTACAGTTTTAAAGAAGTACCCGTTAATCTTTCGGTTGACTGGAAACCTGAGTTGAACATCATTGATAATGTTGCATTCCGTGCTTCCACTGTTGCAGTGAGTGTGCGGTTTGTGTTCGGAAAGAAATAGGTCTGGTTTTCTATGGTTACAAGGTCTGAATTTTTTCAGGCCTTTTTTGTTATGTAGAAGTTAGAGTAACTTTAATACATGAAAATCTTCTCAGCATCACAAATCAAAGACTGGGATGCTTACACCATTGCCAATGAACCCATCGCTTCTATTGATCTGATGGAACGTGCTGCTATGCAATGTGCAGAATGGTTGATTCATAACGGGTATGCAGGCAAACACCTCCATATCTTTTGCGGCAAAGGAAATAATGGCGGTGATGGATTGGCCATTGCACGCCTGTTGCTGCAAAAAGGTTGTAAAGTAACCGTGTATGTACTGGAATTTGGGCATAAAGGCACTGATGATTTTCAAATCAACCTGCACCGTTTGCACCCGCTTACATTTGATATTCATTTTATACAATCCGAATTATTTTTCCCATCGATCAATGAAGGTGATGTGATCATTGATGCCATGCTGGGTACCGGGTTGAGCAAACCGCTGGAAGGTGTTACACAAAAATTGGTGCTACATCTGAATCAAAGCAGTGCTTTACGAATTGCCATTGACGTACCTACCGGAATGTATATTGATAAAAGCTGTAAAGATGCTACCGTGTTGCAGGCCCATAATACACTCACGTTTCAATCCATGAAGCTTTGTTTTTTAATGGATGAGAATCATGAGTCGTTCGGCACGGTGCATGTATTACCCATTCGCCTTCATAAAAATTATGAAGAAGCTACCTCTTCATCCCTGCAGTTGATTGATAAAGCACTCATACAAACCATTTACAAACCAAGAAAAGCGTTTACCCATAAAGGCAATTATGGTCATGCATTCATCGTTAGCGGCAGCTATGGTAAAATGGGTGCTGCCGTATTGATGACGAAAGCATGCCTGCGAAGTGGTGCAGGTTTGGTTACTGCATTGATTCCGCAATGCGGATATATCATTTTGCAATCAACGGTACCTGAAGCAATGGTAGAATCTGATAAAAGTCAGTTTCATATCTCTCAATCGCCAAAGGAATTACTGCGTTATGCAGCCATTGGCATAGGACCGGGTATTGGTCTCCATGAAGAAACAGCAAATGTGGTGGTAGATCTATTGAAACAAACCCATCAGCCAGTTGTACTGGATGCAGATGCATTGAATTTGCTGAGCATCAAAGAAGATCTTTCTGAACTGTTACATGATGATTGTATTCTCACCCCTCATCCCAAAGAATTTGAACGATTATTTGGTAAAGCTTCCAATGATTTTGACAGATTGCAATTAGCATTGCATCATGCAACTAAGCTCAATGTGCATATTGTTGTAAAAACACATCATACATTGGTTGCTTGCCCGGATGGCAAAGCTTATTTCAACAGCACAGGAAATGCCGGCATGGCCACAGCAGGCAGTGGTGATGTATTGAGCGGTATCCTCACCGGGTTGCTGGCGCAGGGTTATCGTGCTGAAGAAGCCTGTGTGCTGGGTGTGTATTTACATGGACTGGCAGGTGATTATGCAGCTACTCATCATTCGCAGGAAGCGATGATTGCGGGTGATATTGTAGAAGGGTTGGGAAAGGCGTTTAAAGAAATAGCATCCTGAAATTCATAACCGTAAATTCAACTATCTTAATTTACTTCAAACAGAATAAACAATAGAATGGCTGTAAATAAGAACGCATACCAACGCTATCTCATTATTGACCGTGTTATCCGCAGCAAAAGATTTATGGCAACAAGGGAAAGATTATTGGACGAATTAGCCGCTGAGTTGCTGATTATTTCAGATTCCCAGTTGTCAAAGGATATAGCTTATATGCAAACACATAAACAGGCTCCCATCCTATTCGACCGGAAAAAGGGTGGTTATGTTTACACTGACCCTGATTATTCCTTTGAACACAATGCCATCACTGAAGATGATAAATGGGTACTGGATTTTGCAAACGCTACTATGAATGCATACGGCAATGCTAATCTTGTTCTGCACTTTGACGGACTCGTGAACAAATTAGTAACGGGAAGCTCGAAACAAAAAAGTAAACTATCTCCAGAGAAAAGCTATATAGCGGTTGAATCAGCAAATAACAATGGGGGTTATCAGCATTTGTATTTGCTGTATCGTTCAATCATTGAACGAAAAACAGTGACTATCATTTATCAGCCATTTCAAAAAGAAGAACGAAAACATACACTCAGCCCCTACTTACTCAAACAATACCGTAACCGGTGGTATGTAATTGGATATTCAACTGAAAAGAAAAGTACACTGGTATTTGCATTAGACAGGATCAATGAACTGAAACCTTCCAAAACAACCTATTTTACTGATACCAGGTTTGACACAGAGCAATACTTCAAACATAGTTTTGGCGCCACACACCGTTATGATCTGCAACCGGAAAAAGTAAGATTATGGTTTAATAAAATAAACAAAGATTATATCCTCTCCCAGCCTCTACATCATAGTCAAAAGATAATAGAACAAACAGATGACCATGCAGTGGTGGAACTGGAGGTGCTGCTTACATGGGAACTAAAAGCCATGATCTACAGTTACAGCAGCGGTATAAAAGTATTGGCACCAAAACATTTGCAGGAAGAAATTGCAGGCGAACTACGAAAAGCCATACAACAATATGCGTCCTGATTTACTTGCATTTTTCATTATAAGTTTTTTCTGAAAGATGACCGGAACCGTAGCAGTAATTACAACTTGTGGTAGTTCCAAAAGAAGTGATTTTTCCCTTTCCCATACAATTACAACAGGTGGGATTATCATACCACTTTGTTTCGTTAGAACTGTTTTGGTTGCCAATGACTGCCAGTAACAGCAGTACTGCACCTGCAATGAGCCAATACATTTTTTTGTTAGACGATTTCTGTTCCATGACTTTGATTTTTTTGAACAGCAAAACTGCAAACGCAGATCGTAACAGATGTACAACGAAAAAAACAATCAGGGCTGAAGCCTGGAATACTTAAAATCCATAACCCCGGTCATAAGGCCGGGGTTATAAAAAATGATGTGCTGGCTTTAGCCATGATGTATGGTTTTGCTAATCCTCTGCACGTTGATCATAAAGGGTTTTTAGTTGTTCAAACCATTGGCAAAAATCCGGGCTTAGATTTTTATACAACGGGCAATTTTTGGGTACCATTCTTGGCATCATGAGTTTACAACCCCACCGGAATATGAGTGTTGAAAGGCGGTCAAGTTCTTCTTCATTCAATTGTTCAAAATGAGTGTAATAATAGATTAGTGCATCATAACACTGCTGCTCTTCGGCTCTTGTTTCTTCTGGAGTGGCAATTCGGGTTACATGGCTAAATAAACCAATGCTGAGTTCCCAGTTATCGGGGAGTTGGAGATGATACATGCTGCAAAAATATGCTGATAGATTGTAATGGATTTACAAGGAGAGATTAACAAAAGATTTTTTGATTGAATACAAATCGTCAAAATTATTTTCACTACACTTGTAAAAAATCAACTATTATAATAACAACAAATGAAATCATAAATAAAGCAGACATAATGACAACTTGACTTAACATTTTCTATGGCATTATTTTTAACGCTAACTGTTCAATCATTTCCTCACCAATAAATCTTCTTTTATGCCTACACCACTCCAACCAAACTTCACGTTTGAACAAATGAAACAATGGATTTTTGCTAACATTTTTACACCTCCAATTATGCCCATATCAGGAAACTTAGATCATGTCCCAAAGAAAAAAGGAATCTATTTCTGGTTTATGAATCCGGATGGATACAAAGCCCTTAGCAATTTTGTAACCATTAACCCAATTGAGCCAAGAGTTGAGGATAAAGATGGTTATCATTTAGTTTATTTAGGCACTGCTGGCACTGTTAAAAATGGAGGAGGACATTTACACCAACGGATTGAATGGCATATTACACAACATCATACAACAGCTAATATTTGCCATGGAACACTTTCTACATTCAGGGCAGGGGTTGGTTCATTAATTTCAGATGACTTGATACTGTACCCCAACTCCACAATGGAACAGGAAGTAAACGATATTTTCAAAAAGTATTTCAGAGTGTATTGGATTGAGTATAATGATGATAAATTGATTGATGAACATGAAAAGAATTTAATCAGAGAAATCAGGCCACTCTTAAATATTAAAAACAACCCAAACACCAGATTTATTGCCCCAGAAAATCCAACAAAATTTTACAGACAAAGAAGAAACCTAGTTTATCAGTTTACAAGAGTAAGACTTGGATGCGGAAACAATAATGATATCAAGCAAGTGAATAATTTGCCCTCTATGGAAACTTCAAAATACAATCACCAAATCATGGAAAAAGGGAAAGACTTTATTGAGATTTCTATATTACAAAATCAATCCATTCATGCAGTAATTAATGGTATTGAAGGGCTGCCAAATAGGAGATGCAAATTCATGATCAGGGATTTTAAAAATCAAACCAATTTAATTTACCCATCAACCCGAAATAATGGTTGGCGCACAACCGGAAGTGGAAATCAAAATATATATACCTACTTCAACAATGTAGATCCTGCAAAGAATAATAGTATCCGCTGGGTTATCATACAAAATGAAATGATTGAAAAAAAGGTAGATGAATGTATTATTCGAATTGTAGTTTCTACATCTGATGATAATAACGAAAAAGGACTTGAACCTTCTAGTGAACAAGTTATGCCCCCTTCAAAGCCTCCTACAAAAACTGGGACGAATATGCAAGCAATCCCAAGATTGCCAGGAAAAAATGAAAATATTTGTTATCTGGTTCCATGCGCATCAAAAAAAGCGAGCAATCTACTTCAATATTTTACAAATAATTCTCTTGATAATTTAGTATTTAATGAAGAATTAGGAGAATTCCGAAAAGAGTTAATTAGAATTCTTGAAAATACGAATTCCCATACAAGAAAAAAAGCAATAAAAGGCCAAAAGAAAGAAGTTCAACTTAAGAAGCAAAAGATAGATTTACAAAAAAGAATTGAAGCTTATAAGTTATATTCAGCTGGAAAACTCTATGGAGCAGCAGATAGTATCAATTGGACGAATAATCAAGCAAAAAAAGTATATATAATCTCCGCTTTATTTGGAATTATAAGAGCTGATAATTATATTCCTGATTATGATTTAGCTTTATCAGATTCGCTAGACGGTAAAAATAACCTTGCAAGAAAATTTTGGAAGGGAAAGCTAGATAATACTATACAAAAGCTTTTAATTGAGAATTCAACCATTTTTAACTTATTAAGCAAGGAATACTCTAAGGTTTTCAACAATGAAACAAAACAACTTTTAACCTCAACAAATATTGAGCGTACTAAAAACGACAGAAGTGATATGCCTAACAAAAATGGGATTTGGCTTAAAAATCATCTTTTATAATTTGATTTAGTTTCATATTAAATAAATTTTACAATATGCCTGATAATTTAGCAATCAGGCATATTGTAAAATCATCAATAATCTAATCCCACCCAAAAAACAATAACACCGTATCATCTGCTTCCAAAATACATTTGCTGAAGATTGTTGCTTTCAAATGTGTTTGCGCCAACGGCATTTGCGTAAAGCCATTGGTTTGCAGGTACTGTTGTACATAAGGCAATGTTGCAATATCAGCAATCTCCAATACAGGGAGTGCATTTTTTACTTTTCGTTTAGTAATATGGGGTTTCAATAATTGCAGCATTTCAGCATTACAGGCCCAGCCAAACAATCCTTTCAAACTGTTGTACTTGCCGCAAAAATAGAGGGCGGCCTGCAGCAACAGTAATCCTTCGGCCAGGAACACAGTTGCATCTGTTACTACGTTTGTTGTTTCATTTGCTGTCTGCACTATTGTTTTGGCAAATTGGTTTTGCCGTAAATCTTTGTGCTCACAATAATACACAGCCGCCTGAGGCGAACTATTGTAAAACAAATCAGGTAATCCGTAAATACCGGCTTCGGGAAATGGGTAGGATTCATACAGGCTCAGTTTATACCGCTCCCGTTCAAAATGAAAAGCAGCGTCTGTTACTGTACCTATGTTCCTGCCCAAAAGTGAAGCATTCTTTTGCAGATAAGCTACAGCATCTTCCACAAGGCAGTTGCCCGGTTTTTGCCGCACCAGGTCGCTCATAAATAAAGTAAACGGCTTCACGAATCGTTGCGCCATATACGACGGTTTAATAAGAGGATCTGCAATCATGGTTATTGTTTTAAAAATGAAAAATTAAAAATGATTATTAAGGAACGTGTTGTGCTACTAAAAAATAAATTCAAATCATTTACAGCCTCAGAGAGGCGTGATGTTAGTAGAATAACAAAAGAAATTAAAACCAAGCCCCATCGGGGCGATATGTTGATTTAGATAGATTAAAAAACATGTCGCTCCTACGGAGCTCAATCCCTGTTTATTTAATCACCCTACTAACATTTGCACCCCGCCGGGGTTAAGGCAACTATTTTAACAGCACAGCCCCATACTAAGTACAATCCCAACAGTCCACATCCTTTGGCCACTGCCCCTTAAACTTCCCCACCAGTTCCCAGCTGTCTGCTACTGCTCCATACACATCGGTCATTAAAAATCTTCCATGCAGCAGGTATTCGAGTTTGCCTGTTTTGTAAAACTGCATGGCACGTACATGTGGTTTAGTAGGAATGGTAACAACATTCACTGCATTTTCAAACCGTATCTCTTCATGCCAGTCTTTTGGTTTGAATTGGAATTGAAGTATCAGTTGCTGTTGTTGATAAATCATAGTAGCCTTCACATCATACCACACTATGTGCCTTTCATCAGGATGCAATCCTTCGATGGCATGTTGTAAACGGATTTGACCACGTAACCAAGGGGGCATTGCAATCTGCATATAGTTTATTTTTAAAGTAAAGAGTGTATGGGTGGACAACTGATGACAACAATGTTTTCTTTATCCAGGCTTCCTTTAATGCGAGCCGCCAACTCCCATGTTTCTGTTCCACCCATTTTCAGAAACCGCACATAGTTTCCTTTGAATAGATAATCATTTTCAGCAATTTCAATCAATCGTTCCTCAGAAATGAAATGGTCAAGGTCAATCTCCCGGCTGCTTGAATCATGTATAACCGGAATTTTGAGTTTGGTCGTGGGATGTTCCAGGGTAAACGAAAGCAGGGTGGTTTCCCCCTCCTGTTGCAAATAGCCCTTGGTGGTTTGAACCTGGCCCGGACTTTGGTCTCGAATCCCGTCATCACCCCTGTATTTGTACTGTAGCAGAAATGGAATGGAAAGTGCCGCTTTTTTCATGGAGTGCAAAATAAAGAGCGGCGGTTGTAATGGAGTTACAAGGAAAAAAACACAATAAAAAGCCACCTGATGACAGTGGCTTTTTTACAAGTTCTGAATATTTTATTTTTTCAACATTTTTTCCAATAAAGCTATCTTCTCCCGTTCAGCTTGTAGCAGTCGCTCATAAAGCTTTTTATTTTCTTCCAAAGCTTCCATCCATTTTTCAACAGGATTGATATTGAAAGTGCCATGACTTCCAATAAATGCCGCTTCATGGAACGTATTGGAAATAACATTGAGTGCGTTTTCCTCATCAAAATTCTGTATCGCTTCCACTGGTACTTTTAACGCCTTTGCAACGTCTTCCAGAATTCCTGTTTCAATTTGACCCTTTGCTTCCAGTAATGAAACCTTTTGCTGGTTCCAGTCATCTCCTAAAGCAATCGCAAGAGCTTCCTGTTTAATACCCAGCATCTCACGGAATCGTTTAATGTTTCGTCCTGTATGTATTGTTTTTTCAGTCATACTTTCGGGCTGTAGTTTAGAACGTACAATGTTTTTCCAAAGATAACTTTCCTGATGATAAAATTAAAGAATGAATCACTTCACTTTCGCAGAATGCCATAAATGCCAAAAAGGGCTTACTCCCACTCAAAGCCCACTCAAAGGCCAGTCAAAGGCCACTTAAAAACGCTCAAAAGCTAACCCGCACATGTCCCACACATCAGGCAGGAAGCAAACCGACGCCACCCTCCTCCGGATCAAAAAATCACCATACACTACTCTTTTCCCCAAACCCCCGCACCAGCCTCATTTTTAGCCTCATTCCCCTATCTTTGCCCGCCCGTACCGAAACGGTACGTTCGGGCGGGCCGCCCTGTTAATTAAGCAGATGAAGGCGGTGCCACCAAACTCAAAAATCAACTATCAATTGTTTATGGAGAATTTGATTTATCTCGTTCCCGCTATGGCAGTCATTGGATTGCTGTACACTTTCGTAAAATTCAACTGGGTTTCCAAACAAGATGCAGGTAATGACCGTATGAAGGAGATCAGCAATCACATTGCTGATGGTGCTATGGCTTTCCTCAAAGCTGAGTGGAAAATCCTGGGTTATTTCGTAGTGATCGTGGCCATCCTCTTAGGTGTTATGGCGATGGCCAATCCTAACAGTCACTGGAGCATTGCACTGGCATTTGTGCTGGGTGCCGTGTTCAGCGCCACTGCAGGTTATATTGGTATGCGTATCGCTACCAAGAGTAATGTACGTACAGCCCATGCAGCACGTACCAGCCTGAGTAAAGCGCTGAATGTTTCGTTCACAGGTGGTTCTGTGATGGGATTGGGTGTAGCCGGATTGGCGGTGCTTGGTTTGGGTGGATTGTTCATCATTTTAAAACAGATTTTTGTTCCTGCAGGTGCAGATGTAAACGGTGCGGATATGCTCCGTGCTATTGAAGTACTTACAGGTTTTTCATTGGGTGCTGAAAGTATTGCCCTGTTCGCACGTGTGGGTGGTGGTATCTATACCAAAGCTGCCGACGTAGGTGCTGACCTGGTAGGTAAAGTAGAAGCCGGTATTCCTGAAGATGATCCACGCAACCCTGCCACCATTGCTGATAACGTAGGTGATAACGTAGGTGACGTAGCCGGTATGGGTGCTGATCTGTTCGGTTCTTATGTAGCTACTGTACTGGCAACAATGGTGTTGGGACAGGAAACTATTTCAAATGATAATTTTGGCGGCCTGGCTCCTATCCTCCTTCCAATGTTGATCGCCGGTGTTGGTATTTTATTTTCTATCATCGGTACCTGGATGGTTCGCATCAGCGACAATGCAGGTGTGAATACAGATGTGGTTCAGAAAGCATTGAACATGGGTAACTGGGGTTCCATTGTTCTTACTGCTATCGCTTCTATCGGTTTGGTCTATTATATTCTTCCTGAAACAATGGAGCTCCGTGGTAATGAGTTCACCAAATGGGGTGTGCTGGGTGCTATTGCTGTAGGTTTAGTAGTGGGTGCATTAATGAGCATCATTACTGAATACTATACAGCAATGGGTAAGCGTCCTGTGTTGAGCATCATCCGTCAATCATCAACCGGTCATGCGACCAATGTAATTGGTGGTTTGGCCATTGGTATGGAAAGTACTTTCCTTCCTATTCTTGTATTGGCAGGTGGTATTTATGGTTCTTATCTCTGTGCCGGTTTATATGGTGTGGCTATTGCTGCCGCCGGTATGATGGCAACAACTGCTATGCAATTAGCGATTGATGCATTCGGCCCGATTGCAGATAATGCGGGTGGTATTGCTGAAATGAGTGAATTGCCAAAAGAAGTTCGTGAAAAGACTGACGTATTAGATGCGGTTGGTAATACTACCGCTGCTACAGGTAAAGGTTTTGCTATTGCTTCTGCTGCCTTAACAGCGCTGGCCTTATTTGCTGCGTTCGTAGGTGTTGCAGGAATTGAAGGCATTGATATTTATAAAGCGGATGTACTGGCCTGTTTGTTTGTGGGTGGTATGATTCCTTTCATCTTCTCATCACTGGCAATTACGGCTGTGGGACAAGCAGCTATGAGTATGGTGGAAGAAGTACGTCGCCAGTTCCGTACCATTCCCGGTATTATGGAAGGTACAGGTAAGCCTGAGTATGATAAATGTGTGGCCATTTCAACCGAAGCTTCTATTAAGAAAATGTTGTTGCCCGGTGCTATCACCATCATCGCTCCTCTCGTAATTGGTTTTGCTTTCGGACCAGAAGCTCTTGGTGGTTTCTTAGCCGGTGCTACAGTGAGTGGTGTGTTAATGGGAATGTTCCAGAACAACGCCGGTGGTGCCTGGGATAATGCCAAGAAGAGTTTTGAAAAAGGTGTTGAGATCAATGGCGAAGTATATTACAAAAAATCTGAGCCGCATAAAGCTTCTGTAACTGGTGATACCGTGGGTGATCCGTTTAAAGATACATCTGGTCCATCAATGAACATTTTGATCAAATTGATGAGTATTGTTTCATTAGTGATTGCTCCTACCCTGGCGCAGATGTATGGTCATGGTGGTCATACTACGGCTAAGAAAGAAACAGTAACTGTTACTGTGAATAAAGAAGAAACCGGCAAGCCGGAAGAAATTAAAGTGGATAATGCTTTTATCCAGGCTTTGATCAATGATGGACTGATCAGTAAAGACAAAAGTTTCAGCCTAAGCTTAAAAGATAATAAACTAACGATCAACGGAACAGAACAACCGGCTGAGGTTTTGCAGAAATACGCATCACTTCTCCACGGCAAGACGGAGATGAATGTAGAAGTTAAAGTTGACGAAAAAGAATAAAGAATACAACCTTTTAAAAAAAATCGTATTCTTACAAGTGTCTAATCAGACCATTATCATTGCCCCTGCATTTCTATGTGGGGGCGTTTTATTTGAAACAGGGACGCAACAGTCAAACCATCGATGATTAAGATATTTTTTTAGATTAGTGCAGAGAAAATAAGCTTATGAAATCATTATTATGCAGTTTTCTAACTCTTGCTGCAATTGTATTCCTTTCTGCCCGTGTTCAATCCCAAAAAATTACCGACACCATTTTTTTTAATAAAAATTGGGAAATCTGTGAAAAGGAATTGGCTGTTTATTACCGTATAGGCACATTAACTGTGGATTCATTCTGGTATTACACAGGGCCGAATAAAGATTACAACCTTAACCATCAACTAATGATGGACATCGTGTATGCAGATGAAGGGTATAAACAGGGGCCATTCAGTTATTATTACCCCAATGGGCAACTTCAGATCAAAGGGCAGTTCCATTCAAATGAGCCTACCGGAAACTGGATTTGGTACTACCCTGATGGAAAAGAACGTGCCATCATAAATTTTGACGCCGGAACGGACAACTATCAATTCATCAAGTATGTAAATGAAAAAGGAGAAACAAAACTGGAAAATGGAAACGGAGACTTTGAGTGGAGGTTTACCATCAAAAATGAGCCGATGTTTGGTTACCAGATGAACGGACATTATAAAAACGGCAAAAGGGATGGTAATTGGAAGTTTTACAATATTAAATCTGATAACAGTCTGAATCTTGCCCTTATTGAAAAATATGATGACGGCATTTATAAAAAAACACTACTGCAATTAAACCGGTATGCAGAAACAAGTTACAACCAGGTTAAGAACTATGAATTTATGCCCAGAAAAATATGGACCACTGAACATATAAGGTATGATAATTTTTTCCGGAAGAACGGGAATGAAAACAGTGATATGGCTGTAATTCGATATCTCTTTAACAGGAAAAATTCAGAAATCATCGTTAAAAACAAAAAATTTGAGGATGCACTTTTGTTCATCATTAAATCATTGGAACGAAGCAGCAATCAACTTGATTACAGAACCAAAGCAATTAACGGTCGTATTAAATTCAGATTGGGAGAAAATGGTTTTCCTGAAGATATTACTGTTTCTGGGGATGGAATTACTGAAAAGGAAAAAGAGTTCCTGATCTTCTATATCAGTAAGTTTAAGGATATTGAAATGCCAACAGTTGAAACGGTAGCTTTCGAATCCTATCATACCATCAATTTTTATTCTATTGAGATGAAAGATTACGTACCTGTCTCCATACGTAATGAAGTGGGTACTGAATTGTTCTTTTCCACACTCACAAGGGATGCATTTATAGCCTTGCTGGAAACCAATAAGAAACTGATTAAAAAATTTGTACGGTCGCAGTTCAACTATTACTGGTAATATTCATGCAAAAGTGATACAATCAACCCCATCCCGGTAATCCTGTTAACCTTTCCCAAAATTTATGAATGGTATTGGTCGTTACGAATTGAGTCGTATATTTGGTACGAAACAAGTCGTAACATGATGATCAAGCAAGTAAAGCCTACAGAAAGCGAACTGGAAATCCTCCGGGTGCTTTGGGAACGTGGCGAGGCCACCGTTCGGGAAGTACATGAAGAATTGAGCAAAACAAAAGATGCGGGTTATACCACTACCCTTAAACTCATGCAGATCATGCATGAAAAAGGGATGGTGAAACGGGATGAAACGAATAAGACACACAAATACATTCCGCTCCTCTCACGTGAAAAAACACAAAAACAATTTGTGGGTAAAATGATCGATACCCTTTTCCAGGGTTCCTCATCACAGTTGGTGATGCAGGCATTGGGTAACCATAAAGCCAGCAAAGAGGAACTGGAAGAAATTCAAAAACTCATTGACAATCTCAAAAAACAGTAATCCATGCTGCAGCTGTTGGAAAGTGGATTTCTTCTGTCATTGGGTAAAGCCATTGCGGCCAGTATCTGGCAAATGGGTTTGCTGTTTTTGATGTATCATATCATCATTGCTTCTTTACGCATCAAACAATCAGCAGCAAAAAATCTACTGAGCAGCATTTTTGCCCTGGGTGGTTTTGTTTGGTTTACCATTACCTTCCTTTTCTATACTTCCCAAAAAGCAGGCAGATCTATTGTGATTGAAGAGGGCAGTAATACCAACGGTCTTTTACAAAACCTAACTGGCAGCACCAATTGGCAACTCCTGGTGAATTGGACAGAATATAAACTCAATCTTTTACTCCCCTATTTGTCAGTTGCTTATTTATTTGTGTTGTTGTGGTTCAGTGCCAGGTTGTTGTTTCAAATGCATGCAGCCAATCAATTAAAAAATAAAGGCGTTGTTGCAGTCAATGATGAATTGAAAGCTTTTACAGATTATTTAGCATCATCATTGGGTATTACTAAGAATGTGTTGTTGTTCATCAGCAATAAAATTGATATCCCTGCTACTATTGGCTTTTTAAAGCCGGTTATTTTATTACCGGCAACAGCTGTTACACATTTAACGCCTGCACAATTAGAAGCAGTATTGCTTCATGAGCTGGCACATATACGCCGTAATGATTATTTCTGGAACATCTTATTAAGTGTTGCTGAAACTTTATTATTCTTTAACCCGTTTGCTTTGCTCCTCATCAACATTGCCAGGAAAGAACGTGAAAATAGCTGTGATGATGTGGTGATGAGCTATCAGCAAAACGCAGCAGTATATGCTGAAGCACTTTTGAATGTTGAAAAAGCAAGATTGCAAACACCTACGCTTGCTATGGCTTTGGGTGATAACAAACATCACCTCATGCACCGTGTAAAGCGGATATTAAATTTACCGGCTGAAAAAAATAAGATCAGCACCAGGTTGCTTGCCCTTTTATTTTTTACGGTTGTATTTGCCTTGATGGGCTGGGTATTACAAACAAAAAAACAACAGCAACGGAAAGAAGCAAAAGCAGCATTGACCGCTTCAAATCTTCCGCTAAAAGAGGAAGTGCTTTACTTTTCGCCTGATGCATTGGTGAAGAAAGAAAACAAAGCGGTAACTGTGAGGGATGCTGCTAAAAAGATCAGTCTTAATATCCGTGAAAATTCAAAGGAGAACGTATTCATTGTACGCAATGATGAAGGGGAAGAATTTTTGTTTGATAAACTGGTGTTTGAAGATATGCCCCGGGATTGGGTGTTGGGTATGATCCCAGGTGAACGTATCAATATGCGTAAACAGCAACAGGAAGCTGAAGAACAATATAAAGAATATCAAGGCTTTTTTATCCGGGACTCCTTGCTGCATGAAAAACAAGTAAAGCAGTATAAAGCGTTGGAAGAAATGCACAAACGTGACTTTGACAAAAAAACGGTACGTATAAAAACACCACAAGTTCCAATGAACTTTTATTTCAATAACCAGGGATTGGGTGAAATTGATTCATTCATGTACCAGTTTAAAGGTCAAATACCCAGTTATCATTTTGAATTGAATACAGAAGCCCCTTTTGTAATGATGCGGGAGCGTGAACAGGAACATGAAAAAGAATGGAGTGATAAAGTAAAACAGGCACGCAAGAAAACACAACAAAACTTCAGTTATAATCTCCGCAGACGAATGCCAACTGCTGATATTCGTAAAATGAAACTGGTTGATTCATTACTTGAAAAAACGTTGCAGCTTCGTTCTTTTCCACAAGAGTGGGTAGCTGTAATGGAGCCTGTAAAAGAAGAGCTGAGAAAAGAACATCCGCAACTCACCATCATTATTGAAAACAATCACATCATTATTAACGGGAAACCAATACAGGTTGATACTTCATCTGCCAATCCTCCCTCTTCACCAAGAAGACAATTAAAAGTTGTGGAATTGATGCGCCAGTAATGTTTACCAAACACGGCGTGGGCAAAGATCACCCCACTTATTTCCAATTAAAAATCCAAGTACGATCTCATGTGTGCCCCGTTGCATGTACTGTAACAGATAATTGGCATTGTTCACATCATAAGAATAACTGATATTGAATGTATTGGAAATGTTCAATCCTGCCATAGCAGCAAATCCTTCTTTCAAACGGTAATTAGCCCCTACCCAAAACCGATCCTGGTATTGAGCTTTTATATTTACATCTAAAAACTGCGGCATATTGGCGATATACCGAAACAAAACAGATGGCAGCACATTCACATCTTCATTCACCAGGAAACGGTAACCGGCCGTTGCAAAAAAATGAGGCACCGTAGTTGAATTATTTCTTCCTGTGTCCTTTAATGATAACTTTTGCGGAATGATCTGTTGTGCTGATATACCTGCAAACAATTGATCAGAATACAACCATAAACCTGCACTCAGTTCAGGATTTACCCTTCTTAAATTGGAAGTAAGTGTACCCACCGCCGGGTCAATTGGATTGGCCAGTTCAATTTGCGTAGCATCAACCGTATAACTGGTGATACCTCCTGCAAATCCTGCTGAGAGGTTTAATTTAGGATTTAAACCCAAATGATACGCATACGATGCCGTTGCAGTAATGCGGCTGATATAACCTGTTTTATAATTCACGACAGATGCTCCTACTCCATGATGAGGTTCTGCTGCCGTATATTCTTCCCAATAGGCTTTGCCTCTTGGGTTATCTCCCGGCACTTCAAACGATGTGGGTGTAGTTCGGTAATCCTGTTTACCAATTGGTGCATGTACAGATGCATAAAATGTTTTAGGTGCCCCGGGAAATCCCACCCATTGATTTCGATAACTCAACTTAACATCTGTATAATTTTCAATTCCGGTTACAGCAGGGTTGAGAATATAATTATTAAGAATGTATTGTGTGTAATGCGGACGTTGCTGTGCATTTGTTTGCAGCCTCATGCCAGCAATCATCATTATCACTAACCCAAAAATAATCTGACGCATGAAGACTTTCATTTTTGATCACTTATCTTAAAATCGTTACATAGCCTGCAATTCTGCTTCGGCCATTTTTAGGATCAATTACATAATAGTAAGTTCCGGCAGGTAATGGTTGGCCTTTAAACTTACCATCCCATGGAGTACTGTATCCAATAGAACGATATACCAATGTACCTGCTGTATTATATACTTCAATAATGCAACCGGGATAATCATTCAAATACTCGATCTCCCAAAACTCATTCACACCATCGCCATTTGGTGTAAAGGTGTTTGGCGGTTTGGGTGTTTTAAGAATTTTTACAAACACTTCATCATCTGTTACACATCCGCCCCTTCCTGTTACAGTCAGAGTATACCTGATATCATCCTGTGGTTTTACAATGGTTGGATTGAGTAAACGCACATTATTGAGATACGTTGATGGTGTCCATAAATACTGCAACCCACTTCCCGTTGCTTTTGCATCACTAATGGCTCTTACTCCATCTTGTAACATGGTAAAATCAGGACCTGCCGTTACAACAGGATATGCCCATACATCAATTAATTTCTCAGCCGTATCACTTACACATCCTTTATCGCTATACACAAAAAGTTTTACGGTGTAAGGAGTTGTTGCAGGTGATGGATAACGATATACAGGATTGGGAATAAACGAACTGTCGCCATTACCAAAACTCCATTTCCATTTTGTTGTGCTGCCAACCAATGCATCACTTTCATCAGTAAACTCTATTGTTTCACCAATACAAATACTATCCTTATTGGTGGAGAATTTTGCTTTTGGTTGCGGAAACACATTCACTAATTGTTGAGTTAATGAATCACGGCAATTATTAGTAGAAGTAACAATTAGTTTTACACTGTAAGGCCCAAGGTTAGAATATTTATAAACTGGGTTCTTGAGATTGGAAGTATCCGAATTAACAGGCACAGCAAACGAATTACCGAAATCCCATTTATACTTGAAGCCAGCCTGTGAATTATCAGGAATGGTAGAGCGGTCTGTGAACTGTCCGCTTCCATCAGGCAAACAAATATTCGGCATATCAAAGTTCACGCTGGGTAATGGATGCACTGTAATATTCAATGGTTGTGGCAAACTGTTACATCCACGGTTATTGGTTACCGTGAGATTCACAGTATACGTTCCATAAGTTGCGTATATATGTGATATGGGCGCTGATGAGTTTGTATTCACAACAGGTGTAGCATCTCCAAAATTCCAGCTCCATGCCGTTAAATTTGTTGCATTAGAAACAGAACCATTACTGTTGAATAAAATGCTGTTCTTTTCACAGTTGGGTAACAATGCCTGTAATTGTGCAACAGGTCTTGGATAAACTTCAATAGTTTGCTCAGAAAAATGAGTGCAACCATTGGCAGCAGTGAATGTATAACGAATCGTATGTGTTCCCACACCTGCTGTTGCAGGATTAAATAAACCTGATGATGAAACACCCGGGCCGGTAAATACTCCTGTTCCTGCCAATCCACCAGTTTCAACTGCCTGCGTAATTTGTCTGGGTGCAGCATCTACACAAATACCAGGCATTACGGCAAATGTGGTGAGCGGACTTGCATTCACTGTGATGGTCTTGATCACATCTTTCACACAAATAACCCCTGAGAAGGCTCTTAACCTTACCTGGAAGGTTCTTGTTAGTGGTGATTGAAAATTCGGATAACGATGTGCATATACTTCATCAACATCAGGAAAATCATCAAGATCAAATTGTGTGGGGTTGTTTGCATAATCCCAATAAATCTCCACTCTGGTGAGCCAGCCAAATACCACCGTTGATTTATTTTGTATTTCTACATCCTGGTTACTGCAAAGACCGTTGGTTGGTAAAATATTAAAATCAGCATTGGCCACTACCCCATTGATGGTAAAGGGAACATTGTTGATGGAATCTTTACATCCATCTTTTGATTCAACTACCAAATTGAATTGATAATTATCTGCTTTAAAGAATTGTATGGTTGGATTTTTAACAATACTGGTAATTGGCGTTGGTGCAGGTGTAACAGGAGGTGTTCCAGTATTGAAGGTCCACATATATTTCAACTGTGCTGTACTACCATCCGCAATTTTAGAAGTATCAACAAATGTGGCAAATCCATCCTGCAAACAAACTTCAGGAATGATCACGCCAGGTTTTGGCAATGGGTTAATAAGTATTTGTTGACGAAGTGTATCACTCTTACAACCTTTGCTGCTTTCCACCAGCATCTTGATATTCTTTGTTCCCCATGTTGCGTATGTATGTGTAACAGGATTCCCATTAGTGGCATTGATAACAGTTCCATCGCCCAAATTCCAATACCAACGCACCAATGTACCGGCATTGGCAACAGCATTATCAGTAAACGTTACCTGGTTTTGCTCACATGCAGGATTTGCTAAAGTAAATGCTGCTGTTGGCCATGGGTTGATGATGATTTGTTTCTCCACAGTATCACTCACACAATTTTGATCAGTAAATGCCCAGTGTTGTACCGTATAGGTTCCAGGTGCCGGAAAATTAAATACAGGATCTTTTACAGTTGATGATCCTACTACTGTACCTGCTGCATTTTTAAAACGCCATTGCCATTGTGTTACGGGATGCGTAAACCCATTGGTTGCATCTGTAAATGTTACAGGTGTTTGATAACATACTTCAGCAGGTGCCGTGAAATTTGTTTTCGGTTGCGGATAAATATTGGCAACTGCTTTTGTTACGGAATCAATACATCCGTTATTAGATGTAACGATTAACTTTACATTGTAAGGTCCAACAGTTGCATATTTATGAGATGGGTCCTTTGTGGTAGCATTATTTAAAACACCGGTTGAAGGATCACCAAAATTCCATAGATAAGTAAATGCATTTTGAGTTCCATCAGCGATGGTGGATGTACCGGTAAAGTTTACAACACCATCAGGTAAACAGGTATATGCATTTGTAAAATTGGGAACAGGAATGGGATTTACTTTCACAGGTAATGAATACATCGGGCTTAAACAACCGGTATTCGTACGTACCTGTAATGTAGCAGTATATATTGTAGTGTTTGGATAGGTTGTAGATACGCTATTTGCATTACCATTATTCAGGATCGTTCCATTTCCTAAATTCCAATTCCAGTTCACAATTGAGCCAAATCCACCCGTAAGTTTAGATGTATCACCAAAAGTAATTTGTTTTCCCAGGCATTGCGGATAGGTAAAACCAAATTTAGCTGAAGGTGTATTCGTTACTTCAATTTCCTTCATCAAGGTATCACTTAAACATCCTACGTCCGTAAGCACCGCATATTTAATGGTATATTTTCCGGGAGCTGAATATGATTTGATTGGGTTATTTGTATACGAATAAGTTCCATCGCCAAAATCCCAGAAATATTTAATAACAGGTCTGCCGCCTGTATTATTAGTTGATGTGAAAGAGATAGCTGAGTCTACACATCCCTTCGAAGTCCAGGTAAAATCAACTCCCGGTGGATTGAATACCTGTAACGTAAAATCAATTTCCTGGTCGTTATTGCATCCATCTCCTATTGGATTTCTTGCATAAACTTTTACAGGGTAGTTGCCGGCTGTACTGATTGTATAAGGTGCAGGAATTCTGTAAGTATAAATGGTTCTTCCGGAAACTATATAACTGGTATCAGGTGTAGGGTTACCAAATCCAATAGCCGGGAATAAACCGTTAAAGGTCCACCGTATAGAATCAGGTTGATAAGGAAATGTTATTGAAAAATTAAATGGTGAGTTCACACAGGCTGCAGGAAACGGAGCAGTACCTAATTGATTTCTTGTGCTTACAAATTGAAACAGATCTTTCACATTAGTTCCTGCATTGTAACCATAACTTTCAAAGTCACCATATCCGTAGGCAATAGCATTGAATCCCGAATCTGACTGTAATGTATGCTGTCCGCCGGAAACCGGTATTTGAACATAAGAATAAGCAGCATTACGGGGGTGAACGGTAAAAGGAGTTATTGGAACAGCTCCATCGAGCCTGAAGGAACTTAATCCAGTACCGCCATTAGGTATTACCACATTTATGTAATGAGATGTGATTGCTGAGTTTGGTGTTGAATTCAAAATTACTTTACTGATGTTTTGTTCAACCGGGCTTAAATAAATAACCTCCGGATCACCAGGCGTGCCATTACCACAGGTGCCCTGTGTGGTAATATATTGAGCCACCATCACCGGTTTATCTGCTTCAATCAGGCTTGGAGCTGAAGTCAAATTAACGTTGTAATAAAAATTATTGATGAGCCCGGTTAAAACAGTACCGTTAACACGAACCACAGTAGTTGGATCCTGTACTCCTATTCTAAAAAAATTATTGGGCATATTTTGCGTAGGAACCGTTAAATAGGTTTTTCCCCACGCATTCTTGGGAAATGCCTGTACCATATAGTTATCAGCAGATGCACCTTGGTTAGCAGCACACCGAATGAATAATTTTCCTGCACCGGAATAAACGGCAATCTTTTTACAAACTCCATTTACACTTTTACTTCGGATAACGGTACCTGTTAAATCTGTTCCCGTGAATAGATTCCCACCTGCATTTACTTCTGTACCGAGTAAATTTAATATCTCTCCCTGCTTTAAATTATACGTGTAAGTTTGGCCGGCAAGCAAACCGCCTTTAGTATTAGCTGAAGGAATTACTTCAATGGTAGTTGTACCGGTGTCAGCTGCAATGGCATAACAAAAACTGTTGGAGTTGGCCTCGTTTGAATTTTGAGTATAATTCATGGAATAGTATTCCCGTCCAAGCGTGTTCGTTGGAAATAATACTGTTGCGCCGGATACATTTCCATTATAAATATGTGCATAGGCCACAACAGGCATGGTGCTGGTTATATGTATTCCTTTATTAGTTATGCCCTCTGTTGTAAGTCTTGCATCCTGGCCGCCGGATTTTGGCAATGGGCTAGTCGTAAAAATGGTATTGGCCGGAATATTAGAATATGTTTGAGAATAACCAAGAGCAGGAATTTCTACGGTTATATTCGTAATAGCCTCAGTAGCAAAATAAAGTACCATTTCCTGTGTACCACCACCCGCACCAAACATACGTGTGTGTAAACCATACCCCACCCAAAAGTCTTTGCCTTTGTTGGAAAAGTCCTGAGCAAGCAAACCATTACCCAAAATGAAGAATGTGGATACGGTTATGAGAAAGTATCGAAGCAGTTTTGGTCTCATTCTGTAAGGGGGAACAAGTTAAACATTTTCCCTTTTTGAATAACTGATTTACCCAATGCTTTTATGAGCGGCTAAACTTTCGAGATAATTTTTTGCATCAGGCCCTTTACAAAACAGCAAATCTAAAATGCCCAGGTTGGCAATAAAACCTGATCGTTCCATAAAAACCTGCTGATAGCCGGGGTAAGAAATAGGTGGACTTGTTAAAGGGTTTGATCCGATTTTCAGAACCTCAGCCTGCTCATTTGAAGCATCGGTTTGCGCCAAAATGTCCAGCTTCAGTTTCAAAAGCCTTTGCACCAACATCATGGACTTGATATTCCAGTCCACCAGGAATTTTTCCGGTGTTTGGTAGAAGCTCTCAATCTGCCACCCTAATTCCTCAAACCAGGGACTCTTACGATAGGAGTCGTGAATGCTTCGCCAGTGAATCCGCCGCCAGTTTCCATCTTCTGCAATCTGAATATCCCTGAAAATGCCTTTTTGATTGCGACCTCCCAGCAAGGGTATGGACAGACTTATGAGACCATTTGCTCCCGCAAGCCACATCCGGTTGGGGTGGTGGGCCTTTTGATAAGGCGATTCAGGGTAAAAATATATATGCTTGCAAGAAATTAAAGTTGAATACAATTCAACACATCCAAAATATTGTAATTCAATTATTTGCATTTCTTTTTTGTCAGATTGTCTCATTATGAAATGAAGCTCACAAAAACCACTACTTTCTTACCATTTTAAGGCTTAAAATTTGAAATATTTATTTACTTAAAATTTTATTATAGCTTGATAAACATAAAGTTAGATTATTTATATCTTCCTATAATTTAGGGCAATAAAACAAACCTTGGTTTTCAGTTTGTATGCCTAATACTTTTAGCTCAAATTTAAAGCATCCTCTACTTTCAATTTTGATTTTATTGAAAACTTGAACTTAAATTGCTCAAAATTTAAATACTTGAAATCGCCGGCTCCCCTCCTCATCGCTGTTCTTTTTTTGATGGCCTCCTGCAATAGTTTTAAAACTCCTGAGTATCGTGAATTCAAAAATTTCCATGTACAGACGGTTGGGTTCAGCGAAACCCTGGTGACCATGGATTTGATCTATTACAACCCTAACGGCTTCGGTTTCCAGGTGAAGTACACGGAAGCAGATGTATATGTTGATGGAAATTATTTGGGCAAGGCGATCAGCGATACATTGATCCGTGTTGCCAAAAGGTCAGATTTTTTGATCCCTATGCAAATCAAAACGGATATGAAAAATCTCTACAAAAATGCATGGAGCAGTATCGCCAACAAATCGGTTTTAGTGAAAGCCTCAGGATTTATAACCGCAGGCAAAGCCGGCATTTTTAAAACTGTGCCGTTGGAATACGAAGGAAGACATGAGTTCAGTTTGTTCAAGCCATAAAACAAAAATCCCCGCACTGAGCGGGGATTTTCTATTAACAGAATTAATTCTTCTTCGGTGGTCCACCTCCATCTTCTACTCTTTTACAACAAATGGGAAGTCGTTTATAGGTTTCTTCATTGGCAGTAACATCATCTGCGTCAAAACCAAGATTCGCAATCGCAGTTTTGATGTTCTCAATATTGGTTCGGTCGCTGAGGAAAGTGACGGTGGTTATTTTCTTCTTGATATCCACCACAATTTTAGCAACCCCTTCTTCAACCTTCATGAACTTCTCAATCTTGTCTTTACACTCCACACATGCTGCCTGGGGTGTTTTAATTTGAACCGTAACAGGCTTTTTGAATTGTGCAAAACTGTTGATAGAACATACTACCAGCAAGGAAATAAAAAGTGATCTCATTAGAGGATTTTAGAGTTTAAAAGTATCAAATTCCCTTCCAGTTGGCAGGGTCAGCACTCCATTTTAACAAAACTTCCTGCTGAGAAGCATCAACGTTCTTCTTATCAATGGCCAATTGGATCAATGTTGGATAGTTTGTGAGGGAATAATACGGAACATCTGCCTTTTCAAACGCCTCTTTTGCCGCTTGAAAGCCATAGGTAAAGATGGAAACCATTCCCACCACTTCAACCCCGGCTTTACGCAGTACTTCTACCACTTCCAAGCTACTTTTGCCTGTAGAAATAAGGTCTTCAATCACCACCACCTTCTGTCCTGCATCATAGGAGCCTTCAATTTGATTACCTAAGCCATGCTCTTTAGGCTTTGGGCGAACGTATACATACGGAAGCTTCAATTGATCTGCTGCCATAGCACCCCAGGCAATGCCTGCTGTAGCAACGCCGGCTAATAATTCAGCATCAGGAAATTTATCGAAGATCACATTGCACATTTCGCTTTTAATGAACTCACGTACATGCGGGAACGACAACACTTTTCGATTATCACAGTAAATAGGGCTTTTCCAGCCACTGGCCCATGTAAAGGGTTCTTTTACATTTAAACGGATGGCCTTAACTTGTAGTAATTTCTCGGCAACTGCCTGCTCGTTTGTCATGGCGCAAATTTGGGATTTGAAATCTGAAATTTGAAATTTACTTATGTACATCAAAATCTACTTTGGCAATAAACCTGTGTATCTCTGCAATGAAGTGGATGCATTTCTCAATGAGCTGATGCATCACCCGGATGCTGTATTTATTGATGAATTATCGAACCCGGCTATTAAATCACTGCTGCATGAAATTGTAAAAGAAGATTTTCATGCAGGGATCATCTGGAACGAAGACCTGGAAAAGCTGAAGAAATCTTTCTTCAAACACTTTACACAAGTTACAGCCGCCGGTGGTGTGGTAGAAAATGAAAAAGGAGATGTTTTGCTCATTTTCAGAAGAGGGAAATGGGATCTGCCCAAAGGAAAATTAGATAAAGGTGAAACAATTGAGCAGTGTGCTTTGCGTGAAGTAATGGAAGAAACGGGTTTAGCAAATGTGGAATTAAAACAACTCATTACCATTACGTATCATACTTACGATGAGTTTGGCAAACATATTTTGAAAGACAGCCATTGGTTTAAAATGAACGTAAACGGAAAACAGCAATTAACACCACAAACAGAAGAAGACATATCCGAGTTGAAATGGGTAAAGAAAAAAGAATTGAGCAATTATCTCAATAATACATTTCCTTCCATTAAAGATGTGCTGGAGTTAGTTTGATGGTTTCTTTAATATCGCTACCGTTAACCGGCTCACACAAATAAGCTTTTCTCTCTTATCATAAATTTTAATATCCCAAACATGTGTACTGGCTCCAATATGAATCGGGGTACATACGCCTGTAACTATTCCTTCACTTGCTGAGCGCACATGATTGGCATTGATCTCAATACCGACACAAATAAACTGTTTTGTATCAATTACAAGTCCTGATGCAACACTACCCAACGTTTCAGCCAACACACAACTGGCACCGCCATGTAATAATCCATAGGGCTGTTTCGTACGCTCATCAACAGGCATGGTTGCTTTTAATACATCAGGTCCTATTTCTGAAAATTTAATATCAAGATGCGTAGCCATGTTGGCTTGTGTAAACATTGTTAAGTCAGCTACAGAAATATTTTTATTAAACCAGATCATGGAGTAAATGGTGAATCTTGATTTCGTCTTAGTTCTTGTTTCGTGAACCTTGTCCCTCGTTTCCTTTGCTTATTGATTCTTGCAGTCTTATTTTTTAGCTACTGCTTTATTTACCACATCCGGTAAAAAAGGTGATGCATCCCCCCCATTACGAATTACATCACGAACTAATGTAGATGCAACTGAAGTGTATTGAGGCAAACAGGTAAGAAAGATCGTTTCAATATCATGATCCAGGCTACGGTTCATATCTGCAATCGCCTTTTCATATTCAAAATCATTAACGTAGCGTATACCACGCAAAATAAACTTAGCATTTACATCTTTGCAGCAATCCACTGTTAACCCTTCATATACTACCGCCTCTACCCTTTTTTCTTCTTGAAAGATCTCGTTGATCCATTGCAATCTTTGTTCTTCACTGAACATAGGCGCTTTATTGGCGTTGCGGCCAATTCCAATGTATAACTTATCAAACAGATCTAGGGAACGGTAGATAATATCCAGGTGTCCAACAGTAATGGGATCAAAAGTGCCGGGAAAAAGGCAGATACGTTGCATATGGCTCAATTATGTGCCGAATATCGGAATGATTCAATCAAAAACAAAACCTGTATTTTCTGCACTTACCGCTTTATGGTATATGTTCTCTTGATGAGAGTTTGTAAATTTCTGTAAACTTTCTTCGTATGACCAACAGTAACACCTCCAAGGTAAGGATCCTGAGTATTGATGGCGGTGGTATCAGGGGCATTATTCCTGCAGCAATTGTTGAATATCTGGAAATACGCATCAGAACCATTACCGGTAATAAAACGGCTAAGATTGGTGAATACTTTGATTTAATTGCAGGTACCAGCACCGGTGGAATTCTTTCAAGTATTTATCTGTGTCCTGATGATAAAGACAGCAGCAAACCCAAATACACCGCCAGTGATGCTTTGCAACTGTACATGAAGCATGGCAATAAAATTTTCCAGAAGAATTTTTGGCAAAACTTCAAACATTTTCAACTGTGGAATGAAACCTTCCCTGTTGATAACCTGGAAGTATTATTGCAGGAATACTTAGGCGAAACTTTATTGAGCCAGTTAACAAAACCCTGTGTTATTACCGCATACAATTTTTATGAAAGAAGGGCGGCTTATTTTAACAGTGCGGATGCCAGGAAACTGGGTAGTGAGGTAAAAGAATTTAAGATCAGGAATGTGGCAAGGGCCACCAGTGCTGCCCCCACCTATTTTGAGCCGGCAATGATCACCAGTTTAAGTGAAGCACCCCATTATTTGATTGATGGTGGTGTGTTTGTGAACAATCCCGCACTTTGTGCCTACAGCGAAGCAAGAGGTCTTGACTTTAATGACAAACGTGTTCTCTTTGGTGATTACCAAAGACCCAAACCCAATAAACCGGCAGCAAAAGATATGTTGCTCATCAGCATTGGAACCGGCAGCAGCAAAAAGAAATATGAATTTGAACATTTACGCAATGCGGGCCTGGTGAAATGGCTCCCTGTAATTATTGACATCATGATGAGCGGAAACAGCGAAAGTGTACACTATCACCTTGTAAAAATTTGGGATACACTGGAAGATAAAGATAAAGGGGATTATTACCGGCTTGAACCTGATCTGAAAGAAGCATCCCCGGATATGGATAATGTAAAAAAGAAAAATCTCAAGCTTTTGCATGATGCCGGGCAAAGTTTTGTGTACGAAAATGTAGATACACTCAATGAGATAGCAGATAAGCTGGTATTGTATTCCTGAAACTCATACCCACTCTATTGTTGAACTGAACTGCTTTGAATTAAAAGGTACAAGTATAAAGACGCTTGTGGTTTTAATGCCGAATGTAAACCCGGCATGAGACGCAACTACTCCCAAACAGTAATTCATAAGCCTATTACAAAAAAATTGCATCAGATTTCACCTTTTCCACAACTTGTTGAAAACAAGTTGAAAACTATTGAAAGCGGGCACCATTCCTGCAAGTTATGTAAGGTCGAATCTTCTATATTTGTCGCCTTCCACTAAATGAAAATACTGTGAGATTAAAGAGTTTAGAGATCAAAGGATTTAAAAGTTTTGCCGATAAAACTGTGGTGAGTTTTGATGAAGGTGTTACCGGCATTATTGGCCCCAATGGCTGCGGCAAAAGCAATATTGTTGACAGCATCCGTTGGGTGATCGGTGAACAAAAAATCAGCCATCTGCGTAGTGAAAACCTGGAAAGCCTTGTATTTAACGGTTCAAGAACAAGAAGCGCTTCCGGTTTGGCGGAAGTGAGTTTAACGTTTGAAAATACCCGCAACTTACTGCCTACTGAATTCAATACGGTAACCGTTACCCGCAAGTTTTATAAAAGCGGAGAAAGTGAATATCGTTTGAACGATGTACAATGCCGTTTAAAGGATATTCAAAACCTGTTTATGGATACAGGTGTAAGTACGGATAGCTATGCCATCATTGAATTGGGAATGGTGGACGACATTATCAAGGATAAAGAGAACAGTCGCCGCCGAATGCTGGAACAAGCTGCCGGTATTTCTATTTACAAAACACGCAAGAAAGAAGCGAAGAATAAATTAGATGCAACGGAGCAAGACCTTGCACGTATTGAAGACCTGTTGTTTGAGATCAACAATCAATTAAAAGCATTAGAAAACCAGGCCAAGAAAGCAGAGAAATATCACGAGATCAAAAAAGAATACCGTGAAGCCAGTATTGAACTGGCCAAAGCTGCACTGGAGGGTTTTAATCTCACCTGGAAAATATTGAATGAGCAACAGGAAAATGAAACCAATCGTAAGATAGAGCTCGAAGCAAAGATTGCCGGTGATGAAGCAGGTTTGGAACAGGAACGTTTGGGTTTTATAGAGAAAGAAAAAGAATTACAACAGATGCAGCATGCATTTAATGACTTGCTGCAAAACCTGCGTACCAAAGAAAATGATAAGAACCTTGCACAGCAACGTTTGGTGTACCTGCGTGAAAAAGAAGGGAACCTGAATGAGTTTCTTCAAAAAGCTGGCGGACAGTTGAAAGGTATTGAAGAAAGCATTGGTTTTACCCAACAGCAAATTGATGAAGAAGAAAACCAACTGAACAATTTAGGAACTCAGTTGGATACATTGCGTGCTGCAGTTGAAGACAAACGCAAAGTATTTGATGAAAAACGCAGTGGTATTGAAGAAGTACGTAAAGAAACGCAGGCCATTCAACGAAATCAATTTGAAGCAGAGAAAAATGTAGCGGTGAGTGAAACAGGTGCTCAAAACCTGCAACGCAGCATTTATCAATTAAAAGAAGAGCAAAACAACCGCAAGCAGCAGTTACAGCAATTAGAAGAAGAAAAGAAACAAAAGGAATACGAACTCAACAATCGTAAAGATGAGTTGAATCATTTGCAACAGCAACATGAACTTACAAAAGAACAAATTCTTCAAACACAAAGTGAGCTGGAAGGTTTGCGCAATCAACTTGCTGACGAGAACCGTAAACTCGACAGCCGCAAGAACGAATATGATTTGTTGAAGAGTTTGGTAGAAAGCATGGAAGGCTATCCTGAAAGTGTGAAATTCTTGCACAACAATGAAGGATGGCGACGTGATGTTCCTTTGTTGAGCGATGTGATGTTGGTAAAGGAAGAATACCGTACGGCCATTGAAAATTTACTGGAACCATATTTGAACTATTATGTAGCTGATAATTTACAGGAAGCCATGGTGGCGGTAAATTTGCTGCACAACAATCAAAAAGGGAAAGCCAATTTCTTCCTGCTGGATCAATTCAACGGTCACCCGGTATTGAATGAAGCGCCACAGGCAACTGTTCGTGCATTGGATGTGGTGGATGTGGATGGCCGTTACCAATCATTAGCTAATTATTTATTGGGGCAAGTTGTAATTGCTGAACAGGAAAACAATTTACCGGATGGCTTCACAGGAACAGTGGTAGAAAAGAATGGCAAATTCTTTAAAGGAAAGTATACATTAAGTGGCGGCAGTGTTGGTTTGTTTGAAGGAAATAAATTGGGTCGTGCCAAAAACCTTGAACGCATGCATGAAGAAATTCTGATGCAGGAAAAGGTGGTAATGGATCTGAAGCATACCATTCAAATTCGTCATAATGAGGTGATCGGTTTTAATGAACAACTGAAAGAGAGTGCGATCAAGGAAACAGAAACTGCTATCAATCAATTGGTGAACCTGGTGTACGGTATTGAAAATAAAATGGAAAACCTGCACCATAATGAAGCCAGTGCTGTACAACGCCTGGAAGACCTGGAAGCTCAATTAGAAGAAATACATGAAAAACAAAGCAGCTATAAAGATGAATTGGAAAAATACAACTCACAGTTAGATGAGCTCGCAGGGAAACTGGAAGGTGTAGAACAGGAATTTATTGCAGCGGAACAATTATACAATGAGGCGAATCAGCAATACAATGATTACAACTTAAATGTTACACGCCAGCAAAGTAAAGTAGCAGCATTAAAGCAGGAATTTGATTTCAAACAAAACCAGTTGAATGACCTGCGCAGTCAAATTGAAAACAATTCCAGCCAACTGGGTGAAACAAGTTTGCAGATCACAGAAAGTGCCAATGCGTTACAGGAAGTTGAGACATTACTGATCGATTTGATTCGAAGCAAAGAAGAAGAAGAATTAAAGTTGAATACAGCTGACCAGGCCTATTACAATCTTCGTAACATCTTAGGTGAAAAAGAAAGTGAACTCCGTCATCTCATCAAGGATAAAGAGCAGGTAGATCATTTGCTCAATGAGATCAAGGATCAATTGAATGATCTCAAGCTTCATTTGGCAGGAACTAAAGAGCGCTTAAGCGTTGAGTTTAGAGTGAACCTCGAGGACATCATGGATGAGCCTCGCATTGGTGAAGAGCCAACAGAAGAACTCCAGGCACGTGTTGACAGAATGAAGAAACGTTTGGAAAATTTAGGCGAAGTAAACCCTACTGCTATTGAAGCATTTGAAGAAATGCGCAAGCGTTACGAGTTTATCCTGGAACAGAAGAATGATCTTGTAAGTGCTAAAGAAAGTTTATTGCAAACCATACAGGAAGTAGAAGCAAAAGCCAATCAGCGTTTCCTGGAAACATTCAACCAGGTGCGTGAAAATTTCCAGAAAGTATTCAAGGCTTTGTTTACAGAAGAAGATACGGCTGATTTGATTTTGGAAACCCCGGAAAATCTTGCTGAAACAAGTATTGATATTGTTGCCAAACCCAAAGGCAAACGCCCCAGCAGCATTACACAGTTGAGCGGTGGTGAAAAAACACTAACGGCTACGGCTATGCTGTTTGCCATTTATCTCATCAAGCCTGCTCCCTTCTGTATTTTGGATGAGGTGGATGCACCGTTGGATGATGCCAACGTAGGTAAGTTCACCAACATGATCCGCCAGTTCAGCGAAAACTCACAGTTCATTATTGTTACCCACAACAAACAAACGATGAGTGCTGTAGATGTGATTTACGGTGTAACCATGCAGGAAGCAGGTGTAAGTAAACTGGTGCCTGTTGATTTCAGGAATCTGAACTAATCCAACTATTATAACCAAAAAGGTCCTGTCTGCAAAGGCGGGATTTTTTTATTTAATAACTCATTAAAAGTCAATTATTAGTCTTACTAATTGAGTTGGTTTTATTGATTTTCTAAAATATTTATTGTTTATCAATAAATATTTATTACTTTTACCTTGTCATTAAAAATCAACTTTTCATGGAAATCAAAATTACTACAAAGCACATTCTCATCGTGTTGAACATTATTACCTGGCTCATTTTCATTGGGGTTTGTATAGAAGCCGGCGGATTTTTATTCAATAGTTTGTATACATTGTTCGTGGGTCCTCAGAATGCGGAATTCTTTTGGAATCATTTGGATTTATCCGGCCTCTACCGGTTTGGTGAAAACCATTTTATTACAGTAACAACGATTGTGAATATTGTTGCGATTTTACGGGCAATCTTGTTTTTCGTTATTGTAAAGTTTTTATACGATAAAAAATTAGATTTATCAAAGCCATTTAATTTAGAGATGAGGCGTTTCATTCTTAACATCGGCTATTTAGCATCAGGCATCAGTTTTTTTTGTTCCTGGGGAACGACTTATACAGATTCGCTGGTAAGAGATGGCGTAACCATGCCCAGCATTCATCAGTTACGTATTGCAGGTGCGGATGTGTGGTTGTTTATGAGTGTAACACTATTTGTAATTGCACAACTATTCAAAAAAGGAATTGAACTCCAAACTGAAAACGATTTAACTGTATAACCATGCCCATTATTGTAAACGTTGATGTAATGATGGCCAAACGCAAGATGAGTTTAACTGAGCTTGCAGAAAAAGTGGATCTAACACTGGCCAATCTTTCCATCCTAAAAACAGGAAAAGCAAAAGCTGTACGTTTCAGTACATTGGAAGCGTTATGCAAAGCATTGGATTGTCAGCCGGGTGATATATTGGAATATAAACCTGATTAAAAAGAAATTAATATTTTGCGAGCATCAAATGAGAAGCATTATGTTTCTCATTTTCTTTTTCCCGAACTTTAGCTGTTTCAATCAAACACTATGAGCAAACGAACTGATTATATTTCATGGGATGAATATTTTATGGGAGTTGCATTGCTCTCCGCCAAACGAAGCAAAGATCCTTCCACACAAGTAGGTGCCTGCATTGTTAATCAAAAAAATAAAATTGTTGGCGCCGGTTATAATGGTTTACCTGCCGGTTGTGATGATGATGAATTTCCATGGGAGAAGCAGGGAGCATTTCTGCAAACCAAATATCCATATGTATGTCATGCCGAATTAAATGCAATCCTCAACAATATTGGTATGGACCTTCATGGCTGCAGAATTTATACAGCGTTGTTTCCCTGCAATGAATGTGCAAAAGCCATTATACAATCAGGCATTGTTGAAGTGATCTATTTATCTGATAAATATGATGGCAGCGATGCTTCCGTTGCTTCTAAAAGAATGCTGAGTAATGCCGGCATCTCCTACCGGAAAGTTTCAGCACAGGCAAAAAATATTACTCTCAGTTTTAATGAACAGGATATTTAATTCCTTCGCCGCCCATTCTTATTTTCTAAAGTATGCATCATAAATAAAAAGGAGGAGCTTTTCAGCTCCTCCTTGCTTCACATTAACAAAAAACTAAAACCTATTTTATTGACTGAACCTTTCCTGTTAGAGTTGTACCGTTCACTGTTAACTTGTAAATGAGCATAGATGTATTGCCAATGCTTTGAGTATAACGCACATTGTTTTGAGTATGTGCTTTTACTTCGCCATCAAACAACACAGTTAACCTTTGTCCAAATACATTAAACAGTTCCAATGTTGCTCTACCGCTCTGAGGACTTACAAACCTGAAGTTTACAGTTTCTCTGAACGGATTCGGGAATGCCTGTATGCTGGCTGCTTTTACTTCAACGAGTGATGGTTGCAAATCAGGACGCTCTTTTTGCGTTCCAAATGCAGGTTTCATCACCTGTGGAGCAGTTGAAGAAAGAAGAACTGGACATACTTCAGGTTGTGGAGCTACACAATAGCCGCTAACATTACTATTACTTCTGAATTCAACAAAGATTCTGCATTCGTCAAATCCTTCATTAATAGCAGCTGCTGCACCGGCTACATCACTTAAGCTTACTCCTGCTGGCAATGGAGCACCACCTAAAATTGCACTTGCAAAGTTGAGGAGATCCAATACGGTCTTTTCACCCGGGAGTGCATTGATCACTTTATGGGAGATAGACCAAGCCTTATAAGGATTATAGCTTACTGTGTAACCTGAGATAACATTCTTCTGCAATGATTCACACCATGTATAAACTGGGGCGAACTTGCATTCTTTTGGAAGAGCGTCATCCAATCCTGCGCAATCACCTGTTTTAGCTACGGTTACCAACCACTTATTGGCATCACCACCCATACCTGCAAGGCTAAAGCTTCCAAGTTCTGAGTTAGGAATGTACACATTCAATGCCAATGCGATGGTTTGTGCTAACAGAATATTCCTAATCTTACCCTGGCTGCTTACAGGAATTGTGTAAGGAGTCCAATAGCCTGGTATCATTGGCGCATTGCCAAGAATTGCGGCAGGACCACCACCCGGCATGATAGCAATGATCTTATTAGCATCAGCAGCAGTTGCAATAAAGCTGCGCAATCCACTACCTAATACCAACTTATCATCAGGCATATTGTTGATACTGTTTTCAATCAACGCTTTGGTAGAACTTCCACCATCAGGTGTACATGCAATACCACCACTGTTACCATAGTAACCTTGGGTATAGCTGCACAGAGGTCCATTGCACTGCTCAACAACAGTAGTTCTTTCACAGTAGCTTGGACAAACAAATACTCCATTATCTATCATGAGTTTTACTGTATAAGAGCCTGAAGTACCTGCTTTCACAGTGATGCTGTTACCATAAGGCATAGAAGAAACAATTGTTGCATCGCCTTCTATTGTCCAATGATAAGCTACACCACCGGCACCTGCTGTATATACATTTTCTGAGGATGCACATACTTTTTCAGGACCATCGATGATACATGTACCAGGCTCTGTAATAACAACATCATAATCGCATGTTGAGCTGCATCCATAACTATTAGTAACAGTTAATGAAAGCTTGCCATTGCCTTTAATGATGAGTGTTACAGATTGTTGATCATCTACACCATCTTTAATTACAATATCACCGGCATTATCACTTACAACTGACCATTTGTAACTGCTCATACCATCAGGTCCGGCGAATGAACGCTCCTGTTGTGGTGTTGCTTCACCAATACAAATTGGACCAAGATCATTAGCCTCAATTGAACAAGCAGGAACAGGATTGATCGTGCCTGTTACCTGAGCTCTAGGACCTTCACAACCGGCTGCACTTGTACAGCTTACCCAGAACGATGTTGTTTGTGCAAGGTTCGGTGAATAAGAAGCACCTGTTGCTACCTGTGTTCCGCCTTCTGCAGCATTATACCACTTCAGCGTACCACCGGCACAACCACTGGCTGTTAATTCTACTACACCAGGACCACAACGGCTTGCACCTGTTGTACCAGGAGCTGCTGGTATGGCATTGATGGTTCCGGTTACCTGTGTTCTCGGACCTTCACAACCTTGAGCTGATGTACAGCTTACCCAGAACGATGTTGTCTGTGCAAGGTTCGGTGAATAAGAAGTACCTGTTGCTACCTGTGTTCCACCTTCAACGGCATTATACCACTTCAGTGTTCCATCGGCACAACCGCTGGCTGTTAATTCTACTACACCAGGACCACAACGGCTTGCACCTGTTGTACCAGGAGCTGCTGGTATGGCATTAATTGTTCCGGTTACCTGTGTTCTCGGACCTTCACAACCTTGAGCTGATGTACAGCTTACCCAGAACGATGTTGTTTGTGCAAGGTTCGGTGAATATGAAGTACCTGTTGCTACCTGTGTTCCACCTTCAGCGGCATTATACCACTTCAGCGTTCCACCGGCACAACCACTGGCTGTTAATTCTACTACACCAGGACCGCAACG
>Ga0208492_1000106_pt1 | contig 85810 bp, 70 predicted proteins | sample Subbioar_CSW14AB_FD_184820 | JGI IMG/M metagenome (GOLD analysis project Ga0208492, IMG submission 184820) | Serpentinite rock and fluid subsurface biosphere microbial communities from McLaughlin Reserve, California, USA - CR12Mar_CSW14AB (SPAdes) | ecosystem: Environmental > Terrestrial > Deep...
GAGAGCCTGGGTTGATCCGAAGGGATTCCCGTTCCCCCCGGCTTGAAAGCCGGGGCCCAATCGCGCGTTTCGATTGAAGCCCGCTCCCGCGGGCTCCTTCGCGTAAGTCATCAGCTGAGTCGCGATTCGCAGCTATGTCACGCAAGGAGCCCGTCAGGGCTTCAAGCTGGAGACGCCTGCGTTCGTGCGATTCGCGAAGGGGCCCCGGCGTTTACGCCGGGGGGAACGGACCACCGGAAATCAACGCCGTCGAGAAATGCTCTACTCCAGTCACCCACCCGAGCGTGCGCGGCTCCGTCCGCCGATGCGCTTGGTCGGGCGTTTGGTCGCGCCGACTCGCTTGGTCGTGCCGGTGCGCTTGGCGGCGCTGGTGCGTTTGGTACCCGCGGGGCGCTTTGTCGTCGCACCCGCGCGCTTGGTCGCCGCACGCTTGGTGGCCGCACGCTTGGTCGTGCGCTTGGCCCCTCCCGCGCGCTTGGTCTCCGTCTTCTTCACCCCCGCGGAGCGCGACCGCGTACCGCGCGCCGAGATGGGGGTTCGCTTGACGAGTTGGTTGAAGCTGCTCGTCTTCCCCGCCGCGGTCTTCTCCTGGAAGACGAATGCGAGCCCTTCCTTGTCGAACTTGTCGAAGAACTCGGCCCACGAGATCTTCTGGAGGGCGCGCTCGCCGGCGAACCCTGGAAAACCAAGGCGGATGACGCCAGCATCCTTGGCGCCGCGCGTCGGGGCTGCGGTCGAGGGGACCGCCCCGCGCTTCTCCGCCCAGCGGCGAATGGTCTCGTGATCGGTGGTCGTCTTGCTCTGCGTCTGCGTCTGCGTCGGCATCGGGTACCTCGTGGGGCCTGGTTGCAGCGTGGTTGCCGCGGTTCGGGGTCCGATGCACGACCGGGCAAAGGCTCTCGCATCTCCGTTACGATGATTTCGAAGCCCCGCGCGCGCGTCAGCGCGCTCTTGCTCGTGCTCGGCGCGTCGCTCGGATTCGCGGCCCTGGTGCTGCGGCGACCGACTCCGGCTTTCTCCGACGAGTCGCCGAAGATTTCCCTCCTGCCCGTCGCGCGCGGGTTCATCCAGCCGACGGACATCCAGTTCGTTCCCGGGAACGATTCACGTCTGGTCATCGTGATGGAGAAGACCGGCAAGGCGCGGATCGGTCGCATCGGAGAGCCCGAGAAGCCCGCCGAGGGGTTCGAAACGCTCTTCGAACGTCAGGTCCGCACTGCCAGCGAGCAAGGTCTGCTCGGACTCGCCTTCCACCCGAAGTTTCCGACCAACGGGCTGATCTACGTGAACTACGACCCGGAGGACGGCGCGATGCGCACGCGCATCAGCGAGCTGCGCGTCACCCCGGGGAACAAGACGGCCGGCGACGAGCGCGTGCTGTTCGAGGTCGACCAACCCTACGGCAACCATAAGGGCGGTCAGCTCGCGTTCGGACCCGACGGCCTCCTCTACATCGGCCTCGGCGACGGCGGCTCGCGGGGCGATCCGCACGGAAACGGCCAGCGCCTCGACACCTTGCTCGGGAAGATCCTCCGCATCGACGTCGACGGACGCGACGGAGCTCGCCCCTACGCGATCCCCAAAGACAATCCCTTCGTCTCCAAGGCGGGGGCGCGCGGCGAGATCTTCGCCTATGGCCTGCGCAACCCGTGGCGGTTCATTTTCGATCCGAAGGGCCGCCTCGTGGTCGCCGACGTGGGACAGGACGCCTGGGAGGAGATCGATCTCGTGGCCGCAGGCGACAACCTCGGCTGGAACGCGCGGGAGGGCAGGCACTGCCACCACCCCCCAAATGGTTGCAGGACCCAAGGGGTCGTCGAGCCCATCTTCGAGTACGGCCACGAGCTCGGACGCAGCGTGATCGGCGGGGTGGTGCCGACGGGGCCAGCCGCGCGCGAGCTCTCGGGTCGCTATCTCTGCGCCGACTTCGTCTCCGGGAGATTCTGGGCGCTCGAGCTCCCGAGCGGAGCGGCCACGCCGCTCGGCAAGCTCGACGTGATGCCCTCGACGTTCGGCCGCGACGCCGCAGGCAACGCGTACGTCGCCGACTTCGGTCGCGGCGTGATCAACGTGATCGTGCCGCGCTGACGGGGTGCCCTGTCTTTCGCGCGCCGTTCTTCTTGATACGACCGGCGGTCCCACGCCGCGGAGCGCGACCGTCACCCTTGGCGATGCGGGCCACGGCGTCGCGTGCACGATCGACGAGACCCACGCCGATGCCGGCGACGAAGTTCCCAGGGGGCGCGTCGGGCGCGCGCGGGTGCGGGTGCGTCGGCGCCACCTTCTTTGCCGCCTCGAGCGCGCGACCGAGCTCGTCGAGCGCCTTCTTGTTCATGGTCTCGCGCGCCATCTTGAAGAGCTTGCCCTCTTCTTCCTTCACGTGGCGGGTGACGGTCTCGCAGAGGACTTTCACCTTGGCGTCGAAGCGCTCGTCGTCGGGGCTCATCTTCTCGAGCTCCGAGAGCACCCACTTGACGATGTGGTGCTCCTCGAGCGCCTCGAGCACCTGCGCCTCGGCCTCGTGCACCGCGTCGCGAACGGCGGGGTAGAACACCTGCTCCTCGATCGCTGCGTGGATCGAGAGCTCCTTGATGATCTTCTTGATGAGCGACTGCTTCTTCGACCTGGCCTTGGTCGACGTGATGTCGTCGAAGAGCTGTTCGACCGTGTGGTGATCGGCCTTGAGCAGGGTGATGGCGTTCATGGGCGCTTGGACGCACGACGCGGCGACGGATCGCGCGTTCGCCCACACCGAAATTAGATGCGCGCCGTCGCGCCGTGCTTATCGATCGCTCCATCACCATGCGCCCATCCTCTGCGGTTTCCACGCTGCTGTTCGTGCTCGCGACTGCCTCTGGCATCGTCCTCGCACTCGCGTTCGGCAACCCACGCGATCCGCTCTCGATCGTGCTGCCCATCGCGGGCGGTGTGCTCGTCGGCTGGCTCCTGGCTGCGAGCGTCAAGGTCGTCGCCGAGTGGGAGCGAATGATCGTCTTGCGCCTCGGACGCTTTCAACGCGTGGCCGAGCCGGGCATCCGCTTCCTCATTCCCGTCGTCGATTCGCCGATCTTCGTCGAAATGCGCGTGCAGACGGTCGACATCGAGCGTCAGCAGGCGATCACCCAGGACAACGTCCCGGTCATCCTCAACGGTGTCGTCTTCTTCAAGGTGCGCGACGCGCAGTCCGCCGCGCTCAAGGTCGAGAACTATCGCCGCGCGGTCTACCGCATGGCGCAAGCGACCATCCGTGACGTCGTGGGTCGCCTCTCGCTCGACGAGCTCTTGTCGCACCAGGACCGGCTCGAGGCGGAGATCGCGCGCAACGTCGACGCTGCCTCGGTCGCGTGGGGTCTGCACGTCGACATGATCAAGCTCGAGGATCTCGACGTCCCCGAGGAGCTGAAGAAGATGATGTCCCGCCAGGCGTCCTCCGAGCGCGAGAAGCGCGCGACCATCATCAAGGCCGAGGGCGACCGCCAGGCGGCCAACGCGCTCGCCGAAGCCGCGGCGACGATGGCGGCGAGCCCCGGCGCGATGCAGCTCCGCGTGCTCCAGAGCGTCGACGGCCTCGGCCCCAGCGCCTCGAACACGGTGGTCCTCGCCCTCCCGATGGAGGTCCTGGACGTGATGCGCAGCTACGTCCAGCGCTCGAACGGCTGAACATACGGCTCCCACCACATTGAGCGGGATCGGTCGGCGTGCAGGGACACGCGGCCGATCCCGCAGTTTTTCGAGGTCACCAGATCGTTTTCGGCCGCCGCGCGTACCGGAATGAAAGGTCCAAGGCTGCCCGTGCGTTGTGTGTCGGAACCTGGAGGCCTCGTCCGGTGTCCCAAGCCATCATGTCCTGCCCTCACTGTGACGCCCCGCGAGCCGCACCCCGCGCCTCTACGGCCCCGGCGTGCACCTGCCGACAGTGTGGGCGACCGCTGTCGGTGTGTGGAGGGTTCGGCCTCGGCCACGAGGTCGGGCGCGGCGGCATGGCCAAGGTGCGCGAAGCGGTGCACGTGGACGGCCGCGTCGCCGTGGTGAAGGTCCTCGAGCGCACCGCGTTCAATCCTTGGCAGGTGCACCAGTTGTTCGCCCGCAGCGCGCGCCTCGCCTCGTCGTTCGACCACGTCGGGCTGCCCAAGGTGCTCGGCTTCGAGCGCACCGGCGAGCGTTCGTTCCTCGCCATGGAGCGCCTGCGCGGCGGCACGCTGAGCGAGCGCGTCGTGCAGCAACGATTCGTCACCGGAGCCGCGTTCGAGGAGCTGCTCCGCAGCTTGCTCGAGGTCGTCGCGTACCTCCACGAGCGCTCGTTCGTGCATGGCGACGTGACGCCCCGCAACGTGATGTTCCGGGGCGAGCGTGATTCGCAGCCGGTCCTCATCGACCTCGACGGCCTTTGCTCGCCCGACGAGCACGGTCTGCCCTCACTGGTCATGACCCCGGGCTACACCGCGCCCGAGCAGAAGGCGGGGCAGGTCACCGAGGTGAGCGACCTCTACGGCGTGGGCGCTACCATGATCTACGCGGCCACCGGCCAGTCGCCCGATCAGCTCGACCGCACCACCGACAAGGAGCTCGCGCTCGGGTTGCCGGGCGTGAGCGCCGAGGCCCGCGCGTTGGTGCAGCGTCTCGTCCACCTCGACCCGCGCCGTCGGCCGCGGACCGCGCGCGCAGCGCTGCGTTCGCTCCACAAGCGTCCGGCGGGCGTGCAGGTAGCACGCCGGCACTCTCTCCCTCCGAGTCGATCGCGCTCGCTCGTCACCATGCTCTTCGCGGCTGCCGTGGTGTTGGTGTTGTTCCTCTCGATCGCCGTGGCCACGCACGCCAGCGCGATGCGCTGAAAATACCCCCGGACTGAAGTCCGGGGCACCGACAGCAAGACGAAGCCCTTCGGGCTGCTCGTGTGGCGTGCGAGGAACGCCTCTGGATCGAGACCTGTCGACTCCCGCTGCTCCGAAGCCAGTGTTCGAATCGCTCGGAGCTGGCCCGTGTTCTTCGACCATCGGGGGCGTGATACAAGCGAACCCCTGCTAGCCCACCAGAGGTGGGCTTCGGCGTGCTGTCGGTGCCCCGGACTTCAGTCCGGGGGAAGATCCTCTGACGTTCACGCGCCGAGATGCGCTCGCCCCGCGTGCATCCGACCGGTCGGAGCGCGCAGCCGTATGAACAGCATCCCCTCCTCTGTGGAGCTCTCCGGGGCGGATCTCGTCACGGAGCCTCCGGAGCCTCCGGCCGTCGTTCGGACGGTCGATTTTCACGAGCTCTCGCGATCGATGCAGGAGCGCTTCGTTGCCTGCACGAGCGGCGCGGTGGCCCCGCGGCCTCTGTTCGTCGCACCACCTCAGTCGTTCGTCGTAGCGTTGTCGATTGCGTCGATCCTCGTCGGATGCGGAGCGCTCGTCGTCATCATCGGGTTCGGATTCGGTCGCTTGGACGGTGCGGGCACTCCGCGCGTTCTCGGCGGCAGCATCGCGCTGCATGGCACGAAGACTCTGCCCATCTACGGGCTCTCCATCGCTCTGGTGGTGCTCGGGGTCACGCAGCTCCTCCGGCGGTACGCCGAGCGACGCGCGCTGCCGTTCGTCCGGGCGCAGTACGTGTTTCCGCTCACCCTCATCGACGCACGTGATGCGCTCCTTCGCGTCGTCTCGCTCGCCGACGTGATCAGCGCCGAGTGCGCCCCCCGGGCGCCGTGCGACGTGCGCCTCGTGCTGGTGAACGGTCAGGTCGTCACGATTCGCACGAGGCACGAGCGAGACGCGCTCGCCGCGCTGCAGGCGATCGAGGCCCGCCGAACCGAGGCGCGTGCGCTCGGAGCCGCCGACGCGCGGACGACCCTGATGTTCACGCTCGACCCGCTGCAGCGGCCGCGAATCTCGAGCCCCCTCGGACTTCGCAGCGACCTCGCCGGTCGCCTCCCGCGTTGGACGACGCACGTCTGGATGCTGGCGCCCATCGCCGGTGTGCTTCTCGCGCCGCCGATACGCGCGGCGCGGAACCTCGCCAGCGATCGTGCGCTGTTCACGTTCGCCAACGCGCGCGGTGACGCGGACTCGCTCCGCGCGTACATCGCTATCGGCGGAAGGCTCAGCGAGCTGGTACGCACGACGCTCCTCCCGCGCGCCGAGCTACGTGAAGCCGAGAAGGAGGGCACCGTCGAAGCCATCGATCGCTACCGCACGCTCCACCCGGGCCAGATCCCGGACGAGGTCGCCGCGTCGCGTCGCGAGGCGATGCTCGACGAGCTCGCGATCGCCAAGAAGCCGGGCACCGTCCCAGCGCTGCAGGAGTTCGCGCGCAAGCGTCCCGACCACGATCTCGAACCCGAGCTCCGTGCGGCGATGCACGCGTTGTTCGCCCCCGCGCTCACCGCGTACCGCAACAAGCCGATGCGGAGCCCCGAGGTGCGTTCGTTCGTCGAACGCCTGTTCGCGTGGTCCGAGGCGAAGGCCCACGCCGGCTCGGCGGCGACCACCATCCAGATTCGATGGCGCAAGCGCCCGACGAGCTCGATGCGCAAGGCCGACAAGATGGTCTCCGAGCACCACTGGTTCATCGGCGAGGCGTCGTATCCGTCACGTTACTTCGACACGGCGCACGCCCAGAAGCGCGAGAAGCTCTACGGCGACGCCCTCGCCAAGCGGGTTCGCGACGCCTTCGGCCCGACCGTGTTCACCGTCGAGACCGGTGCGCGCCTCGACGACGCGCAGACCGACGCGCTGCCTGCGGTCTCGGAGCCCACGCTGTTCATCACGCACGCCGAGAACTGGAAGGGGCTGTTCGACGGGAGCATCACCAAGCCGCGCGGCGTGTGGGTCGCGATCACGCATCACTTCGAGGCGGTGTTCGTCATTCCGGGCGATGACAAGCGGCTCATCTTCGACCTCGAGACGCGCGACTGGATTCCGCACGAGGTCATCAAGGACAACCCCGCCGGCGGTACTCCCACTGCGCCGCTCGAAGAGAAGATCTACGGCGCGATGGCCGACGAAGCCTTCAGCATGTTCGGCGAGCGCTTCAACGCCACCGTCCTCCCCCCCACCACGCTGTGATTCCGCGCCGAGAAGAGACTCACAGGGAGGCACGGAGACACGGAGAAGATTCTGGTGCTGCCTTACTCCTTCGCGCCGAGCTCCCGCTCTCGATCGCTACCAGGAAGACCACGGCTGGGCGGACACAGGCCAATGCAACGTAACGATGCGCATCGGCAGACACTCTCGACCTCCGTGTCTCCGTGCCTCCGTGGTGAGCTCTCGACTCTCGTCTCGACCTCGTCGTGCCTTCAGTTGGGGTAGCGCGCGACCATCTCGCGGGGGGGGCGGGTGACGCGTTCGAGCTCCGAGGTGATCACGTGGTGCTGCTTGCCGTTGTCGAAGACGACCTGGTCGCCCGGTTGCGGCACATCGTTGTACGGGAGCTCGGTCGCCGAGCGCGGCGTGTGGAGGGCACCGCACATCTTGTGGCCGAGCGCGCGGTGGCTCGCGTCCCACTGCCCCGTCCGTCGATCGCGCACAGCGAGGCAGATGCCGTCGCGCGTGTGGTACTCGGTGTTGTGCGTCACGTACACCTTGTGACGACGTCGATCGACACCTACGTACCCGCTCGGCACCGTTGGTTGCTGCATGGGCGAACATGGAGCAGCAGCCGTGCCGTCGCGGTGCGAGCCGGTCCGTCGTGGCATCGACCGGACGGGAGCGTTGTCAGCGCGCACGAGAGGTGCGAAGACAGGCCCGTCCGTGATGCCGAAGTCGTGCCCCCGCTGCCAACGGTCCGTTCCCGACGAATGGGCGTTCTGCCCGTTCGATGGCTCGCCGCTCGATCCAGCCCACCCCGGCCATCAGCGCGCCGCCAAGCTCGCCGGGTTCGAGCCACGCCTCACCCGCTTCAGCGGCATGGTCCTGAGCGGGCGCTACCAGATCGACAGCTACGTCAACAAGGGCGCGACCTCGCGGGTGTACCTGGCGAACGACCTCGTCTCGCTCGACGTGGTCGTGGTGAAGATGTTCAACCCGACCGTCCGCGAACGCGAGGCGATGCGCCGGCAGTTTGCCGAGGAGGCGACGGCGCTGCGCGCGATCGATCACCCCAACGTCGTCCGGGTGCTCGATGCCGGCGAGGTCGACGGTGCGCCCTTCCTGGTCATGGAGGCGCTCCGCGGTCAGACGCTCGGCGACTACCTGTCGCAAAAGAGCTCCCTCGACGCCAACGAGGCGCTGCGCATCGCCATCGCATCCGGCTTGGGCCTGGCTGCCGCGCACCGCGCGGGCGTGGTGCACCGGGACGTCAAACCCGACAACATCTACCTCGTGGGCGAGGAGCGCACGGTCAAGGTCATCGACTTCGGCATGGCGAAGGTCGAGGGCTCGACCGAGCCCAGCGCCGAAGACCTGGTGATGGGCACGGTGCAGTACATGGCGCCCGAGCAGATCGTCAACGAGCACGTCGACGCGCGCACGGACGTCTACGGGCTCGGCGTGGTGCTGTTCCGCGCGCTCACCGGTCACCTCCCCTTCGACGTCGAGCACCAACCCGACATGCTCGGCCACCAGCTGTTCTCCCCCGCGCCGCCGCCGTCGTGGCTCGACGACGACCTCGACACGAACGTCGAACGGGTCATCCTCACCGCGATGCGCAAGGACCCGGAGAACCGTTACCCGACGATGGAGGATTTCCTCCAAGACCTTGCGCGTGAGCAGCCGCAGGGATGGCCCATCCGCAAGAGCCCCGACTTGTACCGCCCGACCAGCGAGATGGGCCGCGCCGCCGCGCGCCTCTTGTCCGAGCGGTTTCGACTTCCGCAATAGCCGGGCTACGCTAGGGCTCGCATGTCCGCCAAGGCCCGAAAGCGCAGCTCTCCCCGCTCCGTCCGCGAGCCCAACGTCCCCGCGAAGAAGATTGCGCGCATCGTGCCGCTTCCCAAGCGTCGCGCTTCGATCCAGGCCGCGACGGCCATCGCCATCGACGACGATCGCGTCTGGATCCGCTTCGGCGAGGACGACGAGGCCGACGCGCGGCTGGCTCCCTCGCTCGATCCGATCGTCATCCGCACGGCCGTCGCACGCGGCGAGACCGTCATCGTCCAAGAGGGCGAAGGCGGCTACGTCGTGCTCGGCGTGCTCCGCACCGCGCCCACGCCCGGGGTCGACAAGGGCGACGAGTACGTGATCGAGGCCCGTCGGGTGAAGCTCGCCGGCGATCACGAGGTCTCGATCACCAGTGGCGCTGCACAAATCGCCGTGCGCGCGCTCGGCATCGTCGAGACCATCGCCACGAGCATCACGTCGCGCGCCTCGAGCGTGCACAAGATCATCGGGCGCATGCTGCACCTGAACTGATCAGCCCGCGCGCTTCCTGCTCTCGACCCAACCCCGGAACGTCGACGTCATCTCGGCGTCCTGGGCGAGGCGTGCCGTCCACGCGCGCTGCAACCGCGCCCAATCCGCGAGCGAAAGTCCATCGCTCGCGAGCACCCGCGTCGGCGGCTCGCCCATCTCCATGCGCGCAACCAAGGCTGCGTACTGATCGAGCGGGCGCGTCGGATCGGTCGGACCGAGCGCGTCCTGCGCCTCGACGTATTGCCTATCGAGCTCCTCGGAGGGACCCATGTCGCCGCGGAGCGCCGCCGTCGCGACCCGCAGGAGGAAGCCCTGCTCGACGAACGCCCACCGGACCTCGTCGAGGTTGTTCGCGGCGAGCACGTTGGCGCGAGGCGCCTTCTTCTCCGCGAGGATCGCCGAGATGCGCACGTACGTGCCGAACTCGATCCCGTCGATCGGACCATTGGGGATCGGCTCGCCGGGCGCGGGACCGCCGGGGAGTTGGATACTCATCGGGTCCGGTGCATTCGGGGGATCGGCCACGACCGCGTCATGGTACCAGATCGATCCGTGTCCTCGCCCGACGAAGCACCCCCGCACGGGATCGATCTGGAACAGCATGCGCGCATCTCCGCCGCGCTCGCGGAGGGAACCCGTCCGCAAGCCGAGGTGCTCGAGAGCTTCCGTGTCACCGATGCGCAGTGGAACGACTCGTCGGGCTACTGGATGAACAAGCTCGCCGAGGACGCGCAGAAGAACGGCGCCGACGCGCGTCTGCCGATCGTCTACTCGAATGCGTTCTCCGAGGCGCAGGACGCCGCTGCGCCGGTCACACCGATGACCCCCGAAGACTGGGCCCAGCTGACCGTCGAAGCGCAGGTCGAGGGTGGTCCCGGTCAACCGATCGCCCGTCGCAACCTCTCGCTCGCGGACTACCTCCGCCTCGTCCGTCACTGGGCCAAGCGGCTCTCGAGCGATCCGGACGAGCAGAACCGCTTCTTCCAGCGGTACCTCGCTCTCCAGCCGCCCGAGCCCTGACTACCGCTCGGGGCGCGCGGGGGCGCCTGCGAACCACCAGCCGCCGCTCTCGCCTCCGAGACCGTTGACCAACGTGCGCAGCTCCGCGAGCTGCGACTGTTGACGGACGACCCAGTCGGAGGGCGAGAAGCGGAGGACGTCGCGGAGGATGCACGCGAGCTCGAAGGTCGCCTCCTCGCGGGCGGAGCGAGGTGCAGACTTCGCCTCGAGCTCGTCGATCACGTGGATCGGGATGAACGGAACGCCGGCGCGGTACTTCTTGTTGATGTCGAAGAGCTTGTAGTGCTCTCGCCACCACGCGTTCCACTGCGCGGGATCGAGGATGACCTTCTCGACCTTGCGCATCGGCACCGGCGCGCCCTGAGCCTCGGCCGCCTCGCGCAATTCGGGCGGGAGCCCTGTGTCCCACGGCTCCTCGACCACTTCGCGCAAGCCCGCGGCGGTGATCCGATCGAGCGATTCGCCCGCGGCCTCGGCCACCGCGTCGCCGACGGCGAGCAGCTCGATGAGCGTGGGGATGGCGCCGACGTGCCCGAACCGGCCGAGCGCCCGCGCGACCTTCGGCGTCGGATACGAACGCGCCGCCCACCCGAGCATTTCGACGTCGCGCGGATGGCCCGCGAGCCCGAGCAGGTGGATGCCACCCTCGGCGCGCGCGAGGCTCGGCGGCTCGCGGAGCATGTCGCGGATGCGATCGCGCGCGTGACCGTGACCGCGACGGAGCGCGGAGCTGGCGGCCGCGAGCCAGAGCTCGTCGTCGATGTTCGAGTAGAGGAGCTCGTCGAGATAGGTGAGCGCCGCGTCGCGCGGGAGGTTGCTCCCGGCCGCGCACGCGAGCGCCAGATTGATGCCGCGATCCTTGCGCGGCTGCATCCAGGCGATGGCGTCGTCGGGGACCGCGCCGCGTTTGGCGAGGATGTCGAGCGTGACCGCCGCCAGCTTGGGATTCGGGTGCGTCAACAGCTCGGGGAGCTGCTCGTCGATCGCCGGGTGCGGCGCGAGCACGAACCCATCGACGAAGCCCGACCACTCCTCGGGCGCGCTCCGCTTGAACACCGCCATCGCCGTGCCGATGGTGTCACTCCCCTCGATGCACCCGAGCGTGAACGCCACCGCGAACGCGCGCATGGCGTCGGGGACATCGGCCTCTTTGTGATAGAGCGTGATCAGCGGCAGACACGCCCCGCCGAGCGACGCGAAGTAGTCGAGGTTGTCGAGCAGGCGCTGTTCGAACGGGAGCTGGTCGAGCCAGGTCTCGGTGGGGATCGGCTGACGCAGGTTGCTCAGCGTGCCGATATCCTCGAGCGTGTCGCGCGCGAGGGTTCGCAGGGCGTCCTGTTCGTCGACCGCGACCTCGAACGCGAACTGCGGAGGAGGCTCGGCCGGCGGCTTGGCCTCGGGCTCCGGCTCGTCGAACTGTTTGGCGAAGTCACCCGACGAAGCCGCTGCGCCGAACGCCTTCAGCGCGTCGAGGTCCTTCGGTTTCTCGATGTGCGGCGGCGGCGCCGCGAGGGGCTCGCTCGCCCGCGCGGCCCGCGTGGTCTCGACCGAGACGCGCGGCCGCGCCAACGAGTGCAGCCGTGGCAAGCCGATGCTCGCGCGAAACGGCTTGTTCCGAGAGGTCTCGGCGTCTCCCGGGATCATCGAGAACCGCCGCCCACGCATCGAGTGGACCTGCAGGTCGAAGACCTCTTCGATGCGGTGGGCGAGCAACCCGCGCGCGTCGCCGAGGATGTGCAGCGGACGGTCGAGCACCGCCGATCGCGGCGTGCCGTCGTTCGCCCGCGCGAGCAGCTCGCGGGCCTCGTCCATCATCGCAATTGCCTCGCGGAGCGCGTCGGCGTGTGCCGGCTCCTCGGGCTCGGTGTCGAGCGCGACATAGAGCGTCGCAATGGTCTTCGGGAGGATCTCGAGCACCTTGGGGTCGAACTCGAGCTCCATCTGTTCGAGATCGGCAATCACGATCTCGAGCGCGTTCCGCGCGGTGCGCGCCGGATCCTGCATCCGCGCCGGATCGCCGAGGATGACGCCGGTCCCACCCGCGGGCGGAATCGTGGGCCGAGGGCCGCTCATTGCCCGGCCTCCTCGGCCACGATCATCGCCCCGCGCTCCGGGCCGTCGGAGTGGGTGGCGATCAGCGCGACGTCACCGAGCGCAGAGCCAACCTCGAAGTGGACGCAGGCCATCGCCGTGAGCATCGCCGCGCTGGCTGCGCCGAGATCGCCGGTGTGGAGGAGCGGCTGATCGTGTCGCACGTCGTCGGCGAAGCCCTTGAAGGACCGGCCCGAGGCGAGCTGCCACTCGTCCACTCGATGCCGCTCGTTGGCCACGTCGGTCAGCATCCACGAGATGCGGCGTGCTCGAGCGAGCGGCCCCAGAGCCTCGCGGATGGCCATGGTCATGCCGAGCCCGTGGCACGGCTCGTCGGAGCCGTATGGGCGCGGCTCGTCGGCGACCGCGCAGCCGACCACCGAGGCGAGCTTGCGCAGGCCCGAGGTCCGTGAGCGACGGGTGAGGAGCACGAATGCCGCGCCCTCGCCTGGAATGAAGCCGTTCTCGGTATCGAGGGAGTGCAACCGGTACTCCGCGTCGAGCCACTCGAGACAGTCCGGATCGAAGTAGCTGTCGATGCCACCGACCGCGACGGCATCGACACCGCTGTCGAGAAGCTGCATCGCCCACTTGAACGCCTGGACGCCTCCGCCACGGTCACGGGTGAGCAGCAGCGATTGCTTGGGATCGAAGGCAAAACCTGCCTTGGACTGCAGCCAGGGGAACAGCTCGCGGTCGAAACGCCGGTCGAAGCCGGGCCGCGATGCGGAGGGGAGCGCGACGATCACTGGAAGCATCGGTACGGCGTGACCGAGTCGGATGAAGCTCTCGCGCCACGGCCATGTCGCCTGCATCAACGCGGGTGCGCCCAGGGCGACGAACCGATGGAGCCCCATCACGTCGTCCCCAATCGAAGGAATACGACACATCGAGATCGGCTCGCCGTGGCGATCGACGAGGTGAGATTCGCGCGGACGCATCTTGCTGGCGCGGGTGGCGAGCGTCGCCTGCAACGCGTTGAGCCCGGCGTGCGTGCGTGCGCCGACGCCGACGACGACGTGCTCGCCGCGCGGACGCGCGGGGGCTTGGGGGGGCACCAGGGAAGCGCGCATCAGACCACGTCCTTCTCGAAGACGATGATGCGATCGACCATCTCGTATTTGCGCGGCAAGGGGACGGCGGCGCGCCACGTCAGCTCGACCCGTCGCTCGTCTGCGTCGATGAGAATGGTGTCGAGGTGGGTACGGTGCTCCTGACGTCGGCCGAGGATGACGCTGGAGAAGCCGGGCACGATGCGCGGGAGCTGGAATCGCCAGATGCCCTCGGTCGTGGCTCCGAGGACCTCCATTGGCTCGTCGCTCCTGAGGGGAAGCTCGCTCCACTGATCGGGCGGAACGCAGATGTTGAACCGATCGTCGAAATCGGTGGGGAGCAGCGGCATCCGCGTCTCCATCCACTTCTCGTCGTAGGTGCCCGCATACGACGCGCGTGGCTGCCAGTGACGGTGAATGGGATTGAACGCGGCCGGAACGTTGTTCCGACCGCCCACGGGTTTGTCGGGATACTCGAGTTGTGCGGCCGGCTTGTCGACGAGCGACTTGGGGTCGCGCGAGATTCCACGCCCTGCGTAATTGCGGGGCTCGCCCAACGGCTTCATCGGATCGCCGAGATCCTGGCCGCCCCAGGCGAGCTCGTAGACGAGCGGAATCGGCTCGCGAAGAGGGCGCGCCGGACCTGGGCTGACCGCACCGAATGCGCTCGCTTGCCACACCCGGAGCCCGTGTGCGCGCACGGTCTTGTGCATCATGCCGATGCGGAGCGAGACGTCGGCGTACGAAGCACCGGCGCGCGGCTGTGCGTGGGCGAGGAGAATGACATCGGTGCCGGGCTTCTTCGCGAAGAGCTGTGAGGGGCGCCGAATCGAGGATTTCCCCGGATCGTCGCCGTTGAACGTGTCGACGAGATCGATCTCGGTCTTGGAGGAGGGGATCCGTTCGACGACGCCGTGTGCGCTGACGCGGAACGCCCACTTGGCGATTACGGCGAGCTGCGAGCGTCCATCGAGATCCGAGAGCGGGACGGTCGCAATCGTCGCGTCGTTGGTGCTGTCGCGGACGTCGAAGGCCATTGGGTCAGTAGATCCGCTTCTCGAATCGCCGGAGCCACTTCTCGGTGGTGCTCTCGCTCCAGGGCTCACCGAAATCGACGTCGACACGCGCGCGGACGGGCCTCACCATCTGGTCGACCTGCACGTATGACGGCGCGAGCCTGAGTCGATTGAGATCGCAGTCTTCGGGACGCTCGCCCGCGCGAAGGACGAGCCCACCGCCCAGCGGCGTGACCTCGACGAGGGTCGTGGACTGCGGCAGGTGTTGCTTGGCGGTGAGCGTCTCGACATGACGCGCGCCGAGGAACGTGAGCCAACTCACCGTGCGGAGCTGCTTGGCCCAGTCCTGCAGACTACCGGTGTCGTGGCCGACGTCGTAGCCCGCGTATCGGCGTCCGTGCGCGAACACCGCGCTTCGCGTCGCGTTCTCTGCATCGAACTCCCAGGCTCCGTAGCCGAGCCCTGCCGCGCCCCAACGAAGCGGCAGCTTCGCTGCGATTGCGAGCACGCGGCCGTAGAAGTCCGCGAGCGGCCAGTTGAGCGGCACGCAGACCGAGAGACACGAGATGTTGCGGAACACCGGGCCGACGCCGGGCTCGGGGAGCTCGCCGTAGAATCGATACTGGTACGGCGAGGCCGCGTTTCGCTCGACCGCACCGTGCAGCATCAGACCGAAGTGATCGCTCGCGGCGCTCGCGACCCACGAAGCCGTCTCTTGGGTGCTCTCGTCCGCGAGTTGGTAGGGATTGCGCAGTCCCTCGGGCCAGCCCTCGACGAGCTCGAGATCGTCACGGCGGAACGGCGAGACCTCGGCGTGCACCGAGCTCCACGACCAACGCAGGCGATCGCCGAACCAATCCGCGATCATCGCGTTGACTTCGCCGAGCACCGCGGAGTGTTCAGGAACCAACGACTCGAGGTGAAAGCTCGCCGAAAGGGTCCCATACAGACGTGGGAGCCCGTTGCTGCTCGTCTCGATGAGGCCTTCTGCGTCCATGTCAGCTCACTTCGGGGGCGGCGGACATTTGTTGCCGCTGGAGCAATCGTTGCCACAGGATTCGCAGCTGATCTCGATGACCTTCTTGGTCTTGCTGACCTTCTGATAGTCCTCGAACTGATTCGGGCGTGGCGTGTCGCCGGGGCCTTTGATCTCGACCGGTGTGCCGTTGAGCATTCCGTCGGGGAACCGGAGTCGTCCCCCGAGCCCGGGCGTGCGCCAGCTGGCGAGCAGCGACCGCCAGCGCATGGCGTTCCACGTCATGGTCCCGGCCCGCGCTCCTGCCTCGAGCAAGGTGGTGGTCGAGAGGAGACCGGCGGCTGCTGCGCCCGCCGGACCGCCCGCACCCGCGGCGGCTTCGAGCGTCTGTGCGCCCGCGGAGCTGACGACGATCGGAACCTCGCGTCCCATTTGTGCGAGCCGCTGCCCCGTCGGTCCCTGGTTGTTCAACGCCTCGAAGTAGTGATCGTTGAAGGTCTTGCCGGTGCCCTTCACGCGCTTGGGATCGCACCAGGTCTTCACCGCGTCGTTGAATGCCTTGCAGAGGACGTGATCGGAACCGGGGCTGATGACCCCGGCCCCCGCATTCATGATCGTCCCTTTCTTGACGTTCGACGGCATGGCTCGCTCCGACTCGCGTCAGGGGTAGGCGTACTCCACTCGGGCGATCGGGCAGACGGTCCGGTGAAACCGCGCGAGCATGTTGGTGAGGATCGCCATCTTCGGCGGCGGATACGCGTCGAACACGTCCCAGCGCGCGAGGACGTCCATCTTCTTGCGCGAGATGCGCGGCATCGGCGTGGCGACGTTGACGTTGCCCACGGCCTTTTCGGCGTTGGGGTAGGTCGTCGTCACGGTGCCCCAGATCGTCAGGATGTACGTGAGCTTCTCGACGATCTCCGGCGTCGCGGCGCCCCCAAGTTGGATCGTCACCGAAGCTCCCCTGGGGATGCTCTGGTAGGCAAGCCCGAATCCGGGATCGGGCCACGCGGCCGGATACGCATCGGGGTCGTCGAGCCACGGCAGCAGGGCTGCCTCACGGACCGAGAGCGGGTCGAAACCAGGCTGGAGCGTCCCTGCGATCGTCAGTGACTCGACGGGCACGTCCGCGCTCCCGCCCGCGATCGAGAGCTGCTCGACCATCACGCGAAGGAACTTCGGCGAGACCCCGGCGAGCTCGAGCGTCCATCCGAACTTCGGGCCCTTGGCGTCCGAATCGCCGACGGCGAACGAGCCTTTGACGAGCTTGCAGCTGCCGGAAGTCGGAGGCAGCTCGGCTCCCCCCGCCGCGCCGAGCTCGATCGCGTCGACGAGGTAACGCATCGAGATGCGCGCTTGCGCGACGCGCGCCTTGGCCGTGGTCACCACGCGCACGTCGACGAGTTGTGGGGTCTCGCTGCCCTTGTACGCGATGGACAGGCCAGCGAGATTCATCAGGTTCACGGTCGGACAGATCGCCATCGGCTCCTCGAAGTCGGTTTTTGGGTCGACTCTTCTACTCGTTCGACTCGCTCGCATCGAGGGTTCGCGTGATCGCGCCGCCCTCCGCGTCGACGTCGTTGGACGCCATGATGACCCCGCACATGCCCATGATCTTGCTCGACATGATGCCCATGGCGACCCCTGGCTGGTCCCCGTTGGAGAGCGCGATCTTGCCCTTCTTGGTCCACATCGGTGTGGCCATCGCGAGCGTCTTGGTCGAGTAGCCGGGGCCCATCATCGCGGAGACCGCGATGTTCGGGTACGGCAGGGGAATCGGCGCCGGCGCGGGCGGCGCGGGCGTCTTGCAGATGTCGGTCGGACCATCCGAAATCGACGTGTGCGCCGACGCGACGCACGCGACCATCTTCATCGAGCTGATGAGCGGCATCGGTTCCTCACTTGCTCCCGACCAGCGCCGCGAGCTCGGCGGCGGGCCCCGACGCGGTCAGTTTCACTTCCTTCGAATCGAGAACGACCGAACCGTTCGCGATGGTGACCGTCGACCCACCGACCTTGAGCACGACCTTCGCTCCGTTCATCGCGATCGCACCTCCGACCACGATGTCGATCGCCGCCTTCGACGAGAGCTCCGCCTCGCCCCCGGCGTTGGCCATCCACGCGCCGCCGACAGTCGTGGTCTTGTTGTTCTTGGTGCTGATCGAAACGTTCTTCGGCGTGACGCTGAGCAGGGCGCCGCCGATGGTCGTGGCCTTGGCGCCGACCGTCGTGTCGGTCTTGCCGGTCGCGACCGCCTCGACCTTCGCACCCCCGACGGTGATCGACGCGGAGCCGGCGACCGCGAGCGCAACTCCCATCCCGGCGACCTCCATGCAGCTCCCGCCGACCGTCTCGCTCAAGTTGCCCTTGGTGCTGATCTCGATCGATTTCGGCGTGGTGATCGAGTGGCTCGCGGCGATCGTCACCGTGCGGTCGCCGGTCACGTCGACCTTCTCGTCCTTGGAGATGGTCTTCGTGCGGGCAGCGCCGACTTGATAGGTCTGCGAGCCACCGATCTTGACCTCGTCCTTCGATCCGACCTTGGTGGTCTCGTTCGCGCCGACCTTGATGGTCTCGTCGACCTTCACGCCGATGTCGGCCATCGTGCCGACCTTCTCTTCTTTGTTGTTGGCGACGACGAGGTTGAGGTCCTTTTGTGCGTGGACGTTGACGAGCTCGCCCCCGCCACCGTCGTTCATTCGGATCTCGTTGTGACCGTCGCCACCTGGGCTGCTGTAGGAGATCAAGGTGCTGTTGGTCGCCCCACCAGGGAGCGAATCAGTCGGCGGCGAACCCTTGTTGTAGAGACGTCCGAGCACGATCGGACGGTCCGGATCACCATCCTCGAACTCGAGCATCACCTCCCATGCGACGCGCGGGATGACGACCGAACCGCTGGTGTGCATCTGCCCGACGCGGACCCAGGCGCTGCTCTTGTCGTCGCGAGCGCCGTACCGATCCCAGTGGAATTGGACCTTCACCCGCCCGTGTTTGTCGGTGTGGATCTCCTGGCCCGAGGGCGTCGTGACCATCGCGAGGTCGCCGAGGGCACGAGGCTTCGGGGTGCGAGCCTCGGGAGCGAACGCGGTGTCCTTCGGGAGGATGGTCGCCGAGGTCTCGAGCCGCGGTGAGCCTTTGCCACCGTGCTCCCACTCGATGACGACCGTGAGCGCGACCCACGCACCGTCGTGAGCACCGCCAGGTGTCTCCTCGAGATCGAACGCGTGGCCCGCGGTCAACCGGAAGACGTGACCGCGGGCAGTCGCGGCGGTCGCGTGCGCGACGTGCGCGGCGAGGATCGAGTTGGCCCGGACCTTCCCGTCGGCCGGGACCACGTAGCGCCCGGGATACTCGTAGTGCTCGCGTCCCAGCGCCGTCGGAGACTCGGCGATCTGCTGCAGGTCGAGCGTCGGCTTCTCGAAATCGTGGTCCCGAAGAGTGACTTTCTTCGGGCGAACGCGCGCGCGCGCATCGAGCGCATCGATGGCCTCTTCGGGGTGGAGGCCGGCGCCGTGCCGATACCGAATGGTCTTGTCGACGGGCGTTTCGGACCAACCGCTCGAAGAATCGCCGAAGATCACCTTCGGCCCGTCGTCCCCCTGCTCGACGAACCAGGCGACGCCGTCTTCCTCGAGGAGGCGATCGACGAAGTCGCGAGTCGACTCGCCGTACTGCGTGCAGACGACGCGCGGCTTCCCCGCGGCCGTCAGGCGGAACTCGAAGCTCGCGATCCCTGCCTCGCCAAGCAAGGTCTCTACGATCTCGCGAGTGGTCTTCTCTTGGAAGATTCGGTAATCGCTCGACAGGCGGAGCAGGGCGAGCGGGTCCTCGAGGACGACCCGAACCTCTTGTCTGCCCTGCACGGTGGTTGCCCGCTCCGCGACGCGCGTGATCACGCCGCCGAACCTGCGGACGACGGAGCCGTCCTCGCGCACGACGACGAGCGCACCCGGCTTGCGCAGGAGCGCTTGCACCTCGACGGCGCCGTAGTCACAGACCGCCCAGACCTCGTACTTGCAGCCGCGCGAGACTTGTTCGCTCGCGACGATGCGCGTCGGGCGCAACAGTCCCGAGTCGAGGTCGGGCGCGGCCAGGTACGGCCGGAAGTGGAAGGGGTGCTCCGCCATGGTTCAGGGGTTGTGGTGAATCTTGCCGCCGTCCTTCGCGATGGTCGCGCCGGGAGCAGGCAGGGCAGGAGACTTCACTTCGATCGAATCGGTCTTGATGGTGATCGAGGAGCCGCCACAGACGATCTTGATCTCGGACTCGGCTTCGATCTCGATGGATGGACTGTTGACGACGAGAGCACCGCCTACCTTGAGCGAGAGCTTGCCGGTTGCGGTCTCGCCAAAAGTGCCGCCCGCCGCGGTGACGTAGGCGGCACCGACGGTCTCGGCGAGCGCGCCCTTGACGGCCAAGGTGACGCCGCCGGCTCCGACCTGCAGCTTCGCACCGCCGACCGTCTCGGCGCCGGCGCCTGCGGTGACGTGATCGAGCCCGGTGCCCGCGGCGCTGACCCACGAGCCTCCGACGGTGACGCTCGCGGAGCCGAGCACGCTGCGCGAGACCTCCATGGCACTCATCGCCGACATCGTCGCGCCGACGGTGAGGGTGCGCCCGCCATTGGCGTCGAGCGTCAGTCCCTTGGCAGCGACGACCGTTCGGGCAGCTCCGATCGTGATCGTCTCGTTGCCGGTGATCGCGGTCGCGCGGCCCCCCGAGACGGTGAGCGACTCGGCGGCGCCGACCGTCACCTTCTGGTCGGCCTTCACCCCGAGCTTCCGATTGCTGCCGACCTTGACCTCTCGGTTGGCGCCGACCTGAAGGACGTGGTTGTTGCCCACCTTCTTGACCTTGGTATCACCGACGGTGACCGCCATGTCCTTCGACGCGTTGAGGAAGATCTCCTCGCTGCCCTTCTTGTCTTCGAAGCGAATCTCGTTGGCGGAACCGCCTCCGACAGTCGCGGTCTGCCAGGCGGTCCGCGTCTTGTTGGCGGGGAGCGCATAGGGCGGCGGATGGGTGCCGTCGTAGAGATGGCCGATGACGAACGGGACATCGCCGTCGCCGCCCTGCTGCTCGACGAGGAGGTCCCACCCGATGCGCGGGAGGACCATCGAGCCCCCGAGCGGGAACTGGCCAACGCGCATCCAGGTGGAGGACTTCTCGTCGCTCTTGCCCTCGCGATCCCACCAGAATTGGGCGCGGATGCGTCCGGAGTCGTCGACGTGGAGCTCCTTGCCCGAAGGGCCGACCATCGCGGCGGTCTGCGGTCCTCGGACATCGGGTGCGTACTCGGTGAACGGCGGACGAAAGGGGACCGCGGCCGGAATGGCCTCCCAACCGAGCTCCGTGCGCACCGCGGCGCCATTCTTCTCCTCGAAATCGAGGGTGAGCACGGTCGCGAACAGCTTCTCGCTCAGCGCGTCGACGGGATGACCCTCGATCTCGAACGCGAGTCCCGGGCGGATGCGCGCTGCGGTGGCGCGTCCGCGGATCACCCGCCCGCGTACCTGCAGCGCCTCGAGCCTCTTCTTTGCGAGCGCGTTCCCCTCGGCGGGAGACGTGTGGCGACCTGGATAGTCGTAATGGGGGCGCAGCTTGGTGTCGCCGACCTTGCACTCGAGATCGAGGCTTGGCTTCTTCGGGTTGTAGTCGCGGAGCACGACGTGGTCGTGGCGGAGCTCGACGCGCGACGAGACGTCGTGGACCGAGTCCTCGGCGGCGTTCAACCCGGTGCCACCATGGAACGTGATCGGGCCGCCCGCGACTGGAGGCGCAACGCTCGAGTCGTCGAAGAACACCAGCTTCGTCTTCTCTTCACCGAGGTCGAACCGATACGAAACGCCTTCCTCGGCGAGGATGCGGGAGATGAAGTCCCAGTCGGACTCGCCATATTGCACGATGTAGTCACGCACGCGCGGTGATCCGGAGACAGCCCATTCGACATCGTCGAGGGTCGCCTTCCGTACGACCTCTTTGGCGGCATCGACAGCGTTCTTCTGCTGAAAATATCGGTGATCTCGACCGATCGAGAGGGCAAAGGCCGCCGGTCGGATCTCGAACTGGTGGGTGGGCAACGCATCCGGCTCCGACGCGGCGGTCGTCACCTCGAAGACGATTCCATGCACGACGAGCGGCTCGCCGGCTGGCGGCTTCACGCGCACGACGCAGCTCTTGCCGAGACGCTCTTCGGGGGAGGGCGCCGAGGTCTCGAGCTCGTGTGCGTCGACGTCGAGCCTGAACGCCTCGCCGACGCCGAAGCGCCCCTTCACACGGAGCGCCTGGAGCGCCGTGCCGTCGATCTCGAGCTCGATGACGTTCTCGGCCATGGTCAACCGACGAGGTTCGGCGCGCCGCTGATCTTGATCGCGCTCGAGCCTTTGACGCTGATGATGCCGACGAACGAGACGCTGCCCGGCGTCATGTTGAGGATCCCTCCGCCACCGAGGAAATTGGCGGCGCCGGCGACCGTCATCTTGATCTTCGGCGCCTTCATCTGGAGTTTGCTGCCTGCGTTGATCAACGCGACGCCTCCCACCGTGATGCTGGTGCTGCCCTTTGCGGTGGCCGTGCGATTTCCGGCTGCGGTCTGCACCACGGCTCCGCCCACGGTGATGGCCATCGCGCCAATCATCGATTCGGTGATCGGGCCGCCGGCGACGACCAGCTTGGCACCACCGATCGTCTCGCTCTTGCTGCCGACGACGGCGACTGCGCAGCCGAGCCCCGCAGCTTGGAGCATCGAGCCGCCGACGGTGAGCGCGTGAGAGCCCTTGCTCGTGCGGCTGACACCCTTCACGGCCATGCTGGTGTGGCTCGCACCGACGGTCTCGGTGTCACTCCCCTTGATCTTCTCGGTGAGGTTGCCGCTGACGGTGACGGTCTCGGCTGCGCCGACGGTCTTCTTCCGATCGCCCGCGATGGCGATCCCGGAGTCCGAGCCGATGGTGACGCTGTTCATCGCGCCGATCTGAATGGTCTGGTTGGCGCCGATGGTGGTCGTCAGGTCGGTGCCGATCTCGAGTTTCTCGTTGACCGAGATCTTCTCCGTCTTGTCGTTGTTGACCTGCTCGTTCCAATCCTTGGCGGCGTTGACCCCGAACTTCATCGAGCCACCACCATCTTCCATGGTGAACTCGTTGAACTTGGCGCCACCGGGTGAGGAGAGCGTCTTGAACGACATCGCGCTCGCCGCCTTCGGATACGCATACGGCGCGGTGTGCGTCGCGTTGTCGACGCGCGCGACCGCGATTGGTCGATCCGGGTCGCCCCACGCGTAACGAACAATCATCTCCCAACCGACCCGAGCGAGCGCCTGCGAGCCGCCGATGGGGAGCTGGAGGACGCGAATCCAGCAGGTGGACTTGTCGTCCTCCTTGCCCTCGCGGTCCCAGAAGAACTTCCCCTTCATCCGTCCGAGCGCGTCGGTATGGATCTCACCGCCAGGTCCGGTGACCTTCACCGAGTGCGACCCGGTGACGACCGGACCACGCGGCGGGCGCGCTGGCCGATAAGGCTGCGCGAACGGCGACGCGACGAACTCGTTGCGATAGCTCGCGGTCTTCAGTCGTGAGAAGAGGTGACGGACCTTGCGGAGGAGCCACTGGATCGCGAGCGGCGCACGGTCGACGTCGAGCTCGAACCATCGGCCCGGGCGGAACGTGAACAACTGGGCCGAGCCCGTGGCGACGGCGCGCCGGGCAGCGAGCTCCTCGGCGCGGATCTTCGCGAGCGCCTCGCCGGCACTTTGCGTCTGAAAGCCGCCGGGGAACTCGTAGAGCGAGAACGCCACGTCGCTGGCGAGCTTGGCCGTCGAAGTGAGATCGACTCCGGGCGTCTCGTAGTTCCAATCGCGAAGAACAATCTGGTCAGGCACGATCCGGTGCTCGACCTCGAAGTGTTCGACACCGTGTCCGTGGCCACCACCGTCGAGCAGCGGAAGCTTGGGCTCGCCCTCGATCGCCTCGAACACGCTCGGCGAGTCCGCGAAGATCGCCTTCGGCGCGTCGGGCTCGTCGGCCGGCACGCGGAAGATTCCCTCGTGCCTGAGGATGCGCTCGACGAACTCGCGATCCGTCTCCCGGTGCTGAACGCAATAGGTCCGCTTGGGCAGCGAGCGTTGCACCTTCCAGTCGACCGTCGAGGACTCGATCGCCGCGGCATCGAAGACCTTGGTGGCGATCGCCTTCGCGTCCAGCTCCTGGAAGATGCGGAGGTCGGTGCGCAGCGCGAGGAGACCGAAGCGATCTTCGAGCTCGAGCTCGAACGTGCGGCCCTCTTGGGTGAAGCCCTCGTCGGTGACGGCCAGGACGTGGAGGTGCCAGGCGCGAACCACGGTGTCGAACTCGCGTAGCTCGAGGATGCACCCTTTGCCGAGGATGGTCTCGTCAGGCAGGTCATCGCTCGCCGCCAGTCGGAGCCGCACGCTGGCAGTGGTCGGCGTGGACAACGCCTCGCGCACGTCCGCCTCGACCACTTCCCAGGGGCCGACGGACCCGGTGAGGAGCATCGTGCGATCGGTCGCCATGGTGGGTTGAGGCGTCCGCGAGCGCCCGAAGAGTCGGTCTCGGGGAGCGAGCGCACGTTACCGCACGTGCCCCGCGCCGATCGCAAACAATCGAGTCTTCATGACTCGACGCATGCATCGACGGCGTCGTAGCCGAGGCATCCTTGCGATCGATCAAGCCGTTCCACCTCGCCTTCCCGGTGGACCGTTCGAACGTACCATCAGGCGGTGAAACAGTTGCCGTTGACACGTGACACATTGTGATTCATCGTGTCACGTATGAACGAGGTGCTGGTCGACACGACGTTCTTCATCCCGATCGTCCTGAATCGGGCGATTCCCTGCGATTTCTGCGGAACCGGGCTCGACGTGGGGGACGATGCGCACCTCGGCCGTACGGTGGCGGGGTGGACCTGCCTGTGTCCGGCCTGCGCCGCTTCGGGCAAGGCGCCGAGCGCGGCCATGGTCCTCTGGCGGCCAGTCGACGAGGCGGTCGCGAAGCTGCGACGCGCCGCGGAGACGATCGCCGCGAACACCAAGCGCGTGCTCGAGACGGTGCGCGTCGCGTTCCGCACCGCGTTCCGTTGGCTCCGCGCCAAGCTGCGCGGCGATGCGCAGGCAGGCCCGGTCGCCGTCCGCACCGCGTTCGAGGAGCTCGGGACCACGTACGTGAAGCTCGGTCAGCTCGTGGCCTCGAGCCATGGGCTGTTTCCCGAGCCGTACTGCAACGAGCTGCGCGCGTGCCTCGATCGCGCGCCCGCGTTCCCGTTCGACGAGGTCACGCGCACCCTCGAGCAGGAGCTCGGTCGTCCCGCGCACGAGATCTTCGCCGACATCGACACCGTGCCGCTCGCCTCGGCGTCGATCGCGCAGGTCCACGCGGCGCGCCTCAAGAGCGGCGAAGAGGTGGTGATCAAGGTGCAGCGTCCGGGGCTGCCCCCGGTGCTCGCGGCCGATCTCTCGATCCTTCGCTTCGTCGCCAAGCGGCTCGAGAAGCAGCGCTCGGTCGAGATGGCGAATCCCGTGGGCATCGTCGAGGACTTCGCGTCGACGCTCGCCGACGAGCTCGACTTCGGGCTCGAGGCGGAGAACCTGCGCGAGTTCAATCGCATCATGGCGCGGCACGGTCACGACGACGTCGTGGCCCCGCGTCCCGTCGAGGGCCTGGTGCGACCGCGGGTGATGGTGATGGAGCGGTTCCACGGCCACCGCGTCGACGACGTCGAGCAGATCCGCGCGCGCAACGTCGACGGCGAGGCGAAGCTGCTCGCGGGCATGCGCGCGTGGTTCCGCTGCCTCGTGTTCCACGGGTTCTTCCACGGCGACGTGCACGCCGGCAATCTGATGGCGCTCCACGACGGTCGCATCGGGTTCTTGGATTTCGGCATCGTCGGTCGGTTCACCAACGAGCGACGCGCCCAGATCACCGACTACCTGCTCGCGTTTGCGCTCGGCGACTTCGACGCCGTGGTGGACGTGATGATCACGATGGGCTCGGCCTCATCCAAGGTCGACCGCGCGGCGCTCGCGCTCGATCTGAAGACCTCGTTCGAGCCGATGCTGGCCGGCGGGCAGGCGAAGTACGCCGACATGCTGCCCGCCATCCTGCGCACCAGCGTGCGCCACGGACTTCGGTTGCCTCGCGAGATGGTCCTCGTGAGCAAGCAGATGATCTACTTCGATCGGTACGCCAAGGTGTTGGCGCCGGACCTCAACGTGTTTCGTGATCCCCGCATCGTCATGGCGCTCGCCGAAGACGTCATGGTGGCGCGTGGCCTCAGTGAAAGTGAGAGGACATCATGACCAACCCCAGCGTGAACCATGGTCGTTGGACGCAGCTCCGTGGTCGCATCAAGTCTGCGTGGGGCAAGCTCACCCACAACGAAGATCTGCGCATCGAAGGCAACGCCGAGGTCGTCCTCGGCGCCGTCGAGCAGCGCCTCGGCAACGAGCGCAACCGCGTCCTCTCGGCGATCGATGCCGGAGCGAAGGCGATCTCGAAGCGGGTCAAGCGCGCGCGCTGAGACTCGTGCGACGATGGGTCCCCGTCGCCGCCATGACTCGTCACGCGATTCTCATCATCGCAGCGCTCTCCGGCCTCTCGAGCACCGGCTGCATCTTCTCGCGGATGTTCTACTACAACACCCCGAGCCTCGGTGCGCCCGGCTACTTCGACAGCCGTGAGGTCGCGGCCTCGCCCACGCCGAGAGCCTGGGACCGGGCGAAGGAGCTGTCGATCGAGCTCACCGAGGCCGAGCGCCGGTCGTACGCGTCGTTCGACGAGCTGCTCGAGAAGAACAAGACGCGTGCGTTCCTCGTCATCAAAGACGATCGCATCGTCTACGAGCGCTACTTCGACGGCGTCACCGAGAACACGGTGCTCCCGTCGTTCTCGATCAGCAAGACGGTCGGCGCGCTGGTGGTCGGCGTCGCGGTCCACGACGGCCTCATCGCCTCGCCGACCGAGAAGCTCGTGACCTTCGTCCCTGAGCTCGCAGGGCGCGCCGGGTACTCCGACATCACGCTCGATCACCTGCTGCGCATGACCTCCGGCATCGACTTCCAGGAGGAGTCGGTCGCCGGCGCGATGTTCTATTACTCGTGGGACCTCCGCAGCCGGATGTACCTCTACGACGTCAAATGGCCGCCGGGGACGCACTATATGTACGGGAGCATCAACACCCAGCTTCTGTGGGACGCGCTGCAGCGTCGCATTGGCAACCGTACGGTCGCGAAGTACTTCGAGGAGCGGGTCTGGGCGCCGCTCGGGGCCGAGCACGCGGCGACCTGGTCGCTCGACAGCGCCAACGGGGGGGTGGAGAAGCTGTTCGGCGGCTTCAACGCCACCCTCCGCGATCACGCGCGGATCGGCGCGCTGTTCCTCCACGGTGGCGAGCTCGACGGCAAGACGATCGTCTCGAACCAGTGGGTGACCGAGTCGCTCACGCCCGATCCGGTGCCGGGCATCGTCGAGAGCAGCGACGGCTGGGTGCGTCGCACGAAATACCAGTGGTTCATGACGCTCGACGGTCGCGCGTATTTCGCCAAGGGCTATCACGGCCAATACATCTTCCTCGTTCCGTCGACGAAGATGATGTTCCTCCGCTTCGGCGAGGGGTACGCCGACGTCGATTGGCCCTCGCTGTTCCTCCGCATCAGCGGGTGAGCGTCACTCTCCCAGCACCGGGCCATCTGCAGCAAACGCACGCGTGAGCTTGCGGTCGAGCGCGCCGTTCTCGACGCTGCAGATCGCTTCGTTCGACTCGATGGGCCACAGCCGACCGAGGGTTGGGGCCTTCCCCAGCTTCAAGCGGCTGGTGGCGATCAGACGCTCTTGCGTCTTGCCGTCGTCGCCGTCGCTGTAGACGACGGTGATCGCCTCGAGCGCGGTGACCGCGATGCCGATCTTCAACCGGACCACCGTGCGGCCGTCGACGCTCTTGCCCTCGCTGCGCGCGATGGTGAACGGATCGGGGCTGGAGGCGGCGTGCATTCCGGGGAAGGTCTTCCCGTCGGCGAGGCGGATCGCCCACTGCCGCAGCGCGCCCGCACCACCTCCCGCCGCGCCGGGGAGGCACAGCTCCGAAGGATCCGGGTCTTCGTCTTTGAGCCAGATCTCGAGGTGGTCGTCGAAGAGCCACTTCGGGCTCGGGCCAACCGGCGTGTCGTCGGCGACCTCGACGTAGAGCTCCACGGTCGATTTGGGATCCTTCGTTCTGGCGGCAATGACCCGCAGGCTCGCGTCGCTGCCGTCGCCCGGCGGACCGAACACGACGAAGCCTCGTTCGCCAACGCCGTCGAGGAGTGGCGCACACGTACCGAGCGCGGTGGTCTTCCAGTCGCCGCCGCGAAACGCTGCGGGGAGCTCGACGACCGGCAGCGGATCGTAGACGTACGCGCGCGGATCCTCCGGCTTGTCGACGATGGTCATCTCGTCGTCGTCGATCACCGGGGGAGGACCACCACCGGAAGGACACGCCGGCCGATACCAACGCGCGCGTCCGCGAAACGCGAGCCAGTCGAACGCGCCCCGTTCCGCGACTGCGGCGACGGTCGATCCACTCCACCAGCTGGTCTTCACGATGCGTAGCGGCGAGAGCTCGAGGGTTCGCCCCTGCTCCCAGCGCCACGCCGAGCCGCCGTACTGCACGTGGGTGAACCGGCCCGGCTCGATGGTGATCCGGTCTTCGCCGACCTGACTCGCGCCGTAGCCGTCATTGCAGACGCGGAGCAGCTCTCGACGATCGATGATCGACGCATCCTTGCTGCGCACGAGCCAGTGCTCGTACGGCACGCAGTACCCGGGACCAGGAGGGGACGGCGCGTCCTTCGCTCCCGCCGGATCGGTCGTCACCTTCGCGACCGACAAACCGAGTCCCGCATGCGTCACGTCGAGGAGCAGACACGGCGAACGCGCGCCGCACAGGCTCGCCTCGATCTGCGCGCGCGAGGGCTCGCCGCGCGGCACGACCTCGGTCGAGGGCACGGCCTTGGGACCGTCGCCACGCGGGGCATGCTTGCGGCAGCCGAGCGCGAGGAGAGCCACAAAAACAAGCGTACCGCGCAACATCCTACCTTTGCCTACCACGAACTTGGCCGCGCTCTCGACCGACCGACACGATGAACGGACCAGAGGAGATTCGCATGCCGCAGTTCGTCGTTCACGCTCACGATCGCCACGCCTCTCGCCGCACCGTCCGCCTCGGCTGCGAGGTCGTGCGCACCCGCGACTATCGTCTGGTCGGCAAGAAGATGCTCGACATGTCGCTCGCGGGCCTGCAGGTGCTCGCCGAGGACGACATGACCGTCGGCGAAGGCGTGGAGGTCTTCTTCCGCGTTCCGCACTCGGGCGTGTGGGTCCTCGCCGAAGGCAGCGTCGCCCGGGTCATCCGCGGCAAGCGTCGCGGCGACGAAGGCCCCGCCTACGGCATCGAGTTCGCGCCCCTTCACCCCGACGCGCTGGCCGCGTTGAAGCAGGCGCAGAACCGGTTCCCGCCGACGATGCCCTGGCGCCCGCGTCGCGTGGACTACGCCGCGACGGTGACTTCGATTTCCGTTAGCTGAGGCGTTTTCGCGCTTCGTCGGCGAAGCGGTGTTGGGGGAATCGCTCCACCAGCATGGTGAAGGTCTTGCGCGCCAGATCAGGGCGACCACCTTTGTGCTGTGCGTTCGCCACGTCCCACAACGCCCTCGGCAAGAGCGGGCTCGACGGGTGGGTGTTGGCCATCTTCTGCGCGCTGGTCACGCAACGCTTGGGGTCGTTCGTCTCGACCGCGGCGCGGACGATCATCGAGAACGCCCGATCGCTGAGCGGTCGCTCGATCCCCGTCGCGGACAGCGTGTCGTACAACGCGACGATGTCGCGCCAACGTTCTTGTTCGGCGAGCCAGAGGAACGTGCGGGTGGCGGTGGCGTCGACGAGCTCGGGATCGCGCTGGTCGATGGCGTGTTTGCACAGCTCGTAGCGCAGGTCGTCGCGCGAGGGATCGGCCTCGACCGCACGACGGAGCGCCTCGAACGGTGATTCCTGGGGGACGGTCGAAGCGATCGACTGCGGCGGCGGAGCCTCCACTTCCCGGGATCCGCCGGAGGCGGGACCGGGGTATGAGAGCTCTGGAGGCGGCCAAGGCGCGACGTCGGGCACCTTCAGGTCCGGCATGCGCGCCGGCCGCGGGATCTCGGGCGCATGCGACATGGGCTCGAACGGGGCGGCGGGGTGCGACGAGACCGTGGGTTTCGCGCGGAACAACTCTTCGTGCTCCGACCGATACAGCGCACCGTCGCCGCGCGGACGAAGCGACGGGCGCACGTACGGCCGGTGGGACGGACGTTTGGACCATCCCCGCGCCGGCACCTGTGAGGTCGAGGGCAGGAGCTCCGGGCTGGGCGCGTCGTCGTCTTCGTCCTGCTCGAGGAGCCAACGCGCCTCGAGCCCGCTGAACCGCAGGACCAAGGCGGCGAGCAGACCGAAGCCGAATCCACCCACGTGCGCGGAGTACGCGACCTCTCCGAACCCGCTCACCTCGAGGAGGGTCTGTCCGAGCTGCGAGAGGAACCAGAAGGGGAACGCGATGTACGCAGGCAGGTACAGCGTTCCTGTTTTGAATCCCCACCACCACCAGTACTTGATGCGTGCGGAGTGGTAGCAGACGAGGAACGCGCCCATCGCGCCGGCGATTGCGCCCGATGCGCCGACGAGCGGAACGTCGGAGCCGCGGTGGACGAGCCCGTAGGCGGCGGACGAGAGGATCGCCGACACGAAATACATCGAACCGAAGGCGACGCGACCCCAGCGATCCTCGAGATTGCAGCCGCACAGCCAGAGGAACAGAAGGTTGCCCGCGAGGTGGACCCACCCGCCGTGCACGAACGCGGCGAGCAGAAGGTTGGGCGATGCGCCCGACGTCGGGCGATACCCCCAGCGCAACACCAGGTCGCGGCCCTGGACCGCCTGGAGCTGCGCGTCGGCGGCGCGGAAGGCGATGACGGCGGGGTCGTTCGGATCGCCGAGCCTTCCCGCGCGCACGGCCTCGAGGAGCTTTGGCGAGTCGGCCTGGGCGAGCTCGGGAGGCAGGACGATCGGCCGGCGTGCAGGTAGCACGCCGGCACTTCCTCCCTCCGAGTCGGTCGATGTCGGCGCGGGCAGCTCGGACGGGTCGTCGAGCTCGGGCGCCGGAGCGTGCATGCGGTCGAGGAGCGCGAAGCCCTTCTGATCGCGCACGGCCTCGGCGGCGCTCAGATCCTGCATCGAAGGACCGAACGCGGTGCGCGCGACCTGCAAGAGAATGCAGATCGCCATGATGGCGACCGTGAGCCACGGGAACCGACGGATCGCTTGATCGTGTCCGATCGGAAGGAACAGCACGCGACGTCGAGCTTATCCCCCCGTGCTCGCCACTTGGAGTGCGCCCGGCACGCGCAGCGGCTCGGGGACGAGAGAATCGTCTTCGCCGGGCGGACCGGGCGGGGACTGCAGGCCGGTGAGCGCGTGAAACATCGCGTCGTCGAGGAGGTTGCGTCCCCAACAGACCACGGTGCCGTTGGCGCGGCGGGCGCAGTTGCGGTGACCGCCCGACGAGAGATCGATGACGTTGGTCAGCTTGGCGACCGGGGCAGGGGTCGAGTGCGCCGTGCGCGTGCCGTCCCCGAGCTCGCCATAATCGTTGCCGCCCCAACAGAGTACGGTGCGATCGCCGCGGCGCGCGCACACGTGGGACTCGCCGCTCGTGAGTTGCACGACGTCGGTCGCGCCCTCGACGACCCGGCCGATCAGCACCTTCTTGTTGGCGGCCGTGTCTTCCTTGCGCAACGTCCAGCACGCGACGCGATTGCCCGATACGTGCGCGCAACCGTGATCGTGGCCGACCACGAGCTGCAGCGGTGCCTCGAGACCTTCGACTGCGAGCAGAGGACTGTCGCCACGACCGCAGCGGACGACACCGTCCTTGGTGCGCAGGCACAGCACCGGGCCGCTCATGCGGAGCTCGACCACCTCTGCGAGGACGGGCAGCTGCGTGGGCGGACGCCGTACGCCGACGAACGTGCCCCAGCACGTGACGCGACCGTCGATGAGGAGCGCGCACGTTCGCTCGTCGCCGAGCGCCACCTGCGCGACCGCGCCGGAGATCGGCACCACCTTGGGCCAGGGGACGACCAGCTCGTCGCCGGAGACCTCGCCGCTCTCGTTCGAGCCCCAGCACTGCACCACGCCGTTGAGCCGGCGCACGCAGCCGTGCGAGCCGCCGAGCGCGACATCCTGCACGTCGCCTTGGGAGAACACGGGAACGAAGCTCGCTGGGTGCGAGATGGCGTCTTTGGGCCGCCAGTCCTTGCGACAGAGGACGCCGCCATTGACCAACAGCACGCACAAATCGTCGTTCGACAACGTGACCGCGCTGATGGTGGCAGGCGCGAGGAACGGGACCTCGGCCGGCGGGTGCGGATCGGCCGCGCGACGCGGCGGCTCGCATGCGGCGAGCAGAAGCAGAAGAGGGGCAAGGTGGAGCAAGCGCATGACGGCTCCCAGTGTGGGCCCGACCGCTCCGACACGCCAGCATCGGTGGGGATACTGGACTAGTCTGCGCCCGTGATCCGCTGGGGAATCATCGGTTGCGGCGACGTTACCGAACGAAAGTCAGGGCCGGCATTCCAGAAGGTCGAGGGCTCGGCCCTCGTCGCGGTGATGCGTCGCGACGGCGAAAAGGCGCGTGACTACGCCGAACGCCACGGCGTTCCCCGCTGGTACGACGACGGGCACGCGCTGATCGCGGACCCCGAGGTCGACGCGGTGTACGTCGCGACGCCGCCGAGCTCGCACGCCGAGTGGGCGATCGCAGCGGCGCGTGCGGGCAAGCCGGCCTACGTCGAGAAGCCGATGGCGGCGACCGTCGTGCAGGCGGAGTCGATGCTCGACGCGTTCACCCGCGCGCGGGTGCCGCTCTTCGTCGCCTACTACCGCCGTGCGCTCCCGAGGTTCCTCGCCGTACGCGACGCGCTCCCCGAGCTCGGGAACGTGCGGTTCGTTCGGGTGGCGTTGACCCGTTCGTTCCGGCCGCTCCCCGATCCGCTGCCTTGGCGCCATCAGCCCGAAATCGCCGGTGGCGGACTGTTCGTCGACCTCGCGTCGCACACGCTCGATCTGCTCGACTATCTCCTCGGTCCGATCGTCGACGTGCGGGCGGTGAGCGAGAACCAACTCCGTGCTTCTCCCGTCGAAGACATGGTTGCGATGAGCTTCCGGTTCGGCTCGGGTGTCGTCGGCAGCGGCGTCTGGTCCTTCGCGGCCGATCACCGCATGGATGTCGTCGAGATCGTCGGCGATCATGGGCATCTCTCGTTCTCCACGTTCGAGGACGAGCCCATTCGGATCACCCGCGGGGGCGACACCCGCGAGCTCCGCATTCCGCACCCAGAGCACATCCAGCAGCCGCTCATCGCTGCCGTGGTGGACGCGCTTCATGGTCGCGGCAGCTCGCCGAGCACCGGCGAGAGCGCGATCCGCACCACGCGGGTGATGGCCGAAGCCCTCCGGTGAGCCCACGGCTCGCTTCGCTCGCAAGGGGGGCGCTGAGTGGCTGGAAAGTGGCCGGTTGGTATCGATCACGGATACCGTGGATCGGTCCCCGTTCTCCATGGCCACCGCACCTCCCCCGCCCCGACCACGAAGCAGGCTCCCCGCAGCGGATCAGCGCCTGCTCGCGGCGATCCGCGATCAGACCGTGCGGATCGGTGCGTCGGGTCTCGTGCAGCATGCGCTCGAGGCGCTCGCCGATCTGCAGCGTCTCGACGAGTCGCTCTACGAGCGGTTCATGGAAGGTGGTGGCCGCGTCGCCGACGACGCCGCGCCCGATGCGCTCCTCCGCCGCCTCTCGACGGTGACCTTCCGCGGGTTGCGCTCGTTGCTCGCGTACTCGGCGCGCGTTCGCCCCAAGGACAAGAGCATGCCTCCGCCGGAAACGGTCGAGGACGATTTCGATTTCGGGGGATTGGACGACTCGCCCTCGGGCTCGATGCCCGCAGCGGCCGCCCAGGATGGGTTCGAGTTCGGCGACGCCGAGCTCGGCGATCTGCTCGAGGTCATCGACGAGCACGAGCAGCGCGGCGAGTCGGAGCGCTGGGCAGAGCTGCTCGGCAAGGCCTCGTCGATCGATTACGGCCTGCGCAGCCAGCTACAGGATCTCGAAGAGCGGCTCGAGACCTCGCTCACCGCACGGCAGGTGGGCCAGGCGCTCGAGGCGCTCGACGACACGCGCAGCTCGGTGAGCGAGGGCATCTTCGCCCTGCTCTCCGCGGTCTACGAAGCGTTCTTGCCCGAGGTCGATCCGACGACCGTCGCGCCTGGGCACCTGACCTCGCTCGGGCGTGCGCTGCTCGTCCGCCGTGGGCTCACCGATCTGATGCGCACGGTCTCGCCGAACAACGACATCCTGCAGCGCGCCAACGCGCAGCTCGTGAAGCGGCAAGAGGCCTACAGCAAGATTTGCGACGCGATGACCGCGTTCGTGAAGACCGAGGTCTTCCGCGCGATGCGCCCCGCCGATCGGTGGGAGCTGACGAAGTTCGAGCGCGAGCTCCGCACGGGCACCGGGCCCGCCGCCGCGCTCACGGCCGAGGGGCTCTCGAAGTATCTCGAGTCGCTCGGCTCGATCAATCGTCGCGAGGTATTGGTCCTTCACGACGAACGCGCGCTCGAAGAGCTCCGCGAGTCGCTCTCGGCCGCCCGCCCCCTCCTCGAGATCAACATGCAGGTCGCCGCCGACCTGGTGAAGAAGGCCTACGCCGCGGCGATCTCCCTCTACGGTCGCAACCCGGCCAACGACGATCTGATCGTCGCGCTCCGCGAGGCGGCACCGTCGCTCTCGAACGCCGAGGAGATCGAGGCGACCGTCGGCACCCTCGAGCTGCTCCTGGCCGAAGAGCCGCACTGATCCAGGATCATTGGACGACGAACCATCCGTTGGGCGTGGACACGAATCCGCTGGGCCCGGCGAATGGCGACAACGACGTGGGCACGCCGCCAAGAGGCATCGGCGCCGTGGGTACGCTTCCATAGGGCCACGGCGAGACGGGCACGACGGGCACCGGGTTCGGAGCGGCGCCGAAGGGCTGCATCGCACCAGCACCGAACGCACCAGCACCGTTCGAGACGAACGGCGAGAGCGGGTTTGCGGCGAAGGGTGAGAGCGGGTTCGGGGCGAAGGGCGAGAGCGGGCCCGCGTTGGCCGAGGGGAAGTTGGCGCCTGGGGTGGTGACACCGCCGGCACCCGCGCCGCCGATCGTCGATCCGCCCGCGCCTCCCGTACCGATGGTCTCGCCGCCCGCGCCTGCGCCCACGGCGGACACGCCGCCCGCGCCTACGCCCACGCCCACGGCGGATACGCCGCCTGCACCCGAGTTGCCGATCGTCGATCCACCGGCGCCGGCCGTGCCGATCGTCGATCCGCCCGCCCCGGCGCCCACGCCGGATACGCCGCCGAGTGTCGGTGGTGGTCCCGAGGGTGGCGTCACGGTCGGCAGCGTCGTGTACAGCGGAATGACGACAGGCGCGTTCGGATCGTAGAGGTAGCCCGCGTCCACTTCGGCGACGAGCTGCGGCGCAGTGTCCTCGACCGCTTCGGCATCCGGCGCGGCCTCCGGTCCCACTTCTTCCGTGACCGCATCCGCGGCGGTCATCCCCGCGTCGGGCGCTGCAGCGTCGGCCGCCGGCTCTGCATCGATGGGAGTGCTCTTCGGTTCGGCAGGCGGCCGCGGTGGCTCGACCGATGGCTCCATGGTCGGGCTCGGAGGAACTGGACCGCCGCCCCAGTAGGGCACGGTCGGCGCGGGTTCCACGCGCGCGACCGGCGGTTTGCGGGTCTCGCGTTGCTCGACGAGAGAGTCGGCCCAGATCGCTGCACCCCCGGCGGCTGCGGCGAGCAGCAGCCAGACGCGCGCACGGATCCTGGGTTCCTCGAGCGGCGCCCGCATGCCGCAGGGTCGTGCAACCTACGTGCGCGCCGACCGCGCACGGTGCGACCCGAGCCGTGCGCGGAGGCGCTCTGCGTCGAATGGCGCACGCACCCTCGCGTCATTGTCGAAGTACGCGAAGACATCGCCGCGCCGGCGCCACGCGCGGATCTTCTTCGCCCACGCGTCGAGCGCGGCATCGTCGTACCCGCTCGCATACAGCTCGACGTCCCCGTGCAGCCGCAGGTACACGAAGTCGGCGGTGAGGTCCTCGAGGTACGGCCAGCGCCCGGCGGTATCGGCGATGCACAGCGCGATGTCGTGCTCGCGAAGGAGCTCGACGAACGCCGGATCGGCGAACGTGTCGTGCCGAACCTCGAGCGCGTGCCGCAGCGGCCGCTCGGCGTCGGTGCGGAGCCACGCCCGCCCCCGCACGCGCTCGTCGTGCTTCTTCGCGAGGCGCACGGCAGCGCGGGTGTCGCGTGGCAGCGCGTCGAAGAACGTCGCGAGGCGATCGCGATCGAAGCCGAGGTTCGGGGGGAGCTGCCAGAGGATGGGCCCGAGCTTGTCCTCGAGCGCCAACACGCCCGACGCGAAGAAGTTTGCCAGGGCGTCTCCCGCGTCGCGCAGCTTCTTCATGTGCGTGATGAACCGAGAGCCCTTCACCGCGAAGAGGAATGAAGCCGGCGTGGCCGCGTACCACGCGCGATACGACTCGGGTCGCTGCAGCGAGTAGAACGATCCATTGATCTCGACGGTCGAGAGACGCGTCGCGAGATACGCGAGCTCGTCGGCGTGACGGAGCCCTGCGGGGTAGTAGACCTTCCGCCAGGCGGGATAGAGCCATCCGGAGGTCCCTACCCACGTCGTGCCCACGGGAGTTCGATGCCAGGGCACGGCAAATGACGCGGATGGCGGCCGACGCAGAAGTTACGCGATCATCCCCGAGGTCGGGTCCCGCGGAAGCGACGCCGGCCCAGCAGCTTCCGGGCAGTACCCCGGTCTTCGCCTGACAGTGAGTGTCACGGTGGAGGACGCGGCACGCACTCTCGCAGCACGATGGGTCGCAACCAGCCATGTCGAAAGACGCACGCGTCGTCGACGCCGCGCACGTAGCGAACGCAAATCCCTGCGCCCAAGCACGTCCGAATCCGAACTTCATCGCGCGAGTACATCTCGTCCGCGCGACGTGGAAACGTACCATGCTGGTCACGGTAGCGCTCGGCGTCCGCAAGGATCGTTCGGCCCAGTTCCTGCTCGCGAGCCGCCCGTCCACCGCCGGCGAGATAGACGGCGCACCAAGCTACGACCTGGACCGCCGCCATTGCGACGAATATTCGTGGTCGCGCCTTTGCGACACCCGCTGTCGCGAGGCCGAGAACGAATGCGACGCCGAGGAGTGCGCCCGACTGGAGATACGTCGCCTCCAAAATCCCCGCCGCGGCCTGTGCCGCTACTGCCGACGAGAGCGCAGCGCGTCGCCGCTCGCTCAACTCCGAATGCTCCTGCCAAGGTCGTAACGGTGCCGCCGAAGGTCGGAACACGTCGGAGCTCCTCTCGCCAGGTTAGTTAGTCTGCTCGGCACTTCACGTCACGCAACCGAAGTACCTTCACGTCAAACGGCGGCCGCGCGAACAAAGTCAGCGAGGGGTAGTCGCCCGCGTCGTAGATGAATCCTGAAAAAGTAAAGGCGAGTCGCGCTCGCGGCACCGCGGGAATGTGCCTCGGAGCGAGCTCGACGAGATCCGCGGGACACTTACCCGTGACGGCCGCATACGACCTGATCGCCGCCGCCAGCCGACCGGCGCGGGCTTCGGCGATGCGGGCATTCGTGACGATCGCCCCGAAGGCCGCGAAGCCCTCCATGGCGAGGACGACGATACGACTGCCAGGACGACCGCGAGCAGCGGCTTGGCCACGCTCATTCACCGCCGGCAACGACGGTCGAAGCGCCGAAGTGCCGACGGTCGGTGTCGAAGACACCAAGCCGCTGCCATTGCTCGGAACCGCTCGGAACCGTTGCGCTTGCCATGCTCATGGCTCCTGCGTGTCGATCTCCGTCCACCAGCATATCGACCCGTCGGGAACACGCGGTGGTCCGGTCCGGGGTGGGTCAGTGGCTGGTGGGCGACCGGCACCGACCATGCACCCGCACCGTGCCGAAATCGAAGGGTGGATAGACGCTCCACCGGAGTGTCGGCTCGCGGTAACAGGTGTAACGAAACTCTGAAAACGTCAACGCGATCTTCGCCCGGGGAATGCTTGACATGTACCTCGGTACGAGCTCAGTGAGGTTCGCCGGACACACCCCCTGGTCGCCGCAATATCTGTCGATCGCGGCGGCCAGCTCCTTGGCCCGCCAGCCGGCGACTCGCGCATTCGCGAACCACAGGATTCCCGCGCTTGCGGCCGCCGCAGCAAACATGAGCCCCCCAGGCCGACGACGTACAAGAAGGATCGCCGCATAGAGGGCAAGCAGCGTCGTCAGTATTCCTTGCTGCCATACCAAGACCTCCAGCGCGACAGCGGTTCCGAGGATGGTGGCCACACGACCTTTGGTCATTCGGGATCGCCGCTCCACGCCGTGGCTGACCCGTAACTGCCCCACGAGAATTGTAGATCGTTCGGCGGTGTCACCGGCCCGCTGCCGAGCGGGACGCCGTACCACGGCCCACCGGGGATCGGCTTCGTAAGAGCGCCGCAACCCAGCTTGAAATGGTGATAGCCGCTCGACAGAAACAGTCCAAACAACGGCGTGGCGTAGCGCGAGAAGAAGCGTGCGAACAGGTAGTGTTCGGCCGCCACAACACCCGGTCGCTCTCCGAACCCGTCCAGCACATCACGGAGATCGGTGTGCGAATCGTCGCGCATCCGCTTCAATTCGTCCCAGGCCTCTGAGGGAGTATTCGGATGACGGAACTGCATTAGGCGAATCCAGGTGATCGTGTCCAAGTCAGCGCCCGTCATCGGGCGATTGGCCGTGACCGCATCGATCAGCGAGTTCGCTGATTCGGGCGTGCGGCCAGCGATATCGATGAAATTGACCGCGTCTCCCGCTGCGTAGCCGTACAGGTTCAGGTCGCCTCGGAGTCCCGAGGGATCCTTGCCGATCCACCTCCCGATCTCCGCGTCGTAGTCACGCGCGCCGAACCTCACGAGCTTCGTGTCGCGGTCGAACAACCCACCGGCGAATCCGAACGGGATCGGAGACCACCCAGCCGCGACGTACTCGGTGGACGTGACGTTCCCGTACGCATCGTACTCCATCTGCTGCAACAGCCCGCCGCTCGTCGTGTCGACGACGAGCCGCACGCTCCCGAGATGGTCGGTCAGCACGCGGGCCGTCTTGCCGTCGCTGCGCACGAGGTACTCGGGGACGTTTGCCCGCCTGCCGTACACGAAGCGCGTCACCACCGCGGTCGCGACATCGATCTCCGCCGCGATACGCAATGAGCCCTCCCAGACCCATTGCTTCACGAGCTGAGCGCTGCCGCCAGCGCGCTTCACCCGCTTGCCCACGCGTCGGCCCAGCGCGTCAACGATGTACTCGACGCGCTCGATGGGCGTGCCGGTGGGGAAGTCGATGGCCAACAGGTTTCCGCGACCATCCCAGGTATACGTCGTCGTGCCCGACGTGTCGGTCTTGGTCTTGACCTCGCCCGTGTCGTAGTAGGCGTAGCTCGTCGCACCGTACGTGAGCAGGCGATCCTGCTCGTCGTACGTGGCGTTCATCGTCGTCGCGGTGCCGCCCGACCACGTGGTCTTCTTCGTGCAGTTGCCGTTGCCGCCGGTGGCGCCGCCGTCGTACTCGTATTCGGTCGCGAGCACGCCATCGATCGAGACCTTGGAGAGTCGCCCCGCGGCGTCGTACTCGTACTTGAACCGCTTGCTGCTGCCCGAGCGCACCCTCTCCTCGCGCTCCACGATCCGTCCGAGCTTGTCGCGATCGATGCGCGTGCCGTCGGTCCTCAGCGGCTCGTAATCGATCGTGAGCAGGTTGGTGCCGCCGAACTTCGCCGTTTGCGTGCGGAGCTCGCCGAAGCGACTGTAGTCGAAGGCCTCCTGGACCGAGCCCACGCTGGTGCTCTCCAGCAGCGTGGTCTTGGCCGTCTTCCCATCGGGGCTCGTGCCTTTGTAGACGAGCTTCATGTCCCCCGCCGACGTGAGCAACCCATCGGCATCGTAGCCGAACTTGATCTCTGGTTGGCTCGCGACGGTGAGGCCGGCGAGTCGGAAGAGTGCATCGTAGCTTCGCTCGACCGATAGATCCGTGGTCGTCGTGCCCCAGGTGCTGCCGCTCCACGTCGTCTTCGACAGCAGCGCGTCCTCGTAGGTGAACGACAGCGTTGCGGTCGGCGCGCCGCCCGGCCAACCGAGCTGCCGCACCCTGCCGGCGACGTCATAGTCCACCTTGACGCCACCTGTCGCGGGCGCCCGGTCGTCGATCACGCGCTTGAGCCGACCGGTGTCGAGTCCGCCCGGCTCACCCGGATCCTTGCCCTCGAAAAACACGTGAAGCTTGTTGCCATCCGGAGGCTGCACCTCGCTCAGCGCGCCCTCGGCGTTCCACAAATACTTCGTTTGTCGTCCGGCCACCGGCGGCGTGGTCGCCGGCGCCGTGTACGTCGACATCTGATCGATCATCGTCGAGGTGAACTGATGGGCCGGCTTCCCAGGCGGAGTCACGCTCTCGAGGTTGCCGCGGAGGTCGAACGTCGTGCCGACGTAGCCACCGCCCGGCAGCAGCTGGCCCTTTACCCGACCGATCGAGTCGTGGAGGGTGAAGAACGTCGTCGTGGAAACCGGCGTGTTCGCTGACAGCCACCCGAGGTGGCCGGCCGGTCCGTAGAAGTAGTCCACGCGCCGCTCGAGCACGCTGCTCTCCTGAGAGATGGAGCTCAGGCGACCGAAGCTGCCGGCTCCGTCGTAGGCCAACCGGACGTCCGCAATGTTCCAAGCCGGATCGGGTAGCGACACCTTCGCGACGCGTCCCTTCGTGTCGATCGCGACTCCCACGACGCGGCCCATCGCCGAGGTCTTTGTCAAGATGAACGTGCCGTCGCCATTCGAGTTCAGCTGCGAAGAAGATGTCGCGACGAGCGAGAGTCCCGGCTTGGTCTGCTTCGCCGCCTCGATGGTGGCAGCCTTGGGGATGGTCCCGGACCAGACGGTGACGGTCTCGACCGTCGGATCGGTTCCTGACCGCACGACCTCGACCAGTCGGCTCTTGCCGGACGGCAACTGGATCAGCGTCGCGCCGGTCGGCGCCTGCATTCCGAACCGCGGATCGGGAATCTGCTCTTCCAGGATGCGCGTTCCCGACGGCAAGAGGGTCTCCTTCGTCCCCGAAGGGTGAACGACGATTCGAGTCTCGGTCCCATCGGGGGCGATGAGCTTGCGGAAATGTGAGCCCCCCTCTACCCCCTCGTTCTTCAACTCGAAGCGTCGGTCTTCGAACACCTTGCTGTGACCGAGCGCGCTGGTCAGGGTCATGCGCCAGCCATCGGCGAGCACCGTGCGTGCGAGCGAAGTGGAGCCGCCGACGCTGCTCGGCTGGTCGTCTCGAACGAGACGACCGAGCACGTCGAAGTTGAACGTGTGCGTCTCGCCGCTCACCACGTCTCCACCGGGCTCGGTGAAAGTCTTGAGGAACTGGTTGCCCGCGAAGTAGGTGAACGAGTGCGCCTCGGTCGTGGAACGATCGACACGCGACAAGCGGCCCTCAGAGTCGTACGACAGCGTGCTCACCCCGTAGGCACCAAGCGTCGAGCCGCTCGTGGCGAGCGGCCCGATGATCCGCACCACGTGTCCGGAGCACGCCGGCTCGCGCACGAACTGGGTGGAGTTGCCGTGCACATCGCTGATGGATTCCAGCAGATCGCAGCTGTTGTGGTTGAACCGCCACTTCACGACACCGGTCGCTGCATCGAGCGTCTCCGCGTGCCGGCCCTTGGTATCGGCTCTGAAGATCTCGCCTCCGTAGGCGACGTCTCCATCGGAGAGACCGATCGGAGTGCGGAGGTCGAAGATCCGGGCGCCAGCCTTCTCCGCCGCGGACACGAGGAGGACGTCGGACCCCTTGTCCGAGCCCACCGCCAAGGCGCCAATGTTGGGGATGTCCATCTGGGCTGCGGACGCGCCATCGGGGAACAGCGTCCTCGGCGCCGTTCCTGCCACGCGCCGAATGCGCCCGTCCTTGCCTACGACGAGCACCACGCCGGGCTTGTCCGAAGACAAGTACGATCCGCCGATGAACAACTTGCCGTGTCGATCGACCGCGACGGAGAGCTTGTCTGGCAGCGGCGCGTCGAGCGCGTCTACCCCCTCATCGGGCGTGCCGTTCTTTCCGGTTCCGCCCGCGACGGCGGCGATGCGGCCGAACGGGTCGAGACGAAGGATCTGCGAGTTGGACGTCGAGGTCCCGGCGATGTACAGGCTGCCGTCAGGGCCGACCGCGAGCGAGTTCGTGAGCACCGGCACATATGAGTCGGTCGCGAGTACCGCGCTGGTACCGGGGATGCATGCCGTTCCGTCAGGCAGGACCTTCGACTCCGGACAGCTCGAGCCGCACACGCCTCGCGGGCATCCGGCGACGGTCTCGATGTGGTCGGCGCGTACGTCGATGCGTCGCACGCGACTCGAACTGTAGGCGTAGGGCGCGGCGATGAAGACGTAGCCGCGATCGGCTGCGATCGCGCTGCAGAGAATACTCGCCGCCTTGGCCGATCCGCCGTCTCCGTCGATGCTTCCTCCGCCGGCGATGGCTTCGGTGGCGACGCCGGTCGCCGTGTCGGTCACGCGATACAGGATCGACGGGTCGATCCCGGCGCAGGCGAAGATCTCGTCGTCGCGCGTGACCGCGACGTTGAGAACGGGGAACGTTCCGACAGCCAGCGGCTCGCTGCTCGTCGCGCTTGCACGGTGCCGCCACAGCTTGCCACCCGACACGAAGTACTGAGTGCCGTTCGAGGTGACACCGAGCGACGTGGCGGGATCCAACGATGGAGGGGTACCCGGCACGCGCCGAGCGACTCGCGCCGCGACCTCACTCGGCGTCGCTGTACCGCCCGTGCCCAGGAAGACCTTGCCGTTGCCCCATGCGTGGTATTTGTCGACGCCCCATCCGCCGAAACCAAGACCCGACCAGTCAAAGGTGCCGAGGGTGACATCGAGCTTGGTCGTGAACAGGACCTCACGACGCGTCGGCATCTTCATGAGAATCGGGGCCACCACCGCGGAAGGGCTTCCTCCGCCGCTCGCGCTGGTGCGCGCCAGGATCGAACCTGCACCCGTGAGGCCGAAGGTGGGCACACCGGTGTACGTGGCCTCGTACGCGTAGGAGACCGTGAGCGCGGCGACCTGCGCGCCGCGCACGCGTTTGCCCTCGAGATTTCGCCCGTCCCATTGGATGTGGAGCACGCGGTTGAGCAGGCCGCCGGGATCGCCTGGATACAGCTTGTAGACCCATCGCCTGCCAGCGACGTCGACCATCACGTCGATGCGCAGCAGCTTGTCGAGCGCCTTCTTGTCGCTCGGTCCGACAGGCAGGTCCACGCCGTAGGGCAGCGGGTTCTCCTCGATGCGGTCGCTCCGGTACACCAAGCTGAAGGGCGCCCCGTTGAGCGGCACTTCCTCACCCAGCGTGGCGTTCTCGCATTCGATGATCGACCCCTTCGCGCACTTGGGTTCGGCTTCGGTCACCGGTCCGGGCTTGGAGATCTTCGGGGCCGTTGCGGTCAGGGGGCGAAGACCGCCTTGTTCAGATCCGGCGTCGAGAAGTGCTGCATCGGCACCCGCCAGACCTCGTCGCCGACGTTGAAGACGTTGCCGTCTGCGTCCGCGACCGTCCGCATCATCTGGGCGAGCGTCCGGCGTTCCTCCTCGGTGATGCCGTACTTCGTCTTGAGCGTGATCGCGTCCTCGGGCCCAGGCACTTTGTCCGCGTCGATCTCGGCGAGACCATCCGCCGTGATGCCAACCAGCGCGATCACCCGACCGGTATCCCGTGCAGCCCACCGATTGACGTCCGTTTCGAAGATGCCGTTGGGAATCGGGGTACCGATGGGCAGTCGTCGCTGTTTGGCTTGGCAAGTCCCCTGGACCGACGGCGCATCGCTCGCCGGCACGACGCACTCCGTCTCCGCGGGGCAGCCTTGCCGGATGTCGCATGGACCGTAGACCTTGTTGTTCCGCAGGAAGTTGTGGACGTAGTAGACCGGGTTGCTCGCGACCGCAGAGTCGCAGCTCGCGAGGCTGCCCATGAAGTTCACCTGCTCATCCTCGTGGCCTGCGACGGACAGCGAGACCGCGTACGTGTACGCGCTCGTCGGGTTCAGCTCCGCAGGCATTCGCGCGGGACCGAGCGGTCCGACCGAGTGCTCGGTGATCGAGACACACATCTCAGGCAGCGTGGAAACCAACGGAAACTCGCTCGGACAGCTCGTCTCGACGTTCCTCGCGGTCGTCGGTCGGAGACCGCTCGGCAAGTACAGCGCTCCGCGCCGACGGCCATCCACGTCCTTGCTCAGCTTGCCCCACACGTATTGAGCGCCGTCCGCAGCGCGCCACATCATACACGGGTCGGGTCGCACGACGGCCAGGTCGAGCGGGGCTCCGTCCACCGACGTGACCGCGAATTTGCCGACCGGAACCTCGATGTGTCGCCGAATCGGCAGCCCATTTGGCGGACGGACGAGGAACATCAGGTCGCCGCCCCCGCGCACCACGAGGTGAAACGAACCGTCTCCGGCGTTCGTGTAGGTCGAACCGTACTCGGGGTGTCCGACGATCGTAACCTCCGCCTGCCCGAACGGAGCGCCTTGCTCATCGAGCACCCGCCCGCGGATGGCGCCGGCCAGGTCGCTGGGGATCGCATTGGCGGCAACACCGACCTGCACCGCGGTCGGTCCGGTGAAGATGTGGCGGACCAGATCGATGAACCGAGTCGGACGCGCGGGATCAATCGGCGGCCCCTCGAGATAGCCGACGGGCAGACAGTTGCCTTCGGATTCGAGGATCTCGAGCCGCGCGGTGGTCGTCCCCCGCGTCTCGTCGCCTTCGTTCAGGCGGAAAGCCAGCTCGTCGGCCTGCACCAAGCTGTCCAGCGTGGCCCCGGACTCACAGGAGGAAAACGAGTACCTGTCGATGGGCGGGCTGTCGGACTTCTTCGCCTTCTTCAGCCGCGGCGGCAGCTCGGTCACCAACGCGCCGGCGGAGTACGTGCACCGATCGACGATCTGCCCGCCGAGCGACAAGGTCAGTGTGGCCGTGCCCGCAGCGCCGCCACGTTCGACGTGCGCTTCGGCGGGCAGTTGCAGACTGATCGGACGCGAGAGCGTGCGCCGGGCATCGAAGTACTCAGCGGCATTGGCGCCGTAGAGCGCCGGAACGCGGGAAGCCACCAGCACCGGGTCGAGGCAATGCGCCGCGCCCCCGACCGCCTGCGCAACTCGGTCCAGCCCGTCGCTGCGATCGTGCGCGCACCCGACCACGAGACCCGTCAACGCAGACACCCTGAAGATGTGCCCGACGCCGAGGCCGACCCGATCGTGCGTGCCGCGACGAGTCCACATCTTCCTCATGGGAGCCTCCAGGGGTTCGCCCAACGGAATCGGATTCGACGTGCGAACGCAAGGCGAAGGATCAACCGTGAGGAAAATGAGTGCGACCGACGAGCAGATCTACGACAAGGCCCGACGTCTCCGGCGTCGGCGCCGCTCCAAAACGAAACCAACATGCGACCGCCCGTGTCGGAGCGGCCCAAAGACTGCTTCCTCCGCCGCTGTTCTCGCCCACCTTTGCTCCGGCGTAACGGGCTTGTGCGGCCGCCCTGGCCCGTTCGCGAATCGCGCTGCTGGCCCGATCAGGGACGCACGCTGACGCTCACCGCCGTGCTTTCCCCGGCACCGTCGGCCTGCGCCACGAACGTGTGCTTTCCCTCGCCGAGAGGCCATTCGAAGACAAAGGGACGACCTTTGGTCGCGAAGCGTTCGCCGTCGACGCGGAGGGTGACCTTCTGCACCGACGCCGGGGCGACCACCTCCACGTCGATGCTCTGCGCGTCGCGCGGGCGATCGGGATCGAGCACCAGCGTGATGCCGCCGAGCGGGCGACGGATGGCGAGCGTGCCCGCATCGGTCTTGGTGGGCTCGACGACCGGGCAGAACGGCGAGCTCTCGGGAATCGTCGGGCGGTGCGCACTGGCGGACCAGGCGTCGTATTCCGGGGGCAGGCTCTCGTAGACGCGTGTCTCGGTGATGCCGCAGCCCGGACCTGCGCGGAGACCATTGCGGGGATCGACCGCGACCGCGACGTGCCAATCGCACGAAGCGAGCCCTTCGGCGGCCTCCCTGGTCATGAGCTCGTGCACGGCGTGGGGACACGAATGCGACGCACGGGCACCCGAGAGCGCACACACGGCGACCTTCACCATGCCTTCGGCAGGCGTGCCGATCGCGCTCGCCGCACGCGTGCGCATCGCCGCGTCCATCACCGCGTGGAAGATCGGTCCCGCGCCGGTGATGCCGCTGATTTCGTGCATCGGCGAGCCGTCGAAGTTGCCGACCCACACGCCGACCGTCACGGCGGAGGAATAGCCAATCGTCCAGTTGTCGCGGAAGCCCTTGGAGGTGCCGGTCTTGGCCGCGACCTCATACGGGAAGTCGAGCGGAGAGTAGTCGCCGAACGACGCGAGACGCGCGCGGCGATCCTTCAGGATGTCGGTGATCGCCAGGGCCGGTGCGGCGGGCATGACGCGCGTTTCGACCCCAGGCTCGTAACTCGTGCGCGCGCCGTCGGCCGACGAGACCGATCGCACCAGACGCAAGGGCTTCTGCAGCCCACCGCGCGCCAGCGTCGCATACGCGTTGGTGAGCGCGGCGAGCTTCACCTCGCCGTCGCCGAGGGCGAGCGCCGGACCGTAGAACGTCGCGCTCTGCTGCAGCGAATCGAACCCGAGGAGGCGCAGCCGATCGAGGAACGGCTCGACGCCGACCTGCAACGCGGTCCACGCGGCGGGCACGTTGAGCGAGTTGCCGAGCGCCTCGCGCAGGCGCACCGGACCGTGGAACTTGTCGTCGTAGTTGCGCGGGGTCCACACGCCCGCGCCGCTCTTCACCGAGAGCTCGAGATCGGGGAGCACGGTGTTCGGCCCGAAGCCCCTGGTCTCCATCGCGAGCGCATAGAGGAACGGCTTGAGCGCGGAGCCGGGCTGGCGCAATGCGACCACGCCGTCGTTGGCGCCGAGGTGCGCGCGATCGAACACGTCGGGCGAGCCGACCCACGCGAGCACGTCGCCGGTGGCGTTGTCGAGGACCACCAGGCTCGCCGCGGTCGCGCCCTTCTCTTGGAGCCGCGCCATCGTCGCACGCACGGTCGCTTCGGCCTCGCGCTGCAACGCCGCGTCGATCGTCGTGTCGACGCGTGCCGGGCTCGCCGGCCAAGAGAGGCCCGGCTGGAGAGCACGCAAACCACCGGAAATCAGGCCCTGCACGAGGTGCGGTGCACCGAAGACCGGCTGGGGAGCGAGGGTCGCGATCGGCTCGCCGTCGGCGACGACGCGACGTGCCTCGTCGATCACGTGCGTGTCGGTCATGCGGTGCAACACGAACGAGCGACGCGCCTTCGCGCGCACCGGATTGCGATCGGGCGCGTACAACGCGGGACCACGCACGACGCCGGCGAGCAGCGCGGACTCGGCGAGCGACAGCTCCTTGGGCGCCTTGCCGAAGTACGCACGGCTGGCCGAGCCGATGCCGCGGAGGTTGGGCCCGAACGAGACGCGATTGAGGTACTCCTCGAGGATTCGCTCCTTGGGCACCGACGCCTCGATGCGAATCGCTAGGGCCATCTCCGAGACCTTGCCGAACAGGGTCTTGGGTCGCGGGCGCAGCGTACGCGCGAGCTGCATCGTGATGGTCGACGCACCCGAGGTGATCCGTAGGTACCGCAGGTTGCCGAACGTGGCGCGGAGCACGGCCAGCGGATCGACGCCGAGGTGTTGGTAGAAGCGCCGATCCTCGGTCGCGAGCAACGCAGACACCGGGAGCTCGCCCATCTCGGCGAGCGGCACCCAACGCGCGCGCGAACCGTCGTCGAGGCGCGCCTCGCGCAAGAGGTGACCCTCGCGATCGACCACCTGCAGCGATGACGTGGGCGTGGGCACCCGCAGCTCCTCGGGGAGCGGCGTGAAGAGGGCGAACAGTCCGAGAAACACCACGAACGACAAGATCGCGAGCGCGAGCGTGCTCGCGATCTGTCGCACGGTGATGGCTCGGATGCGTGCCAGCATGGTCAATCGCGGGTGACGGTGAAGGTCGACGCGCGGGTGCGGCCGCTCACTTCGGGCGCGTACATCGCCTCGACGGTGGTCGCGGGGACGACGAACGTCCCGGCCGAGGTCGCGCGGGCGACGTAGCGGAAGTGATAGAGGCCCGGATCGACGTGCGCGAGGAACGTCAGCACGCGATCGTCGTGGTGCTCGCGGTGCACGCTGGCGTAGGCGAACGACGAGCTGCTCTTGCTCGTCGCGTGCGAGAGGAACGGCCCCTCACCGACGTCCTGGCTCTTGGCGACGGTCTCGAGCTTCAGATCGAGGGGCTCGACGCCGGCGGGGAGCGGATCGTCGATGACGACCTGCTCGCGCGCCTCGGCGGTCTCGAACATCAGATCGACGAGCACGAGCTCACCGAGCTTCGCCTTGCCGCCGGAGGACTTGGGCATGATCTTGAGCGCGGCCTCGAGCTCGCCGGGGAGCACGGAGCGGACGCGCTTCTCCACGAAGAACCCTCGATCGAGCGGCTTCTGCGGGAGCACGGTGGTCGCGTAGCGGAGCTCGGCGGACCAGAACATCTTGCCCTGGCCTTCCATCGAGACGGTGAGCATGCCGCTCTTCGGCAGCTTCGCGGCGCCGAGGGTGAAGGCCTCTTCTTGGATGCCCTTGAGCGCGGCGTGACCGAGCTCGGTGTCGCCGAAGAACGCGCGCGCCTCGAACGAAGCGGTCGAGCTCTCCTGGGCGTTGCGATACGCGTCGAGCGCGACGAGCGCCCACACGTTCTCCTGCGTCGAGCGCCACGCGCCGTCGACCCGTGCGTTCAACAGACCGCGTGCGAGTCGCGGTGCGAGCGGGTTCTTGGGGTCGACCGCGAGCAGCGCACGGAGCACCAACGCGGTGCTGCGGTTGCCGGAATCGAGCATCGGAGCATAGACCGGGCCTTCGGGCATCGCGGTCGCGGTGTTCGCGTCGACCTTGAGGCGATCCTCGAGCTCCTTGGCGAACGTCTGCAACTGCGCCTGCGGCATCTTCGCCACGGCCATCGCGTGGAGGAGGAACGCCTGCGCGAAGAGCGGCTTCTTCGACCGCACGTCATAGAGCCGGTTCATCGAGCCCGGATCGGGCACGCCGCTCGTGGCCAGGGCGTCGACGATCAGCGCAGCGTTGGCGAACTTGATGCCATTGATGTCCGTCGGTGCCATCACCACCAACGGTCCCATCGCGTCGTCCTCGACCGCGGTGTCGTCGTCCTTCGGATCGACCACGTCCCCGTCGGCCGGCGGGATGTTCGCGGGGAGGATCTGCCGCAGGTACCCGACGGCGCGATCGCGCGCCTCCTTCGGCACCGAATGGCCCTTCTTCCCGGCCTCCTCGAGCACCAGCGTGGCGTAGGCCGAGAGCCACGGCACGGCAGCCTCGTTCTCCCAGAACCCGAAGCCACCGCTGTAGTCCTGGTGGGCGAGCGTCTTGGCGATGGCGTCGTCGATCACCGCGTCGGTCTTGGCCGGCACGCGAACGCCTGCGAATTTGCCGAGCTCACGCAGTGTCAGCAGTGGCAGCATCCGGCTGACGACCTGTTCGGTGCAGCCGTACGGATACTCGATCAGGCGATCGAAGCTGGTGTCGAGGCCGACGAGCGCGGAGCTCGCGAGCTTGACCTTCAGACCGCCCTCGTCGGGACGCACGCCCTCGAGCGGGCCGAGCTCGACGCCGCTCGCGGTGGTGGTCTCGCCGTAAGCGGCCACCGTCTTGATCGAGGTGGCCAAGGTCACGGTGCGCGAGAGCACCACGCGATCGCTGGTACCGCCGCCCGTGGCGACGACGTCGAGCGACGCGGTGCCGGGCGCCGTCGCGCGGACCTTGAAGCGCACCGGGATCTGTTGCCCCGGACCGACCTGCGCGTGGAAGGAGGTCGGGCCGTCGATGGTGAGCCCCTTGGCCTCGAGCTTCACCTCCACGTCGCTCGCCGGCAGGTCCTTGGTGGTGAGGACCATGGCGGCTTCGAAGGCGTCGCCGACCCGCACTGCCCGCGGGAGGGCCGGGCGGATCATCAACTTCTTGCTCGCCGTGATGTTCGCTTCGCCGAAGCCGAAGCGGTCGTCGCCGGTGGCCGCGACCGCCATCAGGCGATAGCTCGTGAGGTTGTCGGGCAGCTTCACGTGGAACTTCGCGTGACCGTCGTCGGTGGTGACGCGACCGGCCTCGAAGAACGCAGTGGCGCGGAAATCCATGCGTGGCGTGTTGCCCTCGCCGCCGCTGCCGTCGCCGTATTCGGAGCCCTTCTCCCAGCCGTCCTTGTTCGGATACTCCCAGCCGAGGATCGGGACCTTCTCACCCGCCTTCATCGGGAGGATGCGCGCGAGGTGCTCGCGCGAGTCGAAGCCGAACACCGCGAGCTTCTGCCGCTCGGAGAACGGCGGGAGCGGATCGGGCGTGCGATAGCCGGTGAGCATGAGCACGCCTTCGTCGACCGCGTAGAACGTGACGCTCGCCTTGCGGGGCTTGCCCGCGTCGTCGGTCACCGCGACGTCGGCGTCGAAGGTCTCGCCCGGTGCGAGCTTGGTCTTGGTCGGCGTGATCGCGAGCTTCAGCCGATGGCTCTCGGGATCGATCTTGATCTCGGTCGTCCCGACCCGGAACTCGGGGCCGCCGAGGTCCACGCCCTTGGCCGGCGGAGCCTTGATCCGGCCGCGCACCACGTCGATCGAGACGAACGCGTTGGGGAACCACTCGCTCTTGATCGGGATCTCCACGATCGGCATCGCGCCCTTGAGCGTGACGAGCTGACGATCGAGGACCCCCGCACGCTCCACCGTGACCAGCGCGGTCACCTCTTTGGTCGTGGGGAACGGGTTGTGGACGAGGATCTTCGCCTTCTCGCCCGGTTTGTAGAGCTGCTTGTCGGCCTCGAGCTGCACGACCTTGAGATCGGTCTTGCTCCACGCAGGGGCGACCTTGGTCTCGGCCTGCTCGGCCACGACCCAGATCGTGGTGCCGACGCGCGCCTCGTTCTTCCGCGGGTCCTTCGCGCGGGCCTTGATGAAGTAGTAACCGGGCTCCTTCACCACGAGCGGACAGCTCGCGGTCGTGGCCGTGGTCGCGACAGTGCATGTCGCGATCAACTCGTCCTTCGGTTTGGACCAGGTCGAGGGGGAGCCGTCGGGTTGCTCGGTGACGCTCGACGACCATTTGCGTTGCACGAGCTCGATCGTGACGTTCACGCCGGCGCGCCGCGCACCCGTCGGCTCGAACGCGGCGACTTTGGGCCGCACCTCGAGTGACCCGCCCGCGAGGTTGACGAACCGCGAGCCGGCGCGTTCGAGGCCGAGGTAGAACTCCGCCGGGTGCACCAGCGCGCTCGCGCTCTTGGCGACCGTCTGCTTGGTCGCGTCCTGGATCTCGGTCTCGATGGTGACGCGCTCCGGTCCCATCTGGCCGGGGAGCTCCAGCTTGATCTTGGCCTCGTCGCGGCCCTTGTCGTCGAGGGTTCTGTCGAACCGATCGACGTACGCCGCGACGTACGGATGCGGCTCGAGATCGCCGAAGACGAAGCCCTCGGCCTTGGGCGGCTCGAAGGAGACGGGGGCGCGCGTGATCTCCGCGTGCACGTTGGCGCCCGCCATCACCGCTCCGTAGAGGTACTCGCCGGAGATCGCGAACGACGCTTCGTCACCGTGTACGTACGAAGGCTTCGCCGGATCGACCGCCACCTTGAACGCGCTCGCCTTGTACGCCGCGAGGAGGAACGACGTCGACGCGAACGACTCGGAGGTGCCGATCTGCCCGGAAATCGTGCCGGTTCCAAACTTGGCCGTCTTGCTCAACGGCACGTCGACCGCGAACGTGCCGAACGCATCGAGCTTGGCGCGAGTCGAGAGCAGCTCGTTGCCTTCGCCGTCGGAGATGCGGAGCTTCACGTCCTTGCCCGCGGGCGCCTCGAGGCCCTTGGCGCTCCCGCGACGGACGACCCCGGCGAGCTTCATCGTCTCGCCGGGTCGGTACACGCCACGCTCGGTGAAGAGCAGCGCCTTGTACGAGGCCTGCGCGCCGAGATCGACGTCCCACCACGAGGACATCGCCGCCTTGCCCTGCTCGATACGCGCGAACGTCCAGTCGTCGCCCGCCTTCACGATGGCGATCGCTTCGTGGGCAATGCCGATCGGATCGTAGCTCTCGGCCGGAACCGCCAGCATGCCGCTCGTATCGGTCGTACCGACGAAGGCCTCCGACGGGTGCTTCTTGGTCGGGTGGACGCGGACGATGCGCACGTTGGCGTTGGCGACGGGCGTCCCATTCGACAAGCGCGTGACCCACACCAGGCCGCCGAACTTGCTCATGCGAGCGGTGACCGCGAGATCGGTCACGGTGACGAGCGCGCTGTCGAACGGCATGCCCTGACCGGGGACCGACACCGCGAGCAACGCGGCGCCCTTTCCGCCGATCAGCGCGTCGAGATCGAAGGTCTTCACCGCGCGCACGTTGTCGGGCATGCCCGGCGTGAACCAATCCCACGCCCACGGGGTGCCGGTCGGCGCGTTGCCGTGCGACTCGCCGAGCCAACGCACGACGTCGACGTCCTTCAGCGATCCGGACCAGAAGCCGACGGTCGGGAGGTTGACGATCCCGACGGGGACCTTGTGGCTCTTGATGCCGTCCTTGGCGCCCGCTTCGACCACCATGCCGCGGAGGCCGATTTGCGCCTGGTATTCGAGCTGCGGACGATGCGGCGCGCCCGGAATCGGCGCGGGCGTGCCCTTGAGGATCGGCTCTTCTTCCGGCGTCTCGGGCGTGGCGTCGACCGGCTTCTTCGCGTCGGCCTTCGGACCACCGACGTACGGAGCCTCGGTCGCGACCTCGAAGACGATGTCCTTGTCGAGCACCTGGCCGAACGCGTCGCGCAGGCCTTTGCGGATGGTGACCTTGTAGCGTTTTCCCTCGGTCGGCTGCGCCACGACGGTGTGCACCGTGCTGACCGGCGCGACGTTCTTCGCCACCAGCAGCTTGGCCGCCTCCCCGCCCTTGACGTCGAGGTGTGCGAGCAGGTCTTTGCGCGCGATCGGGTTCGAGAGCACGACGGAGATCTCGCGTTTGGCGAGACAACGTCCGAGTGCCTGTTTCGCGCAGCGGATGTCCGAGAGCCGGATCGGCCCGTAGGTGCGCGCCGCGATCACGTGCTCCTTCAGCGTGCCGAGCGGCCCTTCGCTCGCCTTGAAGCCCTTGGGCAGCACGACCTCGACCTCCGAGTCGAGCGGGAGCTTCTCGGAGGGGACGAGCTCGATGGTCAGCAACGCCTTGCCCGCAGCCACGGGGCCGACGGCGCGGCGCACGGTGAACGGAATGCTCTTGGGCGCAGCGCCGGCCTTGGCACGCGTCAGGAGCTTGAGCTGTTTCTGGGCGTCACCGGGCTCGATCCGTTGATCGAGCTGCAGTCGCAGGACACCGTCGGCACGCAGATCGGTGCGACCGAGGAAGGGGGCGCTCACGACCTGCGGGCGCGGGGTGTCGAACGCGAATTTGTGCTCGCGGACGAGGACCGCACCGTCGAGGGACTTGGCGCCCACAGGGACGATGACCTCGATCTCCGACGAGGCCGGGAGCTCGCCGCTCGCCGGCTCGAACACCAACCCGCGCGTGCCGACCCAGCGGAAGTGACCGTTGATCGGACGGCCGTCCTTCGACTTGATCGACATCGCGGGGACGTTCGCGTCCTCCGGGTCGTCGAGTGACCGCATCGCGCGGTTGAACAGGATGGTGACGATCGCATCGTCACGACGGGTCAGCGCGCCTGTCGGTCCCGAGAACACCACCGCGAACTCGGCGGCGGTGCGCACGGCCTCGTCGTCCGACTTCGGGACGAGCTTCGTGCTCGGCGCGACGTGGGGCGGTCCACCCCCGTGGATGCAGCCGGCCAACAGAGCAACCACCCCAGAGCCGCGAAGGACGCGAGCGCGCATTGTTTGAACCCTCTCGTGCAAGCGAACGACCGTGCACGCTACTGCATTCTTCCGTGAAAAAAGCGTGTCTTCGCGCCCACGCGCGTGGGCGGGACCGCACGCATGCTCGACGTCATGGGCGCGTGGTAGGGTCGCAACCCGACTGGCCATGCCGATCGAGCTCGGACCGTACGACCTCATCTCGCCTGCGGGGCGTGGTGGCATGGCGACGGTGTGGCGCGGCGTCCATCGTCGCGAAGGCGTGCCCGTCGCGGTCAAGGTGCTCCGCGCCGACACGGCCCGAGACCCCGAGTTCCGCGAGCTCTTCGCCAACGAGGTCCGCGTCATGGCGGGGCTCGATCACCCCCACGTCGCGCGGGTCTACGACTACGGCGCGATCTCGCCGGAGTGCAGCGCGCAGTCGAACGGCGAGCTCGAGAGCGGCAGCCCCTACACCGTGATCGAGTGGGCATCGGGCGGAGTGCTCCGTCTCGGTCCGATGGTGACCTCTTGGAGCGCGCTCCGCAGCGTCCTCCGAGCGCTGCTCGATGCACTCGCGCATGCGCACGCGCGCGACGTCGTGCACCGCGATCTCAAACCGAGCAACGTCATCGTTTGCACGCGCGAGGACCTGCGGCCGGGCATCAAGCTGGTGGACTTCGGGGTCGCGCACCTGCTCTCGACCGAGTTGCGGAGCGACGACCCGGCCCGGCTGTTCGGGACCCCTCGCTTCATGGCACCCGAGCAGGCCATCCGCGACGTGCGCGATCTCGGGCCGTGGACCGATCTCTACGCTCTCGGCTGCCTCGCGTTCACCGCAGCGACCGGCTCCACTCCGTTTCACGGCGAGTCGGTCGCGGAGTTGATCGCCGCGCACGTCGATGCCCCCGTTCCGGCGTTGACACCGCGCTTCGACGTGCCGGCCGGTTTCGAGGCGTGGGTGCAGCGGCTGCTCGAGAAGTCTCCGGAGCGCCGATTTCGACGATCGGCCGATGCCGCCTACGCGTTGTTCGCACTCGATCGGCCCGTCTATTCCGCGCTCCGACGCAACGGCGACGTGGACACCGAGGACGTGACGACGCTCACTGCCCTCGACATCGATCAGGATGATCTCCCCACGGGCATCCTCCCGCCGAGCAGCGTCGACACGGGAACGTTCGTCGCGAGGCGCAGGGAGGACGTCCCGCCGATGCCGCTGACGTGGCATGGGGGCGATCCCTCGTCGACTGGAGCGCATCTCTCGAGCGTCGCGCTCGGAATGCATGGCCTGCGGCAGCTCCGCATCGTCGGTCGCGAGGCGGAGCGCAACGCGTTGTGGACGATGCTGCGCGAGGTCGTCGAGTCGGGCGAACCACGGCTCGTCGCGCTGCGCGGCGCGATGGGGACGGGCAAGAGTCGGCTCGCGGAATGGGTCAGCGAGCGTGGACACGAGCTCGGCGCGGCGACCCCGATTCGGGTGCAGCACGGCCCGAGGTTTGGACCCTCGCACGGACTCGCCGCTGCATTGGCGCGACATTACCGGGTGACGGGGCTTTCGCGGGCCGAGCTCTCGTTGCGCCTGTCGCTCCGCTTGCGCGCCCGCGACACCGTCGGCCACCGCCGAGCCGAGGCGCTCGCGCACCTGATGACTCGAGGCACGGACGACGACACCGGCGTCGTGTTCGAGAACCCCGCCGAACGGTTCACCCTGCTCTCGAGCGTGCTCGAAGATCTTGCGGCCGAGCGGCCGCTCGTCGTCACGATCGACGACGCCACCCATGGCAGCGACTCGCTCGAGTTCGTGCGGCACGCGCTCGAGACCTGGGAGGTCCGGCCAACGCGGGTGCTGTTCGTCGCGGTGCTCGGCGACGACGACAACGTCGTCAAGGCCGCGGCGGACGACGACCTCCTCCGTCGCCCCGAGACCCGCGTGCTCGACATCGGCCCGCTCGGCGCCGCCGATCACGCGCGGCTGGTGCAGGAGATGCTGGGCTTCGAGGGCGAGCTCATTTCGACGATCGCCGCGCGCACGGCGGGAAACCCGCTCTTCGCGGTGCAGCTCGTGCGCGATTGGATCGCCCGCGGGCTCCTCGCTCCGGGAGTCGAGCAACAGGTCGTGCTCGACGTGCCCGACGCCGTCGAGGACATGTGGCGCGCACGCGCGGCGACCGTCCGCGAGCTCGCGAGCGATGCCGAGATCGTCGCACTCGAGATCGCCGCCGCGCTCGGACAACACGTCGACAGCGCCGAGTGGCGTGAGGCGTGCGCGGTCGCGGGCGTTCCGTTTCCCCAACGCATCGTCGACGTGATGCTCGGACAAGATCTCCTGCGGACCGAGGCCCGCGGGCTCACCTTCCAATTCGCGCACGAGCCGCTGCGTGCGGCCTTGGAGCAGGAGGCGCGCGACCAGGGGCGCCTCCGCGATCGCGAGCTGGCCTGCGCCGCCATGCTCGCATCGCGCAAGGGCCCGGACGCGGCGCTTCGTCGCGGGCGCCACCTCGTCTCGGCCGGTGAGCCGACCGAAGCGCTCACGCCTCTCGTCGAGGCCGCGCGTGCGTTGAACCAACATGGAGACAGCACGCTGGTGCACGCAGTGCTCGACGAATACGACCGAGCGCTCGGCGAGGCGATGCTCCCGGTCTCGGACGAGCGACGCGCCGCGGGGCGGATGGCGCGTGTGATGACCCTCGTTCGCGGCGGGCGCTTCGTCGAGGCGGAGCCCCTCGCCATCGACGTCATCGCCGAAGCCCGCACCCACGGCTGGATGAGCACGTGCCTCACGGGGATGGCGCGGCTCGCGCAAATCGTCCGCAACCGGGGGGATTTCGCGGGCGCGGAGGCGGTCGCCCTCGAGGCCGAGCAGCTCGCGACCGAAGCCGGCGAGCGCGGGATTCGCGGGGACGTGCTCTTGACCCACGCAGAGATCTTCGTCCGCTCGGGCGACAACTCGCAGGCCGAAGCGCTCTATCTGCAGGCGTTCGAAGACCTCGAGGCCACCGGTCGCGAGTTCGACCTCGCGCGCTGCGAGACGGGGCTCGGAGCGACCGCCCGCGGAAAGGGCGATTCGCAACAAGCGATTCGATATCACGAGAGCGCGCGCCGGCGATTCGATCGGGTCGGCTCGCGATGGGGCGTCGCCAAGGCCTCCAATGCGCTCGCCGATTCCCTCCGCGACTGCGGCGACCTGATCGGCGCCGAGGAGATGTACCGGGAGTCGCTCGCCCACCTCGACGCTCTCGGCGCACTCGAGGCGCGCTTCGTCGAGCTCAACCTAGCCATCCTCGCCCTCCAGCGCGCGCAGACCGACGTCGCGCGCACGATGTTGTCTCGCTGCGACACCAATCTACGACGACGGGGCGGCGAGCCGGCCCTGTTCATCGTGGTCGATCTCGGCGTCCTCGCCGCGGCCGCCTTGGATCGACAGTGGTCGGAGTTCGATTTGGCGCTGGCCAAGGCAGACGAGAAGCTCGCGAGGGCGCACTTCGTCGATCCCGATCTCGCCCTGCTCCTCACGATCGCGGGTGACGGCGCTCGCGACGCCGGCGATCGCATTCGCGCGCGCGCGGCCTACCAGCAGGCGGCCAACGAATGGCGAAGACTCGGACAAGACGAAAAGGCCGCCGAGCTCGACGCGCTCTCCGGCGGATGACCGGTCAGCTCGAGAGCCGCGACCTTGTGTTGGCGCACGGTCGCGTCGACTCGAGCGTCCCCCGTCGATCGACGGTACGACTCCTGCCATGAACGAGTCTCGCGAGCTGGCGGACTTCGCGCAGCACGTGGCTGAACGGGCCGGTGAGCGCATCCGCGCGTTGCGCGCTGCCAAGACCATCGAGGAATCCCTGAAAGACGGTGGCCGCGAGTTAGTCACTTCCGCGGACCTCGCGTCGAACGAGCTGATCGAGAAGGCCGTGTCTCGCCATACTCCCGAAGCGCAGTACTTCTCCGAAGAGGGCGACGGAGGACCGATCGACTGGAACGAGCCAGTGTGGGTGGTGGATCCGATCGATGGCACCGTCAATTACGCGTACGGCCACGCGCACGTGGGCATCGCGCTCGCCTATGTGGTGAAGGGCGAGGTCCAGGTCGGCGTGATCCACGCTCCCTTTCAAGGCGAGACCTTCGTCGCCGTGCGCGGCGCGGGTGCCACGCTGAACGGGATCGCACTCGAGACGCGCCCGACCGTTCCGCTCACGTACGCGCTCGTCTCCACCGGTTTCCCGCACGATCACGCGGGCATGAGCGGCATTCTCGAGCGCGTGGGCCGCGTTCTCCGACGCTGTCGTGATTTGCGGCGGCTCGCCTCACCAGCGCTCGACATCAGCTGGGTTGCGGCCGGTCGTCTCGATGCCGCTTACGAGACGCTGCGCCCCTGGGACGTAGCCGCGGCCGCACTCGTGGCGCGTGAAGCCGGAGTGCAGCGGGGACACTATGGCGAGCCCCGGAGCGGCCTGCCTCCCGAGGTGTGCGGCGACGACGTGGTGTTCGCGCGCGCCGGACTGTTCGAGGAGCTCCTGGCGGTGCTCCGTCAACCCACCCGATAGAGCCCCATCACGACGAAGCCCGGGTGCTCCGGCACGCCGCGACGGCGCACGTCCCGGAACGCATAGGCGGGAGGCAGTTCGTCGAAGAGGTGGTGATCGTTCAGCCGCGGCACCCACTCGGCGCGCCAGGCGCGGCGCTCGTCCTCGGGATAACCGCAGTTGGTGATCGCGCTGGGGAAGTACCCCTCGATCACGTCCCAGCCAAGCCGCTCCCAGCCCGCATCGATGGTCGACGGTCGCGTCTCGTCGCGCGGCAGCATCTCGGGCTCGCCGAGGCCCTGCCAGACGGTGATCGCGATCACCGTCTCCTCGGCCGAAGCTGCGGCCAGCGCGGCGTCGAGGTCGGTCCACTTGGGCGTCTCGATGCGCAGTCCCTGGCCCACGACGAGCGTCGAGTCGCGCCTTTGCCATACCGCCTCGTCGACCGAGAGAGGGCGAAGCACGTCGGTGCGGAGGAGGTACTGCTCGCGTCGCGCCGGTGTCCAATCGGACGGCGTCGAGTCGAACGCGACGCGGGTATCGAAGCCGAGAAGAACCTCACGCATGACGCAAGACTACAACCCGTTCGGGCTTGGGTATGCTGGCGGCGCGTGCCGACGATCCTGATCCACGAGCAGACGAGCAACGACGGAACGCTCGTGCCCACGCACCTCTCGTGCAACGAGGGTGAGCTCGCGATCGCGTCGGGCGGCGAGGTTCTTCCCATCCCCTCTGGCGCGCTCGAGGCGATCATGAAGCGCTTCGGAAAGCCGGTCGATCCCGAGGCCGCCGTTTCGCTGCAGCCTGGGGCACCCCGAGCGCGTGACCTCGCGGTCGAGGAGCGCCTCGCGATCGGCGAGGGGAGGGAGCTCGTTCGCTTTCGCTTCCTGCATCGGTACGACGTCGTCGCGCGCGACTACCTCGCGTTGCTCGTCGCCGGCGAAGAGCCGGTCTGCGAGATGGCGACTACCGTGACGGCTGCGCTCGACCACCTCGCGCGAAGGCTCCACGCCGTCCGCCGCGTTTGAAGAGTGCGTACGCAGGGATTCCGGCCGCGACGATGGCCAATCCCATGAGCGCTTCGCGCGTACCGGTGACGACCAACCGCCCGAGCAACCAGAGGTTCGCGAGGATGAACACGATCGGAACGAGCGGGTAGAGCGGCGTTCGGAACGGTCTCCGCAGCTTCGGACGCCGCACCCGCAACACGATCACTCCGAGGACGGTGACCGTCGAGAACACCACGATCGCGACCGTCGTGAACGTGAGCAGCCGCTCGAACGTCCCGGTCAGGAGCAGCGCCGCGGCGACGAATCCCTGCATGACGATCGCGTTCACCGGGACCCGGGTGCGCGGATGCACCTCGGCGAGCTTGCGGAAGAAGATCCGGTCCTCCGCCATGGCCTGATAGATGCGTGGACCGGTGAGGACCGACGCCTGCAGCGACGTCAGCATCGCGAGGGCGATCAGGATGGTCACCCCGATGGCACCAGCGCGCCCGAACATCCGCGTCGCGACGAGATACGCGATGTCGGTGCGACCGCTCATCTCCTCGATCGACGAAGAGCGAAGGAACACCACGTTCATCGCGAGGTAGATCGCAGTGCACACGACGGTGCCGACGACCAGTGCGCGGGCCAACGAGCGGCGTGGATCGCGGATCTCGCCGGCGACGTACGTCGCTGCGTTCCAACCGAAGTAGGCGAAGAAGACTGGTACGGCAGCGAGCGCGAGACTGGACGTCCGCGCGGTGGTCGGCGCGGCTGTCTCCGCATGCTCACTGCTCGCGAGCCCCGCGACCAGGAACACGGCGAACAGCAGGAGGAGCATCCCGGTCAGCACGTTCTGCGTCCACCGGCCTGGCTCGATCCCCCGCGCGTTGATCGTGGTGAAGAGGACCACGAGCCCGAGCGCGATCGCGAGCTCCACGCCCGGGACGCGAACACCGGCGAGCTGCACCACGATCCGCGCGAACGCCGCGGCGCCCGTGGCGACCGATCCGGGAAAGCCGATCCAGAACGAGCTCCACCCGGAGAGGAAACCGGCGGCGGGTCCGTACGCTTCGCGCAGATACACGTATTCGCCTCCGCCGCGGGGGAACGCGGCGCCGAGCTCACCGTTCGCGAGCGCACCGCACAACGCGACCACGCCCGATGCGAGCCACACGCCGAGGAACGCCCACGTCGAGGTCACGTGCTCGGCGACGATCCCGGGAACGATGAAGATCCCGACGCCCAGCATCGAGCCGAGGACGAGCATCGCCGCGTCGAACCAGCCGAGTCGGCGCTGGAGCGCGGCCGATTTCATTTACTTCTTCTTCCCCGGGACCATCGGCACGAAGAGCACGATGTCGAGGACCTCGCGGTCGAGCTTGCCCTGCACCTTACGAATACGAACGAGCTCCTGGGCTCCCCGGCCGATCGGCGCGACCAGCACTCCGCCCTCGGCGAGCTGATCAATCAGGGTCTTCGGGACCTCCGGCGGCGCAGCGGTGAGGATGATCCGATCGAAAGGCGCAGCCTCCGGCCAGCCGAGATACCCGTCGCCGGCGCGGACCTTCACGTGATAGCCGAGCTCCTTCAGTCGAGCGTCCGCCTGCTTGGCGAGCGGCTCGACCAGCTCGATCGAGTACACCTGGCCCGCGAGCGTCGAGAGGATCGCGGCCTGGTACCCGGAGCCGGTCCCGATCTCGAGGACGCGGTCGGTACCGCGAAGCTCGAGCGCTTCGGTCATCATCGCGACGACCGTCGGCTGCGAGATCGTCTGTCCGTGTCCGATCGGGAGCGGACGATCGTCGTACGCGTCCTCGAGCGAGTGATCCGGCGCGAAGAGGTGACGCGGCACGGTCCGCATCGCCTGGAGCACGCGAGGGTCCTTCACCGAGCTGTAGAGCTGAATCCCATCGACGAGCTTCGTTCGCAGCGATTGCGCGAAGGTGGTCGCTTCCTGCGGGCCGCCCCCGAGGGCCTCGGGCTCGATGGGCCCGACGCTCACAGCGGCCTCGGGCGTCGACTGCGCCGGCCCTTTCTCACGGCTGCAGGCAAGAGTTGCGATCAACGCGACCCCAACGGCTGTCGCCCAGCGAGTCATGAGACCGCGTTGGTGCGAAGCCGGTGCCAGCGTCCGCCTCGACCGACTACGCTCGCGTCGATGCACACAGAGCTCTCCACGATCGTGTCGGCGGCGCAGGGGCGGGCGTGGGACGACGCGCTCGTCGGACTGCTCGCCTGGTTCCGCGAGGAGCCACACCCGCGCGTGGCGGCGTTGGTGGGCGAGGTGTCGAAGCTCGCCGAAAAGGGCCTTCCGGCGATCACCGGCAAGAACCTCGATGCACGCCTCGCGGCCGCCGAGGCGTTGCTCGCCGAGGGCCACCCGCGCGATCTCCCGCGCGTGCTCCGGCTGTTTCGCGAGCTGCGCCTCGCGCAGGTGTCGAAGCTCCTCGCCGCGGTCGCCAAGGTCCCGCCCGACCCGCGTATCCACGACGCTGCAGTGGCGCTGCTCCGCGACCCGCCCTTCAGCAGCTCCACGTCCATGCCGTTCTGGCGTGCGTTCCTCGAGGTGGTGGACCAGCAACAGGATCCGCGAACGCGTCCCGCGCTCACCGCGCTCGATTTCTCGTGGCTTCCCGACTGGAGCGCCGAGACCTTCCGCACCGCGATCGCGCGACTCGGTGTCCCCAAGGGAAAGAAGCGCGGCACCGCAAAGGTCGCCGCGCCCATGCCGGAGCTCGGCCCGGACGGTGCGCCGCCTGTGACGCGATCGAGGCGGCGCTCGGTCGAACGCAGAGCGATGGCAGCGCGCTGCTCGCCGCCATCCGAGCGCGCCCCGACGACGACGCGGCGCGCGCCGTCTACGCCGACTGGCTCCAAGAGCAGGGCAACCCGCGCGGGCAGCTGATCTCGCTGCAGCTCGCGACGCGAGACCGCGCGCCCACCGAAGACGAGCGCAAGGCCATCAAGGCATTGCTCGACGCACACGAGGAGACCTGGCTCGGGGAGCTCGCGGGCGTCCTCTACGCCGAGAGCAACCGCTTCGCGCGAGGCTTCGTCGCACAGGCCTCGGTGACGACCGAGGAGCTCCCGCGGCTGATCGCGAGCGAAGACGCAACGACGCTCGAGACGCTGTGGCTGATCCCGCACGGCGACTTCGACGCGTCGTTGCTGCATTCCCCCAATCTCCGTGGGCTTCGGTTCGTCGGCGGTCTCGAGCCAGCGATGTTCGGAGTGATCGCGGCGGCGGGGCCGTATCCGTTCGAGGGCGTCGGCTTCGATTTGTTCGACATGATCCCGAACAAGGGCGAGCCGTGGACCGACGAGCAGCGCGCGGCGCGTGACGAGCTTCTGCGCCTCCGCGTCACGTTCCCCAAGGTCACCGAGCTCGCCGTGCGGGCCTACCATCGCGATCCGGCCGAGCTCGCGTTCCTCTGGACGAGCCCCTTCGCGGCCGGGCTTTCGCGCCTGCGACTGTCGTCGGTGGGGAGCACGCCGTATTGGCTCGCCCACCAGGACTCGCTGCCGAAGAGCGTATCGAGTGTCGAGGTCTCGTTCGACTTCGGCATCCATGCGTGGGCGACCGAGCTCCGTCGCGACGAGGCGGGGCGCTTCTCGCGCGTGGTCGCGACGCTGCGACCGAAGCGACGAGATCACGGTGCTGTCGCGCTCGACGACATCGTCGGTGGGCTCCTCGACGAGGTCGACGCCGACGCGCTGACCGAGGTCGAAGTCCGTGCGGACGGCGTGCGCGTGACGCAAGACGCGCTCGACGCCATCGCGGCCGCGGCGCACCGGCACACGCGGCTGACGAGCCTGCGGCTACCCGGTCGGCCGCCTCTCGACGTCACGAAGGTCGCCCGGTCGAGCGAACCGGTACTGACCCAGAAGGAGCGCGACCGGCTCGCTCACGCCGGCACGGCGAAGGCGCTCGCTCAGCGTGTGCAAGCGTTGGCCGCCGGTGTGCTCGACCCCGCGAAGCTCGGCACGCTCGACACGCTCGACTTCGCCGAGACGAGTGCATTGGAGAGGGTCCGCGCCCTGTTGCCGACCCTCGAGGTCGATCCCCGTTGGGCCGAGATTGCGCTCCTCTTGCTCACGCTCCCGATGCCCAGCGAGCCGGCGCGCGGATACTCGAACGCGCACCACGGGCTCATGGACGACGTGCTACGCGTGTATGCCCGCGCCCGTCCCGAGCGTCCCTTCGCGCGGCTCTTGCCGGTCCTCGACAACCTCAGCGCGCAGCGCGCGATCGCGGTCGTCGGAGAGCACCCGGGAGTCTTGATCAAACGCGACGAGCTCCCCTTGCTCCTCGACTGGTTCGAGACGCGCAAGACGATGGACGCGAACAACACCTATTACACCGTGCGGGCCTTGATCGGTCCGCTGCTCGGGCCCGACACGCGGAGGGATCTCGAGGAGCGTCTGGCGACCCACAAGCTCAATCGCTTCCACCGGTGGGCCTACGAAGAGGCCTTGAAGCGCATTCCATGAGGACGCCTTCCCGACAGCGCATTCAGTAGAGCTGCGTCGTCTGGCCCTCGTCCTTCTTGTTCTCGATCTCCGTTCGCATCTTGCAGGCCCACTCCAGACCGCCCTTGCAGGCATCGGCGAGCATCTGCAGGCCGCGATCACGATCCTTGCGGACTCCCGCGCCGGTGGCGAGTGCGTGCCCAGCGTGTGCGCAAGACGTGTCGCTACCGAGGGTGCAGCCCCGGTCGTAGTACGCGAAGGCCTTCTCGGCGTCCTTCTCTACGGTATCGCCGTCGCGGTACAGGTGGCCCATCGCTACGCACCCCGGTCCGCAGCCGCCCTCACACGACCTGGTCATCAGCTGCAGCCCCGCAACCGGCTTCTTCTCGCAGCCGAGCCCTCCGTGCAACAGCGCCCCCTGCAAGCCGCATCCACATGCATCGCCAGCCGCGCATGCCTTCTCTGCGAAGGTGCCCGCGACACTGTAGTTCTCGGCCTGGAACATGCGCGCCGCGACGGTGAAGCACGCATCGCCGACTCCCTTGGAACAGGGCATCACGCACCCGGTGAAGTTCTCGGCGGAACATTCGGCGTGCAGCTCCGGGAACGCGACTCCAGCGTCGGGTGTGTGCGGGGCAACCGAAGGACGGGGTGAACACGCGGCAAAGAACGACACGAAGAGAACGAGTACACGGGTCGACATGGTGGCTCCTCGGCCCATCTCGGGGCAGCTTGCATGGAGGTCGACAGGGGCCCGCACCCGGTTGCGTACTTTCTTCGAGAGTTCGAGCCCACCTACGCGTGCCCGACGGGGTGCCGCAGCGCCTCCGTAACGATGACGGTGAAGTGCCCGTACGCGGGCACCGACTGATTCGCGGGACCCCATTCTTCCTTCCAGGGCATGGAGCCAACCCTGTCAGGGATGTCCTTGGGCAAGCGCGACGGGGTGTCAGGGATGTCCCTGCACGACTCTGTCAGGGGAAACCGTTGGCACCGCAAGAAACGGAGATCAGGCGTTGCGCGTTCGATGATATACGCTAGTATTCAAGCTCCATGGTCGAGCAGCTCGAGCTTCCGATCCCCAAGTCCTGGGGCGGCGCACGCGCGGGAGCCGGTCGACCGAAGGGTTCTCGTCGCAGCTCGAGCATGCCTCACACGGCACGTGCGACCGTCTCGAAGCATCGGCCGCACCACGTGACCGTTCGGGTGGCGCGCGGTACGTGGAACCTCCGCAGCCAGCGCTGTTTCGCGCCTATTCGTGACGCGCTCGCCGCAGTCCATCGGCGGCCCGGGTTCCGGGTCGTGCACTTTTCGGTGCAGCACAATCACTTGCATCTGGTCACCGAGGCCGACGACAGGCGGGCACTGAGCAACGGGATGCGGGCGCTGCTCATCCGCATCGCACGCGGACTCAATGGGGTGATGCACACCCGGGGGCGTCGCTTCAGCGACCGGTATCACGAGCACGTGCTCGCCACCCCGACCGAAGTGCGCAACGCGCTCCGTTACGTCATCGGCAATCGCGGTGTGCACCTCGCCCGGTGGGGGAAGCCGGCGAGCATCGCCGAGGTCGATGGGTTTTCTTCGCTCGCTACGTTCACGGAGGAGTTGATTCGCCCGCCGCGCTGTTGGCTGTTGCGCGAGGGCTGGACGCGCGCCGGTCCGTGACGAGTACGGGAGTCGCTCCCAACCGCCACTCACCCCGGAGCGGTCAGCGCGCGGACGACGTCTGCTCGGTAGTCCTCGCCCTGCTCGAACAGCTCCAGGCTGGAGCAGTTCCCGTCCGGGTTGATCCGCGCGTTGACGCGGGTTCGACTCCGTCCACCCCAGGGATCGCGTGCGACGATGCATTCCGGGGCGAGCTCGCCGCGATGTACCGCGACAGCGGCGCGGGCAAGGACCCCATCCCGCCGGCGCTGCCGACGGTCGTCGACCTGCGATGGCAGTTGGTGCTCGACAGGCTCGGCTCCGACCAGCCCGCGTTCTGGCAAGGAGCGCTCACCGACTTCCGGTCGACCGGCGAATCGCCCCGAGGAGGAAGCGGCGCCCGTCCTTCGGGATGACCTTGCGCGACTACCGGGACGCAATCAAATCGGCTCGTTGCACATCGACCGCGGCTACATCGCCAGCGACGTGGTGAGCGAGGTCATCAAGCGTCGAGGCCTGGTCCTTCGCAAGCCGTGGGTCGCGCGTAACGGAAAGCTCTTCAGCAAATCCGACTTCGTGTTCGTCATCGACATGCGCCGAAATTCAATTCAGCGCCCTGCCGGCGAGGTCGAGTACCCCGAGCCCGGGCGTGTCGTCGAATTCGATCCCGAGGCCTGCAGTCGATGCCGGCTGCGCTCGCGCTGCACGATGGCCTCGCCCGATTCCGGCCGGACGGTCAGCATCGCCGAGGACGAACAGCTGCAGCATCGCCTCCGCAAACTCATCGCGACCCACAAGGCCCGGCATAGCCTGTGTGAGCGCGTCGCTGTCGAGCACCGACTGGCCCATCTGGACACAAACAGGGACGGCGCGCTCGGTACCTTGGCGTGCGCAAGAACCTCTACGACGCGCGGCGCGCGGCGACCGTCGTGAACCTCGAAGCGATTCCCCGCCTGCTCGCGCTTGCCGCTTGATTGCTAGTGATTCAAAACCGTTTGTCGCTCTAGGTAGACGCTGGGCCATCCGAACGGGATCTTCCAACGCTGCGGTGCCGCTCCGAAGCCAGGGATGGAGGATCGCCGCACGATCGAGCGTCGGCTCGGCGATCACCGGGAGCTCGAGGAGGTCCTACTCGAGGATGTCGCCCTGTGAGCCGCGCGTCAGGGGGCGTTCCGCGGATCCCAGCCGGTCACCAGACCCTCCTCGAGCGCGTCGAGCTTCGCCATCTCTGCGGCGGCGAGCTCGAAGTCGAAGAGCGCGCCGTTCTCGGCGATGCGTTCGCTGTGCGTGGACTTGGGGAGGACGACCAGTCCGTGCTGGAGGCCCCACCGCAGAAGAACCTGCGCGGGCGATCGCTGGACGCGTTCGGCGACTTCCACGACCACCGGATGGCCGAGGCGCTGTCCGCGCGTGAGCGGGCTGTACGCCTCGACGACGATCCCGTGCTTCTCGCAGAGCGCACGCACCTCGCGTTGCTGGAGGAACGGGCTCACTTCGATCTGGTTCACCGCCGGAACCCTCCCGCGACCGAGGAGCTCCTCGAGGTGGCGGACCATGAAGTTCGAGACGCCGATGGCACGCACGCGCCCGCCTGCGAGGATCTTCTCGAGCGCGCGCCACGACTCGAGGCGCTTTCCCGGGACGGGCCAGTGAATCAGGTACAAGTCGATGTACTCGAGGTCGAGCCGCTTCATGCTCGCGTCGAAGGCACGGAGCGCAGCGTCGTAGCCCTGGTCCTCGTTCCACAGCTTGGTGGTGACGAACACCTCCTCGCGTGGGATGCCGCTCTCGCGGACGGCGGCTCCGACGTCGTGCTCGTTGCCGTAGACGCGCGCGGTGTCGACGTGCCGATAGCCGAATTGCAGCGCGGCGCGCACCGCGTCCTGTGTCTGCGCGCCACGCGGAGACTGCCACACGCCGAGCCCCACGCGCGGGATCTCGACACCGTTGTTCAGCCGCACCGTGCTCGTCGTGCTCATTCGGAGGCTCCCTGCAACGAGGACAACGTACGTGTCGAGCCGACGCGTGTCAGCCACGCCGGGTAGCTCTCCGAACGGTCTTCGCCGAGTCGGAGACCGCGCGCGTCTTCGAACGCGACTTCACCCACGCGCTGGAAGACCTCGAGCAGGAGGTGTTTCGGGCCGAAGGCCTCGACGCCGAGGGTGAGCGCGCGCTTCTTGGTCCCGAAGACCTCGTAGTCGAGCTCCGTCAGCTCCACGCCACAGCCTGCCTCCGGGAGCGCATCGGCAGCCGCCGGCCTGACCACGCCGTGGTCATAGGCGAACTTCCGAAGACGGCGCGCCTTCGCGATGCGGACCCACTCGCCCTGCTTCTCGAGCGCATCGTCGGTGACCGTCAGCGAGAGCTTCTGCCAACGCTCGAGCGTGCCGACGAATCCGTCGTGCACCGGCGTGGCCCCCAGCGAATCGAGGAGGTACTTGATCTCGATCTTTGCCGGTCTGCCCTCCTCGACCCGGGCCTTGAAGCCGATGTCGTCACGACCCGTCAGGAGATACCTATCCGCGCGTTTGCCCTGCACCTCGACCCGCTCGAACCACTCGCGCGCAGCCTTCGCGGAGGCTCCCTCGAGGTCATCGATGAACCAGCGCGCCTCGAGGCTGCTCAGGATCTCCATCGCCCTCAATCGAGCGGCGGCCACTCGTTGTCGAGACCGCGTGCGCGACGAAACTCCGCCTCGCGTGCGGCGAGCCACGGACCGAGATGCGACATCGTGCCCGCGAGCACGAGGCCGGCGACCACGTCGATCGCCCAATGCCAGCGCAGATACACCGTCGCGATGACGATGTTGCCGGCGAAGAACCCGACGACGGGCCAGGTGTAACGCCAAGGCGTCTGCGCGCGGTTTCGGAACGCGAAGAGGAAGAGCAGCGTCGGGAGCGCGGTGTGGAGCGAAGGGAAGATGTCCTTCTGTGCGCCCGCGCTCGCGACGGTCGCCATGAGGAAGTCCTGGATCGTCCCCCGCGGCAGCGGCACGTCGTAGCTGACATGGTGATGAGGGCCGAAGCCGGGCACCACGAGGTAGAGCAGGTTTCCGAGGCACCAGACCCCGACGACCGACAGCGTGAACTCGGAGAGGAGCCGCGGTTGCCGAGAGAGGAAGAGCATCGGTAGCAGGTGCGCTGCGAGCAGCGCGAAGTAGCTGAGGTAGAAGAACGCGAACCACTCGGTCCGCTCGGGCGTGACCCATTGCTCGAGCCAGTGGGTCGGCTCGACGCCGAACAGAGCGCGATCGATGCGGAGGAGGTCGCCGTCGTACGAGGCGTCGCGCACGGTCGGCAGGAGCCAGCGCAGGAGGAAGTACGACGCGACCAGACACCCGAGCACGACCAGCCGGTAGCCGTAGGCCGTGGTCCGTCGGCTCAGGAAACCTCCGCGCGCGAAGACGATGGTCACGAGAAACACACCGAGCATCGCGACAGTGAGTGCGATGCACGACCCACGCATCGGACCCGAGCCGGCCGCTGCCGCAATGGCCAGCAGGAGTAGGTACGCGCCGACGATCCCGTCGACCAGACTGCACCGCTCGAGCGCGGCGCCGACGGTCGTCGAGGCGCGCCGAGTGGAGATGAACGCTTCGTGATCGGAGCGAGTGCTCATCGCTTCGCCTTCCGGCAGAGCAACGTGCGTGCCGTCAGGGCGAGTGCAGGCACTGGCGCTTGTAGATGCGCCGACCGAGCGAATCGACCGTCCAAGGAGGACTGCAGTCGGGATTGGCGCTCGGCGCGACAGGCGGCGTCGCAGGCGCCTTCGGCTTCGCGATCGCCTTCGCCTTGGTGGTCGTGCTCGGCGGCGCCAGGTCTTCGACCTCGAGCGGCACGACCGGCGGCGCTTCGATCGCCGAAGCAGCCTCGCTCACCGACACCGGCGCGGTGTAGGTCGCGACCGCGGCCGGCTCCGGCTTCGCGCTGGGCGCGGGTCGGCGGGGCCAGAAGAACCACAGAAGGACCGTCGTGAGCGTCAGCAGGAACGCGACCACCGCACCCCAACGTCGCCGCCGGGGCAGCTCGGCGGGTTTCGACACCGAAATCGTCGACGGCGACTCCGCGCGCTTCTCGAGCTTCGGCTCCTCGACGCCTGCGACCAGCATCTCGCCCGACGGACGGTGCTCGATCGCCGCGATCGCCTTCGCGCGTGGCTCGAGCAGGTCCCACGCGGTGCGGTCGACCCACTCGCCGACCTCCATCGCCGGCGCTGCGGGCACGCTGCGCTCGATGGCCATCGCCATGTCGCGCGCGCTCCGGAAGCGCTTCGTCGGATCGCTCGCGAGCCCCTTGAGGATGGCGGCGTCGAGCTCCTCGGGGATCTCCGGCACCCACTTGCTCGGAGGGTCTACCCATCCCACGAGGATCTGCTCGAGGACGTGACCCTCGTTCTCGCCGGGGAACAGCCGCTTCCCCGTGAGCAGCTCCCAGAGGACCACCGACGCCGAGTAGATGTCGGTGGCCCGATCGATCGGCAGGCCGCGAACCTGCTCCGGCGCGAGGTAGCCGATCTTGCCCTTGAGCATGCCCTCACCCGTCGAGGCCTGCAGACGGCCGGCGGCCTTGGCGACTCCGAAGTCGAGCACGCGCGTGGCGCCGTCGGCGCCGACGAGGACGTTTTGCGGAGAGACGTCGCGGTGGACGATGCCGAGGGGACGGCCCTTCTCGTCCATGGCCTCGTGTGCGGCGTGCAGCCCTTGGAGGATGCCGGTGGCGATGGACGAGGCGATGCGCAGGGGAACCTTGCGGCCGGCCTCTTTGGTCTTCTGCAGCAGCGCGGCGAGCGGCGCGCCGTGCACGTACTCCATGACCACGAACAGCTCGCCCTGCTCGAGGACGACGTCGACCGTGGGCAGCACGTTCGGATGACGGACGCGCGCGGCGAGGCGCGCTTCGTCCATGAACATCACCACGAACTCTTCTTGTCGCGCGAGGTGCGGGTGGAGGCACTTGATCGCCACAGGGCGCGAGAACCCGCCCTCGCCGAGCAGCTGCCCGAGGTGCACCGTACCCATGCCGCCGGAGGCGATCGCGTCGTGCAGCGCGTATCGACCGATGGTGCGCATCACTTGCTCGCGCGCGACCGGATCATCTGGAAATACCGACGGGCGATGCCAGAGGCGGCGGCCGCGCGACCGACGTTACCGCCGTACTTGGCGAGCACCCGCTCGACGTAGCGGCGCTCGAACTCCTCGACCAACGCCTCCCGCGCGCGAGGGAAGGGGAGGTCCTGCGCGAGGATCTGCTCGAGCGCGTCGCCCGAGGTCTTGGTTTGCTGGGGCGATCCACTGGCCACGGGGGCGAACGCTCCGGTCGAATCCGCGAGGCCGGTGAGGCCGATGTCGCCGACGGCGAGGAACCGGGCCACCGCATTGTGTAGCTCACGCACGTTGCCCGGCCAGTCGTACGCCTCGAACCGGGCGAGCAGATCGGCGGGGAACGCGCGGTCCTCGCCGCCGAGCTGCCGGAAGAAGTGCCGCGCCAACGCGCCGATGTCGCCCGTGCGTTTGCGGAGCGGCGGCAGCTCGACCCGCGTGACGGCGAGGCGGAAGAACAGATCGTCGCGGAACCGGCCGACCTGGATCTCGTGATCGAGATCGCGCCTCGTGGCGGCGACGATCCGCACGTTGACCTTGGTCCACTTCTCGCTGCCGACGCGCTGGACCTCGGAGCGCTCGATTGCGCGCAGCAGCTTGGGCTGGAGCGACGCGTCGAGATCGCCGATCTCGTCGATGAACAACGTGCCGTTGTGGGCGAGCTCGAACACGCCCTTGCGCGCGGAGACCGCGCCGGTGAACGCGCCGCGCTCGTGACCGAACAGCGTGGACTCGGCGAGGTTCGGGGGGACCGCGGTGCAGTCGAACACCACGAACGGGCCCGAGGCGCGGGGACCACCTTCGTGCAACGCCTCGGCGAGGAGCTCCTTGCCGGTGCCCGTCTCGCCCTCGATCACCACCGGAACGTGGCTCTGGGCGATCTTCTCGCACAGCGGGTAGATGCGGCGCATCTCGGGGCTCGCACCGACGACGCGTCCAAACCGCATCGCAGGCGAGAGCTGCGTGGGCCCCGCGGTCACCCGATCGACCCGGAGCGCGCTCTCGCCGACGTGGACGATCTCGCCGCCGCGGAGCCACGCCTCGACGACCTGGATGTCGTTGACCGTGGTGCCGTTGGTCGACCCGAGGTCGTTCATCCGCACCCGATCGCCTTCGAGCTCGAACCCGAGGTGACGCCGCGAGACGTGCGGGTCCTTGAGCTTGAGCTCGCACGCCGGGCTCGAGCCGACGAGCAGTCGCCCGGCGCGCGCGGCGTCGATTCGCACCGAAGCGCCGCGGTCGGGCCCGTCGACGACGCTGACGACGTAGGCAGACGCGTCGTCCGCCGAAGGCGCTAGCGAGCGTCGGAGAACCGTGCGCGTCTCGTCCATCGAGCCGCACAGGGTAGCAGACCAGCGACGAGGGTCTCGTCTACGGCTTCACTGGCACTTGTAGTACATGCCGTTGCTCCAGATGAACGGGCTGCGGTTCGCCGGGATGTCCGGCATCTTGCAGTTCGCGCCATCGAACCAGCTGCCGGCCACCGGGCACGAAGGCATCCAGTAGTAGAGCTGCCCTGCGTAAACGAACGGCAGGCCGAGCGACGGCTTCGAGACGAAGCAGTTCGCGCCGTCGTCCCAGCTGCCCTGGATCGGACAACGCACGCCGCCCGAGGCATACGAGTAGTACGGGTTGCCGTTGTAGATGAACGGCGTGGTGCCCGCGGGGATGTTCGGCAGGTGGCAGTTCGCGCCGTCCCACCAGCTGCCCGCTTGCGGGCAATACCCGGTCTGCTTGACCGGCTGATAATAGAGCTGGCTGTTGTAGACGAAGCCGCCCGCGGAGCCCGACGGCACCGCGCCGGTGTAGCAGTTGGCACCGTCCCACCACCCGTCGACGTGGAAGGATCGGTCGGCGACAGTCCCGACCGCGGACTCACCGGTCCGTTTGCGCGCCTCCGTCTCGTCGTCGCCGCTGGTGCGCCCGAAGCCCACCGTGCGCACCACGCGCCCGCGATCGCCGGCCGTCATCGGAGTCGACGAGAGCGTGACCGCCGGCACCCCGAGCCGACGATCGACGAAGACGATCCCGACGTCGTGCGCCGGCTCGCCCTCCACGAAGTCGGGGTGGCGGAACATGCGCTCGATGCCCAACGACGCCCCCGTCGCGGTGGACGAGCCGACCCATACCGCGCGCTCCCCCGCGCCGACGAGGCAGTGCGCAGCCGTGAGCACGAGCCGCGGGCCGATCACCACGCCGGTGCAGAGGATCGTGCCGCTGCCCGAGATCCCGACGACGCTCGGCTCGCCCTCGGTGGGTGTGCCATTCGTGATCGGGGCCTCGGTCCGTCCCGGTTCCGCCCGATCCACGGCGCAGGCCCCGAGGGCGATCGCGGTCGCGAGCGCGAGGATCTTCCGCATGGCTTCGGTCACCGGTCAGCCTAAACCAGAAAACCTGCGGCTTCGCCAAGTCCTACACCACGGATCTCGTCTACGGCATGCTCACCCTGAAGTGACTCACGGGGTGAGGTAGACTCGCGCGCCGTGGCCCAACGCGAAGTCCGCCGTCAGCAGATCCTCGATCGCGCGCGCGATGTGTTCGCCAAGAAGGGCTACCACGCCGCGAAGATCGACGACGTCGTCGCCGCGGCCGGCGTCGCGCGCGGCACGTTCTATCTCTACTTCCACGACAAGCGGTCCATCTTCGAGGAGTTGGTCAGCCGGTTCTTCCAGCGGATCGCCATCGCCGTGTCGCGCATCGACACCGAGCAGGCGCTCGAGCCGCAGATCAACGCCAACGTCTCCGCCATCCTCGAGGTGTTCCTCTCGGACCCCGGGATGGCGAAGATCATCCTCACGGACGCGATTGGGCTCGATGTCGAGTTCGATCGCCGGCTGCTCGCGTTCTACGCGGACATCGAGGCGTTCCTCACCGGCTCGCTCGAAGAAGGGCAGCAGCTCGGCATCGTGCAGCCGGGCGACAAGCGCGTGATGGCCCACTTCCTCCTCGGCGGCCTCAAAGAGGTCCTGCTCCAACTCACCCGCGCGCCAGTGCCGGTCGATCGCGGCGCGGTGGTGCGCGACATGTACGCGATCCTCGCGCGGGGCGTACTCCGCGAGCTCCCCCGCGTCCGCAAGTCCGCGCCGAAGAAGAAGGCGCGTTAGAGCACTTCTCACCCGGATCAATCCGAAGGGATTCCCGTTCCCCCCGGCTTGGAAAGCCGGGGCCCTATCGCTCGTTTCGATTGAAGCCCGCTCCCGCGGGCTCCTTCGCGCAGGTCTCAGGGGAATTGCGATTCGTCGCTGCGTCCACGCAAGGAGCCCGTCAGGGCTTCAAGCTGAAGACACGTGCGTTCGTGTGATTCGCGAAGAGGCCCCGGCTTTCAAGCCGGGGGGAACGGGCCACCAGGAATCAACGCGGTCGAGAAATGCTCAGGCGCTGACCGGTCGCACGGCGAGCGCGGGCTGCCCGTGCACGCTGGTCTCTCGCATCGCGAGGAAGAACGACGAGGCGCCAGGGGCGCTCTGGAACGGTCCTGCGTGCAACTCGCGATCGATCGCGACGACGCTCCGCAGGAGGTTCATGCGCTGATCGACCGCGACTCGATCGAGCAAGCTGTGCTCGGAGTCGAAGCTCGTGAGCGAAGAGCGCTCGAACAAATCATCGCCCGTGAGGTCGTCGCGACTGTCCGGAGGGAGCTCGGGCGCGTGTGCCACGAGCAGCGCCGAGTCTGCAGACAAGGCCGTACAGCGGAACGACAACTCACTCGAACCGTGCATTTGCGCGGCGCACGTCTGGGGCGCTCCGGGGGCGCGGAACGAAGCACGAATCGACTCCCGGACGCGGTGCGCGTCGTCCGCGCTCGCGAGCACGCGATCCCAGAAGATCCACGCCACGTCGTCACGTCCCGCCAGCTGGCGCGCGGCGTTGTTGGTCATCACGATTCGCCCACCCGGCTGGATCAACAGCACGAGCGGGCTCGTGGGCGTGGGCGTCACCGCGCGCGCCACCATGTAACGCCGGACGGAGTCCGTGGATTGATTCGACATCGGGTTCCCCCCCCTCGCCGACTTCCCGTGACACAGCGCATTGAGCGTACGCACTCGTCGCGCCCTTCGCTACTGAGCAGTACGTGGTCGCGCGCGGCTCTTGCGAACTTCAGTGAACGCGCTCGAGACGGACGGATTCCTCGTCGTCGCCATCGTCGTCTTCGAGATACATCGTCAGCGCATCGCTGCCCTCGACGAGCACGTCGATCGCATGATGGCGGCCCTTGGAGTCGACCACGTCGAGCCCGAGTAAATCGGCCTCCTGACGAACGATCTTCCACGTGGCCTTCTCGACGAACGAACCGTCTTCGACGCGCAGCTCGGTCGGGGTGATCACGATCAACAACCCGGGGTCGTCGAGCTTCTTGGAAGTCTTGAGATTTTTATGGGTGATCGCCGACCACTTGCCAATGAGGGTCGAGCGCCTGCTTTCGCGTTGCGCATTCCACCGCGGCGTGACGAACGCCCGGGCCCCTGGCGCCGTCGCGAGCAGCACCGCGAGGAGGGTCATCGCCGCGGCCCATCGCATGGACAAACCCTAGCAGGCCCGTGGTATCCCGTCGTGGATGGGCCCGCTGGCGATTGTCATGGTGGTCATCGGCGCGACGGCCCTGGTCGCCGCGTGGGCCGTCTCCACCCCCTATCGGCGCGACGAGCTCGCACGCGATTTTGCGAAGCAGATGTTTCTTGTCGATGGTCTGGCCGAAGCCGGTGGCATCCAGCGCATCCGAAAGCTGCACCCGTACCTCGTCCGTTCGGCGAGCTCTGCCGGTCGGATGCTGGTGCTCGCCCGTGATCAGATGAGTGCGGCCGAGCTCGTGGCCGCGAAGGACGGAGACGAGGTCGCGGTCTCCTGTCTGCTCGGGCGCCACCGCATTCTCCCGTCGCCCCAGGGCAGATGGGCCGTCGCGGTGCTCCCCTCGTGGCTCGGGTTCCTCGGGAGCACCTGTGAGCACGGCGGGCAGCACGAATGATCCCGCCGCGCGACCTCGACGAGCTGCGTGCCCGAGCCTTCGCCCTCGAGGGTAAGACCACCGACGAGCTCGCCCGCCTCGCCGACGTCGACGCGCCCCGGGTCGGCCTCCACGCCAAGGGCAAGATCGGCGAGCTCCTCGAGCGGGTGCTCGGGGCCACCGGCGGCTCGCATGCGACCCACGATTTTCCCGAGCTCGCGGTCGAGCTCAAGACCATCCCGGTCGACGCGGCGCTGCGTCCCCGCGAGTCGACCTACGTCTGTCGCATCTCCATTGCCGAGGCCGAGCGCGCGGAGTGGGAGACCTCGTGGGTGCGACGCAAGCTGTCGCACGTGCTGTGGGTGCCCATCGTCGAATGGCAGACCATCGCGCGTCCGGTGTTCTGGCGCCCATCCGCAGAGGAGGAGCGGGTGCTTCGCGGCGACTTCGAAGATCTGATGGGGACCATTGGCGCCGGTCACATCGAGGACCTGACCGCGCGGGACGGGGTCTACCTACAGGTGCGGCCCAAGGCGCAACACGGTCGCGTGCGGACCACCGCCTGGGATCGCGACGGCGATCCGGTCTCGACGATTCCCCGCGGCTTCTACCTCCGGCCGAAGTTCACCGCGACGCTCATCCACCCCTGACCGAGAGCCGAGATTTGCACAGGGAGACACGGAGGTGGGGAGGCGAGATGGTTGTCTGCCGGACTCGGTAGCCAGGTCGCGGCCGCCTGCAGCCGACGCAGAGGTATCGGTGGTCGGCGGCAGCCCACTGAGTCCTCCGTGCCTCCGTGCCTCCCTGTGAGTCTCTCTGATCGGTTGCGTCGCACCCGCACCTCGGGCCAAGCTCGGTCCGTGCTTTTCCCCCGGTCGCTTCGCGCATCCCTGGTCCTCTCGCTCCTCTGCGTCGCCTGCTCGTCCAACGACGACGGCGGCTCCACCACTCCGGCGAGCAGCGCCTTCACCGCCCACTTCCAGCTCGCCGAGGGCGGGACGGCGGACATCGTCGCCGTGCCGTTCCCGAGCGATCTGCTCGTCGACGCCACGGGCGCGATCAAGCTCGATCCGAGCAAGGGCGCGCTCCAGCTCGTGCCCAAGGAGAAGGGCGCCCAGCTGCTCACGGACGCGCTCGCCGTGACGCGCGGCTTCGGCGTGGTCGGCGGGGCGCTCTTCGCGCTCGACAACGGCGCGCCCGATCCGACCAAGCTCCCCCAGGGCAAGCCCGGGGACTGTCAGGGCAAGGACTCACCGGTCTACCTCGTCGACCTCGACGCGGGACAGCTCGTCGACTGCCAGGCGCAGTGGAACGACGACAACCTGTTGAACCGGGACATCGAAACCACGCCGATGCTCAACGTCCGGGCGGCGCGCGGCATCGTCCTCCCCGAGAAGCACAAGATCGCCGTCCTGCTCACCGACGGGCTGGTCGACAAGCAGGGGGTGAAGCTCGCTGCGGCGCCGGATTTCGTCGCGCTTCGCGATGGGGCCCGCACCGACGCAGCCGGCAAGCTCTACGGGCCCGCCGTCACCGCGGCCGCCGAGAAGATCGGCATCGACAAGAAGCGCGTCGTCGCCGCTGCGGTCTACACGACCGGCGCCGTGAGCGACGAGCTCCGCCAGATGCACGCGCTCGCCGTCGCGGCGCCCGCGCCCACGCTGCGTTGGGCCGAGGCCGACGTCGCGCCCGTGAAGCCCGTGCGCTTCACCTCGACGAGCCCGTTGCCCACCGGTTGGACCGCGACGCTCGACGATTGGCTCGGCACCCCGAAGAAGCTCGCGACGGGCAGCGACGACCCCGATTGGAGCTCTTCCGAGGGCATCGCCCACGACGCGCTCGGCTCCGTCGGGGTTGCGAGCTTCGACTCGCCGTACTTCCTCATCGACGCGGGCGGCTACGGCGATCCGAAGCACGCGACCGTCTACCGCGGCGCCGACGGAAAGGTCGCCCAGAGCACGTCGAAGGCGACCAGCAAGATCTGGGTCTCGGTGTTCCTCCCGAAGACTCCGGCGCCCGCCGGTGGCTACCCGGTGGTCGTGTTCCAACACGGCATGGGCGGCCAGCGTGGCGACGCCCTCGCGCTCGCCAACGTGTTCGCGCAGCAGGGGTGGGCCACGGTGGCCATCGAGGCGGTCCTCCAAGGCACCCGCGGCCTCGACTCGGGTGCGCGCGGCGACTCGAAGAACGACTACAAGCGGGCGAGCGCCAAATACGAGGGCCCCGACGGCTTCAGCGACAAGGCGTCCGACGGCTCGAACTACTCGTCGAACGATCTCTTCGGCGGCCTCTTCCGACTCGCGGCGATGCGCGATCAATTCCGGCAGGCCGCGGTCGATCACGCTGTGTTGCTGCGGCTCCTGAAGACGTCGCCGGTGCTCGACGGCCTCGCGCTCGATGGCAAGTCGCCGAAGATCGACGGCACGAAGGTCGCCTACTTCGGCATCTCGCTCGGCGGCCTGATCGGCTCGCTCCTCGCGGGCATCGAACCGGGGCACGCGGCGTACGTGCTGCAGGTGCCGGGGGGAGGCATTCTCGCCGAGCTCGCAACGAACAGCCCGTTCATCTACGGCCTGCTCAACGGCTCCGCGGCGCTCAACTTCGGGTTCCGCAACACGCAGTCGCCCGCGTGGCACCCGATGGTGCAGCTGATGCAACACGTGATGGACGGCGGCGACCCGCTCGCGGTCGCGAACACCGTCGTCACCAACACCAAACAGCCGCGCAACGTCCTCATGTTCGAGGTGATCGCCGACGAGATCGTGCCGAACACGTCGACCGAGGCGCTGGCTCGCGCGATGGGCATCAAGCTGATCGATCCGCACGGCGCGACCGTGGCAAAGCTCGAGACCGTCGACGGCAAATCGGTCTCCGGCGTTCCGACCAAGGATTCGACGGCGGTGCTCGTGCAGCTCTATCCCGCCGAGCACGGCAGCCACTGTCTGTCGCGCAAGGGCAGCCGCGACTGGCGCCTCGACGGCCCCGTCTTCGGTGACAACTCGCGCGATCCATTCGAGAAGCGCGCCAAGCCCGAGGAGTTCGAGAACCCCTACCTCGAAGTTCAGCAGACGAGCATGTCGTTCATCGCGCAGGCGTTCGACGCCAAGGTTCCCACCGTGACGTGGACCAAGGCCCCCGTGACGCCGAAGGACTGAAGTAGACTGCCGGCGTGCGTCTGCTCTCGGTCCTCACGCTCGCGCTCCTCTTCGCCGCGGGCTCCGCGCGCGCGGACTCCGCGGTCGACGACGAGGTGAAGAAGCACTTCGGTCTCGGCAACGATCTGTACGGCGAGCAACGCTACGCCGACGCGCTCCTCGAGTACGACGAGGCCTATCGCCTGTCGAAGAACTGGCGCGTCCTCTACAACCGCGGCCAGTGCCTCGTCATGCTCCGTCGCGAGCCCGAGGCCATCGCGGCGTTCGAGCTCTATCTCACCGAGGGCGCCGCGCAGATCCCGCAAGACCGTCGGGACGCGGTCGCCGCCGATCTCGAGAAGCTGCGTGCACGGCTCGGCCGGGTCGAGCTCGTCTCGGCGCCGGCGAACCACGAGGTGCTCGTCGACGGCCGCGTCGTCGCGACCACCCCGCTCTCGCAGCCGATGGCGATGGGCGCGGGCAGCCACGAGCTCGTGGTCCGGGCCAAGGGCCAGACGACGGGCTTCGTGACCAAGGTCGACGTGATCGCGGGGAACACCCACGCGATCACGGTGAAGATGCCCGAGCAACCCTTGGCTCCTCCGCCCGCGCCGGCCGCGGAACCGAGAGAACAGGGGTTCCACCCGACACCGGCGTTCGATCTCTCGCTCGGCGTCGGCGTCTCCATCCCCACCACCGTCTTCGTGAAGGCGCAGCTCTCGGGACTCCCGTTTGCCGAGCTCGGCGCTTCGTTTCGCATCGACCCGCTCTTCGAGGTCGGAGCGTATGCCGGCGTCGCCGGCGGCAAGCTGAAGCTCGCGAGCGACGTCGCGCAGCGGGAGAAGATCGAAGAAGACGCCACGTACAACTACTCGATGGTCGGCCTGCGCATGCGCCTACATTTTGCGCGCAAGTCGCGTTGGGACCTGTGGGGTGGGCTCGAAGTGGCGGCCTGGCGCGAGACCTTCAAATTCACCGGCAAGCCGACCGCGGACAACTCGTTCGACTACGAAGCCAACTCGATCGCCCCGAGCCTCTCGGCCGGCATCGACTTCCCCGTGAGCAAGTCGTGGATGCTCGGCGGCACGTCGCGCTTCTCGCTCACGCGCGGCACCTCCGGCTCCCGCAACTCGTGCCACAGCGCCTGCGCGGGCGAGCTCCCCGGCAGCGCGTCGGGCTTCCGCACCTACTTCGATTTCGGCGGGCGGGTGACCTGGATCATCCCGCTGTAACCGGCGGATGAGCTACGGACCGGACCCGCTCGGGCTACATTAGGGCCCGACCATGCCCCAGTACCGCTCCCGTACCACGACCCACGGCCGCAACATGGCTGGCGCCCGCGCTCTCTGGCGCGCCACCGGCATGAAGGATGGCGACTTCGACAAGCCCATCGTCGCGATCGCGAACTCGTTCACCCAGTTCGTTCCGGGGCACGTGCACCTCAAGGACCTGGGGCAGCTGGTGGCGCGCGAGATCGAGGCGGCGGGCGGCGTGGCCAAGGAGTTCAACACCATCGCGGTCGACGACGGCATCGCGATGGGGCACGGCGGCATGTTGTACTCGCTCCCGTCGCGCGAGCTGATCGCCGACTCGGTCGAGTACATGGTGAACGCGCACTGCGCGGACGCGCTGGTGTGCATTTCCAACTGCGACAAGATCACCCCCGGCATGCTGATGGCCGCACTGCGGCTGAACATCCCGGCGGTGTTCGTCTCCGGCGGTCCGATGGAGGCCGGCAAGGTGACCGAGGTGTCGCCCACCGGAAAGCGTGGTCTCGAGATCATCAAGGTCGATCTCATCGACGCGATGATCCAGGCGGGGAATCCCGCCATTTCCGACGAGCAGGTCGCCGAGGTCGAGCGGTCCGCGTGCCCGACCTGCGGCTCGTGCTCCGGCATGTTCACCGCCAACTCGATGAACTGCCTGACCGAGGCGCTCGGCCTCTCGCTGCCCGGCAACGGCACCATCGTCGCGACGCACGCCGATCGCAAGGAGCTGTTCCTCCGCGCCGGCCGGCTGGTGGTCGAGCTCTGCAGGCGGTACTACGAGCAGGAGGACGCGTCGGTCCTGCCCCGGAGCGTCGCCACCAAACGCGCGTTCGAGAACGCGATGGCGCTCGACGTGTCGATGGGCGGCTCGACCAACACCGTGCTGCACATGCTGGCGGCGGCGCAGGAGGCCGGCGTCGATTTCACGATGGCCGACATCGACCGCATCTCCCGCCGCGTGCCCTGCCTGTGCAAGGTCGCGCCCGCCACCCAGAAGTACCACATCGAAGACGTGCACCGAGCGGGTGGGATCATCGCCATCCTCGGCGAGCTCGACCGCGCCGGCCTCCTCGACACCTCCGTGCCGACCGTCCACAGCAAGACGCTCGCCGACGCGATCGCCACCAACGACGTCACGCGGACCGACGACGCCGCGGTCCGCAGACTCTTCCTCGCCGCGCCGGGCGGCGTGCCGACGCAGGTCGCGTTCTCGCAGGACAAGCGCTTCACCGAGCTCGACACCGATCGCGCCGCTGGATGCATCCGTGACAAGCAGCACGCCTATTCGCAGGACGGCGGCCTCGCGGTCCTCTACGGCAACCTCGCCGAGAAGGGCTGCATCGTGAAGACCGCCGGGGTCGACGAGAGCATCCTGAAGTTCACCGGCAAGGCGCGGGTCTTCGAGAGTCAGGACGACGCGGTCGAGGCGATCCTCGGCGATCGCGTGCAAGCGGGCGACGTGGTGATCATCCGCTACGAAGGGCCCAAGGGCGGCCCCGGCATGCAGGAGATGCTCTATCCGACCTCGTACATCAAATCGAAGGGGCTCGGGAAGGCGTGCGCGCTGTTCACCGACGGGCGCTTCTCGGGTGGCTCGTCGGGCCTCGTCATCGGTCACGCGTCTCCCGAGGCGGCGGAACGCGGAACGATCGGTCTGGTCGAGGAGGGAGACGTGATCGAGATCGACATCCCCGAGCGACGCATCACGCTGAAGGTCGACGACAGCGAGCTCGCCCGTCGTCGCGCGGCGATGGAGGCGCGCGGTGCGAAGGCCTGGAAGCCGGTCGACCGTCAGCGCGTGGTCTCGCAGGCCCTTCGCGCGTACGCGGCGCTCGCGACCTCGGCTGACCGCGGCGCCGTGCGCGATCTCTCGCAGCTCGAGTGAGCCCGATGGAGCGGCGTCTGCTCGCGTTGATGGTCTCGCTCGCTTCTGCGATGGCCTGTCGACGTGAAGCGCGCGCTCCGAGTCCGGTCGTGCCCGTGCCTGCGGCGCCTTCCGCCAGCGTGTTTCGCATCGTCGATCCCGCGCGGCTCGCAGTTGCCGCGCGGACGAAGGCGTTCCACGCGGACGCCGCCGACGGGCGGGTGTTCGCGTTCGATCCCGAGGTGCAGACGCTCCGTGGATTCGATCTCGCGACGGGTGGGGAGCTTTGGAAGTCGCCTCTGGGCGTTGCGCCGAGCGGGCGGGTGACGCTCCATCCTTCCTACGGCTCCGCGAAGCGCGTGCTCGTGCACGTGCAGAATCAGCTCCTGCTCTTCGATCCCGCGACAGGTGCTCTCGTCGCGCAGCACGATGGTCCGTGGAGCCAGGAGAAGACCGTGCTCTCCACCGACCACGGCGCGTGCTGTTTCTCCACCGACTGCGATCTCCACCTGGTGGACTGCGAGGACGCGCACCCCTACGGCCCCGTCCTCCGCATCGCGGTCACCCATCTGTACAAGAAGATCGGCGAACCACACGACAACGTCTGTTGGGGGCCGCGCCATCTCGTCGGTCGGGGCGGCGTCGTCGTCGTCGCGGTGACGGACGGCCGCACGCTCGAGGAGCCGAAGACGGGGCCGGTCACGCTCGGCATCGAGGTCGGCACCGGGAAGGTCGCCTGGTCGACCAGCGCGCTCGGATGCGAGCACTGTCTGTCCTCGGGTGTGTCCCTCGACGGCGCCACCTGTTGGCTCGCGAGCCCCGACGGCACGCTCGACGTCTTCGCGTGCGCGACCGGCAAACGCCGCTTCCAGAAGAAGCTTCCCAAGGAAGCGATCGCAGACACGCAGCCGAACGTGTTCACGACGTGGGCGTCGAACGGGATCTTCGTTTCCACCGCGACCGAGGCGTCGTTGCTCGATCCCGCGAGCGGAAAGGCGGTGTGGTCCACGCCCCTTCCCCCGAAGGCGCTCGGGCTCCCTCTCGGCACGAGGCTCGAGCTCGACCTGTTCTCCACGTGGGACGCCCGCACCGTGCTCCTCCTCGACCCGAAGTCGGGCAAGGAGACGACCCGCTTCGAGCTGCCCTCGTACACCGAGCTCCTGCAGTCGACCGATCTCGGGCTGCGCGTGAAGGGTGGCCCTGCATTCGACGACAAGGGCAAGCCGCGCACGTTCACGGAGGACGCCCCCCTGTTCACGCTCGTTCGCGACCAGATGCCCCGCCTGCTCCAGACGCCCGAGGGACACACGCTCGCCGAGGTGACGACCGACCTCGCGATCGTCGCCGCGCGAAGGACGCCCCAGGGAGACGAGCTCGCTCTCTACGTGTGGGGCCCGCCCAAGACGACGGGAGAGCTGATCTTCGCCCGGTTTTCGCGCTGACGGTCAGCGAGCAGGGATGGTGAAGAAGAACGTGCTGCCCGCGCCCGGCGCGCTCTCGACGCCGATGCGACCGCCATGTGCCTCGACCAGCATCTTGCTGATGTAGAGGCCGAGCCCCGCCCCGCCTCCCTCGTGTTGGCTGGTGTGCCAGCTGCGATCGAAGATCCTCTCCTGCCACTCCGCTGCGATCCCTTCACCCTCGTCGCGCACCGAGAACCTCAGCATTTCGCCGGCAGGCTCGACACGGATCGAGACCTTCCCGCCACGCGGGGAGAACTTGATAGCGTTTCCGATCAGGTTGGCCAGGACCTGGACGATGCGATCGCGATCGCAGTGCATGCAGTGCAGGTCAGGGTGCTCGTCGGTCGATTCGTCCGACAGAGTGACACCTTTGGCGGCAGCCTTCGAGCGGAACAGGGCGAGCGCGTCCTCTACGAAACGAGTTGCCGCGTGGTCGGCGAAGTGCATCGGGAGCGTCTGTCCGGTGTCGACCGCGGCGATGTCGAGCAGGTCGCCTGTCCAGCGCTCCATGAGCCTGCACGACAGCAGGATCTCGTGCGCGAGCTTTCGAACCTCGCTTGCGTCGTCCGGGAGCTTTCGCTCCAGCGACTGTGTCTTCAGACCGATCGCGGTGATCAGTTGACGCAGATCGTGGCTCACGATCGCCAAGAGCTCGTCCCGCCCCTGCGTCCGGAAATCGCTTTCGACTCGCTCTTGCTCCAGCGCGACATCGGTCTGCCGCCGCTCCGCGCGGAGGATGTCCAGGAAGGCCCGCTTGATCTCGGCGCGGTCTGCTTCGGTCCGCTCGTCGAGGCCGTCGCGCTCGTGCTCGATGGCCCGAGTCACGCGCTCCGCGCGCTCACTGACCCGCTCGATCACGGCGTTCGCGCGGCTCCGCTCTTGCTCCCCGAGTGACGAGCGCGCCGGTCCGATCGATCGCGGCGTGCGCGGCCTCCCGCACCTCGGGCATGGCCGGAGCGCGTTGCGCGGTGCGCTCGACCGTCGCGTGCTGCTCCTCGATGGTGCGCTCGACCGCGCGATCACCCATACCGATGGGGACCTCGGGCGTGCGTGTGGCATCGCGGACCTCGTCTTCGAGCTCCGCAATGATCCGGTCGGTAGCCCGCGCGTCTTCGATCGCCTCTTCGGTTCCGGCCGGGGTCTTCGCTGTGATGCCGTGATCGGCGACCGCGCGCTCGACTTCGAGCTTCGCGTCCGTCTCGCGTCGAACCTCGTCGGGCGACGAACGAGCTGCAGCACGCCCCCCTGGCGCCGCGGTGGTCATGCGCCCCTCAGGTGCAGCCGTCGTGCCCGAACCTACTCCGGCTCCGGCTCCGGCGGCTCCGGAGACCCGTTTCCGCAGCGGTCGTTCCTCCACAGCAACGTACGGCTGATCGCATCGACGGGTTTCAGGTTCCAGAAAACGTCGCCACGCTCGTTGATGTTCTGTCCCTGCGCGGACCATAGGGTGCCCGAACGGGCGACGAATGGCTTCGGCAGCTCGAAGTACGAGCCGCTGTCCCAGACGAACGGCCTCAACTCGCCGCCGGTGTGGTCGATGCCGGTCACCTGGCCGGCCTCGTTGAGGCCGAGCGCGCTCCCGTTCACATCGGCGAGGACGATCGGAGTGCCATCGCGCCAGAGCACCGGATACGTGAAGAAGGTGCTGAGCCCAGGGACAATCACGTAGCCGGCGACGTCGCCTCGCTCGTTGAACGCGATCCCCTGCGAGCGCTGGGTGTCGGCGAGGAACGCGAGCCCGGGCAACTGCCGCGCGACCCCCGCCTCCCACAGGAACACGGCCTCGGTGCCCGGCCCCGCGCGTTCGGCCGTGACCATGATCTGGCTACGGCCGTTGATCTTCACTTCGCTTGCGCCACTCACCCCGAGATCGATGCGTGCGCCGTCCTTCCAGAGAATCACGCGACGATCGGCGACGAGGACCACCTCGTCCTTCTCGTTCACGTCCATCGCGATACCCCGACCGAGGTCTACCCACGCGCCGTCGCGAAAGATCAAGCCTCGCGAGGTGCTCACGGTTGCGCCTGCCGTCGCAAGCACGTGCCCGCGCTCGGTGATCTCCCGGACTTCGAGCTTCGGCTCGACGTCCGGCAGCAGGTCGATGGTGCCGTCGCTCCACCACACGACGGCACGATTCTCGATTGAGCCACCGCCCTGGCGCACCATGCCGACCACGTCTCCGCGCTCGTTGAAGTCGGTCACCATCTCGAGCACCCAGCCTGCGGGTAGCGGGAGCGGGCTGCGGGTCCCGTTGTCCCACACGAAGGGTTGGAAGAGCAGGCGTCCCCGCTCGTCGAGATCAACCGGCGGAGACACGCCGCCGCCGAATCGGCGGTTGTCGATCTCCGTGACCGAGTAGCACTCCGCGCGCAGCACCGTGCTGGTCTTGCGGTCCCCAGCGTCGTCGTGCGGTGCGCACGAGGTGAGCAGGAGCACGCAGCTTGCTGCGATCCCGATCGCCGACGTCGTCTTCATGGCACACGACCAGCGAGGTACGTGCCGGCCATGACGGACCGCACCGCTCGTCCCATCGGACCACACGTGCGCCTCCGTGGACCGCGACGGCGCAGCGCTCGCAGCGCGACAGGGCTTCCGACTCAAGAGCCGTCGAAGAATTGCCCCCGGACTGAAGTCCGGGGCACCGACTGCAAGACGAAGCCCTCCGGGCTGGCGGGGGTTCCCACGAGGAAGTGCAGTCCTTCGTTGACGAACCGCGATCGCCGATCGGCACAATTTTCCGCACGTGCGACACGAAATTCAGATTGCGGCGACAACCTCGGGCCAGCCCAGCGAG
>Ga0208492_1000107_pt1 | contig 85011 bp, 78 predicted proteins | sample Subbioar_CSW14AB_FD_184820 | JGI IMG/M metagenome (GOLD analysis project Ga0208492, IMG submission 184820) | Serpentinite rock and fluid subsurface biosphere microbial communities from McLaughlin Reserve, California, USA - CR12Mar_CSW14AB (SPAdes) | ecosystem: Environmental > Terrestrial > Deep...
GATGTGGGGACCCTCGTGGGTGTGGGGCCGGGGACCGCCGTTGATGTCGCCACCCCGCCCGCCCCACACCCTGCGCCAGCCCCAAAGTTCGTTATCCACCACCTACCGTTCAGGGCTGAGGGCTCGACTATGCAAGAGGGGGCGCCGGTGCAAAGTAAGCGCTATGTCGCGGTCGATCGGCTGATCGTTCTCCTGTGCCTTCCGTTCTACCTGATCGCCATGCCCCTGTTGTACTTGCACCAGAGAATCAAGTTGCGCCGCAAGGTGCGAGTGGGGCTCGAGGTGACGCACTGGCCCGTGAGAGATCTGCGGGAGGACTATCAGGTGGTGGACACTTCAAGGATCCCCGAGCAGTTGGTGGGCATCCGCCGACGCCAGTGGGACCCTCGCTCGCCTTCGGCCCCGCCCTTCTCCGACGACGTGGAGTACATCCCGGTCGCGCGGTTCTGGGTCCCGCATCCTCTGGGGAATCGCTCGGCCTGACTGGTGTCGGTCAAGGGTCGCCAGGGCGCAAGTTGCGCCCTACCGACACCTGGGCGAAGCCTCCGAAATGGTCTGGCCGTTGTGGTGCGCCGCCCTACCTGTGGTCAAAGGCCGCCAGTGGCATTGGGAAGCAGCCCCACCCGCCACTAGCGAGGAGGCTGAGACTTCAATGCTTCTTCCACGAGGGGCGTCAGCTTCTTGTCCTTCGTCGGCGTCTTATCCAACTCTCCGGCCCACTGGAGATGAATGGGTCTCGTTTGTCCTGCCTCAATGGCCATCAGAATGAGGCCTCTACGGATCGTGTCGTTTTCGTCTTCGGCATCGAGTTCCTCCAAGACCTCCGCGACAGCCTGTGCGGTGCTCTCGCGTCCGGCGGCCAGAAGGGCCGCGTAGATCTGGCCCGACTCTTCGGCAGCATGGATGCGTGCCCGCCGCAGTGCTTGGTCCTGATCTTTCTGTCGGTCATCGGCGCTCATGTACTCTGTTGCCGCTATCTCAAAGATTGAGCCGGCCGCCCAGCCGAATGGTCTATCAATGAGGGCGCCGGCGTCAGCCCACCGACCTGATTCGGTGAGCAGGTGGAATACTCGGCGGCGATTGGAGTTTCGCGACCCCATTCCTCGGGCCTCCCGGGACTCCGGCGGTTGGGTCTTGAACCATGCGATCAGCCGATCCGGGTCAGGAACGATCCGATAGAGCGCGAACCACGCATTCTGGGCTCGGAACCGGTCCATCTCGTCAGTCGCGGCTTCCGTCTTCGCCGCGTAAGAGTCGCGAAGAACGATGATTCGTGCTTTCGCTGCTGGATCCTTCTTGGCGAATGCCGCGCCGCGCTCGCGGTACGGATGACTTGAGCTTTCGTAGCGATCCTGGCCGCGTGGATCCTTCCAATCTCCGTCACGCACTTCGTGAGCGAACGTTTGCTCAAGTACCCACTCATACTCGGCATCGGCCTCTTCTGTCCTGCCGGCCTTGTCCAGACGCCACGCCAGCACGAGCCGTGGCACGAGCGGACCACCGTCCTTCCTCTCGCCCGCGACCTTGCGAGCGTAATCGAGTGTGATCGCGTTCTCATTGATGAGCTTGAGCCATGCGAGCAGCTCTTCGGAGGTGGCGAAGTGGCTGGTTCGATCGACGACTTGGCCGTTGCGGATCGCGACGATACCTGCGGGAGTGCGCTGAAGTTTGCGGTGCATGTCTTCGATCGAAGGTCCGCGCAGCCCCATCATGTAGTCTTGGCGATAAACCGCAGCGATCCCGTGTTCTGCAAGCCACTTGGCGGTCTGGGGAGACTTCCAGTTCTCGAGCGGGTCAATCCAATCGCCGTTTCGGGCGCTCGCAGGTGGGGAGTATTGCGAGGGGACAACGATGAAGAAGAGCTTCCCGTTCTTGCTTGAGTCCAGCCCGTATTGGTAGAGCTTGTCATCCATGAAGGTGTACAGCGGCCCAGACTCCACTCTGCCGTCGCTCGAATGGAGGGTTGGGAGCGGGCCTGCCGTTTGCTGCGCGTAGACCGGCGAGCAGCACACAAACGCGGCGAGGATCAAGCAAAGTCGGATCATCAAGGGTCTCGCGCTACGAGCACTCCTTCGGAGTGCGGACGACTCGTCTTCGAACGATCCGGGGGTGGCGCTCGAAGACTCGCTCTACCCCCGGCTACTGGCTGCGACCCTTGCAGGGTCGTGCACAGGCGGGACGCCTGTGCCACCGGGACATCAAATCCCGTACACCGCCTCCGCCTTCGCCGTGAGGTGGCGCAGCAAGGGGTCGGCGCTCAGCTCCTTGCCGGTTACCTTCTTGCACAGCTCACTCGCCAGGTACCTTCTGCCGTGCTTGTGGATGTTCTGGTTGAGCCAGTCCTTGAGCTCGAGGAACTTGCCCTTGGCGATTTGCTTGTCGAGGTCGGGGATCTGTTCCTGGATGGTCTCCCAGAACTGCGCGGCGTAGAGGTTGCCCAGGGTGTAGGTGGGGAAGTAGCCGATCAGGCCGAAGGACCAGTGGACGTCCTGGAGGCAGCCGCGGCGGTCGTCGGGGACGTCGATGCCCAGGTAGTCCTTGTAGCGCTTGTTCCACTCGGCGGGGACGTCGGCGACCTTGATGGCGCCGGAGATGAGGCCGCGTTCGATCTCGAAGCGGATCATCACGTGCATGTTGTACGTGCCCTCGTCGGCCTCGACGCGGATGAGGCTGGGCTGAGTGGTGTTGGTGGCGAGGTAGAGGTCCTTGGCGGTGACCTTGTCGAACTTCTTGCTGAGGTGCTTGGTGATCTGCGGGTGGGCCCACTTCCAGAAGGAGCGCGAGCGGCCGACGAAGTTCTCCCACATGCGGGACTGGGACTCGTGGATGCCCAGCGACACGGCCTCGGCGAGGGGCTGGCCGAAGAGGGGGCCGTGCTTGTTCTTGCCCGTCGTGGGGGCCGACTTGGGGAGGCCCTGCTCGTAGAGGCCGTGGCCGGCCTCGTGCATGGTGCCGTAGAGGGCGTCGGTGAACTTCTCGTCGCGGTAGCGGGTGGTGAGGCGGGTGTCGCCGGGGGCGAAGCCGGAGCAGAAGGGGTGGGTGGTGACGTCGAGGCGCCCGGCCTCAAGGTCAAAGCCCATGTGCTGGAGGACCTTGGTGCCGAACTTGTGCTGGTCGGCGGGATCGCAGGGGGTCTGGAGGATCTTGGTGTTGACCTTGGTCTTGCTGGCCTGGACCTTCTGGAGGAGCTCGGTGAGGCGGGCGCGGAGGGGGGTGAAGATCTTCTCGATCTCCGCGGCGGTCATGCCCGGCTCGTACTCGTTGAGGAGGGCGTCGTAGAGCTCGCCACCCTTGGGCGTGCCGTAGCACTCGGCCTTGCGGCGGGTGAGGGCCATCATCTTCTCGAGCCAGGGGGCGAAGGCCGCGAAGTCGGACTTCTCGCGGGCGTGCTTCCACGCTTCCTGGGCCTGGCTGCCGGTGCGGGCGAGGTCGGCGACGAGGTCGGCGGGGAGCTTGGTGGCGAGGTCGTAGTCGCGGCGGATCTCGCGGAGGTTGGCCGCGGACTCGGTGCCCGACTTGGTGAGGGCGGAGTCGGACTCGCAGGCGGCGAGGAGCTCGCCGACGCGGGGGCTGGTCTTGCGCTCGTGGACGAGCGCGGCCATGGTGGCCTGCTGCTCGGCCCGGTTGGCGGCCGCGGCGGGGGGCATGTACGTCTCCTGATCCCAGCCCAGGAGCTGGCTGACGGCGGAGACGGTGGCGGACTGGTAGAGGAGCGAGCAGAGCTCGGCGTAGGGGCCGGAGCTGGAGGCGTTGGCGGAGGAGGGGGCGGCGGCGGTGGCGGTCATAGGAACTCCGTGTTTCTGTGGGGAGAAGTGTAGGGGAGGGGGAGAGAGCGACAGAGCGAAGGGGCGACAGAGCGACAGAGGGGGAGGGGAGTGTTAATATGCTGGGGGTACGGAGGGCTCACGGATGAAGGCACCGGTGGTGATGACGCGGATTGAATCGCCGGTGGGGCCGCTGGTCGTGGCGGGGACGGACGAGGGCGTGTGCATGCTCGAGTTCGAGGGGCGGCGGGCGGACGTCGCGGGCGTGGCGGAGAGGCTTGGGCGGCCGGTGGTGGACGGCGAGGGACGGATGCTGCCGGGGCCGGTGGGGCTGCTGCTGGCGGAGCTGAGCGCGTACTTCGCGGGGACGCTGCGGGAGTTCACGGTGCCGCTCGTGACGCCGGGCACGGCGTGGGAGCAGAGCGTGTGGGCGCGGCTGCGGAAGATCCCCTACGGCGAGACGTGCTCGTATGGCGACCTCGCGGCGGGGCTCGGGAAGCCGGGGGCGGCGCGGGCGGTGGGGCTGGCGAACGGGCGCAACCGGATCGCGATCGTGATCCCGTGCCACCGGGTAATCAACAGCAACGGCGGGCTGCACGGCTATGGCGGGGGGATCGAGAACAAGCGGTGGCTGCTGGAGCACGAGGGGGTGGGGGCGGGGATGCTGTTTACGTGAGAGCGACAGGGGTGAAGACAAGACCATCGAGATGAGGACATCTCGATGGCACGTAGTCCGAGACCATCGAGATGAGGACATCTCGATGGCACGTTACTTCGACATGGCCGCGAGGTGTTGCTCGGCTTCTTTGGTGCGTTCGTGGGTGGGGCCCAGGACGCGCTGGGTGCGGGGGACGAGCTCGCGCCAGATGGCGGCGGCTTCGCTGGTGCGGCCCAGGTGCTCGAGGGCGAGGGCGTGCTTGTGCTCGAGGATGAGGGTGCGGGGGTGGTCGCGGCCGCGGATGGTGATGGAGGTGTCGTGGGCGGCGCGGAGGAGGGGCTCGGCGGCGGCGTAGTCCTTCTGGTCAAAGCGCAGGGCGGCGAGGTTGCCTTGGACTGAGAGGCGCAGCTCGGGGTCGACGTTCTCGGGGAGCGCAGCGAGGGCGGTTTGGATGAGCGAGTCGGCCTCGGCGTAGTTGCCCAGGGCGCGGCAGCAGCGGGCGAGGTCGTTGCGGGCGCGGATGGTCTCGGCGTTGCTCGTGCCCAGGACGCGGTCCATGCGGGTCAGGAGGGCGCGGAGGAGGGGCTCGGCCTCGGCGTACTTGTGCTGCTGCACAAGCACGTCGTAGAGGTCAGCCTCGTAGGTGAGGGTGCGCGGGTGGTCCCGGCCGAGGGTTGCGAGTTCCTGACCGATGTGGAGGGCGCGGCGGGCGTGGTGCTCGGACTGGGGGAAGAGGCCCAGGGCGGAGTATGAGCGGCCGATGGTCGCGTGCAGGGCGGAGAGGGCGGTGGGGTCCTGGGCGAGCTCGCGGTCCACGTTGGCGGCGGCGCGGTCGAGGATCTCGACGACGCGGACCTGGCGGGCGTCCTCGCCCGAGCCGGGGCCGGCGCCCTGGAGCATCGCGGCCAGGAACTGGAGGCTGTTCTCCGCCTGGCGGATGGCGGAGCGGGCGCGGTCGCGCTCGAGGGCCGCGTTGTCGGCGTAGCGCATCACAAAGACGAGCGAGAGGGACGCGATCAGGAGGATCAACGCGCCGGCCCATGCGAGCATGCGGAAGCGGGAGGCCTGGCGGCGCATCGATTCCCACATCGAGGCGCGTTTGGCGGAGATCGCTTCGCCCGCGAGGTAGCGGCGGAGGTCCTTCGCCAGGTCCGCGGCCGTCTGGTAGCGGTCGGGCGCATCCTTCTCCAGGCACTTGGCGATGATGACTTCAAGGTCCTCGTCGGCGTCGGGGCGCAGCTTGCGGAGACGCGCGGGCTGTGTGCCGGCGATGTTGTTGAGCGTGGTGCGGATGTCGCTTTGAACGTCGTAGGGGAACTCGCCGGTGAGCAGGTTGAAGAGCACGATGCCCAGCGAGTAGATGTCGGTGCGGGTGTCGATCTGCGCGTGGCGGCCGAGTGCCTGCTCGGGGCTGCACCAGTGGAGTGAACCCAGGAACGCGCCGGTGACAGTGAGCTCGTTGATGTCACGCGTGGAGGCGGTGGCGAGGCCGAAGTCCAGGATGGTGGGGGTGCCGTCGGCGGAGAGGCGGATGTTGGAGGGCTTGAGGTCGCGGTGGATGACGGCGTGGAGGTGGGCGTGGTTGAGGGCGTCGGAGACCTGGGCGAGGAGCGTGGCGATCTGGCGTTGGTCGCGATCGACCTTGGTCGCGACGATGTCGAGCGTGTCGCCCTGGATCCACTCCATGGTGAGGTAGAGGCGGCCGTCGAGGGTGGTGCCGCTGTCGTAGACGCGGACGACGCCGGGGTGGCGGAGGGTGGCCGCGAGCTCCACCTCGCGCTCGAAGCGGCGGCGGGCGTTGTGGGAGGTGAGGGCGCTGGGGTGAAGCACCTTGACGGCGACGGCGCGGCGGGTGGCGGTGTGCGTGGCGCAGTAGACGATGCCCTGGCCGCCGCGGTGGACCTCTTTGAGGTCGGCGTAGCCGGGGAGGGCTGGGGTTGCATCCACGGCGAAGCGGGAGCGGCGGAGCTCGTTGATGAGCTGCGACTCGTCGAGGAACCAGTCGGGGCTGGTGTCGGCGGGCGCGGGGGGTGGCGCGGCGGCGGGCGCGGGTTGGGAGCGGTCCGTGCTCATGGGAGGGTGAACAGGTGGGGAGGTGGGGAGGTGAGGAGGTGAGCGGAATCTTGGCCGGGGGTGCTCCGTGAGAACGCCCGGTTCATGCTGTTCTGTGTCGCTCGAAACCCACCCCCAACCCCTCCCTCAGGGAGGGGCTTTCGGAGTTGCCGAACTGATGACCTCAGCCTTCCTCCTCCACCTGCTGCTTGATGATGGTGGAGAGGCGGCGGGAGATGCGGGACTTGGCCTGGTAGACGCTGTCCACAGAGAGTTTGAGGGAGTCGGCGACCTGCTGGGCGGGCTCGCCACGGAGGGCGTTGCGCTCGAAGGCCTGGCGGTCGGCGTGGGAGAACTCGGCCTCGATGGTTTTGAGGGCGAGGCGGAGGTGGTATTGGCGCCACTCGGCTTCCCATTGGGACTCCTCGGACTCGTCGGCGGGTGCGCCGGTCGACCCCACTGCGGATAGGAGTGTGTGGCGGGGGTTCTGAATCAGTTTGCGGGAGATGGCATTGACAACGACGGTCTTGAGGTAGGAACGGAACTTCCCCTTGGTGGGGTCATACCTGAAACCGGGCATCGCCTTGGTGAGTGAGAGGAGGACGTCCTGGAGTGTGTCCTCGGTGTCGGCATCGCCCAGGCCGCGGAGGTGGCAGAAGCGGCGGATGAGGTCGGCGTAGCGGTCCATGAACTCGGCCCAGGCGGCGGGGTCCTGGGAGTCCGCAAGTCTCGCCAGGAGGATGGATTGGGTCGCGGAGCCGGTGAGCATGACGGGGGTAGATTACCACCGAGTGGGTTGAAAGGCACGAGGTTTGAAGGGGCGAAAGGCCGGTAATACGGGGCAAACGCGTGTCGGTTGGGGTGGGCAAGGTGGGTAGGCTGGAATGACAAGGGCCCGGGACGTGAGTCCCGGGCCCTTGAAGATTCAGACTGTCAGAGTGCCGTCACTCTGCGTTGGAATCAGTCGAAGTAGGGCATGACCTGCGACCAGATACCATTGTTGATGGTGATGGTGGCGCTGCCGCCGTTGCCGGAGCCCGAGCCCCAGTTGCGGAGGTAGTTGTTGGTGTTGCGGAAGATGCTCGCCGCATCAGCCTCGGTCTCGAAGTTGCGGTTGGTGTCGTTCTCGTTGACGAAGAGGTTGTCGGGGAAGGACTTCACGTTGCCGGCGATGCCGGTGAAGGTGAAGGGGGTGCCGTCGGGATCAGGACGGGTCTCGAAGTTGACGTGGTTGTCGTTGTAGGCGACGTTGCCTTCCCAAGTGGTGCGGGCGCCGTGGATGGCGAGGGTGTTGGAGGTGATGCCGTAGCGGTTGGTGGCGTTGCCCGTGGTGGGGATGCCGTTCTCGGCGGAGTTGAGAATCCAGGTCAGGGTCGCACCGGTGCCGTTGTTCGAGTATGCGGGGCCGCGGTTACCAATGGCGGCCTCGGTGGCGGAGAAGCTGTTGCTGTACTTGGCCTTGCGGTTGCCGGCGATGAAGGTGTAGGCGTATGAGAAGTTGCCCGTGCCGACCGGGTTGGCGGAAACCGGGTGGGTGGGGGTGTCGTTCACCTCGGAGGGCATGGCGCGGAACGCGGGGTCCCACAGGGCCTGGGCGGTGCTGGCGGCCGCCGCGGGGTTGCTGTAGGCGTAGCTGTTGTACTGCTTGATGTTGCCGTTGGACTCGGCGGGGGAGACGCAGAGCTCGGGCCCGAAGAAGCCGTTATAGATCATCACGGAGGTGATGGCGCGGGGCAGGTCCTTGAACTGACCGGTCGCCATGGTCGTGTTGCCCTTGTCCAGATTGGAGGGCACGGGGTAGGAGTCGTTGTTGTTCTGGGCGAACATCACCATGCCCTGGTGGACGCCGCGGACCTGGGTGGAGTCCTTGATCTGGCGGGCGCTGGCGCGGGCCTTACCAAGGGCGGGGAGGAGGATGCCGATCAGCAGCGCGATAATCGCGATGACGACGAGCAGCTCGATGAGCGTGAATGCCTTGCGAACCATTGCAGTCTCCTAGCGTCCCGAGCGGGGTGGCCGGCACATACCGGCGTGAGACCCACGCGGGACTACGGTGAACAAACGAACGATCAGTTGTGGCGTGCCTTCCCGGGGTTGAGCCTTTTCGAAGGGCTCAAGAGCGGTTGTGCCAGCCGAGGCCGACTTTCGCGCGGGTTGGAGTTTGAGGGTCCTTGGCTTGCGCTTCGGGATCATCAAGGCTCGCGACCCGCGGCCTTGGGACCCTTCCAGCACTTCCAAGGCCGATCGCTAACGCCTTGGAACCACTGGGAGAGCCCCGTCCGGAATGTCGGCAGGCTTGAGACAACCCCTGTGCGGGATGAGGAGGCGGCCGTGAGGCTCGCCAAGAGGACGGTTTTCAGGATTGCACAGGAAAAGTCCGCGACCTGCCAGAGAGAGTGAGACGCTCACACCTTACCAGAACTTATTCGGGCGTCAAGAGGCGAGGTTGCGGGGGTGTTGGGGAAGGATGAGATTTTTTGGGGTGCGGAGGAGGAAATTTCGGATTGCGGATTTGGGATTTCGGATTTGGGGAGGGGAAGTCGGGGGGCGATCGAAGTTGCGGGACGTGGCGGCCAACCCCTCCCTAGCCCTCCCCCCGGGGGGGAGGGGACCGGAGTTGGTATTCTGAGGCGACTATGGACCAAACATCGACCAAGCGTGATCCTGAGGCGGTGCTGGCGGAACTGGGGATTCAGTTGCCGGAGGCACCCAAGCCGGTGGCGGCGTACATCCCGTTCAGGCGGGTGGGGAACCTGTTGTTTGTGTCGGGGCAGGTGGCGTTTGCGGATGGGAAGCTGATCGCGCAGGGTGCCGTGCCGGGGCAGGTGCGGCTGGAACTGGCGCAGGTGTGTGCGCGGCAGTGCGCGCTGAATGCGCTGGCGGTGATCAAGTCGGCGGTGGGGAACCTGAGCGCGGTGAAGCAGGTGGTGCGGGTGGGGGTGTTCGTGTGCAGCGAGCCGGGGTTCTATGAGCAGCCCAAGGTGGCGAACGCGGCGAGCGAGCTATTGGTGCAGGTGTTCGGGGAGGCGGGGCGGCACGCACGCGCGGCGGTGGGGAGCGTGGCGCTGCCGCTGGGGAGCCCGGTGGAGGTGGAGGTGGTGGTGGAGGTGTGAGGGGGAAGCGACTCGGGAACCGTGCCACGACCGTGCTTTGACGGTCGTGTCGGCGTGCGGAGTTGGGAGGGGGGCGAATGACTGAGACCGAGAGCGACGAGTACGACTCAATACGGTGGAAGCAGCTGCGGAGGTGGGAGCACCTGCGGTCGGCGCGGTTCATGACCTTCTCGTGTCAAGGGAGACTGCCGCTCTTCACCAACCCGCGGATCATGGATCTGTTCGCCGGGAAGTTGTCCGAGACGAGACAGCGGTATCGGATTCGGCTGTATGCCTACGTCGTGATGCCGGAGCATGTGCATCTGCTGTTCCACCCGGGGCAGGTTCACTGGGAGGAGATGACGAATCTCTTGAAGACGCAGTTCTCAAAAGTGGTTTTGAAACGGTGGAGAAGTCTTGGGCCTGCTTCGGCGGCGGTGCTGGCGGCAATCGACGTGGATGGACGGCCAAGATTTTGGAAGCACGGGGGCGGATTCGACCGCAATGTTCGGAGCTTGAAAGAGCTGCTGAAGGAACTCCGGTACATCCACATGAACCCCGTGAAGCGAGGCCTGGTGCGCAGGCCCGAGGCGTGGAAGTGGTCGAGCGTGGGGTGGTGGATGGGGAGGGGTGGGTTGGTGGACTGTGATTACCCGGGTGATGATGTGGAACGCTGGAAAAGGTGGAAGGGATTCGTGCCAGCGTCGGCGAGGGCAGAGACTCCGGAGTGAAGACACGACCGTCAGAGCACGGTCGTGGCACGGTATGGGAACACGACCGTCCGAGCACGGTCGTGGCACGGTGTGGGAGCACGACCGTCCGAGCACGGTCGTGGCACGGTGTGGGAGCACGACCGTCAGAGCACGGTCGTGGCACGGTGTGGGAGCACGACCGTCCGAGCACGATCGTGGCACGGTGTGGGAGCACGACCGTCAGAGCACGGTCGTGGCACGGTGTGGGAGCACGACCGTCAGAGCACGGTCGTGGCACGGTGTGGGAGCACGACCGTCCGAGCACGGTCGTGGCACGGTGTGGGAGCACGACCGTCCGAGCACGGTTTACCGTGTGATCTTGAGATGGTTCACGACGATCCGGATTTGTTCGTAGGGGACTTCGCCGTTGAGGTGGTCGAAGAGGGGGCGGAGGAGGGAGTCGCCGTGGGTGGTGATGGCGGATTGGATGGCGGCGTAGGTGGTGGGCTCGACCCAGGGGGTGATGGAGGCGGGCTTGTGCGTGAGGATGTATTCGGAGAGGTAGGTGGCGGCGGTGCGCGGGGAGACGTTGAGCTTGATTGCGACGTCGTCGAGGGGGCGGCCTTCGGAGAAGAGCGCGGCGGCGGCGGGACGCGACTTGGGGGCTGAGTCGCGGCGGTCGTTGCGCTCGCGGACGCGGCGGGGGCGGGAGCCGGCGATGGCGTCCTGCGTCAGGCCGAAGCGGCGGCAGTAGTCGCTGAGGTGATCGAGGAAGCGCTCGCCGAAGCTGGCGAGCTTGGTGTTGCCCACGCCCTTGAGGCTGATGAAGGTCTGCGGAGAGGCGGGGCGGACGCGGGCCATTTCCTCGAGCGTGGTGTCGGCGAAGACGGTGTAGGGGGGGACGTTGAGCTCGGTGGCGATCTCGCGGCGGAGGGCGCGGAGGGAGTCGAAGAGCTCGGACTCGGGCGGGGTGAGAGCGGCGTCGGTGTCCTGACCGGCGGAGAGGACTTCCTTGGGCGCGAAGAAGGTGACGGGCTGCTGGCCCTTGAGCACGGCGGGGGCGGAGGCGCCGAGGTAGATCGTGGACATGCCGCCGGGGGTACGTTCGAGGTGGCCCTGGTCGACGAGCTGGTTGATGTAGCTGAGGATGGCGTCGCGGTCGGTGTCCTTGAGCAGGGCGTGGGTCGAGAGCTGGTCGTGCTTGTAGTCGAGGATTCGCTGGGAGCGGGAGCCGCGGAGGACGTCGGCGACGTGGGCGGCGCCGAAGCGCTGGCCAACGCGGTAGACGCAGGAGAGGATCTTCTGGGCGAGCTCGGTGGAGCCTTCGACGGCGTCGATCTCATCAAGGCAGACGTCGCACGCGCCGCAGCCGCCGTCCGGGATCGCGTAGGCCTGGCCGAAGTACTCGGAGAGGAGCTTGTGGCGGCAGGTGGCGCTGGTGCAGAGGCGGCGGGCGTGGTCGAGGAGTTCGAACTGGATGGAGAGGCCGTGGGCGATGGAGTCGGCGTCGGCGTGTGAGTCGTCGGCGCCGCGCTGCATGAGCTGCTGCCAGCGCATGACGTCGGAGCTGCTGTAGAAGAGGACGCACTCGGCGGGGAGGCCGTCGCGGCCGGCGCGGCCGGTTTCCTGCTGGTAGTGCTCGACGGTCTTGGGCATGGAGGCGTGGATGACGCAGCGGACGTCGCCGCGGTCGATGCCCATGCCGAAGGCGACGGTGGCGACGACGACGTCGAGGACTTCGTTCTTGAAGTTCTCCTGGACGCGGCGGCGGACGGCGGGGTCCAGGCCGGCGTGGTAGGCGGCGGCGTTGAACTTCTGGGAGCGGAGGTCCGCGGCGAGGGCTTCGGTGTCCTTGCGGGAGATGCAGTAGATGATGGCGGCGCGGCCGGGGTGGCGGTTGAGGGCGTCGGCGACTTGCTCGGCGAGGTCCACGCGGGGGAGGATGCGGTAGGTGAGGTTGGGGCGGTCGAAGGTGCCGATGAGGGTGGCGGGGTCCTTGAGGTGGAGCTGGGCGGCGATGTCCTCGCGGACGCGGGGGGTGGCGGTGGCGGTGTAGGCGTGGAAGGGGACGGCGGGGAAGATGGTGCGGAGGTCGGCGAGGCGGCGGTACTCGGGGCGGAAGTCGTGGCCCCACTGGCTGATGCAGTGCGCCTCGTCGATCGCGAAGCCGCCTAAGCCGAGCGAGTCCTGATGGCGGGCGAGCATGGCGAGGAAGGATTCGGTGAGGAGGCGCTCGGGGGCGACGAAGAGGAGCTTGAGCTCATTGCGCTGGAGGGAGGCGCGGATGGCGGAGGACTCTTCGTGCGAGAGGTTGCTGTGGAGGGCCGCGGCGGGGTAGCCGTTGAGCTTGAGGCCGTCGACCTGATCCTTCATCAGGGCGATGAGGGGGCTGACGACGACGGTGAGCTTCTCATGGATGAGGGGGGGGACCTGGAAGCAGAGGCTTTTGCCGCCGCCGGTGGGCATGACGACGAGGGAGTCGCGGCCTTCGAGTGCGGCGGTGATGGCATCGAACTGGAGGGGGCGAAGAGAGGAGAAGCCCCAGTACTGCTGGACTGCCTCGAGGATGGCGGGACGGTGGGGCATGGGTGGGATGGTAAGGAAAGAAGAGCGACCGAGCGACAGAGGAAAGAGCGACAGAGTGACAGAGCGACGGAGCGACAGCAGAGGAAAAGAAAAACACGGCCGCGGGGCGGCCGTGTTTCCACGTTGGGTCACGTGTTTGCGGGGTGGTTACGGGGGGGGGACGGAGGGAACCTGGCCGCCGCCGGGGACGACGGCGGTGACGGGGGTGTTGGTGAAGCCGTTGATTTTGTTGACGGCGGTGTCGACGCCGAGGGTGACGTAGCGGCGGCCGCCGACCATGGCGACCTTGGTGTTTTCAGCGGGCCAGTAGGGGTAGCCGTCGATCTGGCGGTGGATGTAGTCGGGGGCATTGACGAGGAAGGAGCCTTGGAAGTAGCGGATGGTGGCGCCGTCGCCGCCGTTCTCGACCCACTGCTCGGGCTCGACGAGGGTGGTGAGGAGGTCCTGGATCTCGGAGATGCGCTGGTCGAGGGGCTTGGTGCTGATGGAGCTGCCGGCGCCGCCCTGCTGCCTGTCGCGGAAGGGGGACTGGCCGCCGCCACCGCCGCCGCCCTGGTTCTGGAGGACGGTCTGGAGGTCGAACTCGGGGGCGTTGATGTAATCAGGGATCTCAATGAGGAGGTCGGCGACGGAATAGAGCTTGACGGACTTGTACTTGTTGAGGCGCTCCTTGGGGCCGATCTGGACTTCGCCGGAGTCGGCCATCTGCCAGGAGTTGCCGCGGCCGGAGGCGTCGGTCTGGGCCTTGTCGAGGACCTTCTCGAGCAGGGAGAGGGCGGAGCCCTTGGCGTGCTTGAGGGTGATGGGGGTGTCCTTGTCGAGGCCGATGGAGTTGCGGTCGTCCTGCCAGAAGACTTCGAACTCGGCGCCGGTGATCTCGGTGAGGTACTTGACGACGTCCTCGAGGCGGTGGTCCTTGAACTCGATGGAGACGTTCTTCATGAGGCGCGAGAGGGTGTCGCGCTGGGGGATGCCGCTGGAGCGGACGCGGGCGGCGGCGGGGGTGGTAGCGGTTGGTGCGGCCGCGGCGGGCGCTGGGGCGGCGGGCGCTGGGGTCGTCGCGGGAGCGGCGGGGGTGGTGGGCTGCGCGAGGGCGGAGCCGGCGAGCAGGAGGAGGGCGGAGAGGGTCGGAATGGTCGAGGACGTCCGGGGCATCTGAGAGTCCTTTCGCAGGCGTGCTGCGGGCCCCCGGGGTGGTGGGGGTCTCAAGAGGGGCTGCTACAGGCGCCCCGTCGCGGCCCGGCCAGAGGGAGTTCCGCACACTCCCAAGTCGGCCGGCTTGCAGCACTCAATCGTACCGCGTACGGGGTGAGACGTTGGGCTCGGGGGAAAGTGCCCGGGATTGTGGGGGAATCTGGGGGTGGGGGTGGTCGAGGACGGTCAGGACCGCCGCTGCGCGGCCATGCCGGCTCCCTGACGGTCGCGGTTCTTATGCTGTGGGCATGGGATGCAAGCTAACCGCGTTTGAGGTGAGTTCCACGGCCAACTGGGTGATCGAGCCCGCGAGCGGCAAGCGGGACTGGATGGACGCAACGCCCGAGAAGTTCGCGTACCGGTGCCTGCCGCTGGTGATGGCGAATCAGGCGGGGTGGGTGCTGCGGTGCCCGCTGAACTTCACGGCCAAGTGGAACGGGGGGACGCGGGGGGCGGACACGGTGCTGACGTTCCCGGAGGGGGAGGGGCCGAACGCGGGGCAGGTGCGGTCGCACTTTGGGAGCGGGATCGTGACGTTCTCGATGCCGTGGTTGTTTCGGACGAGCGCGGGGTATGGGCTGTGGGTGCGGGGGCCGAGCAATGCGCCCAAGGACCATGTGGTGGCGCTGGACGGGATCGTGGAGACGGACTGGAACCCGGCGTCGTTCACGATGAACTGGAAGATCATGCGGCGGAACACGGAGGTGTACTTCCGCGAGGGGGAGCCGATTGCGCTGCTGGTGCCGTTCCCGCTGGCGATGCTGGAGGAGGTCGAGCCGGAGTTTAAGACGCTGGATGATGACCCGCAGCTGAAGCAGGACTTCTACACGTTCACGGCCCAGCGGAGCGGGAACCTGGAGAAGATCGGGGCCGGGGGCAAGGGGACGTGGGCGATGGATTACATGCGCGGCCACCTGCCGGATGGGACGGCGGTGAATGAGCATCGGAAGGCGTTCAAGCTGGCGCGGTTCCCGGGGACGTGAGGGGAGGTGGGACCGGGGAGGTGAGGAGGTCTTTGCTTCTTCGTCTCTGCGGCCCTTCGTCTCGTCGGCACTCTCAAAAGAAAACACGCCCGGGAGTGTCCTCCTGGGCGTGCGAGTTATGCGAAACAGACTTCGCGGATCAGAGGCTTAGCAGTTGCCGCCGCCGAGGACGCGGAAGAACGCTTCGATGTCCTGATCGGTACCGAAGTCGCCGTCCCCGTTGAAGTCGGAGCCCTGGCAGAAGCAGGTGGCGCAGCAGTTGCCACCGAGGCAGGCGAAGAAGGCTTCGATGTCCTGGTCGGTGCCGAAGTCACCGTCACCGTTGTAGTCCTGGTTGCCGCAGGCGTTGCCGGGGCAGGGGGCTGCACACTCGGTGTAGTTGACCAGGAGACCGCCGCCGAAGGCGAACCCGTTGTTGGGGGTCGTGCCGCGGACGTGCCAACGGCCGTTGGTGGCGGGGCTGTTGGGCTGGATCTGGATGCCGGCGTAGTACTGGGCCATGTAGAGGGTGCCGGCGGGCAGCGGGTTGCTGCTGTTGAAGACGTTCTGGGGGGGGAGGCCCGTGCCGGCGTAGGTCACCTGGTTGACCAGGTTGCCGCTGGCGTCGAAGAAGGAGGCGCTGGCGCCGCCGGCGACGTCGGTGCCGGTCCAGTCAAGGGTGACGGGGTTGGTGTCATCGGCGGGCTGGCAGAGCTTGAAGGCGATCCAGCGGACCTCGTTCTCGTTGATCGCGGCGGCAGCGAACTGCACGCCGGGGGACAGGAGGTCAGAGCCGCTGAAGTCGTCGGCCACGGCAATCTGCGGGACAACGGACGGGGCCAGGGGGGCGCCGTTCACGTTGGTGCGGATGTTGACGGGCGAGGTCGCGGGAGCGGGCAGGGTGGTGGGCGTCACGCTGAAGGCACCGGCGAAGGAGCTGCCAGCGGGCGCGATCGCGACGTAGTAGGTACCGGCGGCGAGGCCGGCGGTGCCGTCGGTGTTGCGACCGTCGTACTGACGGCCATCGCCCACGGCGGCGCGGCGACCCATGCCGTAGGACAGCATGGCGTTGGTGCCCGAGCCGGTGTCGGCGTCGAAGTCGATGACGGAGCCGAAGTTCACGGCGGCCTCGTTGCCGTTGTAGAGGGCGAGGGAGTAGTCGCCGGTGGCGCCCTCGTTGTCAAAGTCGATGAAGGTGTTGGTGTTGTCGGTCGCAGCGGCGCTGATGGTGAACTTGTACCACTTGACGTCGCCGGTCTGGACGCTGGAGGTGGTCACGCCGTCGCCGAGGGTGCCGAGGTCGGTGAAGTTGGGGGGCGTCACGACGAAGCCGGTGCCCTGGAAGCCCATGTACGACGCACGGCAGTTGCCGCTGTTGACGTTGGGCTGAATGATGGTCGCGAAAGCGCCGCCGCCGGAGCGGCTGTTCTGGTTGAGCTCGCCCGAGGCGACGTTGGCAGCGGTGCTGAACCAGCCCCAGCTGTCGGTGGAGCCGATCTTGGCGCCGATCATGCCGGCACGGCGGACGACCTGCCAGTTTTCTGCACGAATGGTGAAGGCCGCGTCGAGGTAGGGCTCAATCTTCACGCCCGCGGTGCGGTCGGTGGGGCCGCCGTTGAACACGTCGGCGTTGGTCAGGGTCGCGATCGTGCCGTTGAAGGTGATCGAGGCCGCGTAGTAGCGGACGGAGCCGGCGGTCGCGCCGACAGCCCAGCCAGCGCCCCAGTTGAGGGTGGCGATGACGGTGGGGGTGCCGCTGTAGGGGGTCGCCGGGTCAGCGACGAGGGTGTCGTGGTTGGGGTAGAAGGTGACGCGGGTGTAGAGGTTGTCCCCGTTGGGATCGGGCAGCACAGCCGGGAGGATAAAGCCGATGCCCATGCCGTTGAGGACGAGGGGATTGGCGTTGCTGGTGTAGGGCCCGCCAAAGGTGGCGTCGTCGTACACGTTGGTACCGGAACCGGCGAACACGCCGCCGGTCTCGGAGGGCACGCCGATCTGGTAGACCTCGAGGTCCGCGCGACCGGCGTAGGGGTTTGAGGAGCGGAGGTAACCGCCACCCTGGATCTGATTGATGGTGATGGCCTCAGCATTGGTGATCACGCTGTCGGCCAGCTGGCCGAAGGCGGTTGCCGAGAGGGCCGTGCCGGCCGTGATTGCGATGACGAAGCACTTGCGAACCTGCATAACTCCACTCCTTCTAGTCTGCGGGGCTCTTGAGCCCGTCGTTGAACCTAGCCCCCGAACACCCGGGGACTCCTGACGCGGCGGACAGTCTGTACGTTTGGTGGCACCGCGTGTTGCCGGAATAAGGGAACGCACTACCCGGGGAACATTCACGCCCGATGTCGTGATAGATGGCATCGCCAGAAAAGGGTCGCCACCTTAACCGACAATGTACCGATTCTTGAGTTCCACGCAAGGGAATCTTGAGTGTCCCCACAGAGGATCCTCGTACGGCCCCCGGGTTTCCGAGTGGGAACCTAACCCTAATGGGTTATGGGACAGTCACTTACGAGCTGGTTCCGGCTGGGTGACGGCCTTGGAAAGGACTTCATACAGATTTACTGACGCAGGGTCGTCCATGCGCACGAGGAGGGGCCAGCCCTTGGCCTTGGCATCGATGACGGCGAGGGCGGGGCGGAGTTCGCGGAAGGGCTTGCCGTCGGGGCCGGTGCCCTCGATGACGCCGCGGAAGTCGATGCGGGCCTCGGAGGAGAGCGTCGTGACGCCACCCTCCTTGATGCCGATCATGCCGGGGTCAAGTCGGACGACCTCGCCCTTGACCGGATTATCGGGCGTGCCTCGGCGGACGTTCTTGATGGTCGCGAGGATGCGGCGGGCGGTGCCCTCGCTCATCGTGAGCTCGGTGAAGGCGGGCTCCGCGGCGGTGCTCCCCTTGAGCACGATGTCGTCGCCCTTCCGCTCGGCGAGCCACGTGACGGGGCCTTCGAACTCCTTGACCTCGGGGCGGCGGGCCTGCGCGCCCAGGGTGATCCAGCCTTGGAGGGATTCGGGGAGCGGGGGGAGGAGGGCGTTGGTGAGCAGGTTGAGGATGCGGTCGGGCTCGTTGGTTTCGTTGCCGACGACGAACATGGAGACGCCGTCGTCGATGTAGCGGAAGCTGATGGCGATGAAGCCTGTGGAAGCGCCGCCCAGCCAGGAACGGCGGGTGTCACGCGCGGTGGTGGTGAGGTAGGCGCCGAGCGCGAAGTTCTCGCGGCCGACGGTGAGGAGCTTCTCGCGCTGAGGTGCGGACAGGAGCAGGTCGGTGCTCAGCACGCGCTCCCACTGCTCCATGTCCTTCAGGCTGGTCAGGACGCCAGTTGAACCCTTTGCGAGCCAAGAGGCTTTCTCGGTGGCGAACAAAGGAGAGCGGCCGCCGGGGGTGACGCGGCCTGAGGAAACGCGGATCGCGGCGTTGGCGGGGTTGAGGCCCTTTCCATCGGTGAAACCGGTGGAGGTCATGCGGGCGGGGGTGAAGACGGCGGTGCGGAGGCATTCCTCGTAGGAGGTTCCGGAGGCCTTGTCGACGATGGCCGCGAGGACGTTGAGACCTCGGCGGGAGTACATCCAGCCCTTGCCGGCCTCGCCGGGTGTGGGGGTGTTGAGGATCGCTTTGACGACTGCATCGCGGTCGGTGGGGTCCAACTTCTCGGGGAGCTCGGCCTTGTCGTCGAGGCCCGAGGTGTGGTTCATCAGGTTGATGATTTTGATCGTGCTGGTGGATGCGGGGGCGTCGGGGAAGAACTTCGAGATGGGATCGTCGGTGGAGAGTTTGCCGTCCTTCTCGAGCATGAGGACCGCGACGCAGAGCATCTGCTGGGAGAGATCGCCGAGGTCGAAGAGCGTGTGCTCGTCGAAGGGCTTGAAGGACTCGTTGGCGAGGCCGTTGGTCCAGGAGAGGACTCGCTGGCCGTCCTTGAAGACGATGACGCCGCCCCAGAAGGTGCCGAGGGTCTCGCGGGTGAGGAGGTCACCGAGAGACTTGGTCAGGTCGGGCGGGGTCGTGACCGTCGGGGAAGCGGACGCGGGTGGGGGCGTGGCGGCCGACTGACCAAAGGCGCAAGCGGCGAGTGCCAGGCTGACGAGCAACGCGGCGGGCTTCACAAACTGCATGGTTGAGGCTCCGTGATCCAGGCAGCCGTTATGGGCGGGCCGGCCCGGTTTGTTCGGGGCGGCGGGGCTGCCGGAGGGCGAAGAAGAGCCACCTCGGGGATTTGAACCCCGGACCTATGCTTTACGAAAGCATCGCTCTACCACTGAGCTAAGGTGGCCAGTGCCCTGTTTGGGCGTCCCGACGGCGGTCCGGCGGGGGAGGGAAGTATCGGCGGGGTGAGGGCGGATGTCCAATGCGGGGACGGGGAACGGGGACAGGGACGGGAAAAGAGGGAAGGGACAGGGAACGCACGGGAGGGCGATCAGTCGTGATCCGTCAGCCCATCACCGGCGCTCGCCTTGTGGGGGAGGGGGTCGGAGTTCCAACCTTTGCGTGCGTCCTCGTGGGGGAGGAGGTCGAGCTGGACGGTTTGGCCGTCGGGGGTGGCGAGGTCGAGGCGGGCGCCGTTGGAGCGGAGCTGGGCGAGTTGGCGGCGGCCGATCTTGGCGCGGAGGGTGACGGAGGTGGTGTTGTAGGTGCGGTCGAGGACCTCGCCGCGTGTTTCGATGAGGTGGATGGTTTTGGTGTCGGAGAGGGGGACGGTGACGTCGAAGGTGTCGATGTCGCCGAGCGCGCCTTCGCGGGCGATGGCGGCGAGGGCGAGGAGGCCGGGCTCCTTGAGGGGGTCGCCGATGGCGGAGATGGCGATGGAGCCGGGGACGCGGCGCTGCCACACGAGCAGCGAGGCGTTGTCCTTGAGCTGATCGACCTTGTTGAGGAGCAGGATGCGGCGGGGCTCCTTGGCGCGGAGGTCCTCGGCGTGGCCGCTCTCTTTCATTTCCTTGAAGAGCTCGTCGAGCACGCGGTTGACGACTTTGTACTGGAACTCGGCCGCGGGGTCGGAGATGTCGAGGACGATGAGGAGGAGGTCGGCGTGGGTGGCTTCTTCGAGGGTGGCCTTGAAGGAGGCGACGAGGTGGTGGGGGATGTCGCGGACGAAGCCGACGGTGTCGGAGAGCATGGCGGTGAGGCTGCCACCCAGGGGCCACTCGCGGGTGCGGGTCATGAGGGTCGCGAAGAGGCGGTTGTCGGCGTACGCGCCGCCAGCGGTGAGCGTGTTGAAAAGGGTGGACTTGCCGGCGTTGGTGTAGCCGACGATGCCCACGGTGTAGTGCTCGCGGCGGCGGGCGGCGACCTCGCGGCGCTTGCGGGCCTGGAATGTTTCGAGCTCGCGCTGGAGGGCGATCTTGCGGGACTGGACGAGGCGGCGGTCGATTTCGAGCTGCATTTCGCCGGGGCCGCGTGAGCCGATGCCGCCCTTGATGCGCTCGAGGTGGTTCCACATGGCGCGGAGGCGGGGGTAGGTGTACTCGAGCTGGGCGAGCTCGACCTGAACCTTGGCCTCGTTGGTGGCGGCGCGGCTGGCGAAGATGTCGAGGATGAGCTCGGAGCGGTCCACGATCTTGCGGAGGGTTTCCTTCTCGAGGTTGCCGATCTGGCGGGGCGAGAGGTCGTGGTCGAAGATGATGGTGGTGGCGTTGAGCTCTTCGCAGAGGGCCTTGAGCTCGGCGATCTTGCCCTTGCCCATGTAGGTGGAACCGACAGGCTTCTCGAGGCGCTGGGAGAGCTCGCCGACGATGGTGGCGCCGGCCTGCTCGGCCAACGCGCGGAGCTCGCCGAAGGGGTCGTGGGGGCTGTGGGGGTCGTGGGTGATGCCGCGGGAATCTTTGATGGATTCGGGGAGGCGTACGGCGGCGAGGACGGCGCGCTCGGAGGCGACTTCGATGGAGTTGCGTTCTTTGGACATGGAGTGGAGGGATGGTAGGAGCGGCTAGCCCGTCTCTCCGAGACGGGAGCGAGACGTGCGTATCAGGAGAGTTAGGAAGGCGGGGAACTGGGGAGCGGAACAGACCCGTCTCGGAGAGACGGGGTACCCAAGGCGGGTCCTAAACTCCCGACCTATGACGACGACCAAGGGCGCTGTTCACCGCTGGACCCAGACTCTGATCCCGACGACGCGGGAGGCTCCGAACGATGCGGAGGTGGCGAGCCATGTGCTGCTGCACCGGGCGGGGTTCGTGCGGCAGGTGGGGGCGGGGATTTATGACTACCTGCCGCTGGCGTGGCGGACGCTGCGGAAGGTGAGCCAGATCGTGCGCGAGGAGATGGACGCGGCGGGCGCGAGCGAGATGCTCATGCCGGCGCTGGAGCCCTTCGAGCTGTTCGCGGGGACGAAGCGGGATGTGGATTACGGCGACAATCTCTTCCGGCTGGTTGATCGCAAGGGGCGGGGGGCGAAGGCGGAGGCGACGCATGCGCTGGCGCCGACGCACGAGGAAGTGATTACGGAGTTGATGCGGCAGTGCGTGACGAGCTATCGCACGCTGCCGCTGAACCTGTACCAGATCCAGACGAAGTTCCGGGATGAGGCGCGGCCGCGGGCGGGGCTCTTGCGGTGCCGCGAGTTCATCATGAAGGATGCGTACTCGTTCCACATGGCGGTGGAGGGGGCGGGGGGGCTGAACGAGGCGTACGACGCGATGTACAAGGCGTACACGAACATCTTCACGCGGTGCGGGCTGAACTTCAGCGCGGTGGAGGCGGAGAGCGGGCCCATCGGCGGGAGCGCATCGCACGAGTTCATGGTGAACTGCGCGGCGGGCGAGGACACGATCCTGAAGGACGTGAAGAACGGGTACGCGGCGAACGTCGAGAAGTGTGAGATGGGCGAGCGGGCGGCGCCGGAGAAGGGGTACTTTGCGGGTGATCCGACGGGGGCGCTGGAGGAGGTGCACACGCCGGGGTGCCCGGGTATTGAGGATGTGTGCAAGCTGCTGAAGGTGAAGCCGGAGAACATGCTCAAGACGATCGTGTTCAAGGTGGACTCGACGCCGGAGCAGCTGGCGCAGTATGGCGAGGAGTGGGTGGTGGCCGTGGTTCGCGGCGATCATGACGTGAACGAGGCGAAGGTGCGGGACCTCGCAGAGTGCAAGGTGAAGCTGGCGGACCCGGCGGAGGCGAAAGAGAAGGGGTTTGCGATCGGGTTTGTGTCGCCGCGCGCGGTGGTGGGGAAGAAGGGCGTGCTGCTGCTGGTGGATCGGGACGCGGCGGTGGGGTTTGACGAGGTCAAGGGCAAGTCGAGGTTCTGGGTGACGGGCGGGGATAAGACGGATTACCACGTCAAGCACTTCAACTGGGTGCGAGACCTCGGGAAAGATCCGATTGATGCGCAGATCAAGGGGAAGGGCGCGGGCGGGCTGCGCGGCGGGGACAAGTACATGGTGGTGGGGGATGTGCGGAACGCGATGGCGGGGGACCCGTCGCCGAAGGATGCGGGCGCGAAGCTGGAGGCGGTGAAGGGGATCGAGGTCGGGCACATCTTCAAGCTGGGGACCAAGTACAGCGAGGCGATGGGCTTCTCGATCATGGACCAGTCACAGAAGAAGCAGAGCGTGATCATGGGGTGCTATGGGATCGGGGTGAGCCGGACGATGGCCGCGTGCGTGGAGATGAGCCACGACGAGAACGGGATCGTGTGGCCCGCGGCGATCGCGCCGTATCACGTGCTGATCACGGTGATGAGGCCGGACAACGAGCAGCAGGTGGCCATGGCGGCGAAGCTGTCGGCGGAGTTGAGCGCGGAGGGGCTGGATGTCTTGATCGATGATCGGGACGAGCGGCCGGGCGTAAAGTTCAAGGACGCGGACCTGATCGGGGTGCCGGTGCGGCTGACGCTCGGCGAGAAGTCGATGGCGGAGGGTGCGGTGGAGTTCAAGATGCGGAAGGATGCGGGGAAGGGGGAGAATGTGTCGGTGGGGGCGGTGGTGGAGAAGTGCGTCGCGGCGGTGGGATGAGGTGAATCAGACAGGGTTGGCGCTTGCGCGGCGGCGGAGGGCCCACGCGACGAGGCTGCCCCATGCGCAGGCGCAAAGGGAGATGCCGCCATAGATGACCCACATGGGCCAGTGCTTGGCGAGTTCTTTGTCGATGTTGAAGCTGTGATCGCGGTAGAAGTCGAACTGGCGGAGTTGATTGGCGGCGAGCGCGGCCGTGAAGAAGAGGAAGCAGGGGAAGAAGGGGCGGCGGCGGTCGATGAAGGCGAAGACAGGGGGGACGATCATCCAGCCGAGCAGGACGAAGGCGACGCTGCTCATTCCGGCGGCGTAAGTGAAGAGGCCGTAGCACCAGCCGGCGGGAATGGAGGCCGCGAGGAGGAGGATGGTGCGGTGGGGGTCGCGGAATTGCATGTGGAATGGCTCAGCAGGGCAGGCCTGAGAGAAGCCTAAAGAACGCCTCAATGTCCTGATCCGTTCCAAAGTCTCCATCGGCGTTGAGGTCGGACGTCAGGCAGCCCGGGCAGCAGTTCCCGGCCAGGCCGGCAAAGAAGGCGGAGATGTCGGCGTCATCCATCAAGCCGTCGTTGTTGAAGTCGGCGGCGGGGAGAGCATGGCGGTAGAGACCACCGATGCCGCCGAAGAAGACCTGATTGCGGAAGGGGGCGACCGCGAAGCCGGCAGCGCGGGGCGTTTCGGCGTCAACGAGCCACTGGTCAGCGATGATGCGGGCGCCCACGCCTCCCACTTGGGACCCACGTAGTTGGCCGGCGACATAGAGCTGATCGTTGGCCCAGGTCAGCGCGTTCCCAGTCACTGAATAGTTGCACATGTGGCACGGCGTCACGCTGTCCCAAGCGTTGTCGGCAAGTACATGGACGGACTGAATGCCACCGGGCTGCGTGCCTGCTGTGAGCCCGAGGGGTGTTGAGACGAGCGCGGACACGACGTATGCCAGTGTGTTTTCTGCGACGGGTCGCCAATGAACGCCGTCCCATCGGGCGACTTGAGTAGCGGTGGGGCCGTCAGGTGGAGCCGGGAATGAGCCAGACCCACCCGCGAACAGCTGACCGTTATGCACGACAAGGCCATAGATCGAGAGCTGCCCGCGGGGCGCCATGATGGTCCAGGCTTGGCCATCCCACCGGTAGACGCCGCTTCCGGCGGCGATGAGCTCACCATTGAACTCGATCATTGCGTTGACGGTCCAGAACGGGCCGGACGAGCCGAGCTGGGACCAAACTCCGTTGGAGTAGCGGTAGACGCTGCTCCCACTGGGTGAAGATTGCCCCCCACCCGCGAGAATCTCGCCGTGATAGGCGAGAAGGGACGAGACCGCCATCGGCATCCCGGTGCCCGGAGCGCCGATCGGTCCGGTGCCGCCGAAGGAATGCCACGACGCTCCATCCCAGGCAGCAACGTGTTGTGCCGGCGTATCGCCCGCGGTCTGGAACATACCTCCGACGAAGAGCATCTCGGGCTGGGGCCCATCGCCATCCAGATCGGCAACGTGCAGGGCGTTCACACGCGGGGCATCGAACCCGTTCGTGAGGGTTAGCTGCGGGCTTGACGGCAGCCACTGCCCCCCACACTGCCCGAGCGAGCCGCTCGTGTTTGTTGCTGTAACGAGGAATAGCAACATCAGACGCCAAATGATTGCGTTCATGAGTCATCTCCAGATTGTCGCGGCGGAAAACAATGAATAAGGGATGCCGCGTACTGGAGTGTACAGGCTGGGGCTTGCCCGGGTTCCCGGATTCCGACAGGATCTAGCTCTTGACGCCCTCGCGGCGGGTGACGACCGGTTCCACGATCCGGTCCGCGTCCATCATCCGCTCGTAGTCCTGCAAGGCCGCGACATCCCAGTCGCGTTGGCGCATGGCTTGGATGGCGCGGACGGCGGCGGCCGCGGCGGTGGTGGTGGAGATCATGGGGAGGTTGAGGCGGACGGCGGTGGCGCGGATGCGGCCTTCGTCGGTCTTCCAGCCGGTGCGGGTGGGGGTGTTGATGACGAGGCCGATCTCGCCGTTGGTCATCATGTCGATGACGTTGGGGCGGGCACCCGCGGCGATCTTCTGGAGGATGTTGGGCTTGACGGCGTTCTCGATGAGGTGGGCGCCGGTGCCTTCGCTGGCGAAGACGGTGTAGCCCATGGCCATGAGGAGGCGGGCGGGTTCGACGATGGCGTCGCGGTCCTGCTCGCGGACGGAGATGAAGACGCCGCAGGGCTTGGTGGGGAGCTGCGTGCCGCTGGCCATCTGGCTTTTGGCGAAGGCGATAGGGAAGCTGGTGTCGATGCCCATGACCTCGCCGGTGGAGCGCATTTCGGGGCCGAGGACGACGTCCACGCCGGGGAACTTGTTGAAGGGGAAGACGGATTCTTTGACGGCCCAGACGCCGCGGAGCTTGCGCTCGGCGGCGCCCTGCTGGGCGAGGGTCTGGCCCATCATGCACTTGGCGGCGATGGCGGGCCAGGGGACGTGGGTGGCCTTGCTGACGAAGGGGACGGTGCGGCTGGCGCGGGGGTTGACCTCGATGATGTAGATCTGGCCGTCTTTCACGGCGAGCTGGATGTTCATCAGGCCGCAGACCTTGAGCTCGCGGGCGATGTTGCGGGAGAGGTCTTCGATCCGCTCGACGATGTCGGGGGAGAGGGAGGGGGGCGGGAGGACGCTGGCGGAGTCGCCGGAGTGGATGCCGGCTTGTTCGATCTGTTCGAGGACGCCGGCGACGAGGGCCTGGTGGTGAGACGGAGAGACGGAGGGACGGAGAGACGAAGGGTCGGAGGGGAAGTCGGCGACGACGTCGACGTCGACCTCGATCGCGCCGGCGAGGAACTTGTCGATGAGGACGGGGGCGTCGTCCATGCCGGCGGAGGCGAGGGCGGTGGTGATGAAGGAGCGGAGAGCGGTTTCGTCCTGGCAGATTTCCATGCCGCGGCCGCCGAGGACGTAGGAGGGGCGGATGAGGACGGGGTAGCCGAGCTTGCCGGCGGTGGCGATGGCCTCGTCGAACGTGCGGGCGATGCCGGAGGCGGGGCGGGCGAGGTTCATGCGCTCAAGGAGTGCGTCGAATCTGTCGCGGTCCTCGGCGAGGTCGATGGAGTCGATGGAGGTGCCGATGATTGGGGCGCCGGCCTGGACGAGGCCGTGGGCGAGGTTGAGGGGGGTTTGGCCGCCGAACTGGACGATGAGGCCTTTGACGAGGGACTTGCCGGGCGAGCCTGAGAGGCGCTCAACGACGTTCATCACGTCTTCGAGTGTGAGGGGCTCGAAGAAGAGGAGATCGCTCGTGTCGTAGTCGGTCGAGACCGTCTCGGGGTTTGAGTTGATCATCACCGACTCGAAGCCGAGGTCCTTGGCGGCAAACGCGGCGTGGCAGCAGCAGTAATCGAACTCGATGCCCTGGCCCACGCGGTTAGGGCCGCCGCCGAGGATGATGACTTTCTGCTTGTCGGTGAGGCGGACTTCGTCGTCGGCCGATGTCGGATGTGCGATGTCGGATGTCGGATGTGAAGGCACTGAGCTGACGCCGGTTTCGTACGTCGAGTAGTAGTACGGCGTGATGGCCTCGAACTCGGCGGCGCAGGTGTCGACCAGCTTGTAGACAGGCGTGATGCCCTGAGACTTGCGGTGGGCGCGGACCTTCAGGATCGTGTCGGGGTTGATTTTGCCAAGATAGAGGTTGGCGAGCTGGGCGTCGGAGTAGCCGAGCTGCTTGGCCTCGAAGAGGACTTCGCGCGGCACCTCCTCGAGCTTGCGGTAGTCGCAGAGGGTTTCTTCGAACTCGACGAGCTGCTTCATCTGGTCGAGGAAGAAGGGGTCGATGTTGGTGAGCTGGTTGACCTTCTCGATCGACCAGCCCATCTTGAAGGCGTAGCGGATGTAGTAGAAGCGGCCTTGGCTGGGCACGGCCAGCTTGCGCATCAGCTTTTCCTGGGGGATCGGCCACTCGATGGGGCTGCCGTCGGCGGTGCGGAGGCCGGTGGGGGAGGCGGTCGCGGCGTTCTCGTCGCCGGCCGTGAGGTCGCCGCGTTTTCGGAGGGGGCCGGTGACGTCGAGGACAAGCTGGTCGCGCTCCACGGCGCGCATCGCTTCGAGCCACTTGTCGTTGCGGTCCAGCCCGTAGCCGTAGCGCTTGACGTCCATCGAGCGGATGACCTTCTGGAGGCTCTCCTTGAAGGTGCGGCCGATGGCCATGGCTTCGCCGACGGACTTCATCTGGGTGGTGAGGGTTTCGTCGGCCTCGGGGAACTTCTCGAAGGTCCAGCGTGGCATCTTGCAGACGACGTAGTCGATGGTGGGCTCGAAGCAGGCGGAGGTGGTGCCGGTGATGTCGTTGCGGAGCTCGTCGAGGGTGTAGCCCACGGCGAGCTTGGCGGCGATCTTGGCGATGGGGAAGCCGGTGGCCTTGCTGGCGAGGGCGGAGGAGCGCGAGACGCGGGGGTTCATCTCGACGACGACCATCTCGAAGGGGAGCTTGCCGTCGGGGCCGGGCTTGGGGTTGGGGTTGACGGCGAACTGGACGTTGGAGCCGCCGGTCTCGACGCCGACTGCGCGCATGATCGCGAGCGCGGCGTCGCGCATCGACTGGTATTCCTTGTCCGTCAGCGTGAGGATGGGGGCAACGGTGATGGAGTCGCCGGTGTGGACGCCCATGGGGTCGATGTTCTCGACGCCGCAGACGATGATGCAGTTGTCCTTCTTGTCGCGGACGACCTCGAGCTCGTATTCCTTCCAGCCGATGACGGACTGGTCGATCTGGACCTGGCCGATCATGGAGGCGGAGAGGCCGCGGGAGATGATGTCACGGAACTCTTCGAGGTTGTAGGCGATGCCGCCGCCGGTGCCGCCGAGGGTGAAGGCGGGGCGGATGATGGCGGGGAGGCCGATTTCCTTGAGGAACTCGGTCGCGTCCTGCATGGTGGTGACGGTCTTGGCCTTGGGGAGTTTGAGGCCAATGGCCTCGCAGATGTCCTTGAAGGCCTGGCGGTCCTCGGCGCGGTGGATGACGGCGCGGTTGGCGCCGATCATCTCGATGCCGAACTCCGTGAGTGTGCCCTCGTCCCAGAGCTTGCAGGCGCAGTTGAGGGCGGTCTGGCCGCCGAGGGTGGGGAGGATGGCGTCGATGCGCGGGCCGAGCTTGGTTTCTTTCTCGATGACCTTACGGACGCCCTCGGGGGTGATGGGCTCGATGTAGGTGCGGTCGGAAAAGGCCGGGTCGGTCATGATCGTGGCGGGGTTGCTGTTTACCAGCACGATCCGGTAGCCCTCGGCCTTGAGGGCCTTGCAGGCCTGCGCGCCGGAGTAGTCGAACTCGCAGCCCTGGCCGATGACGATGGGGCCGGAGCCGAGGATGAGGATGGTCTTGATGTCGGTGCGCTTGGGCATTGAGTCGGGATCCTCCCGGGCTGAAAGGCTGGCGTACACGGGGTTTCCTGGCACCCGCGGGCGCAAACTCGGTGAGGATACGCGGGCCGTGGGGGAAAGCCAGCGGCGAGGGGAAAGTCGGTGGGGGGAGCGGGAGAAACGCGGGGGGTCGGAGGCCTGATTCAGTTGACAGGTTGCACAGACGCTTCGGCAAGCGGCGCGGGGTGTGGCTGGAATCGGGGAGTCACGATTAGGGAGCGGGCTCGTTGCGGAGTGTTTCGGCCTTGGACGTGTCGCCGCGGCTGTCGTAGAAGGCGATGAGCCGTGCCCGGGCCATTTCGCGGGGCTCTGCGGGGGCGAGGCGGTTGTCGCGAAGGGCTTGCCAGGACTTGATCAGGTGCTGCTCGGCCTGGGCGGCCCGGGGGGCGAAGTCGGGGCAGGCGCCGAGCGCTTCGCCCAGGCAGCTGAGCGACCAGGCGCGGTGCCAGTCGTTCTCCTGGAGCACGGCGTTGCGGATCGAAACGGACTGCTCCAGGATGGGCACCGCGTCGCACGGGCGGCCTTGGCGGATCAGGTTCCAGCCGTAGGACGTCAGCACCGACGCGAGGCTCGGGTCGGGCTTGCCGGAGGCGAGAGCGGCGTAGATGTCGCGGGATTCGCGGTAGTACGGCTCGGCTTTGGTCCACTGCTGTTGGTCATCGAGGAGCACGGCGGAGTTGCACAGGACCGACGCGAGCAGATCGGGCTCGGAGCCGGCGCGGAGGATGTCGATCACGCGCTCGAAAAGCTGCTGGGCAGATTCGAAGTGGCCCATGTGCTGGCGGAGGATGCCCAGGTCGTTGAGAGTCTGCGCAAGGGTCTTGTCCTTGGGCTCGAGCTTGCGCTCTTGAACGGCGAGCGCGGCCGTCAGGTGCGTCTCAGCCTCTGTCAGCCGCCCCAGTTCGATGAGTGCCCGGCCCAGGCCGGCTTGGACGGCGGCGGTGCGAAGGTCGGACTTGCCGAAGATTTCGGATTCGAGGGTGAGGGAGTGGCGGAGGAACTCCTCCGCGGCGACGGGGTCGCCGTTGGTCAGCAGGGTCATGCCCATCCAGGCGTGGGCGGACGCGTTGAGCGTGGGCTGGGCAGCAAGCGAGCCCTGCTTGAGTTCCAGCGCGGCAGCGGCGAGCATCTCGCGGACCGTCAGGTCCTTGTTTCGCGCCACATTGGGGGCGCCGCCCTTGATGGCGCGCTCGATGAAGTGGTTGAGTGCATCGGCGGCGGCCTTCTCGACCACAGCCTTCCGCCACATTACGGCGGACGTGAAACCGCCGGCGACCGCCGCGATGATGAACGGAAGTATGATCGCGGCGGCGAGCTTGTGACGGCGGACCTGCATCCGCACGAGGTAGGTGAAGGAGTCGCGCCGGGCCTCGATGGGCTCGCCGCGGAGGTAATGGCCGATGTCGCGGACAAGCTCCGCGGCGGACTGATACCGGCGCTCGCGCTCTTTGCAGAGGCACTTGAGGACGATGCGCTCGGCGTCGTCGTCGATCTCGCGGCGGAGTTTGCGGGGCGGCACGGGCTGGGCGTTGAGGATGTTCCCCAGGACCTCGCGCATGTTGCCGGTGACTTCGTAGGGGAATCGGCCCGTCAGCACCTGGTAGAGGATCACGCCCAGCGAGTAGATGTCGGTGCGGACGTCGACCTTTTCGCTGCGGCCTTCCGCCTGCTCGGGGCTCGCCCACGGCATGGAGCCGAGGAACTGGCCCGTGATGGTCATGAGCTGGAGCTTTTCGTCACCCATGACGTCGCCGCCGGCGACCTTCGCGAGGCCGAAGTCCAGGACGTGCGGGCGGCCGTCGCCATCCACGATGATGTTCCCGGGCTTGAGGTCGCGGTGGATGATGCCCTTGAGGTGGGCGGCGCTGACGCCGTCGCAGACCTGGGACATCAGGCTGAACGTGTCCCTGGGCGAGAGGCGCACGCTGCTGGCGTAGGTATCGAGCGGGGTGCCGGAGATGTAGTCCATCACGAAGTACGAGAGACCCTGGTGGGTGATGCCCGAGTCGTGGATCGTGACGATGCCAGGGTGGTTGAGCTGGCCGAGGATCTGGGCTTCTCGCTCGAAGCGGGCGAGCTCGCGCTTGGACGCGAATGGACCTTCGCGCATCACCTTGATGGCGACCTTGCGTCGCGTCGCCTTTTGCAGAGCTTGGTAGACCACCCCTTGACCGCCGCGGTGCAGTTCACGCAGCAACTCGTAGCCCGGGAACGTGTCGGACGGGGGAAGGAGTGACGGGCCGCCGCCGAGGCGGGCGCGGACACTGGGCGGATTCAGAGTTGCTTTCGCGCCCTCCGCGGCTTCTCGCAACGCCGACTCCACAAGCTCTCGCTCGAAGTCCGAAGTTGGGAGTGGGGAATCGTCGCTCATGATCAGGTGCCGCGGGTGATGTAGTTGGCTCCGCCGCCCATGAGTTCGGCGAGGCGGCGGTGGGCCCGGACCCGAAGGAGGTAGACGGCGCCCTCACTGCGGCCGAGCGCGGCCGCGACCTCCGCGACGGGGCGGGCTTGGAGGTCGTACATCTCGACGACCTGCTTCTGCGGTGGGGGGAGCTGGTCCACGGCGTCGAGGATGGCCGCGGAGGCTTCATGTCGCGCTGCGTACCGGCTCGGTGTGCCCATGGTCTGGCACAGCATGTCGAAGAGGTTGGCGCAGGAGTCTTCCCGGTTGGATTGGATTCGGGCGCGGTTGCCGCCGCGTTTGTCGGCCTCGAGCATGCGGATGGCGTCGAGGAGCGTGTAGCGGGCGAGCTGGGTCAGCCAGGCCGCGAAGGAGCCCTGGCCGCGGTATTCGAATCGATGGATATTGACCACGGCCTCGGCGTAGGTCTGCTGCATGACGTCGTCCATCGCAAGGATGGACTGCCATCTGGTGGGGATCGCCTCGCGGAGGGCGGCGCGTGCAATAGGACCGTCCCGCATGAGCACTTCGGCGAGAGCCTTGTTGTCTCCGGCGAGCGCTGTCGCGAGCAGTTGGTCCTGACTGGCGTCCATGGTCCTCCGCGATCAGGGGAGTCTACCCGCCGGGAGGGTCACAGGCGGGAATCAAGCGAGGAGCGACCCGGCTGGGATGGACCTCAGACTGATCACTGGTGGATGGGGGTGAGGTCGAAAGGTGCCGGCAGAGTGCAGGGGATCAGGGGGTGAGTTCGCGGAGTCGGATGTTCCGCCAGCGGACCTCCATCGGGTCCTTGCGGTCGCCGACGCCGTGGACCTGGAGCGCGATGTGCCCGGCTGCGTCGTAGGCATCAAACATCGCGGCGGCGGGGACGCCGTTGACCCAGGTCTGGATGAGCGGTCCGCGGGCGAGGATGCGGATGCCGTTCCAGGTGTCTTTGCGGTAGGCCTCGCGGGCGTAAGGAGCGTGCGTCGTCGGCAGGAGCCACCCGCGGCGTGCCTCGTCGTAGATCGCGCCGGTGAAGGCGCGGTCGGTGGGGTCGAGTTCGCACTGGTAGCCGATCAGCTTCCCGCTGCGGTTCGAGAGCCCGCCATCGACGTGGGAGCGGAGTTGGATGCCGGAGTTGAGATCGGGGTGCTGGGTTGCTTCGATGAGCAGTTCGAAGTCGCCCATCGGACGATCTAGGACAAGGAACGTGTTGGGCGTGTCCGCGGCGGTGGTGCCGACGATCTCGCCGGTCTCAACGCGGTAAGTCGCGGCGCCGCCGTGGATGGACCAGCCGGCGAGGTCCTTGCCATTGAACGGGTGCTGCCAGTCGCCGGGTTTGGATGCGAGGGGCTCGAGCGGGGCAATCCAGCAGTTGCGGAACCGCACGGGGCCGGTGGCGCCGGTCGCGTGGTCCTGGAGGCGGAGTGGACCGACCTGCGGGCCGTGGCCGTCCGGTGCCGATTCACCCTTCGCGGCGGCGCTGCCTGTCGGACCGGCGATCTCGACGTCGTTGTGGACGAGCAGGCCGTTCCAGAGGAGGGTCAGGCGCGCGTTGTGCGTCTTCTTTCCGTTCTCGAAGCGGGGAGCTCGGAAGAGAATGTCGTAGCTTTGCCAAGAACCGGGGCCGGTCGAGGCGTTGGAGTCCGGCGGCTTGACGTTATAGATTGACGCGGCCTCGTTGGGCTTCAGCGCGGCGTCGCCTGCCAGGGTGCCGAGGATCTGGAGTTCATAGAGACCCTGAAGGAACACGCCACTGTTCGCTGCGAGCTGGCCCTCGCCGCCGGGGGGGCAGTACCACTCGATATGCAGACGACAGTCGGCGTGAGACGTGCGCGAGGTGAGGTCGCCCTTGCCGGCGGTCATCTCGACGTGGTCGGGAAGGGTGAGCAGTTCGCTCTGCGAGAGGCTGGAGCCAGGTTCGCTGTCCTTGCCGCGGGTGAACGCGGGCGATGTTCCAAGCCCGATGAGCGTGGCTCCATTCTCGGGCGGAAAAGCCCCGATGCCGTAGGCGTCCACCTGCTCGAGAATGGCAGTGGGGATGCCGCCAGGCGTGTCGGAGCCCGGGATCTGATTGAGCGTGTACCACGCTTCGGTCGACCAGATGCGGTCGCCGTCGGTCGCGGTGGGGTCGGTGCGGAAATACACGCAGTAACCGGGCTTCAGGCCGGGGATCGTCAGTTCGACTGCGGTGCCGTCGTTGGTGGGCGTCGCGATTGAGGGAGTGAGTACCAGATCATTGAGCTTGGGACCGCCGTACTCGGCGGTGGGGGCATAGGTCCACTGCTGGACGTGGAAGTTGCGTGCGTCTTCGAGCCAGGATGCGTCGATGGGCTTTGTGAACTGGATGTTGAAGCCGGTCGGAGTGGCGGAGACCGAGTGCATCTCGAAGGCCGTGCGAGCGTTTGGCCGCAGCCGCTGGAGCCCGAACCGCTTGTCCCTCCAGTTCCAGTTGCCGCCTGCGCCGATTCCGCCGACATAGAGCGATCCGTCGGGCCCCCACGCGGCGCGGTTGATGCCGCAGTTGAAGCCCTGCGAGAACTGGAACACGGCCCCCTGCCACTGGCCCCGGACCTTCTCGAGGTAGGCGCGGCGCAGCCCGCCCGCGGTGAGCTCGCCGATCAGCATCTGGCCTGCGTAGGGACCGTGTTCGATGAGGATCGGCTGGGTCGGCGAGTTGCTGAGCTCACTCTGCGGCAGGAGCAGTGTCGCGGGTGTGCGGGGGAGATCGCTGAGGGCACTCGCGCGTCCGCCCTGCGGGTAGCGGTCGGCGAGTTGCGGGACGACATTGGTGTTGTTGTAGTGGCCGAAGAAACGGCCGTGGATCACCTGCGTGAACTGGTTACACGGCATCCAGGTTCCCTGGTTATCGCTGTAGAACAGGTCCCCGCCCGGCCCAAGACCGATGCCGTTGGGCGTGCGGCAGCCGCCCGCGATCACGTGCGAGGTATTGCTGCTGAGGTCTGTCTCGATGATGCAGCCCCGCATCGGGCCATTGGGCGCGGCGTTGGTGCCCATGCCCTGCCACTTCGGGGGCGCCATCGCGGTGGAGAGGGCGGAGTAGAGCTTGCCGTTCTTATGGACCAGGCCGAAGTTGAACTGGTGGTAGTTCCAGCCTTCCCAGCCTTCACCCACCACCTCGTGCGTTTCGTAGAAACCGTCATTGTCCTGATCGGTGAGCTTGGTGATCGCCTTGCGGTGCGAAACGTACACGGCGTCGCCCACCGCGACTAACCCGCAGGGTTCAAACAGGCCGTCTGCGCACACCGTGAGTTTCACGGCCGCGGGATCGCCGGTTACACCCGAGATCGCGTACAGCTTGTCCGGCGTCTTGGTGTCGATGTCGGGCAGGGCCTCGCCCGTGCGCTGGAGCGGATCGAAAGTGCCGATGATCAGGCGGTCACCATGGAAGCACATCGCCCCGACGCGGGGCTCGAACCCCTCGATCTGGAACGTGTCGAGGTCAAACGCGGGGTGTACGCCCGCGACGGGGCACTGGTCGCCCGGCCGCAGTGCCGCTGAACCCTGGATTCGCTTCGTGCCGGGGCTGGTGACTCGGGCCGCGTCGGCCTCCGCCCACAGACGGTCGTGCGGGATCGGGACAAAGGCGTTCGATCCGGGCGTCTGCCACTCCAGCACGAGCGACTTGTTGCCCCCGGCGTCGAAGTGATCGATGACGAGCTTGTGGCGGCCGGGAGCGAGTTCAATCAGCGGGCTTTCCTTCGGTGTGTGGCCGTGCTTCCCGTCGTGGTCGATGATGACGCGGCCGTCGAGTCGCAGGCGCGATCCGTCATCGGATGAAAGCCGGAAGCGGTACGCCCAACTGCTGTCGCCGGAGGCGCTGCGTGTTGGGGCGGGCGGCGGGGTCGGGACGTCAAGCTGCGCAATCACGGAGGTCAGGAAGGGGGCAGTGATGTCCGGGAAGGATGCGTTCTGGAAGTTGATGGATGGGCGGAGCTCGTCAAAGTTTGGCGTCTGGTTCTCCGCAAGCAGGGGGATGCTGGTGAGCGGCGTCTCGGGGGCGAGGTGGTAGATGCGGAAGGTGACGCCCTGCTCGTACTCGGCCCGCGGGGCCTGGGCCGAGGCCGGATGGGAGCCCAAGGCGACGAGGATGAGAGCGCCGACGAGGCTTCGGGCAGCGGAAGGCAGTTTGAGCATGCGGCCAGTTTACAGCAAGGCGGTGGCCGCGAGGCGGAGATCCTCAACCAGCGCGGCGTACTCCCTCGCCTGAAGCGCGCGGTCATTAGTTCGGAGGATGGCCGAAGGGTGAATGGTCGCGACGAGCGTGGCGGGGGCGAGCGGGGTGTTGGTGAGCAGGCGGGACCGCATGGTGCTGACGCGGAACTGGGTGCCGAGGAGAGATTGCCCGGCCGTGGCGCCCAGAAGCACGATCGCCCTGGGCCTGACCAGGGCGATCTCATGGTCCAGCCACGGGCGGCAAGCCCGGACCTGGCGCGCCGAGGGCTTGCTGTGGATGCGTCGCAGGCCGCGATTGGGGTCCGGCTCCCACCTGAAGTGCTTCACGGCGTTGGTGACGTACACCGCGTCGCGATCGATGTGCGCGTCGGCGAGCGCGCGGGAGAGCAGCTCGCCGGCGGGGCCCACAAACGGGCGGCCTTGCAGGTCCTCCTGATCGCCGGGCTGCTCGCCGACCAGCATGAGCGGTGCCGTCTCCGGGCCTTCGCCGAACACCGTCTGCGTCGCACGGCAGTACAGGTCGCAGCCCTGGCAGACGGCCGCGGCCGTGCGGAGCTGTGGCAGCGTGATCACGGGGGTTCGCGGGAGATACGCCGCCGCGCCAGTCTCCTGGTCGGAGCCCGCGGCGATCATCGTGTCCACCCGCGTAGGTGCGCCCTTGAGGAGCGACTCGATCACGTCCGCTTCCGGTAGCGTGCTCCAGAACCGCACGGGCATCTCGCGCTGCATGGCCCGAACGTTGGCGCGGGCGGGGTTAAAGATGTTGGAGTAGTACGTGCGCCAGAGGTCTTCGAGAGAATCGGCGGTGGGAGACTCGGACGAGGCCGCGGGTGGGCCGTAAGTGAGTGACTCGCCGTTCCAGTCCGCCGTGCCGAAGGGGGTCATGACCGTCCAGCGCATCACCCCGAAGCGCCGTGCGAAGAACGGACCGACGATGGGGAGGACGCGGTGATCGGGGCGGTGCCAGGCGATGTAACGCTCACCGTCTTCGGCCTCGACACGGCGGAAGCGGACAAACGCCTTCATCTTGTGCGCATCCCGCGACACGGCCTTGGTCAGCATCAGGAGCTTGTGGACGTCCGCATCCGCGGCGTCCGTCAGCAGGTTGCGCCGCACATCGAGCACCCGGTGGGTCACTCGGTACAGAACGTCGAAGCGGGAGGAGTCGCGGTGGCACAGCACGAGCTCAGCCAGGCGAGACAGTTGGCGCGGAATGGTCATCGAACTCGAAACTCGCGAGGCCGCAGGGTTGCCCTGCGCGGCGTTCGCAGCGGCGCAGTGCTGGTGCGATTCCGCCGTCGCGGTGACGCCGCTCGCAGCGAGTGTCAGCTGCTGTTCGTATGGATCAACCCAGCGAATCTCGCTGGGCGCCACTCGTGCCTGGAGCAACGGGCGAGCAAGGGCCCGCCACTCGTCATACGTGCGGCCTCCCGTCACGGTCACCGTCATAGCTGTCCCGTCCGCGCGATCGTGCCTGTCGAGAACAGGGAGAGTTGCATTGCCGACGGCGCAACCCGGGACTTCAGCCGCGGCGAGTCCAGCAGCGTCGAATCCGGGTGATGATCCGCGGCCATGATGAAGGGAAGCGTGCGATTCAATGCCACCCGAAGCCGCTTCAAGTCCGAGAGCCGGAGCGAGCGGTGCCGGCGTGCCTCCACAATCCGCTTGGCGTTGCGCGATCCGATCCCGGGGACTCGCAGGATGGCCGAGAGCTCTGCCTTGTTGATGTCGATCGGGAAGAACTCGCGGTGACGGATGGCCCACGCGAGCTTGGGGTCCATGTCGAGCGCCAGGTCGGGCTTTTCTGTGGTCGTGAGCTCCTCGGCGCGGAACCCGTAATGCCGAATCAGCCAGTCCGCCTGATAGAGCCGGTGCTCGCGCATCAGCGGTGGAGTCACGGGCGGCAGCGAGGAGTCCGCGTGCGGGATAGGGCTGTACGCCGCGTAGTAGACGCGCCGAAGCTTCTGCTCGGAGTACAGCGTGGAGGCGCGGTGCAGCAGCACCGAATCAGGAGAGTCCGAAGCACCGACGATCAGCTGGGTGCTCTGACCCGCGGGCGTGAACCGCGGTGCCTCGGTATTCGCGGTCCGCTGCTCGTCCTTGGCCGCGAGGTGCCGGTCTCGGATCGCGGACATCGTGAGCTCGACCGTTCGCAGGCTTTTCTCCGGGGCCAGCCGTCGCAGGTCCTCGTCGGTCGGGAGTTCGACATTCGCCGAGAGCCGGTCTGCGTACAGCCCGGCGCGATCGAGGATCGCAGTGTCCGACCCCGGGACCGCCTTCAGGTGGATGTAACCGAAGAACCGCTCCTGCTCCCGCAGGCGACGCGCAACCTCGGCGAGCTGCTCCATGGTGTAGTCGGGCGACTGGATGATCCCCGACGACAGGAAAAGCCCCTCGATGTAGTTCCGTTTGTAGAACTCCATCGTGAGCCATACGACTTCGTCGATGTTGAAGCGGGCCCGCGGCACATCGCTGGTGATGCGGTTGATGCAGAACCGGCAGTCAAAAACGCAGTAGTTGGTGAGCAGGATCTTGAGGAGCGAAACGCAGCGGCCGTCGGGCGTGTAGGAGTGGCAGATCCCGATGCCATCGGTATCCCCGAGTCCCTGGCCGTGATTTGAGCGCGTGGAGCCCGAGGACGCGCACGACGCGTCGTACTTCGCGGCGTCTGCCAAGATGGCGAGCTTCTGGCGCAGGTCCATCCGTGTCCCCGTGAGCTCCTGGAGGTTCGCCCCGGTGAGGTCATTGGATGGGCCCCGTAACACTTTGAGAGGCATCTCCGAGGGGAGTCAGGTAATCTCCCCACATGGAAACCCCAAGCCACGGTCCCACCGGCACCATCGGCACGCTGAAGATTCTGGTCGGGGCCCTCCTGATGGGGCTGATCACCGCGACTGGCGTCATGTTCATGCTCGTCCAGCAAGGGATTCACCAGCCACAACCCGGCTTGGAGAGCCTGCTCCTGGTCCTCGCGATCTTGTGGCCAGTCACCGCCGGCGCGTCGCTCCTGATCAAGGGCGCCATGGTCAAGCAGGCACGAACCCGCTGGGAGGCAGAGGGTGGGAGCGGCGACGACAACGCGCTGTTCCCTCACTTCATGAGCATGACCATCGTCCGCGCGGCGTTGCTTGAAGGCCCGGGTCTATTCGGGGCCGTGACGTACCTGATGACGGGGAAGCCGCTCGCGCTGATTGCACCAGCTCTGAGCATCGCTGCGCTGGGCCTCATGTTCCCCACCGAGGAAAAGTTCAGGGAGCTCGTGCGGAGCGTGACCGGGAAGCTCTGACGCCTACCACGTCAGTACAAGCTTCCCGAACTGCTCCCCGGCCTCCAGCCGCGCATACGCCTCCGCGGCCTGCTCCGCCTTGTACACCCGATCGATCGCGGGCTTCAAGCTCCCCGCCCGGAACAGCGCTGTGACTTCCTGAAACTCCGCGTTGCTGCCCATGGTGGAGCCCAGAATCCGCAGCTGGTTCCAGAACACACGCGTCAGGTCCGTCACGGCGTCACCGCCGGTGGTCGCCCCCGGCGTGACGTACGCCCCGCCCCGCGCCAGCGACTTGATGCACGTGAGGTGCGTCGCCTTGCCAATCGAGTCCACGGCCATGTCCACGCCGCGCTTCTTCGTCCAGTTCCGCACGTCCTTGGACCAGTCCTGCCCCTGATCCAGCACACCGAAGTCGGCCCCCAGCTCCTTAGCGCGATCGAGCTTCCACTGATGCCGGCTGGTCACGGCGACCGGGCAGTTGAGGTGTTTCGCGATTGCAAGCGCAGAGGTCGCGACACCCCCGCCGATGCCCGTGATGAGCACCGACTGTCCGGGTCGCAGCCCGCCCTTGGTGACCACCATGGAGTACGCCGTGAGAGCGCACAGCCCGAACGCCGCGGCCTCCACCGGTTCCGCATCCCCGACGTCCGCAAGGTTCGCCGCGGGGGCGTTGAACCGCTCCATGAACATCCCGTGGTGGTGCTCGCCAATGAGCTCATACGCAGGCGCCAACGTGGAGGCCGGCGGATCGTCGGGGTGGATCCGCGGCGTCACCTCTGTCGCGGCGTTCACGATGACCCGCCGCCCCGCCCACGCCGGGTCAACCCCCGCGCCGAGCGCCTCGACAACTCCGCACGAATCACACCCGCTGACACGCGGGTAGGTGAGCGTCAGCCCCCCGATCCCGCGCCCAACCCACAGGTCCATCTGATTGAACGCGCTCGCGAGCGTGCGGATCGTGACCCAGCCCGGCGGAGGAGGAGTCGGCTCAGCCCAGTCTGCCTGGAACTGCACATTCGGAGTGACGGGGTTGCCCTGACGCTGGAGAACGACTGCTCGCATGGTGGCGAGGATAGCGGGTTGGGCACTTAATCGGAAGTGTCCGCGACTCACGAACCGCTGTCACGCAACGTGGATCACGACGGTGCGGGTGTGGGGGGTCGAACGGTGTTCCCAGAGGTAGATGCCCTGCCAGCGGCCCAGCGCGAGCTTGCCGTCCATGATCGGGAGCGAGAGGGAGACCGGCGTCATCGCGGCTTTGAGGTGAGCGGGCATGTCGTCAGGACCTTCGGCCGTGTGGGTGTACGCCGGGTCGTTCTCCGGCACGAGCCTCTTCAGCCACGCCTCGAGGTCGTGCTTCGCCGAAGGGTCCGCGTTCTCCTGGATCAGCAGACTGGCCGAGGTGTGCTGGATGAAAAGCGTGCAGAGACCCTCGTGGGTCGTGGTGGCGGCGTGCCAACGCGCCACATGTGAGCGCACGTGATCGGTGAACTCATACAGCCCCTGCCCACGGGTGTAAACCTGCACCTGCATGTTCATGGGGTGTTCCCCGCGTCCGGACGAGGCGCCGCGCGGAACGTGACCGCCATCCGGTTCCACGTATTGATCGCGGCGATCGCCCACGCCAGCGACACCAAGTGCTCATCCGAGAAGTGGGGGCGGGCCGCGTCGAACACTTCGTCGCGGACGTGCCCGTCGGACACCTCAGTCATCGCCTCGCACAGCGCCAGCGCCGCCCGTTCGCGGTCGCTATAGAACGACGTCTCCCGCCACGCGGGCAGTGAGTACAGCCGCTGCGGGGACAGACCGACACCCACCGCGGCCTTCCAGTGGGCATCCAGGCAGTACGCACACCCGTTGATCTGCGATGCTCGCATCCGCACCAACTCGAGCAGCGTGGGTTCCACACCCGAGCGGGCGACTTCGGCTTCGAGCGCCGACATGGCCTGAAACAGAGCGGGGGCCACCTTGGGGTACTTGAGGCGAGGTTCCATGTCGTTTCTCCGCGGCCACCGTTTGGAGTGCGAGGGCGTCGCATGTTAGGATCGGGGCATGACCCAGCCCGACAATGCCGCACTACCGGGGCCGCTCGCGCCGGGTGATCCGCGCCATGACCTTGGGCTTGGCCGGCTCGTTTGCATCCGGGCCTCCCGCGCGGCGTACTGGATCATCGCCGTGGTGCTGACGCTTGTTTCACTGGGAACTGGTCTCGGCGCGGTGGCAAGAGCCCTGGCCCCGCGCCCGAACTATGTGGCGTCTGCTGTCGGGATGGCCTTCTTCATCGGCCTCTCCGCGATCGTCTACCTGTGCGTCCGACAGGGCCGTACAACGGTGCGGTTCTACGAACTTGGCGTGGCGAAGTACATCGGTCGGAAACCCCGCACGGTGATCGCCTGGGTCGAAGCCTCGGAGCTCACCTACAAGGTCATCAAGCAGTCCTTCGAGGGGATCCCCGTCGGGACTTCGGTGTCGATCCAGATCAAGACCGACGACAAGCGCAAGGTGAGCTTCTCCGGCAACCACAAGACCAAGGTGAAGTCCAAGAAACTCTTCGGCCCTAAGGAAGTTGTGCGCATCGACGAGCTCGACTTCATCCGGGACCTGGTCTCAGAGTCGGTCGCTGACCGCCTCGGGGACAAGCTGCTTGCCAGGGAAACCATTCCCTGGGGTGGAGTGGGTTACATCAGCGACCAAGGCTTCACGCCCCGCCGCGGCAAGTACAAGGGCGAGCTCGTGCCTTTCCAGGAGATCGACCGCGAGTCTGCCAACGAGGGTGTGTTCTCGCTTTACCGCGCCGGTGATGACCGGCCGTTCGTGTCCGTGCAGATGGCGGCCCCAAACTTCTGGCCCGGCGTGGCCCTGCTCCACCGGATGATCGGCGTCTCCGCGCCCGAGGGCTCAGAGAAGCTGGGTGTCGAAGAAGGCGCCCGGGCCAACTGAGCGATGAGTTCCTTTGAGCTATCAACGCGGTTCTTCCTCACGATCGCCGCGATCCTTGTAGCGTGCAAGCTCGTAGGCCTGCTCATGTCCCGCCTCCGCCAGCCGCCGGTGATGGCGGAAATGGTCGCGGGCGTGCTCCTGGGCCCAACCCTTCTGGGCCTCGTCATGGATGGTCAGGTGCAGTCCTGGCTCTTCCCCACCGAACTCAAGCCCGTGCTGCACACCTTCGCGCAGGTTGGCCTCGCCCTCTACATGTTCCTCGTCGGTGTTGAGTTCCGCACCGAGCTGGTTGTACGCGGCCTCCGCTCCGCCGCGGCCATCTCCATCGCCGGCATCGCTGTCCCCATGGGCCTCGGCGCGCTTGTTGCGCTGCTCACCTGGCAGAACCCGGCGTACTTCCCCGCCGATGTCAGGGCGCTGGACGCCTGCCTCTTCATGGGTGCGGCCCTCTCCATCACGGCCTTCCCCGTGCTCGCCCGCATCGTCTCCGAGTCCGGCCTCGCCGGGACCAAGATCGGCACGCTCACGTTGGGTGCCGGGTTCGTCAACGATGGTCTCGCTTGGTGCGTCCTCGCGGTCGTGCTGGGCAGCCTGGGGGGAGACGGCTCGCTTGCGATTAAAGCCGTCATCGGAGGACTCGCGTACTGCGTCATCGTCCTCACCATTGGACGCAAGCTGTTTGCAGGTCTCGCGCACGCGCCCCCGGAAAGCTCTTCAAAGGATTGGCCCGTGCGTCCAGGTCACTTCGCGCTGGTCCTGATCGCGCTCGCCCTGGGCGCCTGGTTCACCGATTGGATTGGCGTGCACGCCGTGTTCGGGGCCTTCGTCCTGGGCCTCGCCATCCCCCGCGGCCACTTTGCAAGCGGCCTGCGAAGGATGATCGGTCCCCTCACCACGGGCCTCCTGGTCCCGATGTACTTCGTGAGCTCTGGTCTCAATACCCAGGTCGCCCTGCTGGACAGTTGGCCGACGTGGGGGATGGCGCTGGGTGTTTTCGCGGCCGCGTGCGGAGGGAAACTTTTTGCCTGCGCCGCCGCCGCCAAGCTCAGCAGAGAGTCCTGGCGAGACTCCATGGCCATCGGTGCCCTGATGAACTGCCGTGGACTCATGGAACTCCTGATCCTCAACATCGGCCTTTCCCGCGGGATCATCACGCCCACGCTCTTCAGCATCGTCGTGCTCATGGCGCTCGCGACGACGCTCATGGCAACACCGCTCTTTCGCCTCGCCTACCGCGGCGGCACCGAGGGGCGGCCGAACTCGCTCCCTCAGAACAGCCGCGCCACAGCACTCCGCCCGCTGGCACGAGTGCCTGACGGCGGCGGCGACAATTCGCCGGGGTGACTCCCTGTACGATGCGGACCATGCCCCGCACGTTCCTTACCGCCCGTTGGCAGGACCTGATCATCATCACCTGGCCGGTCGATGACACGCTGCTCCTGCCGCGGCTGCCACGCGGGCTTGAGCTCGACCGTTGGGGAGACCGCGCATGCGTCAGCTTGGTCGCATTCGACTTTCGCGACTGCCGCGTCAAGGGCATCGCGTTCCCCGGCCTTGTGAACTTCCCCGAGGTGAATCTTCGGTTCTACGTACGTGAGAAGGCCACCGGCCGCCGCGGCGTCGTTTTCATCCGCGAGTTCGTGCCGAGCCACCTGATCGCCACGGTTGCGCGCGTGGTGTACAACGAGCCATACCGGGCGGTGCCGATGTCGAGCAATGTGACTGAGGAGTCCGGTCGCGTGCGGATCGAGCACGATTTGCGTGTGGATGCGGCGCCGCTGACCATCAGCGGAGATGCGTCATCCGGGTCGTTCACACCCACCAGCGACACCGCGGAGCACTTCTTCAAGGAGCACAGCTGGGGCTACGGCACCGACCGGCGCGGGCGAGTCCTGGTGTACGAGGTCCAGCATCCGGAATGGGCCATCCGGCGTGACGCAACCGCGCGAATGCAAGGCAACCTCGGGGCCATGTACGGCGAGCAGTGGTCAATCCTGAACGACACGCCGCCGCTGAACACATTGATCGCGCTTGGCTCAGACGTGGTCGTGCTCGGCCATGCGCCGCTGCGCTGACAGGCGCGGTGCACCCCCCGAGATCACTGTCCAAACTTCAGCGGCAATCCCTCAGTCTTGTACTTCTCAACCAGCAGTTGAACCTCATTGAGGGCCCGGTCCAGCCGCTGGGCGGCGTCACGCAGTGAGTTGTACAGGTCCGGGTTCTGGAGCAGCTGCCCCATGGTCCCCTGCCCGCGGTTGATCGTCTCGATGGCCGCGGCCAGTTCCGTCGCCGCCTTCTGGGTCGATTGCAGCATCCCTGTCGCGTCCACGGTGATCGCGGTCACGTTCTTGTCGAGGTTGGTCGCCGTGTTAGTCAAAGTCTTGGCGAGCCCCGACACATCGTCCATCACCGTGTTCGCTCTGGCCAGAACGCGCTTCGCCTCGCCCACCAGCTGCTCATCACTGATCACCGCCGTCGCCCTCGCGAGCGCCGTGTCCGCGCGAGCGATCGTGCTGCGAAGGTTGGGCTCTTTGCCCGCCTGCACATCCGCGAGTGTCCGAGGCTCAAGCAGCTCATTCACCCGCTCGCCCACCGTGGTGTAGGTCTCGGCGAGCTTCTCAATCTTCTCGGCCGTCTGCCCAAACCGTTGCAGCGGCTGCTGGATCGACGCCGCCAGCCGCTCCAGCGTGCTGCTCGCGTCGCTCGCCTCGAACACCGAGTCCGGCGGGATGATCTCGGTCAGAGAAGCCGCCGTCGCGGTCGCCGGCACCCGGAACTCCAGGCTCGCATCACCAACAAAGCCCTTGTCAATCGACACCGTCACCGCCTTCGGGATCTTGATGTCGTCGTAGATCTTCACCTGGATCTCGGCCCCATTTGCCGGAGGTGGCAACACACCCGTGCGCGCGACCTGCCCCACCCTTACGCCGTTGAGCGTCACGGCCGACGTGTCCGACAGCCCGCCCGCGCTCGGCACGTGCAGCGTGAAGAAGTAGTACTTCCGCCCCGTGTCGGCAAACTCGCCGAACAGGATCAGGACCATGATCGTTCCGACAAGCCCGAAGAGCGCCACGGCCCCAGTCAGGAAGTCACGGATAACAGGCTGGATCTTCATGGCAGTGCAGGGCTCCGGTCGTCACAATCAAATCGCAAGGTCAGTCGCACCCAGGGTGTCACGGGGCAGGCCGCGGATCACTTCATCGGCCCCCGTGTCCTCGCGGTCATACTTCCCCTGGAGGAAGTGCTGCACGCGCGGGTCAGAGCTGGCCGCGAGCTCGTCATACGTCCCGTCCGCGGCCACCTTCCCATTCAGCAGCATCACGACACGGTCCGACACCTTCCGCGCGCTCGTCAGGTCGTGCGTCACCACCACGTTGGTCACGCCCATCTCGTGGCGGAGCTTAATGATCAACTGGTCAATGCCATCCGAACGGATCGGGTCAAGGCCCGTCGTCGGCTCATCAAACAGCACCACCCGCGGCTTCAGCACGATCGCTCGCGCGAGCCCTACCCGCTTACGTTGACCGCCGCTGAGCTGCGCCGGGAGCTTGTTCTCCACCCCGACGAGGTCCACGGTCCGCAGGGCCGCGAGCACCGCCTCGGTCCGCTCTTCCCGCGTCAGCCGCGTGTGCTCGATGAGCGGGAACGCGATGTTGTCCATCACCGACATCGAGTCGAACAACGCCGCGGACTGGAACAGCAACCCCACCTGAAGCCGGATCGGCTCCAGTTCCCGCTCGCTCAACTCATCAGTCCGCTGCCCATCGAAGTACACCTCGCCCGCATCCGGGTGCAGCAGCCCCACGATGTGCTTGAGCGTCACCGACTTCCCGCAGCCCGACGGCCCCATAATCACCGTGGTCTTGTGCGGCTCGATATCAAGGTTGATCCCGTCGAGCACGATCTGCGACCCGAACCGTTTGTGAACGCCGCGCAGGGAAACGATGGGCCCGCGCGACCCTTGATCGGCATGGCCATCTGGCTTGGGCTGTTTGGAGTCGAGGGTGCGAGTCATTGGGCTTACGATTGGAAGTGAGCAACCACTTACCTGGTCAGAACCATAGTCCCACTGTGCAGCGGCAGTTGATCCACAAGGGTGCGAAGTTCTCGTTCGAGCGGCTCACGCTCGCGGGCACCGATGGCAAGCCCTTGACCCGCGAGGTGGTCCGCCACCCCGGGGCCGTGGTGATCGTGCCGATCCTCGACACCCCTCAGGGCCCCCAGATCGTCTTCATCAAGAACTGGCGCATTGCGATTGAGGACTGGCTCGTCGAACTCCCCGCCGGGACCCTTGAGGCTGGCGAGGACCCCGCCGAGTGCGCCGCCCGCGAGCTCGAAGAGGAAACCGGTTACACGGCCGCAACCATCACCCCCCTCGGCCGGTTCTACACCTCGCCGGGCCTCAGCGATGAACTCATGTGGGCGTACGCGGCGAGGGGCTTGAAGAACGTCGGCCAGAAACTGGAACCCGACGAACGCGTCGTCGTCCATCCCGTCAAGGCTGATCACGTCATCGGGATGATCACCTCCGGCGAACTGGTCGATGGAAAGAGTCTCGCGGCCTTGCTCACCGCCAAGGAGCACGGCCTTCTGGCGTAACCGTCGGCCCCCGTCGCAACTGGTGACGTCCACAGATTGACCAAGTCCGGGTTTAATCAGTTCGTAAGGGAGCGACCGAACGGGACAGGTAGTGTTTGGAATGCCTCTCCGGTGCGGCTCGCACACTCGGGAAACCCAGGTAGAGCGATGGCAAGGCTGAACCACGACATCGAGCACGACAGCGGACAAGGCGGCGGTCGCCGCCCCTGGACGCTCGGGCGGCTGTTCGGCGCCGGCGAAGACCCGCTCACCTGGTGGTCGTTCCCCCTCATGCGCCTGGGCGGCCTCCGAATCAGGGTCCACACCCTCCTCGTGCCCGTGTGGCTGGGCATCGAGATGCTCTCCTGGCTTCCGCAGAACAAGCTCGGCCCCATCCACGTCTTCTCCGGCCTTGGAGCTCTGCTGGTCCTTGCCCTGCTCCACGAAATCGGCCGCGGCCTCCTCGCCCGCTGGCTGGGTGACGGCGGCGATTGTGTCGTCCTCTGGCCACTGGGCGGCCTCAACCCCGTGAGCCGCCGCGGAGCGACCCACCCGATGGTCGCCGAGTCCGGCGGACTGGTCGTCAACATCCTGCTGGTGCCCGTCTTAGCTCTGGTGGCTCTCGGCCTCCAGATGGACCGCTCCGCGCTCGTCTTCAACCCGCTCAACCCGATGTCTGTCCTCCAGAACGATCTCGGCACCGTCGAGAAGGTCATCGTCTGGTGGGCGTACTACATGAACCTCATCATGCTCGGGGTGAACCTCCTGGTCCCCATGCTGCCCCTCGATAGCGGCCGCATCCTCCAGGCTTACCTCCGCGGCAGCAGCAACACCCCCGTCGAGACCGGCGCCCGCATCGGCTTCGTCGCCGCGGGCGTGCTCTTCCTGTTCTCCGTCACCCTCGGCCAGGGGCACCTCATGGGCGTCGCCGTGCTCGGCGGCGTCGCGACCCTCATGGACCTCCGTCGGCACCAGTTCCTGCTTGGCGACGGCGAGCCCGACCTGCCGCAAACCCACGAACCCGAAGAGCCGCCGGTGCGGAAAGCCCCGCAGCCCGTTCCCAATACGGAACTTGACGAAGTGCTCGCGAAGATCAGCCGCGAGGGCATGGAAAACCTCACGGCCGGCGAGCGAGAGGTGCTGGCCCGGGAAACGGAACGGCGTCGGCGCGGATAGCATGACCCCGCGCGGGCCCATGGCCGGGCCCGATTTAGCGTGGAGACCGCCGACGGATGGGCATTTACGACCGGCAGTACTACCGCCAGGACGGCAACCAGTTCGCCAGGTTCACTGGCTGGTCCGTGAACACGTGGATCATCGTGATCAACATCGCGGTGTTCATCGTCAACTTCCTGATATTCAAGCCGCGCCCCGGCTTCTTCAAACCGCTGCCAACCACCGCGCTCTTTGACGCGACGTACTTCTCGACCTTCAAAATTCTCCCCGACGGCGGCTGGGAGTTCTGGCGATTCCTGACCTTTCAGTTCCAGCACGCCGACATCATGCACATCGGCTTCAACATGCTGGGCCTCTACATCTTCGGCGGCATGGTTGAGAGCTACCTCGGCGCCAGAAAGTACCTCGCCTTTTACCTGGTGTGCGGCATTTTCGGCGGGCTCTTCTACCTGCTGCTCAACCTCGGCGGGTACTTGCTGCCCAACTTTCCGTTCGTCCTCATCTCAGACAAGACCACACCCCTGGTCGGCGCATCCGCGGGAGTCTTCGGCGTCATCATGGCCTGCGCCTACATCGCCCCCAACATGCAGGTGCAGCTGCTCTTCCCGCCCATCCCCATGAAGCTCAAGACGATGGCCTTCCTGTACGTCGGCATCGCTGTCGTCACGCTGTTCTTCAACGGGAGAAATGCCGGCGGAGAGGCCGCCCACTTGGGCGGCGCCGCGGCCGGGTTCTTCTTCATCCGCAACTCCCACCTTCTCCGCGACTTCTTCGACGTCTTCCGGGACTCCCGAAAGACCCCGAAACGCTCCCCACGCCGCTCCGACCCCGATCGCCTCGCACCAAAGGCCGCGGACCCGTCTCACGACGAGGAAGTCGACCGCATCCTCGCGAAGGTCAAAGACCGTGGCGTCCAAAGCCTCACCGACCGTGAGAAACGCGTCCTCGCCCGCGACACCGAGGAGAAGAGGGCCCGCGGTTGACCACCGCCCCCGTCCAGTTCGAACTCCTCCATCAGTCGACCTCCTGCGGCGCGCGCCTCGGCCGCGTCACCACGCCCCACGGCGACTTTGACACCCCCGCCTTTATGCCCGTCGGCACACGCGGCTCGGTCAAGGGCCTCTTCCCCCAGCACGTCGCCGAGACCGGCTCGCAGATTGTCCTCAACAACACCTACCACCTCATGCTCCGCCCCGGCTCCGAGCTCATCCAGAAGCTCGGCGGCGTCCACCGGTTCATGAACTGGGACGGCCCCATCCTCACTGACAGCGGCGGATACCAGGCCTACTCGCTCGCCGAGACCAACAAGGTGGACGACGAGGGCGTCACGTTCAAGTCCATCATCGACGGCAAACAGATCCTGCTGACGCCCGAGCTCGCGATGCGCATCCAGAACGAGCTCGGCCCCGACATCATGATGGCCCTGGACGACTGCCCGCCCCCCGTCGATCCGAACACCGACGCCATGGACAACGCCCAGCGCACCCGCATCATGGGCGCGATCTCCCGCGACGCGAAGGCGGCCGCGACGACCGGCTCCGGCCGCGCCCGCAAGTTCGACCACGCCTCACGCTTGGCCATCGCCAATGAGCGCACCGTCCGCTGGCTCGAGCGCTGCAAGGCCGCGCACGCCCGCCCCGCCGACCAAGCCCTCTTCGGCATCGTCCAGGGCGGCACCGACCTGGCCCGCCGCACCTGGTGCGCCGAGCAGGTCACCAACATTGACCTCCCCGGCTACGCCATCGGCGGCGTCGCGGTGGGGGAGCCCCCCGAGGCCATCGCCCGGGTCGTCCAGCACACCGCTCCGCTCCTTCCCCAAGACAAACCCCGGTACCTCATGGGCGTCGGCTACGAGCGCGACATCCTGACCGCCGTCCGGGCCGGCGTCGACATGTTCGACTGTGTCCTCCCCACCCGCAACGGCCGCAACGCCAACGCCTTCACCGCCGCGGGCCAGATCCGCCTCAAGAACCACAAGTATTCCCTCGACGAGTCCCCCATCGAGCCCGGCTGCGACTGCCACGCCTGCCTGCCCCAGAAGTATGGATGGAAGACACCCGACCAGCGCCCCTTCACCCGGGCGTACCTCCGTCACCTCTTCGCCGCCGGGGAGATGCTCGGGCCAATCCTCGTAAGCCTGCATAACCTACGCCACTACCAGCGTTTCATGATGGACCTCCGGTTGGCCATCAAGTCCGAGGATTGGACCGGGCTGGGAGCGCGGTGGCCGGTGCTTGCGTCGCCTTCTGCTGAAGCGGAAGTCACGTCCGAGTAAGCACTTCCGGATTGGCCACCGCAGGTCCAGGGTTCGCCGCCGCGTCCTTCTGTCGCGGCAGAAAGCAGACGACTCAATGACTCAGATGAGCAGCAACGTGTGGGGTTCCTGGACGGTGTTTGCACAGTCGGGGGCCCCTGCGACCCCCCAGGCAGGTGCCGCCCCGGTCCCGGCCGCGCCCCAGACCACCGCCGCGCCCGCTTCGGGCACCGCCGCCCCCGCCTCCGGCACCACCACCGCCCCCGGCGGCACGATCCCCCCCAACAACCCCGGCGCGGGATCGCTGTTCAGCGGCCCCTTCGGGATCATGATGATCCTGCTGGTGGTGTTCATGCTCATCATGCCCATGCTGGCCGGACGCAAAGAGAAGAAGAAGCGGGCCGAGCTGATGGCCTCCATCAAGAAGCAGGACAAGGTCCAGATGCTCGGCGGGATCATCGGCACCATCGTCGAGATGGGGGATGACGACGTGGTCATCCGGGTTGAAGAGGGCAAGATCCGCTTCCATAAGAGCGCGATCCAGACGGTCGTCGCCAGCCGTGGCAAGGCCGACTCCTCGATCACCGAGCTCAAGGGCGAAGCCAAGGCGACGGCGGTCTAAACTCCCCTCCCTGCAAGAGTTTCCATACAGCCCGCTCAGGCGTGGGTCCCGCCCCGCCGTCTGCACCGTTAGGCGCCTATGAGACAGATTTACAAGACATTGGTGATCGTGGTCGCGGTGCTCATCCTCGCGGTGTACGCCATCGTGCCGCCGCAGGAGAAGCTGCGCCTGGGCAAGGACCTCCGCGGCGGCGTGAGCCTGACCTACTCCATCGCCATCGCGCCCGGCGAAGACCCCAAAGAGATCATCGCCAAGACCATCGAAGCCCTCAAGCGGCGTGTTGACCCCGATGGCCTCATGGAAATCGCCTTTGTTCCCGTGGGCGATGACCGCATCGAGATCACGATGCCGCTCCCGAGCGATCGCGTCAAGGAACTCAAGCGCGACTTTGAGTCGCGGCTGATCGACCTCAGCCGCAACCGTCTGACGGAGTCGCGCATCGAGCAGGTGATGCGCCTGGCTCCCACGGATCGCGAAACGGAAATCGGCAAGCTCAGCGTCGGTAACGACACCCGCGCCAAGATGCTCCGTGACCTTGCGGGTGCCTACGACGAAGTCGCCGTCAAGCGGGCGCAGCTCGCCGAAACCGTGGACCCCGCCGCCCGCCCCAAGCTCGTAACTGACATTGCCTCCGCAGAACTCAAGATCGACGAGCTGCGCGCCGCCGTCCTCAAGACTTCCATCGCCCCCGAGGACATCCGGCGCGTCGTTGACGCGAGCCCGCGTCAGCGCACCATCACGGACAAGAGCGGCCCCATCACGCTCGACAGCCCGCGCGAGGTCGCCCGCAAGCAGCTCTACCTCGACCACCCCGAGGCCAAGGCCGAGATCGACGCGATCCTGGCGTCTTATGACGCGTTCGCCGCGGAACGCAAGACCCTCGACGACCCCAACGACCTCATCCGCATGCTCAAGGGCGCGGGTGTGCTCTCATTCCGCATCACCGTGGACCCCGCCGGCCCGGGCGCCACCCGCACACACCCCGAGGAAGCCCGCCTACGTCAGGAACTTCAGGAGCGTGGCCCCCGCAACGTGCGCTCCGACGACACCCGCTGGCTCCGCCTCAACCAGATCGACGGCTGGATCCACAGCAGCGACGATCTTGCCTTCCTCACCGAGAACCCCGTCCAGAACACACCTATCTACTTTGCCCGCCGCGGCTACGTCGTCGAGTTCCGGGGCGGCGAGTACTGGATGCTCTGCTACAACACCCGCGGCACAACCTTCATCCCCAACCAGGGTGAGGGTGTCGCCCGGGCCGGCGTGACGCAGGACCAGATGGGCCGGCGAGCCATCAGCTTTGAAATGACCCCCGCGGGCGGCGTGAAGCTGGACCAGCTCACCCGCAACCACGTCGGCGACCAGATGGCCGTCGTCCTGGACGACGAGGTCTACACCGCCCCCAACCTCCGAAATGCCATCAGCACCAGCGGCGTCATCGAAGGCGACTTCAGCCCCGAAGAGATCGACTACATCCGCCGCGTGCTCGCCGGCGGCTCGCTCCAGGCCAAGCTTTCCACTGAACCCATCAGCGTGAGCTCCGTCGGTCCTCAGCTGGGCGCCGACAACCTCAAGAACGGCCTGCGTGCAGGCCTGATCTCGATGGTGATCACCGCCGGCTTCATGGTCGCGTACTACTGGGGCCTGGGCCTGGTCTCCGTCTTCTCCCTGCTTGTCAACGCCCTGCTCGTCCTCGCCATGATGGCTATGAGCAGCGCCGCCTTCACGATGCCCGGCATCGCGGGTGTGATCCTCACCTTCGGCATGGCGGTTGACAGCAACGTGCTGGTCTTCGAACGCATCCGCGAAGAACGGCAGCGCGGTGCCGACATGAAGACCGCCGTCCGACTCGGCTTCGATAAGGCCCTTTCGTCCATCGTTGACGGCAACGTCACCAACCTCATCGTCTGCATCGTGCTGTACTACACCGGCACCCCCGAGATCCGCGGCTTCGCCGTCACGCTCGGCATCGGCGTCGTCGCCACCCTCTTCGCGGCCCTCACCGCCACCCGCCTGCTGATGAACATCCTGCTCGCGGCAGGGTGGAAGTCGGCCCCCATGCTCTCGACCACCTTCCCGGCGGTCCAGAAGGCGCTGACGCCCAAGATCCGCTGGCTCAGCTACCGCTACGTGTTCTTCACGATCTCCGCGGTCTACGTCGCCATCGGCCTGGGAATGGTGTTCTTCCAGGGCAAGAAGATGCTGGACAACGAGTTCCTGGGCGGCACCCAGGTCACGCTCCAGTTCAAGGAAGACGGTCAGGGCGGGCGCGTCAAGCTCACTCGCCCCGAAGTCCTCGCGCTCGTCCAGGAGATCGGCAATGCCGCCCCCGCGGATGACCAAGACCTCCGCAAGCTGACCTTTGCCGACGTGCTGCCGATCAACCCGGATCCCGACGGTGTCAGCTCGGACCGGTTCGAGATCAAAACCGTCGCGACCAACTCCACCGCCATCACCGACGCCGTCGTCGCCAAGTTCGCCGACTACCTCGACACGAAGCCCCGGCTCACCTTCATCGGCGCGGAACGCTCCGCGCTCGAGGCCCCGGTGTTCCCCATCGAGAAGCCGGTCCTCGGCGCGAACCTGCCCGACCTCCGCCTCTCCAGTCTCCGCAACGACGTCTCCAAGAACATGGGCGGCGCGGCCATCGTCCTCCGCAATATCGCCTCCGCCGCCTCCGACCGCCCCGTCAAGCTGGCAGAACTCCGCGAGCGTCTGGCCCAGGGCCGCCTCACCGAGAACTTCTCCGACACCCTCGCCCGCCCATGGGACATCTACGCCGTCGAAGGAACCGACGACAACGTCAAGACCGCTATCCTCGTGGTTTCCGACGAAGGCGCCGGCTACTTCGAGAACCAGGCCAAGTGGGAGAGCGACATCCGTGCCCGCGAGTGGGCCTTGGTCCAGGAGTCCCTGACCCAGGCCACCACCCCCGCCAGCGTTCACAACTTCAGCCCCACGATCGCCGACACCTTCAAGACACAGGCCATCACGGCCGTCCTCCTCAGCTTCCTTTTCATCGGCGTCTACATCTGGATCCGGTTCAAGCAGCCCCGCTACGCCATCGCGGCCATCATCGCCCTCCTGCACGACGTGCTCACCGTGCTCGGCCTGCTCGCCCTGGCCGAAATCCTCTACGAGCACCCCCTGACGCACGACTTTGCCCAGTCCATCGGCCTGCTGCCCTTCAAGATCAACCTCAATACGGTGGCCGCGTTGCTGACCATCGCCGGCTACTCCCTGAACGACACGGTCGTCGTGATGGACCGCATACGCGAAAACCGGGGCAAGCTCGCCGACGCAAGCGCCCGGGTCATCAACGATTCCATCAACCAGACCTTCAGCCGAACCGTGATCACCGGCGGTACGACGATCGCCTCGTGCTTCCTGCTGTACAGCATCGGCGGCGAGGGTGTCCGATCCTTCGCCTTCGCCCTGGCCACGGGCATGATTGTCGGCACCTATTCCTCGGTCGCGGTCGCCGCGCCCATCGTGTGGTCAAGGAAGGCCGACTTGCTCCCATCCTCCGGCGGCGACGGGGGCCTTCCGAGTGCGTCCCGAGAGTTGCAGACGACCGGGACGTAATGCCGAGAGTGAGAATCGAAGTGCTGGAGGCTGGGGTCGGGGGCTAACGCCATGACACAGGCCGCGGGTCGGATCGCCGGTGGGTTGGTGCTTCTGGTCACCATTTGGATCACGGCCTACTGGCTGTGGGGCGGCAGCAGCCCACCTGTCAGGTATGCCCAGGGCGACGACGCCATCCGCGGCGTCAAGCCTCAGGACCTGCCCATTACCCCTCCGCCTGTCGCGCCCGCCCCCCGCGAGCCAGAACCCACCCGTCAACCAACCACTCCTCCCGTTCAACAGCCCCAGCCTCAACTGCCGCCCCCCGCCCCCAGCCCCGAGCCCAAACTGGAGCCCGTGCCCAGGCAGGCTGTGGTCCCGCCCGAGTTCATCCAGCACACCGTCGCCAAGGGTGAGACCTTCGAACTGATCGCCAAGAAGTACTACGGCGTCGCCGGCAAGGGCTCGATCATCGCGAAGGCCAACCCACTGACCGACCCCACCCGCCTCATGCCCGGCCGTGTGGTCATGGTGCCCAAGAACCCCGCCAACATCCAGGGTGTCCCTGCGCCCCGCGACGAGCCCGAGCCCGCAGTGGCGGTCGATGAGTACACCGTCCAGGAGGGCGACACACTCTCCCAGATCGCGCAGGAGGTGTACGGGGAGTCCCGCCTGTGGACGCTCATCCGGGACGCGAACCGCGACCGCCTTCCCAGTGAGTCCTCCCTCAAGATCGGCCAGCGGCTGCGGATCCCGGCCAAGCCACAGGCCAAGCCGGAGCAGTAGCAATGCCAGACCACGCCCGGTATGTCGTGACCGGTGGGGCCGGCTTTGTCGGGAGTAGCCTCGTGGCCGCGCTCGCGCGACACGACAGCCGCGCCGACATCGTGGTCGTCGATGATTGCCGCACCGGCAGCTTCGCCAACATCCTCGAAGCCTTCGATCGCCAGGCTCTTCCACCCTTCCGCGGCCGCCTCATCCCCGAGCCCTTCGGCATGATCAATGCCGGCATGCTGGTCGAAGGCGCCCACGCGGTGTTCCACCTCGCCGCTATCACCGACACCACGGTCAGCAACGAAGCGGACATGATCCGCGTCAACGCCGAACACTTCCGCCCCCTGCTCCACGCCTGCGTCTCGCAGGGCATCCCCCTCGTCTACGCGAGCAGCGCCGCGACCTACGGCACCCCAGACCAGGCCGCGAAGCGTGAGGCATTTCCGCTCGTCGCGGCGGGCCGCCCCAACAACGTGTACGGCTTCAGCAAGTGGCTGATGGAGTGTGCCCACGCAGAGGTCGTCGGTGCGATGGGCGCCGCCACCCGCTCAACCGTGGTCGGCCTGCGCTACTTCAACGTCTTCGGACCCGGCGAAACCCGCAAGGGCCACATGGCTTCGATGGTCTACCAGCTCGCGACTAAGATGCTGGCCGGCCAGCACCCGCGCGTCTTCCGCGACGGCTCGCAGGCCCGCGACCAGGTGTACGTGGACGACGTCGTCGCCTGCACACTCGCCGGCGCAGGCATCGGCGGCAGCGGCCGCCCCAAGTCCGGGGTCTACAACGTCGGCTCCGGCGTGCCGACAAGCTTCAACCAGATCATCGCCGCCCTTCGCGAAGAGCTCGGCATCTCCGAATCCGCACGCCCCACCGACTACATCGAGATGTCCGACCACATCCGCAGCTTCTACCAGGACTTCACCCTCGCGGACCTCACGCAGACCCAGGTCGGCTTGGGCTGGGCCCCCGCCTGGAATCCCGCCGACGCCATCCGGGCCTACGCCAAGCACCTGAAGCAGCGGCACACACCGGCCCCCGGCTGACGCGGGTTATCGCTCCGCCCGCGAAACCCCGACTCCAGCCCCACCCTCCCCAAACCGATACTATCGAACCCGCCCGCAACAGCCGGGCGCGGCAAGGGCCCCGCTTCATGAAGACTCGTCGTATCCTCGTCACCGGCGGCGCCGGGTTCCTCGGCTCGCACATCTGCGACCGCCTCGTGGACCAGGGCCACGACGTCATCTGCCTGGACAACTTCTTCACCAGCCAGAAGATCAACATCAAGCACCTGCTCAGCCGGCCCAACTTCGAGCTGATCCGCCACGACGTCACGCACCCCATCTGGCTCGAGGTGGACGAGATCTACAACATGGCCTGCCCGGCCGCGCCGGGCCACTACCAGTTCAACCCCATCAAGACCATGAAGACCTCTGTCATGGGCGCCGTGAACGTGCTCGGCATGGCCAAGCGCTGCCGCGCGAAGGTCCTCCAGGCCTCCACCAGCGAGGTCTACGGCGACCCCGAAATCCACCCCCAGCCCGAGAGCTACCGCGGCAACGTCAACCCCATCGGCCCCCGTGCCTGCTACGACGAGGGCAAGCGTGCCGCCGAGACGCTCTTCTTCGATTACTACCGCAGCAACAAGGTGAACATCCGCGTCATCCGCATCTTCAACACCTATGGCCCCCGCATGCACCCCTTCGACGGGCGCGTCGTGTCCAACTTCATCCGCCAGGCCCTCTACGGCGAGGACATCACGATCTTCGGCACCGGCGAGCAGTCCCGTTCCTTCTGCTACGTGGACGATCTGGTCGAGGGCATCATCCGCATGATGAACGCCCCCAACGACTTCATCGGCCCCGTCAACCTCGGCAACCCCGTCGAGTTCACCATGCTCGAGCTCGCGCAGCTCGTCATCGAGCTCACCGGCAGCAAGAGCAAGATCGTCCACAAGGCCCTGCCCGCCGACGACCCCACCCAGCGCCAGCCCGACATCTCCCTCGCCAAGGCACGCCTGGGCGGCTGGGAGCCCCAAGTCCCGCTCCGCGATGGCCTGCGCAAGACGATCGACTTCTTCAAGTCGATCAACCTCGATGACTACCGCCCGCCGACGCCAAACTACTGATCAGAACAAGTCGTTCTGCCCCTCAACCACCCGGTACGTGAGCCCCAGGTGCTCGCACGCCGCGCGTGTGAGAGCCCGCCCCCGCCGGGTCCGCGCAAGAAACCCGATCTGGAGCAGGTACGGCTCCACCACATCCTCGAGCGTGCCCGAGTCCTCGTTCATCGTGGCCGCGATCGTTTCGAGCCCCACCGGCCCGCCCTGGTAGGTATTCCCGATGGTCCGCAGGAACGAGCGGTCCAGCTCATCCAGCCCCAGGTTGTCTACACCCTCCAGCCGCAGCGCCATCTCCACCATCGAGTCCGTGATCCGGCCGTTGCTCTTCACCTGCGCGTAATCCCGGACCCGCCGCAGCAGCCGGTTTGCAATCCGCGGCGTCCCCCGCGACCGCTCCGCGATGGTCTCAAGCGCCCCCCGGTCCGCCGCGGGAACATTCAGCAGCCGCGCGCTCCGCTCCAGGATCGCCAAGAGGTCCGCCCGCGAGTAGTACTGCAAGTGATGGATCAGCCCGAACCGCGACCGCAGCGGCGAGCTCAGCATCCCCGCCCGCGTCGTCGCCCCGATCAGCGTGAACGGCTTGCACCGCACCTGCACCGTCCGCGCCGCCATCCCGCTGTCCAGCGTCACGTCGATCCGGAAGTCCTCCATCGCGGGGTAGATGAACTCCTCGACCGCCACCGGCAACCGGTGGATCTCGTCGATGAACAGGATGTCCGCGTGCTGGAGCCGCGTGAGCGCCGCGACGAGGTCCGTCCCCCGCGCCAGCGCCGGCCCGCTCGTCACCGCGATCTTGACGCCCATCTCCTGCGCCAGCACATGCGCCAGAGTCGTCTTGCCCAGCCCCGGCGGCCCGTGCAGCAGCACGTGCTCCAGCGGCTCCTTCCGCTCCTTCACGGCCTGGATCGCAATCGACACGCGGTCGATCAGGTCACTCTGCCCGACATACTCATTGAGAGCAGTGGGGCGGAGCGCCCAGTTGACCTGCTCTTCCTGCGGCGCAGGCTGTGATGAGAGAAGTCTGTCCGTGGCCATCGCGTTAGTTCTTTCGCTTCCCCATGGGAAGGTTCTTCTGCTGCCACAGCTGCACCAGCTTCTCGAACGTCACCGGCTCCCACACCGCGCCATCGGGCAGTTCCTGCCGCATCAGCGTGCCCTTCGCGTTGAAGTAGCTCACCATGGGCGGCTTCTTGTCGCTGAGCTTCGTCGTCAGCTTCCACAGCCCCGGCTTGTCCGCCGGCTGCTCGAGCACCTCCCGCCGGTAGCACACGTTCAGCTCATCCGACAAATAGCTGTAAAACCCGTACTCCGTCGCGATCCCACTGTTCACCAGGATCATCGGCAGCAGCGCCGACTCCACACGGCTGATGTAGCCATCACTCGCGAACACCGGCCGCACCTCGCGCCCGCCCACACCCGTGCCCTCGATCTGCACCACCATGCTCTTCTCCGCCCGCGCCCCGCGCTCTGTCATCGCCTGGGTCTGCGTGCCCTTAGTGATCCCGTTCTGCACCGCCCAGGTCTCTTCCTTCAGATCCAGGCTGAGGAAGTACGTCGCGACCGAATCGATCACCGTGCCCTTGTCCAGCATCCGGGCGCTCGACTCAACCAGGTACCCCTCGTTGTTGCCCCCCAACATCCCGTTGGCGTTCCGCGCCCCGATCGACGCCGTGATCCGTCGATACCCCAGTTCCGTCGCGTCCGAATCCGCCCCGCTCGCGGCCGGCCGGTAGCACCGCTCCCACCGCACCGGATTCGCCTTGATCACGGCCTTCAAACGCTCCGCCGTGTTCTCGCCCAGAATCTTCTGCCCCGCGGCGATCCCCGCCGCCCGCGCCAAGCTCAGCTTCGCGGGATCCTCGAACACCGCCGTCGCAACAGTCGCCTCATAGATCGGCCGCGTCCTCTCGAACGCCGACTTCAGCGTCACCAGCTCGAAAACCACGAACTGAGTCGCGCTGGTCTTGAAAACGGTGAGCCCCCGCACGACGTCCGCGTTTGAGCTATCGAAACTGGTCCCCGGCACCGAGAAGTACACCCGCTCAGACTGAAGATCCCCGATCTTGATCGCCCGCCGCGGCTCGATCAGCGTTCCCTTCACCGCGGCTTCCCGCGAACGTGTCGGGTCGTCTTCCCGAATCTCCCGCACTTCGCCGGCCCCACGGAAGTGCTTGTCCACAATCGAGTCGCAGATGTCGGCCGCGGTCGTGTCCGCGTTCACCTCACGGGCGGTCTGGATATTGATGATCCAGGTGCTCTCGCCCCCGGTCGGCGTGATCTGCACCGAGCTCTTGCCACCCACCGTACTGGACTGGGCCAGCGAATCAATCGGCAGGAACATGCTCAGGCCCACGGCGTCCAGCCGCCACGTCTCCGTGTTCAGCTCCACCGCCGCGGTACTCAGGGAACCCCCGGACTGGGGTGCCCGAGGGGTAGGAGCGGACCGGGGATTGATCGACTGAGCCGAAGCGGCACCCGCGAGCAGCGCGATCGCCGTTCCGGCGAGCGCGTACAGACGGCAGTGGGGGATCCGAGCGTTGTTCGATGTGTTCATGGCACCTCCGGTACGGACCAATGTAGAGAGTTGGATCGACCGAAACCCGAGCGGCCTTGTAGGATTACTGCTCCGACACCAGATTGACCACGACCGGGGCGGTACTTTCTCCACAGACCGCCACCAAACGCGGCCAATCCTGCGTGTGTTCGGAAACTGCAAAGCCCCCGCAGTTGACACGCTGGGAGGAGGGTCTATCCTTCCCTCCCGCCTCTCCGGGAGAGGGACGGGGTTTTCGCCGTACTTTGGCAAGTAGCTCGGGTTGCAGAACTTTGGGGTCACCCCCAGGTGGATCACGAATGACTGGCGGCAAGATTCGAATTCGGATGGAAGCGTACGACCACCTGGCCCTCGATGCGTCGGCCAAAGAGATTGTCGAGCACGCCAAGCGCACCAACGCGAAGGTCGCGGGTCCCATCCCGCTCCCCACCCGCATCGAGCGCTACACCGTTCTCCGCTCCCCGTTCATCGATAAGAAGTCCCGCGAGCAGTTCGAGATCCGCACGCATAAGCGAATCATCGACATCATCGAGCCCAACGCCCGCACGGTCGAGGCGCTGAACCGGCTCGTGGTTCCCGCGGGTGTGTTCGTGAAGATCAAGGCCTGAGTTAACTGCCCCCGATCCAAGAAGGACCGGGGGTTTTCGTTGGTAGGAAGTTGAGGACGCCATGGGCTTGTCTCTGCTCGGTAAAAAGATCGGTATGACCCGCGTTTACACCACCACCGGTGCAAGCGTGCCGGTGACGGTGATCGAGTGTGGTCCCTGCGTGGTGACCCAGGTCCGCACCCCCGAGAAGGACGGCTACTCCGCCGTGCAGATCGGCTTCGGCGAGATCAAGGCGCGCAACAGCACCATGCCGCTGATCGCCCACGACATGAAGGCTGGCACCACCCCCAAGCGCCACCACCGCGAGTTCCGCGTGGACGTCAAGGACGCCGCCAACTACACCCTCGGCCAGACCCTCACCGTCCTGGACCTTGACGGCAAGATGTTCGTCGACGTCATCGGCCGCAGCAAGGGCAAGGGCTTTGCCGGCGTTATGAAGCGTTGGCACTTCAAGGGCCTCTCTGCCAGCCACGGCACCGAGCGTAAGCACCGCTCCCCCGGCTCCATCGGCTCCCTCTGCTCCAACCGTGGCTTCGGCGGCGGTCTGAAGAAGGGCAAGAAAATGGCCGGGCACCTGGGTGATGCTCGCATCACCACCCGCAGCCTCGACATCGTCCGCATGGACCCCGCCAAGAACCTGCTGCTCGTCAAGGGCCCGGTCCCCGGCGGCAAGAACGGGCTCGTTGAGGTCCGTCCGTCGACCCGTTTGTACAAGAGCAAGGCAAAGAAGCTGGCCGCCGCGAAGAAGTAAGCGATTTGGTCGCCTAGTATCTAGACCCCACTCGAAAAACGTTCGACGAGTGGGGACAATCAGGAGTTTGGACAGTTGCAGTCGCCGGCCGCCTAAAACGCGATCGGCGAGCCCGGAAGGTCTCGAAAGGGAAACCGCCAGGCAGCGACATCAAAGTTCGAAGACAGCCGAGTCGATTCCGATCCACCCCGCACGCACGTTGCGTGTACCCGAAAACTCCATTCGGGACTGGAGGTGAGACGGATAGGCGGCAAGACGACACGCCGGTCCGGGCAGCATGTGCCCAGTCCAGTGTGTCAGGCGTCAGGCGAGGTGGAAGACACGATGAATGTCCCCGTCTACAACATGCAGGGCAAAGAAGTTGCCCAGTTCACCATCGACGAGAAGTCCTTGGGTGGCGAGATCAACGCTTCGTTGATCAAGCAGGCGTATGTCCGTTACCACGCCAACCTCCGCCAGGGCTCCGCTCGCTCGAAGAACCGCACCCAGGTCGAAGGCTCGACCCGCAAGATCTACAAGCAGAAGGGCACCGGCAACGCCCGTCACGGCGACCGCAAGGCCAACCTCTTCAAGGGCGGTGGCCACGGCCACTCCAAGAAGCGGACCCGCGAGGACTACCGCCTCGACATGCCTAAGAAGATGCGGCGCAAGGCCAACCGCAACGCGCTGCTCTCCAAGCTGATGGACAACGAAGTCCGCATCGTCGACGGGATCTCCTTCAAGGAGCCCAAGACGAAGGCGTTCCTCCAGTTCCTCGAAGCTGTCAAGGTTGACCGTTCCGCCCTGGTCGCCCTGCCGATGGACGACGCCGCTTCCGAGGGCGCCCGCCGCTCCGGCCGCAACATGGACGACGTCAGCCTCGTCCGCGTCGACCAGCTCAACTGCTTCAATATGCTCAATCACCGTTACCTGGTCATCGGCAAGGCCGACCTCGAGGCTTGGCTCGTAGGCCCGACCTCGCAGACCGGTAAGGACGCCAAGATCAACCCGCAAGGCCGTAAGGCCAAGGTGGAGGTGGCCTGATGCCAGCCAACGTAGACCCCATCTACATCCTGAAGAAGCCCCTTCTCTCTGAGAAGAGCACCTTCCTCATGAACGAGCACAAGCAGTACTCGTTCGAGGTCGATCCCCGCGCCACCAAGGACGAGATCAAGAACGCGATCGAGTCCATCTACAAGGTGCGCGTCGAGTCGATCAACACCCAGGTCCGCAAGCACCGGTCCCGCCAGCTGAAGTACGGCGTGCAGACGCCCGCCAACACCAAGAAGGCCTCCGTCCGCCTGCACCCCGAGGACTCCATCGAACTCTTCTGAGCCGACGACCGCTCGAAGAGAAGGACTCAGCCATGCCCATTCGCGTTTACAAGAAAACCTCCGCCGGCCGACGCAACTCGTCGGTCAATGAGCACGCAGAGGTCACGAAGAACTTCCCCGAGAAGTCCCTCATGGCCCCCCTGCCCAAGACCGGCGGGCGCAACCACAGCGGCAAGATCACCTCCCGCGGCATCGGCGGCGGCGTCAAGAAGATGTACCGCCTCATCGACTTCAAGCGTCGCGACCGCGACGGCATCGTCGGTAAGGTCATCGGCATCGAGTACGACCCCAACCGTTCCTGCCACATCGCCCTGGTCGAGTACACCGACGGCGTCAAGCGCTACATCCCCTCGCCGGAGAACCTCAAGGATGGCCAGACCATCCTGACCTCCAGCAAAGAGGCGATCGAGCCGGCCGTGGGCAACTCCATGGCCCTCCGCTTCGTCCCCACCGGCCTCGACGTTCACTGCGTCGAGCTCGAGCCCGGCCGCGGCGCCAAGATCTGCCGCTCCGCCGGCACCTACTGCAAGATGAGCAACAAGGAAGGCGACTACGCGACGCTGACCTTCCCCAGCGGCGAAGTCCGCCGCGTACCGCTCGATTGCCGCTGCACCATCGGCAAGGTCGGCAACGGCGATCACCGCCTGCGTCGCCTCGGCAAGGCCGGCATCTCCCGCCTGATGGGCCGCCGGCCCATCACCCGCGGCGTCGCCAAGAGCCACCACGCCCACCCGCTGGGCGGCGGCTCCGGCCGCAGCAAGGGCAACCGTCCTCTCGCCGGCCCCACCGGCGTCCACGCCAAGGGCGGCAACACTCGTAACCGCAAGAAGCACTCCACCAAGCTGATCATCCGCCGCCGCGTCAGCAAGCGCTACGGCCAGAAGAAGTAAGCAGGGACACGCACTATGGGACGTAGCCTCAAGAAAGGTCCGTTCGTCGATGAGAAGCTCTACCGCAAGGTGGAGAAGCTCAACGCCAACCGTCGTCGCGAGCCCATCAAGACCTGGGCACGCCGCAGCACGATCGTCCCCGAGTTCATCGGGCACACGTTCAAGGTGCACAACGGAAAGGCGTTCCTCGACGTGTTCGTGACCGAGGACATGGTCGGGCACAGGCTCGGCGAGTTCAGCATCTCCCGCACCTTCCGCGGGCACACGAACAAGAAGGAAGGCATCGACGGCGCGCCGTCGAAGGGCTAAGTAACCGCGACCACTCCCCCCAGTTCAAGAGGGCTTCACCGTGAGGATCCGAGGAATCAAACTCAAGCAGCGTGCACAGAAGGCCGGGGTCACCCCCGAGCAGCTGGCGCAGGCGATCAGCGACGACGGCCTGAAGGTCGATCGGGCCACCAGCGCTGTCAACAACTGGATGGCCGGTCGCGACCATCCCCGCTGCAAAGCCAGCATGATCACCAAGCTCGCCACCGCCCTGCAGTGCGAGCCCAAGGACATCGCCGCCTTCACCAGCGAGGTCAACGGCCATCGGGGCAGCCCCCGCAAGGCCGGCCTGATCGCGGGCCTCATCCGCGGCAAGGACGTCATCGCCGCCCAGGACCTGCTGAACTTCAATACCAAGAAGGCAGCCGTCAACTTCAAGAAGGCCCTGAACGCCGCCATCACCGACGCAGAGCTCGCGGGTGCCGACACGACCCAGCTCTTCGTCAGCGAGAGCCGCGTCGACAACGGCCCCGTCCTCAAGCGTTTCCAGCCCAAGGACCGCGGCCGGGCCCACCAGATTCTCAAGCCGTTGGCTCACATCACCGTCAGCGTTGAAGAGCGCTCCGCGAAGGCGGGGGCGAGGTAAGCATGGGACAGAAAACGCATCCATTCGGTCTGCGGCTGGGGATCACCGAGGCTCACAAGAGCCGCTGGTACGCCCCCAAGGCTCTCTACGGCGAGCTCCTCGTCGAGGACGAGAAGATCCGCAAGTGGCTCGATAAGCGCCTCAACCGCAGGCCCCCAAACGCCGCGGTCAGCGATGTCCACATCGAGCGCACCCGCGAAGAGCTCAAGGTCATCATCAAGACGGCCCGGCCCGGCCTGGTGATCGGCCCCAAGGGCGCCGAAGTCGAGCGCATGACCGAAGAGCTCCAGTACATGACCGGCCGCAAGGTCGCGATCTCGATCATCGAGATCAAGAACGCGGACCTGGACCCCAACCTCATCGGCGAAGCCGTCGCGGAGCAGCTCCTCAAGCGGGCCAGCTTCCGTCGCGTCGTCAAGATGAAGTGCGAGGCCGCCATGACGGCCGGGGCCAAGGGCGTGAAGATCCAGTGCAGCGGCCGCCTGGGCGGCGCTGAAATGAGCCGCACCCTCGCGGTTCGTCTGGGCTCTCTCCCGCTCTCCACGCTCCAGGCCCGCGTCGAGTACGGCTTCGCCGAGGCCAAGACGACCTACGGCGTGATCGGTGTGAAGGTGTGGGTCTACAAGGGCATGTACACGACCGAGGCCGACGAGAACACCTCGAACGCCGCCGGTGGTCGCGCCCGTGCCCGTGGTCGCAAGTAAGAACGGATTTGATTCGGGGCGATCCCGCCCCGTGGAGTGTGTCAGATGGCGTTGATGCCGAAGAGAGTCAAGTTCCGCAAGGAGATGCGGCGAGTCCGTGACCGCAAGGCCACCAAGGGCAACTTCGTTGCCTTCGGTGACTACGGCCTGCAGGCCCTTGAGGGCGCCTGGGTCCCCGGCGCGGTGCTCGAGGCCGGCCGCGTCGCCGCCATGCACTTCGTCAAGCGTGAAGGCAAGCTGTTCATCCGCGTCTTCCCGGACAAGCCCATCTCCAAGAAGCCCCTGGAAACCCGAATGGGAACCGGTAAGGCCGAAGTGGACTACTGGGCGGCCCGCGTGAAGCCCGGCACCATGCTGTTCGAGATGGCCGGCGTGCCCGAGCACACCGCCAAGCTCGCCCTCCTCCGCGTCGCCATGAAGATGCCCGTCAAGTGCCGCTTCGTGGGCCGCCGCGTCCGCGTCTAAGTTCCCCCTGTGGCCGCCGCGGCCACTGACAGTTGATTGGAGTCGGTCATGAAGTCAGCAGAAGTCACAAAGATGGGCGACCCGGAGCTCAAGCAGGAGCTCGCGAAGCTCCGCAACGACCTCTACGACCTGCGCAGCCAGGCCGTGACCGAGAAGGTCGAGGACGTGTCCAAGTTCGGCAAGATGCGCAAAGACATCGCCCGCCTGCTCACCGAGCAGCGCACCCGGGCGCTCAAGACGACCAAGGCGTAAGAGGAATCACGATGGCAGCCACCAAGACCAGCACCAAGGCGTCCGCCCCGGCCAAGAAGGCCGAGACCACCGCGCCCGTCACCGAGAGCAAGACCGGCACCAAGATCGGTGTGGTCGAGAGCGACGTCCGCCTCAAGACCCGCAAGGTCGTGGTGGCCTACCTGGACAAGCACCCCAAGTACGGCAAGTACGTCCGCAAGCGGACCGTGCTCCACGTCCACGACGAGAACAACGAGAGCAAGAACGGAGACGTCGTCGAGGTCGCGCCCTGCCGCCCCCTCAGCAAGACCAAGAGCTGGAAGCTCCTCCGGATCGTCGAGAAGCGTGCCGAGCTCGCCGCGGCCATCAAGAGCGTCAAGGAAGTGCAGTAAGTCACGAAGCCCAGTCACCACGTCACCAGTGTGACCGAGTGAAGAAGAAGAGTTGAGCCATGCTGCAGCAAGAAACAAGATGTGAAGTCGCGGACAACAGCGGGGCGAAAATTGCCTACGTCATCCGCGTGTACGGCGGCTCGACCGCGACCGGCAAGTTCACCCGCCGCATCGCCGGCGTGGGCGACCGCGTCTTCGTGTCGATCAAGAAGGCCCTCCCCGGCGCCGACGTCAAGCCCGGCGACAAGAGCAAGGCCGTGGTCGTCCGCACGACGAAGCCCACCCGCCGCGCCGACGGCTCCTACGTCAAGTTCGACAGTAACGCTGTCGTGCTGATCCAGGACGACGGCAACCCGAAGGGCACCCGCATCTTCGGGCCAGTCGCCCGCGAGCTCCGCGACCGCAACTACATGAAGATCGTCTCCCTGGCCTCCGAAGTGATCTAAGCAGTCTGTACTGGAAGAAGGACACGAGTTATGCCCCGCCACGTCCGCAAAGGCGACACAGTGATGGTGACCAGCGGCTCTTTCAAGGGCCAGGTTGGCGAGATCATCCGCGTCATCACCAAGTCAGACCAGGTGCTCGTCAAGGGTGTCAACACCAAGACCAAGCACGTCAAGCCCACCCGCATCGCGCCCCAGGGCGGCATCATCACCAAGGAAATGCCGATCCACATCAGCAAGGTGAGCCCCGTCGTTGATGGCAAGGCCGTCCGCGTCGGCTTCCGCACCGAGGCCGATGGCTCCAAGGTCCGCGTGGCCCGCCACGCCGGCAAGGAGCTCAAGGTCCTCGGCACCATCCGCGCCGCCGCCGCCGGCGCCGCCCCCGCGAAGAAGGCGTCCAAGGCCACCAAGAAGAAGTAAGCCCCCCGAGCCCCCGCTCGTAGCCCCGAAGAAGTGAGCAGACCCATGTCGAAGGAAGAAGCGAAAAAGCAGGCGTCTGAGGCCAAGCAGCACGGCCCCAAGGATGGCGCGATCAATCCCAAGGACAAGCGGAACGCGGGCAAGAAGCCCTCCGGTGGCGGCTCGGGCAAGAAGCACGTCTCCGAGGCCGTCGAGGCCGAGGCAGCCGCCGGCGCCAAGGCGCCCCCGCGTCTCAAGACCATGTTCCAGGAGCAGGTCCGCAAGGCTGTCACCGAGAAGTTCGGGATTGCCAACCCCATGGAAATGCCCAAGCTCGAGAAGATCGTGCTGAACGTGAACATGGGCCGCCACCTCGAAGGCAGCAAGCTCCCGCCCCACGTCAAGACCCAGGTGCTCGAGACCCTGGTCAAGGTCACCGGCCAGAAGCCCGTGGTCGTCAAGGCCAAGAAGAGCGTGTCGAACTTTAAGCTCCGCGAAGGCTTCGAGAGCTCCGCGGTCGTCACCATCCGCCGCGAGCGCATGTGGCACTTCCTCGACCGCCTCATCAACCTTGCCACCCCCCGTATCAAGGACTTCCGCGGCCTCCCCGAGAAGGCCTTCGACCGCCAGGGCAACTACGCCATGGGCCTCACCGAGCAGGGCGTGTTCCCCGAGATCAACATGGCCGACGCCCAGTTCACCCACGGCATGAACATCAACTTCTGCTTCTCCAACAGCACCCCCGACCGCAGCAAGTTCGTCCTCGAGCAGCTCGGCATGCCCTTCCGTAAGCCCGACCAGAAGTAACCCACCACAGGATCCCACTCGGCACGCACGCCGGAGCCCGACCTCGGAGCAAGACCATGACGACCAAGGCACAGATGGCCAAGAGCCGCCGGACCCCCAAGTTCAGCACCCGCACGGTGCGGCGCTGCCAGCTCACCGGCCGCGCCCGCGGCGTGTACCGCAAGTTCCGTATCAGCCGAATCATGCTCCGCAAGCTCGCCCTCGAGGGCAAGATCCCCGGCATGCGCAAGGCCAGCTGGTAAATCTCCCCGGCACAGCGTCCCCTCAAAGACTCACGACTTTCGACCTCAGTACTCAGGACTCAACCAATGGCGATCGGCGACCCAATCGCAGACATGCTCACCCGGATCCGCAACGCGGTCCGTAACCGCTCCAAGTCGGTGGCCTGCATCAACAGCAAGGTCTGCCGCGGCATCGCGGACGTGCTCCGCGACGAAGGCTACATCGATGGCTACGACGTGATCGAGGACGGCCGCCAGGGCCAGATCCGCGTCCGCCTCAAGTACGGCCCCGCCGGCGAGACGGTCCTCCACAAGCTCCACCGCGAGAGCAAGCCCGGCCGCCGGGTTTACAACTCCGTCGAGGAGCTTCCCCGTCCCCTCCAGGGCCTGGGCATCGCCATTGTCTCCACCAGCAAGGGTGTCCTCAGCGACCGCAAGGCCCGCTCCGAGCGAGTCGGCGGCGAGCTGCTCTGCACCATCGAGTAACACCGTCCATTCACGCGGAAGCCCGACGATCAAACGTCGGTGGGCCAGACGCGACAGGAGTTTGAAATGTCTCGTATCGGTAAGAAAGCAGTCCCCGTCCCCGCCGGCGTCAAGATCGCCGTCAAGGATCGCACGATCAACATCGAAGGTCCCAAGGGCAAGCTCAGCCTCACCTTCCGTCCCGAGGTCAAGGTGAACTGGACCGAGAGCGAGAAGGCGATCAACGTCTCCCTCGCCGACGGCTACTCCTCCGAGAACAAAGAGGCCAACGCCTACTGGGGCACGACCCGCGCCCACATCCGCAACATGATCGACGGCGTCACCAAAGGTTACGAGAAGAGCCTCGAGGTCGTCGGCGTAGGCTGGCAGGCCACTCTCATGGGCAAGCAGCTCAAGCTGGTCGTCGGCTTCGCCAACCCCATCATCCTTGACATCCCCACGGGTGTCACCGTGACGGTGGAAAAGGCGTTCGTCAAGGTCACCGGGCCTGACAAGCAGCAGGTCGGCCAGTTTGCCAGCTCCATGCGGGCCGTCCGCAAGCCCGAGCCCTACAACGGCAAGGGCATCAAGTACACCACCGAAGTCGTGAAGCGCAAGCAGGGCAAGCAGTTCGGCGCCTAAACCGCCTGATCAGAAAGAGTTCAACCATGAACAAGAACGTTGGAAAGCAGGTCAGGCGCTCACGCCGTCGTATCGGTATCCGCAAGCGGATCATCGGCACCAACGAGCGCCCGCGCCTCTCGATCTACAAGTCCCTCAACCACATCTACGCACAGGTCATCGACGACCTCGCCGGCAAGACCCTCGCGTCCTCGTCCACCATGGACAAGGCCGTGAAGTCCGACAAGACCGGCAACTCCGCGGCCGCCGCGGCAGTCGGCGAGGCCATCGCCAAGGCCGCCAAGGCCGCCGGCGTCAGCAAGGTGGTTTTCGACCGTGGTGGTTTCAAGTACCACGGCCGCGTAAAGGCCCTGGGCGATGCCGCCCGCAAGGGAGGTTTGGAGTTCTAAGTTCCCATCCGTGCCACCGTGCTTTGACGGTCGTGCCGAAGTCCGCAGCGAAAGACACCCATGGCAAACGATAACTTCTCCGAATCCAGCCAGATCGAGTCCGCCAATATCGGCGTCGACCGCACCTCCGCGACCGTGAAGGGTGGCCGCCGCTTCAGCTTCGGCGCCCTCGTCATCGTCGGCGACCGCCGCGGCAAGGTCGGATTCGGCTACGGCAAGTCCAACGAAGTCCCCTCCGCCATCGAGAAGGCTGAGAAGTACGCCCGCAAGGCGATGGTCAGCGTGCCCCTCTCCGGCACCACCATCCCCCACCAGGTGGAAGGCACCTTCTCCGCCAGCAAGGTCCGCCTCGTCCCCGCCGCCCCCGGCACGGGCGTGGTGGCCGGCGGCACCGTCCGCACCATCCTCGAGAAGGCCGGCATCAGCGACTGCCTCACCAAGTGCTACGGCAGCACCAACAAGCGCAACATCGTCAAGGCCGTCTTCGAGGGCCTCGCGCAGCTCCGCCAGCCCACGCAGGTCGCGGCACTCCGCAAGCAGACGCTCGAGACCACCGAGATCGAAGCCAAGATCGAGAAGGGCAAGCGGTTCATGCCCACCGCCCACAACCGCGAGAAGGCTCGCGGCCCCGTCAACACCGTCGATGACGGCCGCAAGGGCGGTCGTGGTCGTGGCGGTCGCGGCGGCCCCGGTGGCGGTCGTGGTGGCCGTGGCGGCCAGGGTGGTGGACAGGGCGGCGGCAATCAGGGCGGCCCTGATGCTGGTTCACAGGGCGCGGCCCCCGCAGCTCCCAACGCAGGCTGATTTTCACAGACACATCGGGGCACGGTCCACGGCCCCCGCAGTAACGACAGAGACTTGGAGTACACGGTCATGATGATCCACGACATCACCGCCCTCGCCGGCGCTTACAAGAATCGCAAGCGAGTCGGTCGCGGCGAAGGCTCCGGTCACGGCAAGCAGTCCGGCCGCGGCAACAAGGGCGCAGGCTCTCGCTCGGGTAACGCCGCTAAGAAGGCGTTCGAAGGCGGCCAGATGCCCTACTTCCGCCGCCTGCCCAAGTTCGGCTTCACCAACGCCCCGTTCAAGATCAAGTTCTGGACGGTCAACATCGGCGACATCGTCTCCCACCCCAGCTTCGCCAAGGGCGGCGCCGTCAACGCGGCCTCCCTGATCAAGGCCGGCCTCGTCCGTGACGAGAGCCGCGACCTCAAGATCCTCGGCAGCCTCGGCAAAGAGACCGCCCTCAAGGCCAAGTTCACCGTCGAGGCCAGCCGCGTGTCGGCTTCCGCCAAGAAGATGATCGAGGACGCCGGCGGCTCCGTCACCCAGACCGGCACCCGCCGCGACAAGACCCGCGGCATCGACCTCACCTCCGAGGATCGCACCCCCAAGAACCTCACCAAGAAGCTCAAGCGCGGCAGCACCAAGACTAAGGCCAAGGTCGCCGCGTCCGAGGCTGCGAATGAAAAGGCCAGCGACAAGGCCGACTCCGCCGAGAAGGCCGAAAAGCCCGCCAAGGCCGAGAAGGCTCCCAAGGCCCCCAAGGCCTGAGCCCAATCGTGGGTTCCACCTGACTCTGACAACGGCACGGGCAACCGTGCCGTTTTCTTTGGCCCCTCTAAAGGCGCTCAGCCGAACTCTTCCCGCCTACCCTTCCCCCCCGGCGCTCTGTTGCGGCCGGAATTTCCACGCGAAAGGTCCGAAGTGCTCAAGACGCTCCTGAACGTCTTCAAGATCGACGAACTGCGGAACAAGATCCTATTCACGCTTGGCATGCTCCTCGTCTTCCGCATCGGCCATTGGATCCCGCTGCCCGGCGTCAACCAGGAGAAGCTCCAGGAGCTCTTCGACCAGGCCGCCAAGACCGGCGGCTCGGGCCTCGCCGCCGTCGCCAGCTACGTCACCATGTTCTCCGGCGGCAGCCTCCAGCAGTCCACGATCTTCGGCCTGGGCATCATGCCCTACATCACCGCCGGCATCATCTTCCAGATCCTGGGCTCCTTCCTCCCGCAGTTCAAAGCGATCCAGGAAGAAGGCCCCAGCGGCCGCCAGAAGATCATGGAGTACACCCGCTACGCCACCGTCGCACTCTGCGTCGTCCAGGGCATCGGCTGGCTCACCTACCTGACCAAGTCTGACCTCATCCGCCCCGAGTGGCTGCAGAACCCCCTCTGGTGGTTCATGTCCCTCAGCGCCCTCACCGCCGGCACCATGTTCCTCATGTGGCTCGGCGAGCAGATCGACAAGCACGGCATCGGCAACGGCGCCTCCATGATCATCATGGCCGGCATCCTCGCCAACATCCCCAACGCCATCGAGATGGTCAAGGTCAACTTCGAGCCCGCCGACCCCAACAAGATGGGCTGGATGGGCCTCATCCTCCTGGCCGCCGGCTTCGTCGGCGTCACCATGGCCGCCGTGCTCATGCAGGTCGCCCAGCGCCGAATTCCCATCCAGCAGGCCAAGCACACCCGCGGCCGCAAGGTCTACGGCGGTCAGAAGTCCTACCTCCCGATGCGCATCAATCACGGCGGCGTGATGCCCATCATCTTCGCCAGCTCCCTCATGATCTTCCCCACCGTGATCTTCGTGCAGATCAAGGAGTGGGCCCGCCAGGGCGGCAACACCGGCTTCTTCGTGGACCTCAGCACCTTCCTCGCCGACAACTTCGCCGGCCACGCCTTCCTCTACCTGCTCACCTATGTCGCGATGATCTACTTCTTCAGCTACTTCTGGATCACCGTCCAGTTCAACCCCGAAGACATGAGCAAGCAGCTCAAAGAGCACGGCTCGTTCATCCCGGGCCTGCGCCCCGGACCGCGCACTGCTGAGTACCTCGAGACCGTCGTCACCCGCGTGACCTTCGTCGGCGCCGGCTTCCTCGCGCTGATCGCCGTTCTGCCCACCGTCATCAACGGCGCGATGAACGTCGACATGATGGTGACGCAGTTCCTCGGCGGCACCGGCCTGCTCATCGTCGTCTCGGTGTGCATGGACTTCCTCCAGCGCGTCGAGGCCAACCTGATGATGCGCAACTACCAGGGCTTCCTGGGCGGCGAAGGTGACGGCGGCGGCCGCCTCGCCGGCGGCACACCCCGCTAAGTCCCGATTCGCAAATGCCTCGACAGTTCACAACGCCCGGCGAGCTCGATCAAGTCCGAGCCGCCGGGCGTCTTGCTTCCCGCATCCTGCGCGAACTCGCGCAGCAAGCCGCTCCCGGAATCACCACCGCGCACCTCGCCACCGAGGCCGAGCGGCTCATCACCGAAGCCGACGCCACGCCCGTCCTCAAGGGCTACCGCTTCCACGACGAGCGACCGTTCGCGCACGCCGCGTGCATCTCGATCAACGACGTAGCGATGTACGGCTGCCCCTCGCCGCGCGTCCTCGCGCAAGCCGACGTCATCAACATCGACCTCGCGCTCCGCACGAATCTCGGCTGGCACGCCGACGTCGCCGCCAGCATCCCCGTCGGAGATTCCCCGCGCGCCGATCGTCTCATCGCCGCCTCACACGCCGCGCTCCGCGCCATCATGCACACACTCGCCCCGGGCGTCTGGTGGTCCCAGGCCGCCGCCGCCGCGCAAGCAGCAGTGGGGGACCTCGGCCTCACCCTCCTCCCCGGCCCCGCCGCCCACGGCCTCTCCCGCTCTCTCCACGAACCTCCCTCACTCTTCATCGCCACCCCCAGCGAGCCCGACGTCCGCCTCGCCCCCGGCATGATCCTCGCCATCGAGCCCCTCATCGCCGAGCACCCAACCGCGCTCATCACCGACCCCAACCACTGGACCCTTCGCACCGTCGACGGCTCCTGGACCGCCTTCCAGGAGCACATGATCGCCATCACCACCCGCGGCCCCGAGCTCCTGACCGAACCTTGACGCCCCAAACCACCCAAATCCTCGTGCAAAGCGCCGCCAACTCGGCTACCCTTCCGGCCCCGGCCACTCGGAAGGGGCGTTTTCATCGGATCCACGGGAGCTAGCAGAAGCGAATGACCAAACAGGACGACAAGTTCACCTTCGAGGCAGTAGTCACCGAGGCCCTGCCCAACGCCATGTTCAAGGTCCGGCTCCCCAACGAGCAGAAGTCCGAGGTCCTCGCCTACGTCAGCGGCAAGATGCGGATGAACTACATCCGCATCCTCCCCGGCGACAAGGTCACGGTCGAAATCTCCCCCTACGACCTCACCAAGGCCCGGATCACCTTCCGCCACTAAGGTCCAACACAATGCCCCGCGACACGGCCCCTCCACGGGGTGCCATCGGGTCCGGCACGCCCCGGCAAGCCCCCGGATCTGCAATTTTCCTCCCAACTTCCCACCTCCGGCCCCCGACTTCCCACTTTCCCCCCGTGACTCCCGCAAGGCATCTGCCTAACATCCCCTCCCCGCCAAACCGGGCTGGTTGTGGCGTGGTTTTCTAAGAGGTGACCTGTGAAGGTGAAGGCCAGTGTCAAGAGAATGTGCAACGCCTGCCAGATCGTCCGCCGCAAGGGCAAGGTGCGGGTGATCTGCAAGTCCGACCCCAAGCACAAGCAGGTCCAGGGCTAAGCGAACCCCAGAACTGAGCACGACCCCTGGCCTGACCAGGGCTGCGAGAGGATCCCATGCCACGTATCGCCGGTATCGACGTCCCTGACCGCAAGAAGATCTACTTCGCCCTCCAGTACATCCACGGCATTGGCGAGAAGTTCGCCGCCCAGATCCTGGCCGAGGCGGGTGTCAACCCCGATCAGCGGTCCAACGAGGTCGACGAGCAGAAGCTCGCCCAGATCAACGCCATCATCGACGCGAACTACATCGTCGAGGGCGCCCTCCGCCGCCAGGTCCAGCAGAACATCCAGCGCCTCAAGGACATCAAGTCCTACCGCGGCGACCGCCACCGCAAGGGCCTCCCGGTCCGCGGCCAGCGCACCCAGTCCAACGCCCGCACCCGCAAGGGCAAGAAGAAGACCGTCGCCGGCAAGAAGGGCGTCAAGGCCAAGTAACTTCCCAGGCACCAGGGACTGGGGACTGGGCACGAGTGCCCAATGTCTAGTGCCCAGTGCCTTCCACAAACCACGGGTACGACCCTTCACGGGTCGGTCGATCCGAGGAGTTTCCGCAGATGTCCAAGAAGGCAAAGATCCGCAAGAACGTCGTCCGCGGCATCGCGCACATCCGCGCGACCCAGAACAACACCATCGTCACCATCACCGATACCAACGGCGAGACCCTGGCATGGGACTCCGCCGGCACCATCGGCTTCAAGGGCGCTCGTAAGAGCACCCCCTTCGCCGCGACCCGCGCAGCCGAAACCTGCGGCGGCAAGGTCCGCAAGATGGGCATGAGCGAGGTGGAGATCCGCATCAAGGGCGCCGGCAGCGGCCGCGAGTCCGCCGTGAACGGCCTCACCGCTTCCGGCCTCCGCGTCACCGCCGTCGAGGACCACACCCCGGTCCCCCACAACGGCTGCCGCCCCAAGAAGCGCCGCCGCGTCTAAACCACGCTTTTACGACGCCGGGATTGAGCTGTTCTGAGCGAAGTCCCGGGTTCGGTCAGCCCGCGGGTCCGTCCCGCAATAACCGTCCAGTCCCCCGTCCCCCCAGGAAAGAAGGCCCTCGCGTGCTCGGCCACGCTCGGTGCCGTAAACCTGAGGGCTGTCCCGCAAGTGCTGCCGAGAGCGAGTATCTGACCCATGACAACGCGCGTCCGCTGGCGTGGCCTCGAGCTGCCCACCAAGGTCGTCACCGACCCCAAGTTCAAGAGCGATACCTACGGCCGGTTCAACGTCGAGCCCTTTGAGCGTGGCTTCGGCACCACCGTCGGCAACTCCCTCCGCCGCGTCCTCCTCAGCAGCCTTGAGGGCGCCGCCGTCTCCTCCATCAAGATCAAGGGCGTCACCCACGAGTTCAGCCCCCTCAAGGGCGTGATGGAGGACGTGACCGACATCGTCCTCAACATCAAGAACCTCGTCGTCAAGATGGAAGGCGAAGAGACCCGGACCATGAAGCTGGCCGCCCGCGGCCCCGGTGAAGTCACCGCCGACATGATCCAGGCCGACACCTCGATCAACATCCTCAACAAGGACCTCGTCCTCGCCACCCTCACCGACGCCGTCGACTTCGAGATGGAGCTCGAGGTCACGAAGGGCCGCGGCTACGTCCCCGCCAGCGAGCGTTACAACACCGGCGACGAGCAGGAAATCGGCAAGATCTACGTCGACGCCATCTACTCGCCCGTCCAGCGCGTCCGCTACAAGATTGAGGACACCCGCGTCGGCCAGCGCACCAACTACGACAAGCTGACCATGGAGATCTGGACCAACGGCACCGTCCCGCCCGAGATGGCGCTGGTCGAGGCCGCCAAGATCTTCCGCAAGCACCTCAACCCCTTCGTCCAGTACTTCGAGCTCGGCGACGACCGCGTGAGCGAAGAGGCCGCGGCCGCCGCGAGCGTGGACGAGGAACTCATCCGCAAGCTCAACATGCCGATCTCCGAGCTCGAGCTCTCCGTCCGGGCCAGCAACTGCCTCGAGTCCGCCCGCATCGAGACCGTCGGCCAGCTCGTCACCCAGACCGACGGCGAGCTCCTCAAGCTCCGCTCCTTCGGCCGCACCAGCCTCCGCGAGGTCAAGCGCAAGCTCCAGGACATCAACATGGACCTGGGCATGACCCTCCCCGAGGGCTACACCGTCACCGCCCCCCAGTTTCCCGCCTAATATCCAGACCCCCCAAAGCCCAAGGACCAAGGTCCCTGGGCCCTTCTGACAGATGGAGTTGAGTCATGCGTCACGGCAGAGCTGGTTACCGACTGGGCCGCACCACCGCCCACCGCACGTCCACGCTGCGGAACCTCGCCGCCGGCCTCTTTGAGCACGGGCAGATCGTCACCACGATCCCCAAGGCCAAGGCCGTCCGCCCCTTCGTCGAGAAGATCATCACCGACGCCAAGACCGGTGACCTCGCGGCCCGCCGCCGCATCATCGCCAAGATGGGCGGCAACCGCCTCGGCTTCGACTGGCTCTACACCGCGAAGAACGCGACCGAGGCCGAGAAGGAGCACGTCCAGAAGCTCAAGGACCAGGCCAACACCTTCTTTGACCTCCCCGACGCCAGCAAGGTCGAGCGCAACCGCTACGGCGAGCTCCGCGCCGCCCCGAAGATCGTCAAGCACATCTTCGACAACATCGCCCCCCGCTTCGCGGACCGCTCCGGCGGCTACACCCGCATCGTCAAGCTCGGCCGCCACCGCATCGGCGACGGCACCGAGCTCTGCGTCCTCCAGTTCTGCGGGGCCGAGGACGGCGCCGAGATCGGCGGCCGCCCCAGCCAGCGCCGCAAGATCAGCGACAAGCGCACCGCCTTCTACGCTAAGCTCCGCAAGGAGAAGGGCGCCGAGGCCAAGGCCTAAGCCGCTCAGACATCCCGAATCGACCCCAAACGCCCGGGCCTGCCCGGGCGTTTTTCCTTTATTCACCCAAGTCGGGACGAACTCGCCCGAGTTGGATATCGTTAGACACATGCTCGGCGGGTGCCGCCGGCGTCGAATCACTGTTTCCACACCAGGAGCTGAAGTATGAAGATCGCCAAGCTGATGACTGTTGCCCTCGCCGCCGGCCTCCTCACCCTCACGGGCTGCAATAAAGAGACCAAGGGCAGCGCGGGCGCCGTCGGCACCAAGACCGAGTGCTGCGCTGAGGGCAAGAAGGCCAACATGGGCGCCACCAGCGAGAAGTCCGGCTGCTGCTCCGAGGCCAAGAAGGCCAACATGGGCGTGACCAGCACCAAGACCGACTGCAAGAGCTCCTGCACCGACAAGGCCAACATGGGCGCCGTCAGCGCTCCCGCCAAGTCCGACTGCTCCACCAAGAGCTCCTGCACCGCCGACAAGGCCAACATGGGCGCCGTCAGCGCTCCCGCCAAGAGCGATTGCTCGGCCAAGACCTCCTGCACCAAGACGAACTAAGTCGTCCGACCGCATACTGACGCCGCCGGTCCTCTGGGCCGGCGGTGTCGTTTTTGCCCCCGCCTTCACAGGCCACGCATGAACCCCGCGACCTTCCAGTCCATCTCCCGCCACCTCGACTCCGGCCAGCCCGAGCAGGCCCGCGTGCTCCTGCTCCAGGTCCTCCGCACCACGCCCAAGGACGCCGACGCCAACAACCTGATGGCCGTCGCGCTCATCCGCACCGGAAAGCCCGAGGCCGCCCTCAGCTTCGCCGAGCGCGCCCTCGAAGCAGCCCCGCACGCCACCAGCGTCCGCGAGAACCTAGCCAACCTGCTCCTCACCCTCGACCGCGCCAGCGATGCGGAGGACCACTTCCGCCGCGTGCTCACCGCCGCACCCCGCCCAACCGCTGCCGCCGGCCTCGCCGCGGCCCTCGCCCATCAGCGCCGCTTCATCGAGTCCGCCGAAGTCTCAACCTCCGCACTCAGCCACTTCCCCGGCTTCCCGCCCCTCATCCTGCAAGCCGCGGGCGCCCTCCTCAACAGCGGCAAGGCCAACGACGCCGTGCACCTCCTCGACAACGCGCTCACAGCCAATCCCGCCGACCCCATCTACGCCCGCCGCAAAGCCGCGGCCATGCTCTACGCCCCCAACTACACGCCCACCCAAGTCGCCGATGCCCACTTCGAAGCCGGCCGCCTCATCACCGCCGCCGTCGCCGAAGCCCGGTGCCCGCTCTTCACCAACACACGCGACCCCAACCGCAAGATCCGCCTCGCCATCCTCTCCAGCGACCTCCGCTCCCACCCCGTCGCACACTTCGCGATTCCTCTCTTCGAGCACATCGATCGCTCCCGCTTCGAGCTCACCGCCTACCACGACGCCGGCGTCAGCGACGCCACCACCAAGCACCTCCGCACGCTCACCAGCCGCTGGATCGATTCCTCCGCGATGAGCGACGCCGCCCTCGCCGCGCACATCCGCGCCGACAACATCGACATCCTCTTCGAGCTCAGCGGCTACACCAGCCGCCCCCGCGGCCAGACCCTCGCCCTCAAGCCCGCCCCCGTCATCGTCAGCTGGCTCGGCTACCCCAGCACCCTCGGCCTTCCGGCCATCGACGCCCGCATCGTGGACTCCCTCACCGACCCGATCGGTCCCGCCGAGGCGCTTCACACCGAGAAGCTCATCCGCATCGACCCCTGCTTCCTCTGCTACACCCCGCGCACCAAGCCCGTCCCCAAGTCCCCCCGCGACCACATCGTCTTCGCCTCCTTCAACACCTTCCAGAAGGTCAACGACCCGCTCCTCCGCCTCTGGTCCCGTATCCTCGCCGCCGTCCCCAACTCCCGCCTCCTCATCAAGTCCGGCGGCCTCGAAGACCCGCGCCTGCAACACGACGCCCGCACCCGCGCCGCCGCCCACGGCATCGACCCCACCCGCCTCGACCTCCTCGGCCATCTCCCCTCCCAATCCAACCACCTCGCCGCCTACGCCCGCGCCGACATCGCCCTCGACACCTTCCCCTACCACGGCACCACCACCACCTGCGAAGCCCTCTCCATGGGCGTCCCCGTCATCTCCCTCACCGGCAGCGCCCACGTCTCCCGAGTCGGCCTCTCCCTCCTCACCGCCGTGGGCCACCCCGAGTGGTGCGCCACCGACGAGGACGCTTACGTCACCACCGCCGCCACCCTCGCGCACAACCCCACCCACCTCGCAACCCTCCGCGAGTCACTCCCCGCGCAGCTCGCCGCCTCGCCACTCTGCGACCAACAAGCCTTCGTGTCCCGCCTCTCCAGCACGCTCGAAGGCCTATGGGCCGCGTGGACCCAGACCTGATACGACCGCGTTTCCGACCTACCCTCCCCCCGTGATTGACCAGCTCAACCAGCTCGAGTCCCAGTCCCTCGCCGAACTCGCCGCGTTGTCCGACGCCGACGCGCTCGAGGCGTGGCGCATCGCGTATCTGGGCGCCAACGGCAAGCTCAAGGGCATGATGGGCGGCCTCAAGGACGTGCCCAAGGACCAGAAGCCCGCCGTCGGCGCACGACTCAACGCCGTGAAGTCCACGCTCGATGAGGCGTTCGCCGCCCGCAAGGGCTCACTTGCGTCCAAGCCCGCTGCCGCGTCCGAGATGGTGGACCTGACGGAGCCCGGCCTGGTCGAGTCCTTCGCCGCCGGCCGCCCGCACGTCATTTCACGCGTCCGCGCCGAGCTCGTGGAGGTCTTCGCCCGCATGGGCTTCGAGGCCGCGGAAGGCCCCGAGCTTGAGGACGAGGACCACAACTTCTCCAAGCTCAACATCCCCGCTGACCACCCCGCCCGCGACCCCATCGACAACTTCTACGTGGACAACCCCGCGAAGGTGAAGTCGCCGCGCATGCTCCGCAGCCAGACGAGCACGGTGCAGGTCCGCACCCTCGAAGCCGCCGTGAAACGCGGCCAGGGCAAGCTCACCGGCCCCATCAAGATCGTCGCCCCCGGCCGCGTCTACCGCCCCGACACCGTGGACGCCACGCACAGCTTCATGTTCCACCAGATCGAGGGGCTCTACGTCGACCGCGGCGTCACGATGACCGACCTCAAGACCACCCTCTTCCAGTTCGCCCGCGCCTACTTCGGTTCCGAGGCCCAGGTCCGCCTCCGCCCCAGCTTTTTCCCCTTCACCGAGCCCAGCGCCGAGTTTGACCTCCGCATCCGCCTCCGCCCCGAGCAGGAGCCCCGCTGGATGGAGCTCGGCGGCTGCGGCATGGTGGACCCCGCCGTGTTCACCGCCTGCGGCGTCGACCCCGAGGAGTGGACCGGCTTCGCCTTCGGCTTCGGCATCGAACGCCTCGCCATGGGCAAGTACGCCATCCCCGATATCCGCCTGCTGTTTGAGAACGATGTGCGGTTCCTGCGGCAGGTCTAGCGGTGCAAGAGCGACCGTGCGACAGATGGACAGAGCGACAGTGGGGGGCCGGGCATTCTGTCGTTCTGTCGCACTTTTCTCTCTGGGCGTCCCCGCTATACTTCCGGCGTGCGGGCGTAGCTCAGTGGTAGAGCGACGCGTTCCCAACGCGTAGGTCGCGAGTTCGACCCTCGTCGCCCGCTTTCGTAAGACTGAAAACGCTCGGGTCACCCCGGGCGTTTTTCGTTTTTGAGCGTCACGCCTTTGAGTCGGCCGCGCTCAGCATCTGCCGGCTGATGAGCTGGAGGGCGACCCGCCACTCCGCGAGCGACTCGGGCTGTGGGCGATCGAGCACCTCGCCCATTGAATCAACGAGCAGATCGACGACCAGCGCGTAGTGCTCCGGCCGAGCGCCGTAGCCCGCGTGCCGTCGCCCGAGTTCGGCCAGCATGGCCGCGTTCTCCTCGGGCTTCTCGAGGTTTCGGACGACCGCGTCCAGGGCCGCCATCAGCTTCGCGCTCTGCGCCTGAGGAGAAGCCTTGAACATCCCGCGCAGGTGCGGCGCGGCCGTGAACAGCTTGCCATAGAACACTTCCGCGAGCGCGTCGCCTCGAGTCCGAACTTGCTCGTAGCTCAGGCGCAGCCGGTTCACCACGCCGAGGTCCAGCGGGATCGAGTCCAGCCGCTGGTCCGGGCGTTCGCTGAAGGTCGTCGCAACTGGGTGACGCTTGACTGGCATGGTGATCCTCGCGGGCGTTGCTCAGGACGCGTCGGGCAGGAACGCCCCGCGCCATCAGGGCCGCGGATTCTCGGCTTTGTCTGCCCCGGCAGTGGGGGTGGCGCGTGCCCGCCAGGAGGCCGCCTCGCGGTCATGGCCCGCGCCGGGCTCGCGCTTGTGCATCTCTTCGTAGTACTCCGCCACGCGCCGGGCAGCCAGGTGCGTATGAGTGTGCCCCGGCCCCACCGCACGCTCGAGCAGCTGGTGCCCCTCCAGCAGGGCCGCCCGCGCTTCGACCCAGCGTGTCGGCGACGCCTCGGGTGCGTGTACCGCGGCCGCGAGCAGGGCCGCGCCGTGCTGCGACAGCATCGGCCCGAGCGCCGACGTGTTGGACGCTGAGCCCCGAGCAATCGCGACCGCTTCTCCGCTGAGCTCCAAGGCCTGCCCGAACGAACCGCTCTTCATCGCCCGCGCGAGCGCTACTTCCGCCGCCATGCCCAGCGTTCCCACCAGCTGCGGGTGGTCGGCTTTGAGCGTGGCCCGCTGCTGATTCAGGGAGTCCGAAAGCATGACCCACCCGCCGTCGTGGTCCCCGCGCAGGTGCGTCACCCAGCCCATCATCGCGAGCGCGTAGAGCGTGTCCGGGTGGCCCGGCCGCTGCACGGCCCGGCGCCCCTCCAAACACTCCCGTTGCAGCTTCTCCGCGGCCTCAAAGTCCTTCAGGTCCATCAGCACCGACGCAAGCTGCGACATCGCTGTCAGCGTGTCGGGGTTGCGGTCCCCGTGACGGCGCCGCTCGGAGGCGAGCGCCTGCGCCAGCATCACCCGCGCTTCCTCGACCCGACCCTGATCCTGGAGCAGCACGCCCAGGTTGCCCAGCAGGCCGACGGTATCGGGATGATCCGCGCCGCTCAGGCGAGTCCGCCGCTCCAGGCCCTCACGCCAGAGCGCCTCCGCCTGCGCGGTTTCGCCCCGCATCGCGTGGACGATCGCGAGGTTGTTCATGGTCCGGATCGCGTCTTGATGGTCATCGCCCAGCACCCGCCGCTGGGCCGTGAGGGTCTCGCTCCACACGCGGCCGGCCTCGTCGAGGTTCCCCATCGATCGGTGCAAACCGCCCAGCCCCATCCTGACGCGCAGCGTCGCGATGTCGTCGGGGCCCAGAGCCGCGAGGCGTCCCCGGTACGCCGCGGTGAGCAGCGGCAACGCCTCGTCGTACCTGCCCATCCCTGAGAGCGTGGTTCCAAGAGCGTGCATGGATTGCACGGTGTCGGCATGATCGGGACCGAGTTCGGCCGTGCGGAGCGTCAGTGCCTCGCGCAGGATTGGCTCTGCTTCGACGCGCTGGCCCAGCGCGGTCATCGCCGCGGCGAGGTTCGTGAGCAGCCGCGCCCGCAGGCGAGGTGTGTCCGCGGACCGCGACTGGATTGCTTCCTTGTACTTCTGGAGCAGGCCTTCGCTCAGGGTGCGCGACGCGACGGAGGTGAAGTTGATCCGGGCCGCGAGGCGGTCGAAGTCGGCGATCGCCGCGGCTCCCGCGTCCGGCTCGTCGCGGAATGCGCGTGCCACGCTCTCGCCCACAGCGCGCTGCAGGCCGTCCCCGACTGCCTGCACGTCGATCCCGCCCAGCAGCGACTCCTGCAAGCCGGTGATGACTTCCAGATCACGCGCGCGGCTCTCGGCCTCGTCCCGCGCCCGCTGTGCCGAGAGGGCGAATCCGACCGACACCGCGACGCCGGCGACCAGCAGCAGCACCGCCGCGGCGATCGCCGCGGTGAGCGGGCGGTTGCGGCGGGCGAAGAGCACCAACTGCTGCGCGGGGCCTACCGGCCGCGCTTCTGTGGGTTCCATCGCGAGGTAGCGGCGCACGTCGGCCGCAAGCGCGCCGGCGCCGGGGTATCTGCGCGTGCGGTCCTTGTCGAGCGCTTTGGCAATGATCGCGTCGAGGTCGCCATTGGCCGCGGGTTGAAAGTCGCTGGCCCTTGGCGGGGCTTTCTCGACGATGGTGCGAACGGCGTCGGGGATGGAACTCTTCGACAGGTCCCACGGCAGGCGGCCGGTCACGAGCTCGAACAGGATCACGCCCAGCGAATAGACGTCGGTGCGGACGTCGACATCGGCGGGCGTGGTGCATTGCTCGGGGCTCATCCAGTTGAGGGTGCCGATGAGGCGTTGGGTGTCGAGGTCACGGGTGACTCGGGCGTGGGAGTCGGTGGGGCGGGCGATGCCGAAGTCGATGACCTTGGCCTGGCCGGTCTGGCCGACGAGGACGTTGCCGGGTTTGAGGTCGCGGTGGATGATGCCTTGCTGGTGGCCGTGGAGCACGGCGTCGCAGACCTGCGCGAACATTTTGAGCCGCTGGCGGAGGTCGAGGTGCGCGGCGTACTGGGTGATGGTCTGCGCGTCGGGGACGAGTTCCATCGCGAAGAAGGGGGAGGGTTTTTTCTGGCCGAGGGGCGCAGTGCCGGCTTCGTAGATCTGGGCGATGCCGGGGTGGTGGAGTTTGGCGAGGGCCTCGGTTTCGAGGCGGAAGCGGAGGAAGGCGTCGGTGTCGGAGAGGCCCTGGTGCATCACCTTGAGGGCGACGCGGCGGTTTGGGTTTTCCTGCACGGCCTCGTACACGGTGGCCATGCCGCCGATACCCAGGACGCCGGTAACCAAGTAGGTGCCGACGGCGTCGGGGGTTTTTTCGAGGAGGTTGGCGAGGGCGGGGGACTCGAGGAAGCCGGTGGAGGAGTCGGCGGCGGCGAGGAGGCGGCGGACTTTGGTTTCGAGCGCGGGGTCGTTGACGCACTCGGTCTGGATGAATGCGGCGCGGCGGGCGGGGTCCAGCGCGAGAGCGCGGGTGAAGATGGAGTGCGCGCGGCGGGCGGACTCACGGTCCATCGGCGCCCTCGAGGCGGACGAAGAGCCAGGCGCGGGCGGCCTGCCAGTCGCGGTCCACGGTGCGCTTGCCGATGTTGAGGATCTGGGCGACTTCTTCGACGGTGCAACCGCTGAAGTAGCGGAGCTCGACGATTTTGGCCTGCTGGGGGTCGAGTTCGGCGAGTTCTTCGAGGGCTTCGTCGAGGGCGATGAGGTCGATGTCGCGCTCGGGGGCGGGGACGTCGTGGGTGGTGATGCTGATGAGGGTGCGGTCGCCGCCGCGGCGTTCGGCGTTTTTGGCGCGGGCGTGGTCGATGAGGATGCGGCGGATGATGCGGGCGGCGACGGCGAAGAAGTGGAGGCGGTCGGCCCAGGCGGTGTTGCGCTGGTCGACGAGCTTGACGTAGGCCTCGTGGACGAGGGCGGTGGGCTGGAGGGTGTGGTTGCCGCGCTCGCGGCCGAGGTGGGAGACGGCTAGGCGGCGGAGATCGGCGTAGAGCGCAGCCATCAGGGCGTCAAGGTCATGACGCTCGCCGGAAGCCGCGGCGTTGAGGAGGCGAGTGATGTCGCTGGAAGTTTCCGTCATTGCCGCACCCCTGTTCAGTGTACCGGCGCGGGCCGGGTTACTGAGGACGCGGGGGGCGGGGCGGGGTTGCGCCACGGAATTCAGGAATTAGGGGGCGGGGAGGCCGGCGGCGGCGAGACAGTTGGGCGGGGGAGCCGGATTTGGGAAGGGGGACTGAGGGTTGGGGGATGGAAGGTGGAGGGGAGAGCCAGGTAGGGAGTGGGCGGGGGGAGCGGGTCTGATTGGTCGGCTGGGTCTGATGGGGTTGGGGTTGCGGCGGGGGCAGCTGGTTTCTGAGTGGGGAGGGGGACGAAGCCACCCCAACCCGTCCCTCAGGGACGGGCTCGAAGGCGGCGTGGTTGGGCTGGAGGCCGGATTATCTCTACTTGGGTGCCTTCGCCGCTTCCTGAGCCCTTTGGTAGCTCTCAGCCACGGCCTTGTAGGGCGGCGCGATTTGCCCGTAAATAGCGCCCCACTCGGCCGCGTCCGGCCGGTTCCAGGTGCGCTGGAACTCGCACAGGACGGCGCTGGTGCTGACGGGGATGATGCCGGCCGCGGTGAGGCGGGCGATCGTTGTCTGCGAGGCCATGACGCTCGGATCGCCCGAGGCGTCCGTGACGAAGTAGACCTTGTACCCGTCTGCTTTGGCCTGAAGCGCCGGGAAAGCGACGCAGACGCTCGTCCACACGCCGGCGATGACGAGGGTCTTGCGGCCTGTGGCTTCGACGGCCTTGACGAACTCGGCGGTATCCCACGCGCTGATCTCGCCCTTGCGCGGGACGTAGGTGGCGTAGTCCTTGAAGGCGTTGAGCTCATCCATGAGGGGTCCGTTGGGGCCGTTGGGCTCGGACGCCGTGTAGATGATCGGGGCCTTGCCGAGCTTGGCGATGTTGGCAAGGGCGACCGTGTTGCTGCGGAGTTCGGGGAGCGGCACGTCCTTGACGGTCTGGAACAGGCCGGTCTGGTGGTCCAGCAGGAGGACGATGGTGTCGCTGGGGTCGAGCAGCACATCCGCCGCGGCGGGGCTGGGCTTGCGCGAGAGGCCGGCGATTGGTGCGCGTGACTTGCCTCCCGCTGGCTGCGCTTGCGCATCGGTGGACAGGTTGGCGCCGAACAGGAGCGCAGCGACGGCAAGGGCCGCGGCGGAGCACACGGTGATCGTTGATGTACGCGAGTTCATGTACAGGCTCCTTTGGAGTGCGAGGTCGAAGGCACCTGGTGGACTGGTCAAAGACGCATCACCGATTGAGGACCTTTGAGGTGGAATCCTACGAGATCTTCCGGCCTGCCTCCGGGGAACTGAGCGTGACGGTCTGACAGTTGCGCCGGACAACTGTTTGATGTGTTGCTGGCGGGCGGAGGGTGCGCTCAGACGTGGGGCACTCTCGCGATCCTGTTCGCACGGAGACGCGCTAGGTGGGCTCGAGGGTGACGAGGGAGGCGTGGACCGTGATATGGAGGTGGGACCAGGTGAAGTGGCGGGGGTTGGTATTTGCGGGGTCTTCTTGAATCGCGCGGATGGTGGCGGCGACGACGCGGTGGGGGAGGCGGTCGGGGGGGTGGCCGTGGGAGGCGGAGATGATGCGGAGGAGTTCGCCGAGGACGGCGGGGTTGCTGTGGGCGAGGGTGGCGCGGGGG
>Ga0208492_1000108_pt1 | contig 83692 bp, 71 predicted proteins | sample Subbioar_CSW14AB_FD_184820 | JGI IMG/M metagenome (GOLD analysis project Ga0208492, IMG submission 184820) | Serpentinite rock and fluid subsurface biosphere microbial communities from McLaughlin Reserve, California, USA - CR12Mar_CSW14AB (SPAdes) | ecosystem: Environmental > Terrestrial > Deep...
GGGGGGGGAGCCATTGGCCAACGAGCGCGTGCAGCGACATCTCTTCGCCCGCGGGCGCGGTGGAAAGGGCATGGTAAATCTCGGTCAGCTCGGCGTGAATGGCCGCGAGCTCGACGTCGATCTTGCCGACGCGCTGCTCGGCCATCGGGTGGGTCTTGAGCTCGCCGAGCGTTTCGAGCTGCTCGCGGATGCTCATGTAGAGCTCGCGCTGGTCGCGCTGGGGGTCGTGGACGACGGCGCAGAGGGAGCCCAGGCCCAGGGCGGTGAGGCGGTTGTTGACGACGTCGAGGGCGGTGCGTTTCTCGCAGACGAAGAGGACGCGCTCGCCGCGGGCGAGGTGGTCGCCGATGACGTTGGTGATGGTCTGGGACTTGCCGGTGCCGGGCGGGCCGTGGATCACGAGCCCGGAGGAGGTGCGTGCGAGGGCGACGGCGCGTGCCTGGCAGGGGTCGGCCGCGGCGACGAGGCGTTCGTTGGCGAAGACCTTGGGGCGGCGCTTGCCGGGTTGCTGCCCGGGCTCGGGCACGGCGTCGGGCGGGGGCTGGTCGAGCGAGACGTCGGAGCGGAGGAAACTCTCGACGGGGCCTTGCACGGGCTCGCCGGCGAGCATGGCCTGAGTGTCGCGGAGGAGGCCCTGGTTGGCCATAGGAAAGAGGCCGAGCACGGCGGCGTTGATGATGGCGGGTTTGTTGTCGCCTTCGTCGGCTTTCGGCGCCGCCTCGAGGGGGAGCGACTCGGGCAGCGTGTCGGACTGGAAGAGCGCGGGGACTTCGAGCTTGAGGGCCGCGGCGGTGTGGCGGACGAGCTCGGCGACTTCGCGCCAGGCGTTGACGCCCTCGTCGTCGGTGTACAGCGACTCGGCCTTTTTGCCGGTGTTCTGCTCAATCCAGGCGAGCAGGGCGTCGTTGGCGACCACGCGGTCTACTTCGTCGCTCTTGCACTCGATCTGCACGGAGGGGTTCGCGCCGGACTTGAGCGTGACGGAGACGGGGATGAACGCGATGGGCGCGAGGATGCGGCGGGTGCCTTGGTGCTTGCCCGCGGCGGCGCCGGGCGGGAGGCTGATGAGCGGGTAGCCGACATTGAGGACGTAGGCGCCGGTGTCGTTCTCGTAGGTGCGGGCCTCTTCGACCAAGACGCGGAGCTTGGAGAGAAGGGAAGACTGTTCGGACCAGGCGCGGCGGGCGGCGGCTTCCTTGGGGTCGAGTTCCTTTTCAGCGGCGGCGTCTGAGTCGACTGTGCGTTTGCCGAAGCGGACGGAGGGGGCGAGGCGGGCCGGGGGTTCAACTCGCGAGGTGAGCTCGAAGCTCGCGGTGTCGGAGAGCAGGTCGCGGAAGGCCGCGGCGGGGTCGCGGTCGGCGAGCTTGGAGAGGTGGGTGAGGTCGACGCGTTGGCGGCTGGAGTGGGGGCGGCAGTTGAGGCTGGGGCCGCTGACGATGGCCGCGAAGAGCCGCTCGAGCATGCGGGCGAGGATGCGGTTTCCGGCGGGGTTCATGGGGGGAGTGTAATGGGTGCGGGTTGGCGGCCGGTTGCGCGGGATGTGGGGCTGCGTGGTGGTTTGGGTGCAGCCGGCGGCTTGATGGGGTGGTAGAACTGTGGTATAGTCCGATCGTTAGTATACACTAACTGTTGAACCGAGGGGCACGCGATCCATGACGCAGCAGTCGATCCAGTTGGAGCTGATGGAGCTTCAGAGGCGCGTGGGGGTGCTGGAGGGGCGGCTTGGGCTTGCCGTGGGGCGGGGTGCGGAGGGGCCACGCGGGGATGGGACCTCGCTGGCGGAGCAACTGGTGTTCAAGCGGGAGCTGCTGACTCTGCGGCGGCGGGTGGAGATGCTGGAGGAGCGGGTGGGGATGGAGGCTCCGGCGGAGGTGCCGGCTGAGGAGTTGGCAGAGGATCGTGCGGTGAACGAAACGCGGGTGGACGCGGTGGACGCGGTGGCCGCGGCCAGCGTCGTGGAGTTGGCGGAGGGTGGGGCGGGTCCGACGGCAGCTGAGGAAGTTGGAGTAGGTGGGTCTGATGGGTCCAGTGGGTCTGCGGGGTTGAATGGATCAAGCGAACGGCTCGCTGAGGTCGCAGCAGTTGCTGCGAATGCAGAGTTGCCTACGGCGACGGTTGTCGTGTCGGGCCAACTCGCCGCGCGGCCTTCGACCACGCGGGCGGTACCGGTACCAGTGCAGCGCGAACCATTCTCGCTCGAGCGGCTGATTGGCGGAAAGTGGTTCGGGTGGGTTGGGTCGATCGCGGTGGTGATTGGCGTCGGGTGGCTGCTGAAGTTTGGGCATGAGCAGAGGTGGTTCACGGTGTCGCCGCTCCTTCGGTGCCTGATGGGCGCGGCGTTCGGGCTGGGGATGATCGGTGTCGGCGAGCTGGTGCGCAAGCGGGTGACGCTGGTGGCGGCCGCGGGAATTCTCGCGGCGGGGGTGGGCACCGTGTATGCGTCGGCTTTCGCGGCGTATCGCCTCTACGGGCTGCTGACGGAAGTGCCGGGGATGGTGCTGCTGGCGTTTGTGGCGGCGCTGGGGATCGCCGTGGGCGTGCGGTCGCGGTTGATCTCAGTCACGGTGCTGTCGCTGATCGGCGGGTACCTCGCGCCGTTCATTATTCCGGGCCGGTCGGTGCCAGCTGTGTTGCCGGTGTTCCTGCTGATGCTGATGACGGTGGGCTTGGTGATCTCGGCGCGGATGGGCGGGATGTTCCGGGCGCTGCGGAGCCTGGTGTGGTGGGCGACGCTGATCATCGGTGGCGGGTGGGTGCTGAATGTGGGGATACATCACACCTCGCTTGCGCTCGTGTTCATCGGGCTGGTGTGGGGGGGAATCCACGCGGAGCTGGTGTTCGCGGTGCGCCGCACGGCAGGGACGGTTGAGGAGGACGAGGCCGCGGCGAAGGTGTTGTCGTGGCGGTCGGTCGTGTCGAGCTTCTCGACTACGGCGTGGTGTACGGTGCTGGGGGTCCGGGCTCTGGATGTCTCGGGGGCGCCCGAGTGGATAGCTCCCGCGGCGTTGATGAGTGCCACGGCGATGCTGTGGCTGGTGCTGGCGGGGACGCTGGACACGCTGAGGGAGAGGCCGCGGAATGAGGCGGAGCGGCTGGGCGCGGCGATGTTCGCGCAGGCGGCGGGGCTGCTGCTGGTGACACTGGCGATTGCGCTCTCTGCCAAGGGTGAGGTGGTGGCGTGGACGGCGCTGGCCCTGGCTGCGATGGTCGCGGCGCGGTGGCTGCGGGTGCGGGCGCTGGATGTCTATGCGGTCATTGTGCTAGCGATCACGACGGCGCGGGTGCTGCTGATTGAGGCGTTTGAGACGCGCGGCGGGAGCCCGGTGTTTGGGTTTGTGGTCAACGACTGGACGTTGGTGACGGCTTTGGTCGGCGGCGCGTGGGTCGCTGGCGCGTTCATCGTGCGGCGTGAGGGGGAGCAGTGGATCCGGCTCGGGAACGCGCTGGCGGGGATCGGTATTGCAACGGTCGCGATTGGGCTGCTGAGCCCTCGGTCGGAGAGCTTCACGGGCTCGGTGATTTTCGCGACTGCTGGGATGGCGGCTGCTGGACTGGCGTTTGCGCGGCGGTCGATGGGGCTGGCGACGTTCGCATGGGTGTGTGTGATCGCGACCGTGCCGATGGCGCTGGCGACGAAGTGGTGGCAGGTGACGAGCTCGCACGGGGTCGACGTGCTGGGGCTGCACTTTGAGCCGGTGGCCCTGTGCCTGGTGTGGATCGGGTTGGCGGGCGCGGCCGCGGCGTGGAGCGCTTCGCGGGTTGGGCTGGGATCGACTGTCGATCCGGTGCGGCGGTCATGGGTTGCCGCGGTTGCGGCGGCGGGCGCGATGCTGCTGGCGATGGCCGCGGTGTATCACGATCGGGCGGAGCTCAGCAGCATCGTGCTGGCGTGGTTGGCGACTGCTTTTGCGACGGCGGGTGCCGGCAAACTCGGACCGGGGCGGAGGCTGGAGCTGGTCGGGCTATCGGGGTTGCTGCTGCCGACGTTCCTGTGGATCCCGGCCTTTGGTATGCAGTGGTCCCCGAGTTCCGCGCCATTCGTGCTCCACCCGGGGCTGGGCGTCGCCGGACTGATCTGCGCGGCGTGGTGGGTCGCGTGTGTGTGGGTGCGGAAGGCGGAGTCGCAGCTGGAGTTGGTCGCGGCTGTCCGGATCATGACAGCGGTTGCGATTGGTGCGCTCGTGTTCACCGGCAGCAGCTTGGAAGCGGCGCGGATCGCCTCGGGCATCACGGCCGACCCAACGGTCCGCGGGGCGGCGCTCTCGATGTGGTGGGGTGTGCTCGCGATCGTGATGGTGGGGCTGGGGTTCTGGCGGCGGGTGCAGGCGGTGCGGTGGGCGGGGCTGGGGGTGCTGGCGGTGGCGATGTTCAAGGCCGTGTTCTTTGATCTTCAGGATGTGCCGCAGCTGTGGCGGATCGTGAGCTTCATCGGGCTGGGGCTGATGATGCTGATCGTGCCGGTGGTGTACTCGCGGATGTCGTACGTATTCAAGTCGCGGGAGGAGCGGGCGGGTACTCTGGAGGCATGACGCCCGATCCGGATGTTGGCCCAGTGCCGCACATGAGCAGCGAGCAGTTCCGCGCGCTGGGGCATCGGATGGTGGACTGGATCGCTGCGTACTGGGAGCGGGTGGAAACGCTGCCGGTGATGTCGCAGGTGAAGCCGGGGGAGGTCAAGGCGGGGCTGCCGGGGAGCGCGCCGGAGTTGGGATTGCGCGAGTGGGATGTAGTGTTCAAGGACCTCGAGCGCGTGATCATGCCGGGGATCACGCACTGGCAGAGCCCCAACTACTTCGCGTACTTCTCGGCCGAGGCATCGGGGCCGGCGGTGCTGGGGGAGCTGCTGAGCGCGGGGCTGGGCGTGCAGGGGATGTTGTGGGCGACGAGCCCGGCGTGTACGGAGTTGGAAGAGCGGGTGCTGGATTGGCTTGTTGAGGCGTGCGGGTTTCCGCAGGGGTGGCGGAGCGATCAGGGTGGGGCTGGGTCGATCCAGGGGTCTGGGAGTGATGCGGCGTTGGTGGCGCTGGTTGCGGCGCGGCAGCGGGCGCGGCGGGATGGGTGGGACGAGACGTCGCCGCTGGTTGTGTACGCCTCCGATCAGGCGCACTCGTCCATTGTGAAGGGGGCGATGGTCGCGGGGATGGCGAGGGGCCCGGATGACCGCGAGCGGGTGCGGCTGGTGCGGTCGGGGCCGGACTACGCGATGGACTGCGGCGAGCTGGAGCGGATGATCGCGGAGGATGTCGCGGCGGGGAAGTGGCCGTGCTTTGTGTGCGCGGCGGCGGGGACGACGGGGACGCTGGCGTTTGACGGGATTGGGAAAGTTGCGGCGGCGGCGGAGCGGGGCCTCGGTGCGGGGCGGCGGCTGTGGGTCCATGTGGACGCGGCCCACGCGGGGTCGGCGTGCGTGTGCCCGGAGTATCGGTGGATGCTGGAGGGGGCCGAGCGGGCGGACTCGCTGTGCTTTAACCCGCACAAGTGGCTGCTGACGAACTTCGATTGCAGCTGCTTGTGGGTGCGTGAGAAGCGGTGGCTCGTCGATGCACTTTCGATCACGCCGGAGTACCTGCGCAACAATGCGAGCGACTCGGGCGAGGTGACGGACTTTCGCGATCTTCAGGTACCGCTGGGGAGGCGGTTCCGGGCCCTCAAGCTGTGGTTTGTGATTCGGCACTACGGGATGGAGGGGCTGCGGACGCATATCCGCGAGCACGTGCGGATCACGGGCGTACTCGAGTCGCTCGTGCGGGGGGATGACCGGTTCGAGATCGTGGGCGAGCCGCGGCTGAACCTGGTGTGCTTCCGATTGCGCGGGACGGGCCCGGAGGCGGATGCACGCAACAAGCGGTTACTGGATGCGATCAACGCGACGGGGCGGGCGTACCTCACGCACACGACCGTGCCCGTCGCGGGGGTGAGGCAGTTTGTGCTGCGGATGGCCGTCGGGGCGACCCGCACGCAGGAGCGGCATGTGCGGGAGGCGTGGGAACTGATCCGCGGGATCGTGGATCAGGGGAGTTCCATAGGATGAGGGGCATGCTGAGAGTCATCGCGATGTTGGTAAGCGTGGTGTTGGCGGGCCTGTCGCTCGGGGGCTGCTCGTCCAAGGCGACGTCGCCGGAGTTCCAGGTGGGGTCGGGGCAGTACGGGGCGGCGTTCGACGCCACGCGCGAGGTGCTGCGTGATTACCGGTTCCAGCTGGAGCGGGTGGATGCGCAGCAGGGCGTGATCACAACCCAGCCCAAGGCCACGGCCGGGTTCGTCTCCTTCTGGGACCGCGAGCAGAGCACGCTGGGGCAGGAAGCCGACGACCTGGTGAACAACCAGTCGCGGGTGGTGCGGGTCTCGTTCGAGAACGCGGCGGGGCCGACGGAGGCGGCTGTGGACGCGGCGGGTCTGCTGAGGGCCCGGGTCGAGGTCACCGTGTTCCGGCGGCAGACGCCGGGGCTGCGGGTGCCGTCGCGGGCCGTCGCGCTGACGACGGTCACGCGGAACCCCCAGGCGGAGGCGCTGGGCACGGGGAGTGATTACAACGTGCCGGTGTCGCAGGACACACGGCTGGCGGTGAGGCTGGCGGGGGAGATCGAGACGCGGCTGCTCAAGCAGCGGCCGGCACAGTGAGGGTGTGATGCAACAGGCGCAGGAACCAGTGGCGGTGCTGTACGTCGGAACGGGCAAGCACGTCGCGGCGATCGACGTGACGACGGGCCAGGAGCTGTGGCGGACCAAGCTGCCCGAAGGGGGTGGCGTGGTGTGCGTGGTGTTCTCGCAGGGCTGCCTGTTCGCGAGCACGATGGGGCACGCCTATCGCCTGGCGCCTGCGGATGGAAAGGTGCTGTGGCATAACGGGCTCAAGGGCATGGGTCTGGGGCTGGTCACGATGGCGATCGAAGGGCTGGATACCCAGCAGGCCGCGGTCGGGCACATGCTTCAGCAGCAGGAGCAGGCGGGTCATTGAGGTTCGGCCGGGGTGATGTAGACTGCGGGCATGCCGCAGGTCACCGCCAATCCGAGGACTGCTAAGACCGTGAAGAGAAAGCCCAAGGATGCGGGGTCGCGGGCGATCAGCGATGCGTCCGTCGAGAAGGCAACCGGCAAGCCGAGCGATCACTGGTTCAAGGTGCTGGACGCGTTCGCGAAGAAGCAGGGCGGGCACGACCACAAGCTCGCGGCCGTGTTTCTGCACGAGCAGCACGGCGTACCCGAGTGGTGGTGTCAGATGGTCACGGTGCTGTACGAGCGGGAGCGCGGCCACCGCGCCACGCATGAGCGGCCCGATGGCTTCTCGGTTAGCGTCAGCCGCACAGTGGGAGTGCCTGTCACCGAGTTGTACAAGGCATGGACCGGCAAGGGCCGGGCCAAGTGGCTGGATGAGGACTTCACGGTGCGCAAGGCCACCGAGGAGCGCTCCATCCGAATCACGTGGGGGGACGGCAGCAACGTCGAAGTGATGTTCTATCCCAAGGGGGAGGCGAAGGCCCAGGTTGCGGTGCAGCACAGCAAACTGAAGTCGGCCGCGGCGGGCGCGAAGGTGAAGAAGGCGTGGGTGGGGCGGCTGGATGCGATGAGGTCTCTCCTGGAGGGTTGAACATGCGGACTTTCTCGGCGGCGGCGGCGATGCTGGTGTGCGCGGCGTCGTGCTTCGCGCAGGGGTACGTGTGCGCCGAGGGGGGTGGGACGGGGAGCGGGGCGTGGGCGGCGGAGATGTACGGGTGGATGGCGGAGAAGGGGCAGAAGGGCGCGGCGGTGATCATCGGGGCGGTGGAGCTCGATGCGCCGGACAAGCCGGATTCGCGCGAGGCGGCGCTGCTGAAGGCGGGGGCGTCGTCGGTGAAGAGCCTGGTGGTCACGGAGAAAAACGCGGATACGCAGGAGGTCTACGACGCGATCGCAGGGGCGTCGATCGTGTTCATCCGTGGCGGGTCGCAGAGCCGGTACGTCGAGATGTGGAAGGGGACGAAGACGGAGGCTGCGATCCGGGCCGTGTTTGCGAAAGGCGGCGTGGTGGGCGGGACGAGCGCGGGGTGTGCAATCCTCGGCGAGATGTCGTACGACGCGATCCATGGCTCTCTGAAGCCCGAAGAGATCGTGAAGGACGCGCGGCATCCGGACCTGACGCTGACGAGGGGGTTTCTGGGGCTGGTGCCCGGTGTGCTGTTTGATACGCACTTTGGCGAGCGGGCGCGGCTGCCGCGGCTGATGGTGATGCTGGCGCATTGCCGCGAGGACCGGCGGATGCAGCCGCTGGGGATTGGGCTGGACCCGCGCACGGCGTTGTGCGTGTCGCCGGACGGGATCGGCGAGGTGAAGGGCGAGGGGTACGCGACGGTGCTGAACCTGACAGGGAGCACGTCCATCGGGCTCAAAAGCGGTGAGCCGCCGGCGATCACGAACGTGTCCATTTCCATTGTGCCCGCGGGCGCTCGGCTGGACCTTGGCAAGCGGCAGATCCTGAATCAACGCGTAGCGAACGAGGTGAGCCTGACCCAGTGGCAGCTGAAACCGCGCGAGGTCATCGTGCCCGCGTCCGTGGTCAGGGATGATCAGCCACGGCCAAAGACCAACTGGGTTGAGGTCCAAACGCCCAAGCGATCGCCGCAACTGTGGTGCATCGAGAATCCGTACGCGGAGCCGAACGCGACGATGACGCGGCTGCACTCGCTGGTCGGCGAGCCGATGGTGGCGGTGCTGATGGCGCCGGGGGCGATCGCGTCGTTCTCGTCAAGCCGCATCGCTCTTCCTGCCCAGGCACCGGCTTCGGGACCTAGCACGATCGTGCTGGACACGATTCACACGCAGGAGAGGTTTGTGCCGGGCGCGTTCAGCAAGCCGGCGGTGTACGGCGGGTTGGTGCATCTGCTGCCCTCCGGGTGGGAGTTCTCTCTGAGCAATGGGAGGCTCTCCCAGGTGCCGCTTCCGAGCACTGAAGGGGTGCCGCCCCGCTGATGCGAAATGCCAGGGCGCCGCTTCCGAACAACACTCCGGAGGCACCTATGGGCATTTTCTCGCTGGTTCGTCGCGTAGTCACCCTCCCCGGCAGATCCCTCTGGAAGGGCTACCAGGGGCTCTGGTGGGCGTTTGGGGATGAGAGTTCGCCCTCAGCGGAAGGGGCCCCGACGGCCGCGCCGCGACTCCACAAGACACTCCGGTTCGGTTTCGGTTCGACCCTGGTGGCATCCGGTCTTGTGGGTGCGGGCACGATGATCGCGGTGGACGAGGGGCGGTTCTCGGATGGCACGGGCTGGGCGCTGTGGGCGTGGGCCACGGGGCTCGCGGCCGTGGTGAGCATCTGGGGCGTTCGGCACGTCTCGCGTCAGCAGGCGCTTCGCAATCCGTCCGGCTGGAAGGGGCACGCGGGGGCCGCGGCCGCGGGATTCAAAGGGATGGGTCAGGACGTCGCCGGGGTGGCCGTGAAGGCCAAGGACGTGACCTTCAACGCCGGCAAGCACGCGGCCCAAGCAGGGCGGCAGGTCGTGACCGCAGGCCGGGCCACGGCGGAGTACGCCAAGCGTGTGAGGGGCTGGGTTCGCCCTCGCGCGAGCTGACGCCCATACGCTCGCGGCATGGAGATGACCCCGCAGCGATGGGAGGCCACGCGCGACTACCTCGGTGAGGTGTTCGGGCGGGCGGATCAGCAACTGAACACACTGATGGAACGGGCCGTGAAGGCCGGGCTGCCGGATATCGCCGTGTCGGGCGATGTGGGGCGGCTGCTCCAGATGCTTGCGATGATGGCGTGCCGTGAGCCGCGGTCGCGGGGCGTGATCGTTGAGGTGGGGACGCTGGCGGGGTACTCGGGGATCTGGCTGGCGCGGGCGCTGCCCCCGGGCGGTCGGCTGATCACCATCGAGTACGAGCCGAAGCACGCGGCCTTTGCGCAGCGCGAGTTTGAGGATGCGGGGGTGGGTGATCGCGTCACGGTGATCACGGGGGCGGCGCTCGAGGTGCTGCCCAAGCTGGCGGAAGAGCTCGGCGACAACTCCATCGATGTCGCGTTCATCGACGCGGTCAAAACCGAGTACGGCGGCTACTTCCGCCGCCTGCGGCCGATGATCCGCGGCGGCGGATTGCTGATCGCGGACAACGCGCTCGGTGCGGGTAACTGGTGGATCGACAGCCGCCACCCCGAGCGGGACTCGGTCGACGCGTTCAACCGGCAGATTGCTGACGACTTGGACTTCCTGGCGGCGTGCGTTCCCATCCGCGAGGGTGTGCTGGTCGCGCGGAAGACCTGATGGCGGAGCGCTCTGGTATGCTGCCGGACCAGGGGAAACACCATGGTCTGGTTGTGGATCACGCTCGGCGTTGTCGGAGTTCTCGCGCTCTTCATGGCCGTGATGTACGTCCTCGGCAGGCGGTTGCCCGAGGAGCACCTCGCGAGCGCGGCGGTCACCCTCAAGCAGCCGCAGGGGGTCGTGTGGGAGGCGGTCTCGAACATCGCCGACCATAAGCACTGGGTCAAGGGGCTCACCAAGCTCGAGCGGCTGCCCGACCGCGACAACCACCCCGTGTGGCGCCAGCAGATGGGGCGGAACAGCTTCGTTCTGGAGATCTCCGAGCTTCAGCCGCCGACGCGGATGGTTGGGACGATCGCGGACGAGGCGCAGTTCTTCAGCGGCCACTGGGAGTACGTGCTGTCGCCCGAGGGCGAGGGCACCAAGGTCACGCTGACGGAGCGTGGGCGGGTGAAGCTCGCCATCCCGCGGGCAATGATGGAGTACCTGTTCGCGAAGGACACGTACCTGAAGCGGCACCTGCGGGACTTGGCCGCGAAGTTCGGGGAGAAGGCGTCGTTCTAAGGCCCGAGCCTAGTTGAGGGTCATGGCGTCGGAGTCTTCTCCGCCGGCTCCTTCGCCGCGACGGGTTCGCCCCCCCACTTTGCCGGCGGGCGGCGGTCCGGGGCCATGACGGCGAACATCGCCATGGCCGTGCCGTAGGCGCCGCTGCGCTCGAAAACGCGGTCATTCCACGAGCCGTCCTCGTTGCGCACCGAGAACAGCAGCTCGTTGATGTGCCGGCGGTACTCCTCGCGCTCCGCGTTGGGCAGCAGCTCCGCGGCCTCCGCGGCGTAATAGTGGGCGAACATGAAGTAGTAAGGGGCCACCATGTACGGCGGGATGTGCGTCCCGGTCTGGACGCGCCGCTGATTGAGCCACGCCCAGTGGACGAGGAACGCGTCGCAAGCGGCTCGCGTATTCGCGATGCTGCCGCGGCCGGCGAGCAGCAGCGTGGACTCGACGGCGCACATGCGTCCGGTCGCGCCGGGGACGCCGTCGGACTTGCGGGGCTCGCCGCCGCGGGCGGTGCCGGAGTATGCGACCGCGCCGGTGGAGGCCTTCGTCTTCTCGAGGAATGCGAGAGCGCGGTTCACGACCTCCGCGTCGACCTCGTACCCCGCGGCTTTCGCCTCGAACAGCGCCTGCAGAGCCCGCGACGTCATGAATCCCGAAGGTGCGCCGGGCCTCGCGTAGTTCCACCCGCCCGCCTTGGGCATTTCCAGCTTGTGGAGCGCGTCGAGGTAGAACGACATGGCGTCCTCGATGTCCTTCTCCATGCCTTCGGGGAATGCGCTGAGCTGCTTCATGCGCGAGAAGGTCGCGACGGCTTCCAAATGCCCCCAGCTGCGGACGTCGTAGCTCTCCTTGTAAGTCTCGAGCGAGAGGTCCGCCTCGGCGCGGCTCTCGCAGATGAACTTGCAGGCCCGCTTCACGGCCTCCTTGCGGGTCGCGTCGTCGCTGTACCCCGGAGCCTCGACGAGGGCCAAGGCGCAGATGGCAGTGCCGCCGACGCGGTAGCCCCAGGGGATCTGGCCGCGGACTCGGTAGACGCCCTCGTAGGGCCACTCGGCGTTGTCCTTCCCCTGCTGGAGCTTGAGGATGACCTCAATGCCGCGGGTAATGGCGTCAGCTTTCAGCTCATCGGAGACTGGCACGGGCGTCGGATTGGGTGGAATCTTGACTTCCGGCTGCCGCCGCTCGGGCTGGAGCATGCCGGGGCTTGCGGTGTGCGAAGTGGAGCAACCGGCGAGCAGGAGGAGCGCGAGCGGGGCGTACTTCATGAGCGGCATGCTACCAGCGATGCGCCCCGGTCAAAACGTCGTCGCGATCGATCTCAGGAATCCGGCCTACCGCCGCACGATCGTGCTGCGGTGCCGCTCGCCCGCCGTCTTCAGCACTTCCATCGCGCTGGCCCCGTCGGTTGGAGTCGCGTTGGTGAACAGCAGCTTGGTAGACCCAATGGTGATCTCGTCGTTGTCGGAGAGCTGCGTCTCGCCCGTGACCGGCCGCCCGTTGATGAGCGTGCCGTTGCTGCTCTTCATGTCCGTCAGGACGTAGGCGTTGCTGGCCTCATCCAGCCGCACCTGCACATGCCGGCGGGAGGCGAGCTGGTCGTCGATCTGGAGCGAAATCGACGGGTCCCGCCCCAGCACCGCCGGCCGGCTGCCGAGGGGAAGGAACAGGCCTTTTTGCTTGCCGTCGTTGATGATGATCGCGGGCATGGGGGACCTCCAGAGGAGGTCAGCATAGCCGATCGGCGTATCCAAACAAGGGGTTTCGGGAGGGGTCGCGACGGTCTTAGAGTCTCTCGAAGCCCGGCAGCGGCCCCACCAGCGGCAGGCAGTACTCGACGAACGCGCGGCTGACGTTGTTCCGGCCGGTCAGGAAGCCGGGGGGCATGTGGCGGGTTTTGGCCGCGACGTCCCGCAGCTCGACGCGGCGGTAGGTGGCCAGGTAGGGCTGGCCGGCGTCGCCGAGCCATTGGCTGGTGCCGCTGCCCTGGCGGACGATGGCGACGCTGCCGTCCTGTTCCCCGGCCATGGCGAGCTGGGCCGCGAACTGGCCGCAGCGGCGGGCCTCGCGCTGGTCCACCGGGCTCGCGTCGGGCCAGCAGCGCTGGACGTAGCCGAAGGTGTCGGACCGCACGCGGGGCGGCTTTCCGCCGACGGGGGTGAGCTTGGCCTTGAGGAAGTCGGAAAGGGCGTCGCCCAGGGCGCCGCTGCCGGAGAGCTGGACGTTGCCATGGGAGTCGGTCTGGGCGTTCTTGATGAGGGAGGCGCCGATAGGCTCGCCCTTGAGGTCCATGATGCCCTCGCTCACGGCGATGTGGCAGCGTCCCTTGCGCGCGTAGATCGCTTCGACGTCCGCGGCGAACTCGTCGAGGCTGAAGGGGACCTCGGGGCAGTAGATCAGCTGAGGGCCGTCGGTCGATTCCTCGGGCGCGACGGGGTTCATATCGCGGTCGTGGCGGCGGGCGAGGGCGCTCGCGGCCGTGAGGAAGCCGGCGTGCCGGCCCATCACCACGTTGATCTTGATGCCCGGCAGGGAGATGTTGTCGAGGAAGTCGGCCATGCACGCCATCGCGACGAAGCGGGCCGCGGAGGGGAATCCGGGGGTGTGGTCGTTCTCCATCAGGTCGTTGTCGACGGTCTTGGGGACATGGAAGCAGCGGAGGTCGTAGCCTGTCGCGACGGCCATCTCGCGGATAATGCGGCAGGTGTCGCTGCTGTCGTTGCCGCCGATGTAGAAGAAGTACCGGATATCGGCCTTCTTACACGCCTCGAGCACGCGCTCGCAGTAGGCCGCGTCGGGCTTGTCGCGCGTGGAGCCCAGGCCGGCGGAGGGCGTCACGGCGAGGCGGTCGAGCCGGTCCTGGTGGAGGTCCGTCAGGTCATGAAACTCACCCTTGGTGAGGCCCCTGACGCCGTTCTTCATGCCCAGGATGCGTGGCACGTGACCGGACGCGAAGAGGCCTGCGCGGAGGCCCTCGACGACGCCGACGAGGGACTGGTTGATGACGGCGGTAGGGCCGCCGGACTGGCCGATGACGGCGTTGCCGCGGATGAGGTCTGAGGGGGGTGGCATGGCGCGGCATGGTACGCGGACGAGCGACGGCGGCATGCGAATGAGCTGACGTACACTCGAAACAGGGGTGGCCGGGGATGGCGTGATGCTGGTCGTTTTTGGAGCGTCGGGGGGCGTCGGGCGCCAGGTTGTGTCGCAGGCGGCGCGGGCCGGTCTGGCGGTTCGGGCGGTTTATCGGAGCGTGCCGGCGGTGCCCGTCAGCGTGTCCGGTGTAGCGACACACGTCGTCGCGAGCGTGACTGATGCGAAAGCGGTAGCCGCCGCGGTGGCTGGGGCGCAGGCCGTCATCTCGTGTCTCGGGCTGCGTAGGCGGTTCCCGCTCAACCCATGGTCGGCGATCACCTCCCCGCGGGACCTGACGTCGCGGTTCGCCCAGGCGCTGGTCGAGGCCATGGCTGACGCCCCTTCCGTGCCGGTCGTGGTCGTGAGCGCGGCCGGGGTGGCGGATAGCCGCACAAGCGTGAGCGGACTGGTGCGCCTCCTCATCGAGCGGACGAACCTCGCGCCGGCGTATGCGGATCTCGAGATCATGGAACGCGTGTTACACGCATCTCGCCCCGATGCGGTGTGCGTTCGGCCGACGACTCTGGGCAACGGAGCTGCGACGGGCCGGGCGCGCGTGGCGACGCGGTACGGCCTGTTGAGCCGGATCTCCCGAGCGGATGTCGCGGCCTATCTCCTCGATCGGGCGCAAGGACGGCGAGAAGCGGATGGCCGCACGCCGCAGATCACTGTTACTGGCTGAGAGATTCACACCACCAGCGACTGCCCGCCGTCGATCACGACTTCGGTCCCGGTGATGTGCTCCGCCTCGTCACTCATCAAGAACGCCACGAGCTTGGCTACCTGCTCGGGCGAGCCGGGTTTCTTGCCGGTGAGCGGGATCTCGCCCTGGGGGAATCGGACAGGGTGCCCAGCTTCCTCGATGTTCCGCTTCTCGGCGTTGTCGTCGATGCTGGTGTCGATGGACCCAGGGCACACGGCCGTGACCCGCACATGGTGCTTGGCGAGCTCCAGGGCGAGCAGCTTGGTCATCGCCACAAGCGCCGCCTTCGTCGCGGAGTAGATCACCGTGCCGGGATCGTTGAATGTGTGCGTGCCGTTAATGCTCGCGCAGATCACCACGGCGCCGCGGCTCTGGTCCTTGGCCCGCTTCTTGATCTCCGGCACCGCGGCCTTCAGCGTGATGAAAGTGCCCTTGAAGTTCGTGTCCACGGTCTCGTCGAAGTCCTCGACCGTGAGTTCATCCAGCGGTCCCGCGGCCCCGTTGATGCCGGCGTTCGCGAACAGCACGTCCAGGCCGCCGAAGCGCTCCACCAGCTCTCGAACCGCGACCTGCATGCCTTTTTCGTCGCGGATGTCGGCGACCAGCGGCATCGCCTCACCCCCGGCCTTCGTGATGCGGTCGGCGACCTTGGCGGCCTCCTCACCGGTGTGGGTGAGCACGCCGACCTGGAAGCCGCGCTGCGCGAGGAGCTCGGCGGTTGCGGCACCGATGCCCGAGCCGGCACCGGTGATGAGAGCGACCTTCTTTGCTGGTTCAGAGATCATGCCCCAGCGTGAGCCCGCCCGCTGATCATGGGGTGAGGCCACGCTGAAAGCACCCTCCGCACCCCGCTCTCAGCAGGGCGCTCCACTGAGAACACGGAAGAACGCTTCGATGTCCTCGTCGGTGCCGAAGTCCCCGTCGCCGTTGAAGTCCGACCCGCCCTGCCAGCAGGTGGGGCAGCAGAAGCCTGCGAGGCACGCGAAGTACGCCTCGATGTCCTGGTCGGTGCCGAAGTCGCCGTCCCCGTTGTAGTCGGAAGTGCCGCACAGATCGGGATTGGTCACCTGGCCGGCGGAGATGACGAAAGGCCCCGACTCGGCGGAAGAGTTCTGGAAGCGGAGGTCCTTAGCAACGACGCGCACGCGGACGTCTGGCAGACCATCGGTGCCCGGGAGTTGCCAGCCGTACGTCCGAGCGGTGCCGGGGAGGTCGCGGGCCACGATCTGCCAGGTCTGGCCGCCATCGGTGGAGGCGCGGATGTCGAAGGAGCGCACGCTCTCGTCGTCGCTCGCCGTCCAGGTGAGCGTGAGCGTGGTGCCGCCCACATACTGACCGCCGGTGGGCGGCGAGGTCAGGGCCAGCTGCGGGGGGGCGTCGCCCAGCATTGGGTCGGGCCGGATCGAGAAGTACCGGCCGTAGAAGTGCTTCACGTTGTTGAGCGAGCTCACCAGCGTGTAGCGGATGCGGGCGCGGTCAGTAGAAACATCGGGGGTCTGGGCGCCAAGCACAAAGCAGGTCGCGCCCGCGCCCGGGGTCTGGCTGCCGATGCCCACGGCGTCTTCATCGTTCTCAAGTTCAATGGCGCCGCTGACGGAGGTGACGCCCGTGCCCGCGGTGGTGAAGCACACCTCCAGCCGCTCCCCCGGCCGGCGCTCGCCCGTCACGGCCGGCGCGGGCGTGATCGTCGCGTTGTACCCCGAGTGGTTCAAGACTTGAATCGGCAGGTCGGCAATCCCCTCCTGGCCGAGGTCATCCACGCTGATCACTCGGATGAACTGGTTGGCCCCATGCGCCGGCGTGCCGATAAAGGGAACCGTCCACTCAAAGGACCGCGCATCGGGCGAGAGGTCCGCGAGGGGCACGAACAGGTGATCGGCGTTACCGATGGGCGAGTACTCGACCCGCTGGCTCACGATCCGGCCGTCGTCCCGGGCCGTCCATGCCAGGATCAGGCGCTCGCCCGGGATGCCCTGACGCCCGGGCGTCACGAACCGCACCACGGGCGGTGGGTTCGTCGTGGGCGGCTCGGTGCGGAAGGGCAGCAGGAACCCGCCCTCGTCTAGCCCGAAGAACACGGCGTCCCCCGTCCCGGTTGGGTTGTGCGTGGGGCTGTAGGGCCCGGTCGGGGTGCCCCACCAGTTGTTGCGAAGGTCGCTATCGGCGTCGTTGAGGGTGTCGTGGTCAACGCGGGCGATGAGGCCGCCGCTGGGCAGGAACGAGTTGTAGAAGTCATCCCCGGGCACGCCGTTGTTATTGACGAACGAGTTGGGGTTGGTGGGGTGGTTAAGGTCGAAAAAGCCGCGCACCTCGTGATTGGGCGCGAACCGCTCGCCCGTCACCGAGTACACGTTGTTCTCGAACGTACACTTGCGGGTCGCAAGGTACTCCTCGGAATAAAGCGCCCGATGGTTGTTGCGGAAGACCGAGTTGTCGATGGAAAGCGGCGCGCTGCCCAGGCTCACGCCGAAGTAGCAGTCCTCCACCTCGCACCAGTCCCATCGCGTGCCGTACCACATGGTGCCGCCGACGGTCAGGCTGCGCCACCGCGTCCCGGGTGTGTACGCCGAGAACCGGACCGGGCGGCCGGGCTCGCCCAGGAACGTGGGCTGGGCCCGCCCGTGGGAATCTGTCGCGAAGAAGAAGGACACGCCCTCGGCCACTTTGACGTGTGCGCCGGGCAGGATCGTGACCTGGCCGTGGACCGTGTTGTTGTCCAGCACCGCGTACGGCACGCCGGCATCGGCCCACACCACCCGCTCGGAGCTTGGGGATGGGTCGTTGGTCTCGGGCACCTCGTTGAGCGTGTTGCCCGTGGTCGGCAGAACGGAGCCGGGCAGGATGCCCGCCGAGTCCTCGCCCATCGCCACCGGCCACTTATTTCCTGTCAGTGTGCAATCCGAATCGATGAAGTAGTTACCGCCGCCCTCGATCCACACGCCCGGCCCCTGCGGATTTCCCGAGGCGTGGACGTTGCCGAGGTAGCGGTTCTGGCGATGGTCCTGATACAGGCGTGCGAAGGACTCGTTCATGGTGACGCCGTCGAGGATCGTGTTGCCGAACACAATGATCGCCTCGCCGCCGGACGCGTCGGTCCCGCCGGTCACGTTCTGCCCGCGGTAGAACGTGCAGTCGCGGGCCGCGAGCCAGCCCCTCAGCAGGGCCACCTCGCAGCCCTGGCCGAAAGTACACCGGTCCAGCCGCAGGACCTGTCTCGCGTAGTCGAGGTTGCCGTCGAAGAAGCGGTGGCCGATATCACCCGCCCCGTCATAGCTGAACCCGGATGGATTCGAAGGGTCGCTGAAGGTCGAGTCGGCGAACGATGCGCGCCCGCCGTAGATGAGGTCGATGAACGCCTGAGCGTCAGTGAAAGATCCCGTGAGCAGGCCCGCCGCACCCACGCTGATGGCGCCACCGCCGCGTAGCCGCACGTTCGCGCTACTGGTCCCTGCAAGCTGAAGGTTGCCGGTGACTTCCAGCCGAGCGCCCGAGGCCAGCCGAAGTTCCACGCCCGGGTCCACGATCACGGTGGCACCCGCGGGAATCTGCGGATTCTGCCCGGCCCCGTTACGCGCCAGGTTCACGGGGCTGTTCGCCATGGTCCAATGCACCGTCTGCCCCACCACCGGCGCGGGATACGGCGCAGGCGGGGGCGTGCCCATCTCCAGCGAATCGATCATCACCGACCCGCCCCAGTTGCTCGAGCTCGCGACCGGCCCGAGCACCAGCCGGAGCGCCACTCGCCCCAGGCCGGGCAGCGTGATCTGCTGGCGGGCCCACGGCAGGCCCGTCGTGCCGCCCACCGTCGCGAGCACTTGTGTGAAGCTGCCGACATCGGTCGCAGAACTCCCGGTGCCCGTCGCCCCCGTGGGTGAGTACCGGATCTCCAGCGATGCGTAGTTGGACCCGAACGCGTCCTGCGGCTTGGTGACCCACAGGCTGAGCGGGTCGCCCGCCTGCTGGCCGTTCAGCGCGGGCAGGATGGCCCACGCGGAGATCCGCGACGAGCTGTTTTGCCAGGTTGCGAACCCGCCGTGTCCAAGCGCTGACCCCGATTGGCCCCACCCGGGGAACTCGGTCCAGTAGGGGCTGATCCCCGTGTTCGTGCTCTGGTTGCGGAAGATCCAGCCACGCCCCACCAGCGCACCCGGCCCGCCCGCGCTGGCCGTCCCATCACCCACACCGCTGAAGGACTCGGCGTAATAGGACTGAGCCTCCGCTTGCCGCAGCGTGCAGAGCATTCCGGAGGCAACGCAGAGGGCCGCGATGGCGGGGCGGTGGAACATGGACGGGCTCCCGTAGTGGGCGTGCCCTACCCGGGGCTCGCCCTTGCACATGCGGCAGCCGCCCGGAGCGGAAGTCATGATTCAGGACAATGTGCGCCGCCAGACCCCCCGCCGGGGCGGTCACGCGAAGAGGTCGATGACGCCGAGTACCCCCAGCACACAGCTGACCACGCCGTTGAGGGTAAAGAACGCCATGTTGAGCCCGGCGAGGCCGCGCTGGGCACCGCGGTAGACGATCACATGCTCGGTCACGAGCAACACCAGAACCGCCGCGACGCCCACCGCCAGAATCGGTCCAAAGGCCTCGTGCGACCGCCACACCATCACGAGGGCCGCCGCGGCCGCCACGTGCAGGAGCATGCTGACCGTTCTCGCCCCGGCGGACCCGAGCGCCGCGGGGATGCTCCGCAGGCCCTTGCCCTTGTCGAAGCCCTCATCCTGCAACGCATAGATCACATCGAAGCCCGCCACCCACGCCACGACAAACCCGGCGATCCACCACAGCGTCCGCACCGTCTGAAGCGCCTCAGGCCACACGGCGAGCGCCGCAGCCAACGGCGCGATCGCGAGCGATGTCCCCAGGAACACGTGGCACAGGGCCGTGAACCGCTTGGTGTACGAGTACAGCGCGATCCACCCCAGGACGGGGACGCTGAGCGCGACCGGCCACCAGTTCTCGAATGCGAACCAGAACCCGCTCGCGGCCGCGATGAACAACGCGGCGCACGCAAAGGCGACCCCCCAGCCCCGCCCGCTCGCGAGTCGGCCCGAGGCGAACACGCGCCGCTTCGTGCGGGCGTTCTCTGCGTCGATGTCACGGTCGGCGAGGCGATTCACCAGCATGGCCCACGTGCGGGCAGTCACCATGCACACGAGGATCAGCACCATCTTGCCCGCAAAGCTCTCCCAGGAGAGCCCCGACGCGACCTGCGCGATGAAGGCCGCGAGGACCACGAAGGGCAGGGCGAACACTGAGTGCGCCAGCTTGATGTCCGCGGCGATCAGCCGCAGCGAACCACCCAGCGTCACAGGTTGTGCGGGCACTGTCGTCACGCGCAAATCATAGGTCGAAAACAGCCGATCGCGCACGCGATCGATGTCTCCTCCGGCGTCATCGTCCCTCAACAACAGCGGCCCCATGTTCCCATGGAGCCGCCCGAGAGAAAGAGAGATATCGGAAGCGGGCTCCGCCCGCGGTGGGTGTCAGCGGCTTACATGCCGATGACGTTGCTGAGGTCCTTGGACTGGGCGATCAGCGTGGTGCGGATCTCGTTGAGCTTCTCGACCGGGAGCTTGAGGAACTCGAGCACCGCGGGGTCGATGGTCGTGTTGAGCAGGTCCTGGCGGAAACCCAGGCCCGTGTCCGCCGCGAGGCGGTCGGCGATGTACACGATCGACACGAGCGTGCGGTTCTCGGTCGGCACCTCGAGCGGGCGATGGTGATAGCCGGTCACGATCGTGAAGCTCTTGGGGAACTTCCACTTCTCGCACAGCCCAGCGCCGAACTCCTGGTGGTTGGCCTCGAACACGGCGTTTTCCGCCTCGATCATGTCCGTCGCGGGCACGCCCTTGCTGTCGGCGCCCACGCGACGCAGCACGTCGATCAGCTTGGTGCGGTCCGCCTGCATCTCGACCATCAGACCGATGTCGTGGATCAGGCCGGCGAGGAACGCCTCATCGGCGAGCCCCAGGCGGAGCGAGTTGGCGATCATCTTGGACGCGGCGGCCGTGAGGTTCGAGTGCGTCCAGATCTCGCGGGCGGAGAACGTGGGCGTCAGGTCACCGCCGCGGAAGAGCTTGGCGAGGCTCGCGGCGATCGCGATGTTCTTCACGGCGTTGAGGCCGAGCATCACGATGGCGCGGTTGATGGAGCCGATCTGCCCGGGCAGGCCGTAGAACGAGGAGTTCACGACCTTCAGGATGCGGCTGCACAGGGCGGGGTCGCCCGAGATGACCTTGTGCAGGTCCTGGGCTGTGGACTTGGGGTCTTCGACCAGCTCGACCACCTTGACCGTGATCTCGGGAAGGGTCGCAATGTGGCTGATCTCGCGGATAGCGTTCGCGACGATCTGATCCCGCTCTTTCGTGACAGTGCTCATGACAGGCTCCGTTGGGCGCCCCTCGCGAAGAGGGAACGCCGGTAACCTGATGAGCATCGGCCGTAACCTGGGTCCACTTTCGCGGAGTTGCCGTGTTTGTCGCTAGTACGAGTTGCGCTTGCGGAGCATCCAGGGCTGGTGGGGGCTCACTTCGGCCAGCACCGCGGCGATCATCTGGCCCGATGTTCCGTCCCCGTACGGGTGCTGGAGACTCGATAGGTCGAGTTCTCGGGCCTTGGTGATGGCGGTGCGGACTTCCACGCTCCGCTCGTGGTCGACGTGGATCACATTGCCGCACCGCTCGCGCCCGCCCTGGCGGTTTCCGAGGTCCACAACCGGCACTTGCAATGTCGCGGCCTCGATCAGCCCCGCGGAGCTGTTCCCCACCAGCACGCCCTTGTGCTTCGCGAGGTGCTTGAGAAGGCCGACGAACTTCTCGCGAGGGAGGTGGGCTATCGCGGGAACACCGGAGGATCCGATCGCGCGCAGGATGCCCTCGCGGCCCGGGTCGTGGTTTGGGTGGAGCGAGAGCACGCGTTCGCCCTTGAGCGCTTCCAGCACCTCAGCCGCAGCCGCCTCTTCCACTTCGACGGATCGTCCGACTGGATGGTGGAGCACGAGCACGGGGGGACGGGCTTTCAGCCCGCCGCGTGAGGATTCGTTTCCTCCGAACAACTCATCAACCGCACTCTGGCTCAGCTCCGGCACCGTTGCCAGCCCATCGATCGCCGGCGAGCCCACCACTCTGACTCGCTCCTTCGCCTCACCCATCTTCAGGATGCGCTGAGCGCTCTCTGCCGTGGCCGCGAGGTGCAAGTGCGTGAGCTTCGTGATTGCGTGCCGCATTGCCTCGTCCGCGACGCCCTCGGCCCGGTCGCCGCCGTGGACGTGCGCGACTGCGTAGCCCGCGACACTCGCCGCCGCCGCGGCCGCAAACGCCTCAATACGATCGCCCAGCACGAGCACCCAGTCCGGCCTCAGCTTATCGAAGGCCCGCGCGAAACGGCCGACACCGCGGCCCAACGCCTCGGCGTCCTCAATCCGCCCCGTCTTGCCCGCGATCTGCATTGGGACCACGTCCGCGATATTGAAGCTCTGCTTCACCTCATGAAACGTGAGCGCGGGCGAGATCAGGTGCGCGCCCGCCGCGACGACCGCCAGTTCCAAGTCCGGCCTCTCAGCAATCGCGAGCCCCACCGGCCGCAGGAGCCCAAACTCCGCCCGCGTGCCCGTCACCATTGCAACGCGCAGCCGGCCCTTCGTCGGCGGGTCCATCGGCGTTGGTCGCACGGCGGGCTCGTCATTCCAGCCGTCGCCGATCAAGCATCACCCCCGCCCACGTGCCCCACCGCCACGGGCTCGCCCGCGAGGTCTTCGCTCGTGAGAGGCGTGTCAGCCTCGATCGTGCGCGAAGTGGTTCTCCCCACCACCTCGTCCAACATGGACGCGGGCAGCCCCGTCCCCGGCCGCTTCAGCGTGACGTCCTCGCGCCGAATCGTGTGGCCCGCCGCGATGTCTCGCGTACATACCACCGATTGACGCGACACGCGCCGCACATCCTCCTCAATCGGCAGCACTCGCTTGGTCTTGACGTACTCGCCGTGACGCGCCGAGAGCTTCTCCGCCCCGCCGACGAACCGGTGCAGGTCCCCGGGCGGGTGCTCCTTCTTCAGGTGCTCCTTCGCCGCGTGCGCCTGCAACGCGTACTCGACGTACTCGCCCATCTCGCGCCCCGTGAGCGACGCGATGTGGTCCGGACCCGGGGCGAGCTTGCTGTACGTCATGTGCTTCTCGAGCACCTGCGCGCCCAGCGCCACCGCGACCGCGGCCGTCATGGTGTCGGGAGTGTGGTCGCTGTACCCCACCACACCCGGCCAGATGTCCGCGATGGCCGAGATGCCGCCCAACTCCCCCTGACCCAGCGGCGTTGGATAGCTGCTCACACACTGGAGCACGCCCAGCCGGTCACCCAGCCTATGCATCCACGTGAGCATGCGAGCCACTTCCTGCAACGTCGCCGCGCCGGTGCTCACGATCAGTGGCCGCGTCTCCGGCGCACCACGGAAGCCCGCGAGGGTCTCCAGCAACGGCCGGTTCACCACATCCGGCGACGCCGTCTTGAACGCATCCCACTCCATCTGCTTCGCCGTCTCGACATGCTCGAGACTGAACACCGACACGATCGCGTGCAGCCCCTTCTCATGGGCCCGATCGATCACCCGCCTCATCGCGTCCAGCGGAAGCTCCAGGCGCCGCAGCATCGCGACTGGGTCCGTCTCCCCCGCGCTCCGCTGGTACGCCGCGAGCTTCGCGGCCCGGCTCATCAGCTTGTCCGCCTCAAACATCTGAAGCTTGACGGCGTCGACCCCCGCCTTGGCCGCGGCGTCGGTCAGCTCCAGCGCACGCTCCACCGAGCCGTCATGGTTAACGCCAAGTTCGGCGATGATGTACGCGGGCTGGTTCGGCCCGACTTCGCGCTTCCCGATTCTCATCGCGGGTAGGGTACTCACCCGGCCCGCAGCAGCGTGTCCGCCACGATGAGATCGAGGCGTGAATCGATGTCCACGACGCTCCCTTCAGGGTTCGTGACACCCCGCCGATCCGCCCCGAAGAACGCATGGGGCCCCGGCTCCACACCGGGAACCTGTAGGAACAGCGCCGCCCGGGTGACCGCGAGGACGCCGCCGTCCGGAATCACGGCCGCGGGCAGGTCCTGTCGCCGGAACACGTTGTGGTTCAACACCTCGCCCTCCCACGGCATGACCTCGCCATTCCCGTTCAGCCGGGCCGTCCACCAGGGGTGGTGCTTCCCCACCGGCGCGTAGCTCTGAACCGAATGCGCACCGCTCGTCCGCAGGTGCTCCACCGCCCGATCGATCAACCCATCTGGGCGGATGGGCACGTTCGCGTACAGAATCACCACGAGCGGTGCATCGTTCCCGGAACTCTCCACCGCGTGTCGCGCCGCGTCATCCACCCGTGCGTGGTCCGACGCGAGCTCGCCCGGCCTCACGATCGTCCCGACTCCCATCTGCCGTGCGATGGCCAGAGCCTTGGGGTCGTCGCTGCTGACCACGATGTGAGTGACGGCCTTCGACTGCTTGGCCGCCTCGATGGTCCACTGGATGCACGGCTTGCCCGCAACCGGCGCCACGTTCTTGCCGGGCACGCCTTTGCTGCCGCCGCGTGCGAGGATCACCGCCAGGACCTTGTCATTCTGCTGCATGGTTGCCTCGTCTGCGAACTCTGACCTTGATGCCTTGATGCCTGCTACCTCGGTGCCTTCTTCCTACTCGACCCCCACGCCGGCGACTTCATCCATCTCCACCCGTTCGCCGCAGCCGTCCCTTACCACTCCGTCACCACCAATGACTCGCGTGCTCCAGGCCAACCGCCGCCGCACATTGTCAGGGATCGGCAGCGGCACGATCCGCTCACCGTCTACCACCGCGGGCAGTGGGTCGATCACGCACCAGTCCGCCGTGACGAGGCCGCGCGTGTAGAAGTCCTCGACCTGCTCGTACACCGCATCCCGGCGCGTGATACGTGGGACGACCCACAGCGAAGGCATGCCCTCCACCATTCGCCGGTGTTCGAGAAGGTGTGCCACGCCCTCGCGGACCTGCTCGAAGCACTTTCGTCCGGTGAGCGCCTGGTACGTCGCACCGCCCTCGGCGAGCACGTCGATACTGACGACGTCAGCCTCATTCGCGATCACGTCCTGCGCAGCGGGCACACCATCAACCAGCGGCGTCCGAAGGTGAACCCCCACGGAGCCCGCACCTCGGCACACCGTGACCAGCCGCAGCGCTTCCGCCAGTGAATACCCATCATCGACCACTGTGACCGCGACGCGCGAGCCCGCTCGCACGATGCGCTCAATAGCTTCGCCCCTCACGTACGCCGATGCACACACTGTGAGATGCTCTACCGGGCCGCGATAGCCTGCGAGCCCATCCGCGATCTCCGAGGCCGACGCCGTGAGCACTCGCGATCCCAATGCGCTGCGCAGCATGGCCAGCCGCTCACGCGAGTCGGGGATGCACCTCAACAGCAGGTCGCGGACCCTCGGCTCGACGCTCACGCACACCGGCTTCGCGATCGGGTCCATCTGCGGAGCGTGCGGCAGGTACCCAATCAGCCCCCCCACGCTCGCCAGCGGGGAGTTCGCGGCCGCGATCTCCTGCACCACCCGACGCGACACCACGCACGCGCCCAGCCCCGGCGGCGCGTGAGCGAACGTCAACTCGTGCGCATCTGGCCGCTCAAAGTGCCGCTCGATGACCGCATCGACCAGCGCGGGATCGACCACGGACCAGGACGCCCCGATGAACGCCGCCGCCTCAATCCCCCGCCGCTCCATCACCGGCCCCGCAACCCGCGGCACCACCGCCTCGTCATAGCACGAGAGGTTCGCAAGGCCGCCCCGCCAGCAGTGCCGCGCCCACAGCCGCCCAATCCCAACGCCACGAAGCCGATCGCGCAGCATCCCCGCGTCAATCTGCTCAATCTCGACCGTGAGGCCCGCGGGCACACGCCCAACGAGCTCGCGCACGACCACAACATCCGCCGCCATCAGCACTACGCCCGCGACTCGCCGGCACCGCGCCAGCCGCGCGAGCATCGCCCGAAGCAGGTTCACCCCCGGCGCGATCTCCTGCGTCAGGTCTCGCGGCTTGCCCAGGTTCCCGCGCTCCGTATCCACATGAGCGATGACCCATAGCTTCCGAGCCTCTCCCGGGCCCGCGCAACCATTCGCAACCCCATGGACCGCGATGTCGCTGCTCATACCAGCTCTGCCACTCGCGCCCCTGACTTCCTCGCCTCCCTCAACCCATGCCCCACGTACCAGCTTCTCACCGGCCTTCTCCAGCAACCCGCCCACATGCTCCGCCGCGTCGGCGAGCCAGCGCACATTCACGAGGTCCCGCTCGATCTCCTTCCGCTGCCGATCCATCGGCGAAAGCTCTGGATCAATGTGGATCGCCCGGTCCGCCTGGTACCGCTTGAACTGCCCCGTCTGGTTGATCCACTGCACCACGCTGTACGCCGGCTCCGCCGCGGCGTCCCGCGCCATCCCGCCCACCCGCTCAATCAATCGGTTCACGAGCACCTGATCTCGCTGGCCCGTGAGCATCTTCTCCAACACCTCCGCCGCCTCGCGCCCGAGTGCCGTGATCCGCCCCGTGCTCTGCCGCAGCACCGCCAGCCGCGCCCGCACCGCAGTCAATCGCGCCGCGAGCACATCCCCCTCCAACGCCGCCGGCGTCTCCGGCACCGCGACAGCGCCCGTCGTGTGCATCCCCAGCGCCACTTCCAGCGTCATCACCCGCGTGTGCTTCTTCAGCACCCCGCCCTCGGTCGCGTCGATCGTCGTCAGCCCCCGCGCCTCGTCCACCGCGAACTCCCGCTCGAACTGCACGAGGTATGTCGCCATCTGCTCGTCGGTGTAGATCTTCCGCCCCTGCTGGTCCTGCACGCGCCGCAGCAGGTGCCGCATCCGCGCGATCCGCTGCCACTCCAGTATCTCCAGCGTGTTGAACTCGTTGAGCTCCCCCGACCACACCTGATGGATCGCCGCGCCCGGCGCGTAGTACTGCCCATCGGTGAACCCCAGGTCCTGCCCGATCAGCATCACCGGGTCACACCCCAGGTGCCGCGCGAGGTAATACGCGAGGTGCGCCACCGTCGCCCCCGGCGGGATCATGTTGTGACCCCCGGCCCCGGGCCGCAACTCCTCTCCCAGCAACTGGTCCAGCACCCGATCTCCCGCGCACCGCACCGCCCCCGGGAACGCCTCCAAAATCGCGCGGTTGCACTTAGGCTCCGCGACGAGCGTCACGCCCCGCACGTCGTCCGCCGTCAGCCCCTCATAGAACCGCCTTGAGATCTCGTGGTAATCCAGCGCCGTCACAAAGTGTGGCCGGATTCCCTTCGCCAGCAGCGTCTTGAGCACCGTCTGCACCGCGATGATCACGACCCGGTCCCGAACTCCCGGCCGCGCCAGCAGCTCCACATTCCGCGCGAGGCTCGGCCCCGCCGACACCACCACCGCCGGCCTCCCACGGCACGCGTCCTTCAAATCCCCAACCCCCGGCACCGTCGTGTACCAAGGCAGGTTCATCAAGAGGTTCGTCAGCGTGGTGTCCACCTGCACCAGCGTCGTCACCACATTCGTCCGCACGGCCTTCATCACACCCGTGAACGCCGCCGCGAACCGCTCCCCCGCCTGCCCGATCCGCGCCCGGCTCGCAGGGTGGTCCACGATCGTCGTCCCGGCCGCGAGAACGGCCTCGATCCCCGACGCCGCGCCCGCGATTGCCGCGGTGTCCTCGGCCTGGGTCAGAATCGCCACATTCGCGCTCGCCAGCCACGAACAGTCCAGCCGCTCCAGCACCGCCCGCAGCAGCGCCACATCGGGCTCAAACACCAGCACCGCCCCATGCCCGCGCATGCGCTTCACCAGGGCCGCGACATGATGCCCAAGCCCGAAGCCGCGCACGACCACCGTCGCGCTGGCCGCGATATCGATCGAGGCCGCGAACTTCTCCGCCTCCACCAGCGGAGCCCGGAAGCTCGCCAACTGCCGCCCCGCGAGCGTCCCGGTCACGCCCCCATCGGGCGCGACCAGCAGCCCCAGGCCCTCCGCTGCCCCGGCCCCCCGGATCGCCTCCACCGCCCGCGCCGACCGCCCGCGCAGCAGACGCAGATTCCGCTCCAGTTGCTCCAGGCTCGCCCCAGGAACGGTGATTTCCTGCATTCCAGCCAAACCTCTCCCCCTGTTGTGCGGTACACCTTCCGGGCGAACCATCCCCATCGGGGCGCACCGCCACCCCGGCCTTGTGATCGGCCTTCACATCCCAGAGACTGGAATCATGCGAACCCCGCCCGCCCTGCTCTGCGTCCTCTCAACCCTCGCCCTCGCCGCCCCCGCGCTCGCCCAGTTCAAGCTCGACGCCGACGCCCCACCGCCCCTCAAGGGCCCAAGCCCCCTCATCCACTACACCGTCGAGAACCCCTACCCCCTCGCCATCCTCCTGATCGCCATCGCCCTCATCGCCTACTTCTACCTCTCCAGCCGCGGCGACCCCAAGCAGGCACGGCGGGCCGCGCTCGCCCCCGCCCTCGCCGCGGTCGCCGTCGTCGCCTCCGCCCTCGCTATCACCACCAAACGCGAGAAAGTCACCCAGGTCACCAAGCAGTTCATCACCGATGTCGCCGCCGCAAACATCGACGCCGTCGATCAGACCACGACCCCCGGTGCCAAGCTCTTCCTCCCGGCCAACCCCGCCGGCATGGACAAGGCCCGCATCCTCAACCGCGTCACCGCCATGCTCGGGCCCAACGGCGCAACGCGAATCGAGGAGCACGCCCTGCTCGACGCCCAGGTCGAGCCCACCCCCACCGGCACCGTCTACGTGCAGGTCAAGGTCCGTGTCACGCCCCAAGGCTCTGGTCCCGTCATCTCCTGGTGGCGCCTGGACGCGGTCCCCGCCGGGAACTCCTACCAGTTCTCCGGCATCAAGTACCTCTCGTCAAACTTCCCGATCCCCTTCTAGCCTCACTCCGGGATCGGCACCACAAAGCTCGGCTGCGCGCTCGCCGTCTGCTGCGACTTGGTCTTGACCAGCAGCTGCGCCCCATTCACGAGGTTGAACGGGAACTTCCGCCGCGCCTCCCGCAGCCCGAAGGACTCCATCCCCGGCCGTGTCACATCCAGGTCCTTAGGCCCGAACACCCCCACCGTCACCATGCTCCCCCGCGGCCCGTGGTAATAGAACGCCTCCTCACCCTCCCGCCGCAGGTTCACCACTCCCTCTTCCGCCTTCTTGCGGAACTCGGCCAGCTCCTCCGCCTTCACCACGTTTGTGTTCATCCGCGTGTACATCGCCACCTGGAGCGTGTACACCGCGTCCTTGCCCCGCGCTTTCTTCACGCCCGCAAGGTTGTACTCCGGGATCCCGCCGGCCAGGGCCTCAAACACCGGGGGTGCCAGCACCGCACTTTGGAACGGCCGCGCTCCATCGATCGTGATCGTCTGGATCCGCTCCAGGTCCCGCTGGGCCGCGGCGTCGCCCGGCCCCGGGTACCGCCCGTACGCCACCACCACCGACTTCCCACGCCGCTCTATGTAGGCATCCGGCAGCCCGCCCTGGAGCCGCACCTTGTTGAGCGCCCCGCTCGCCATAGCCTGCGCGTCCTCGCCCGAGGCCGCGACGATCACGATCGACCACTCCGTCGACTGCTCCCCCTTGGCCGCCGTCGGCGAGGTGCCCATGACCGCCGGGGCCTCCTTCGAGAAGGGCTCGAACGCGGCCGTCTTCTGCGCCTCCCGCGCGGGCTGCTGTGCCTTCGGTTTCTCGCCCCCGCCGCCCCCGCACGCGCTCAGGACCAGCAGGCCGCCCAGCGCGAGACCCGCCGCCAGACCCCCGCTCCTTGACATTTTGATCAACCGAAAAATCTGTGAACGCATGCGCAGGGCCCCTTTGGGTTATTACCCGTAAGTCCGTTCGCCGCCGATTGTTGCACCCACTTTAGGCCACTCGACGTATTTTGCAGTGTTCGGTGAGCCAGCGGTCGATAGCAGTGTCGCTCACGCCGGACCCACGTTCGTGCGGCATGAGTGAAGACGCGAGGATCGCGTACAGAGCACGGCCCCGGGGAAGCGTCGGACTGCACCCCCGGAGCCTAACACAGGAGCTTCGCGCTTCATGTCAGAGATCGCACCCATCAGCCTCGGACGCCTCGGGCGCGTCGACCCCGCCACCACCGCCGCCGCCCGTGCCGCGTACCGGTCCAGCACCCCCATCGAACGCGGCGACGACGAAGTCCAAGTCTCCTCCCTCGCCCGCCTCCGCGCCAAACTCCGCGAAAACCCCATCCGCGAAGACCTCGTCGCCGAAGTCCGCGAGCAGATCGAGCAGGGCACCTACGAAACCCCCGAGAAAATCGAGGCCGCGATTTCCGAACTAGAGGGTGACCTCTAGCCGATAGTCCTCTCTCAACATCCCAAGCACAACCCCCGGGGAGCGGGCCTTACAAGGGCTCGACTCCTCGGTTCGGTTTTGGGCGCGACATTCGGATCCGCCTTTCCGGGTGCTTCTTGATCCCGTACACCCCCGCCCCGAAGAAGCCCAGCACGATGCCGATGCAGATCGCGATCGAACGCAGCGGCGGATAGTCATACCGCGAGTGGCTTTTGTCGATCACGATCAGTTCCTTCGCGCTCGCGACTGACGGTGTGCCGCTCGGACCAAGCTCAAGGCAGTGCAGCAGCGATGGCGTGAGATCGATGATCGACTGCCGCACGGCCGGGTCGCGGATGCCGGCTGCCCAGGCCTCGACGTCTTCCGCTGCAACGCTGTTCGCGGTCGTCACCCGCTCGCCCGTAGCGTCAACGTACTTCGCACGCCGGCCAACGTCGATGAGTTCCAGTTTCAACCGCTCGCCGCCGGCAACTGTGAGAGTTACCAAGGTAAGTGGTCGCCGGACGGAAACGGTTGACCGTGCGTACGGCTGCTCTCCGACCGACCTGAACTGCGCCGTCCACTCGCGGGTCTTCGGGGCAACCTCGAACGTCAGCACATCCCGTGTGACCAGGTTCTCTCGAGTGCTCGCGATCGTCCAGCACGGCACTGCGACGATTGCTGTGAGGAGGAAGAGACAGACGTATCTCAGCTCCATGGGAGGCGCCCACTCCCACCCCGGGGCAAGAGAACCCGCGGGCAACAGGGGCGCTCCACACTCCGGGCACACGGCCGAGAGCAGGCCCGCCGTGGGATACTTGCACCCTCGGCACACCGTCGTGTCCAGCGGGGTCGCCCCACCCGTAATCCCCATGATGCCGAGCATCAACCCGAGTGGAATCAGGAGCACCAGGATCAGAAGGACGAAGACCACGCCTGAGTTGTACTTACGGTTTCTGCGGAGGTTGCGACGAACTTCCCGCCACCTCCACCACCGCCGCCGCGACGCCCTTCACCACCTGCGTCAGCCGCTTGGGGTCGAGTGTCTCGGCCGTGTCGCCGGGCGTGTGGTAGTTGGGGTTGCGGAAGTTGGCCGTGTCGGTCAGCATCACCGCAGGCACGTCCGCGGCGTAGAACGGCGCGTGGTCGGACCGCATCAGGTCCGGCAGCACCATCGGGAACGCGAACGCATCGACGCGCAGCTCCTTTGCGCCCGCGTTCATTCCCTTCTTGAGCGAGTTCACAAACGCCAGATCGCGCTGGAAGCCGACGAGCGTGATGCCGTCACCCACTGTCGGCGGCTCGAACACGCCCTTGATCGGCGGGATCGGGCTCTTCTGGCTGCCCGGCTCGTCGGAGAAGTAACCGATGGACTCGAGGCTGATCATCCCGATGATCTTCTCCTTCGGCTTGGCGTCGGGCTTGGCGTCCCCGGCCGCGGCCGGAGCATCACCGCTGCCATCCGCCTTCTTCTCGCCGCCTTCAGCCTTGGGTTCCGGCTGCTTGCCCACGATCCCCGCGTCGCGCAGCGACTTCACGTACTTCGCCGACCCCACGAGCCCTACCTCTTCTAAATTAAAGAACACCAGCCGCACCGAGCGCTTTAGCGGCTCATCCTTCAGCACCCGCGCGAGCTCCATCAGGCCCGCCGTGCCCGAGCCGTTGTCGTCCGCCCCCGGCGCGGTGGGCACCGCGTCGAAGTGCGCCCCGACGATCAGCACCTCGTGGGCCAGTTCCTTCCCCGGGATGTTGACGATGATGTTGCGGTACGTGTGCTCCTCGGGCTTGGGCTCCTCCTCGCCCGCGTCCCGGTTCCACTTCCGCGCGGGAAGTGCCCACTTGAACTCCTGCGTCGTGGGCGTGTACCCCAACTCCTTCAACGCGGCGATCAACTGCTCCTCCGTCTTCAACAGCCCCGCACGGCTGGCCGCGTCCCCGAGCGCCGCCCGCGCCGTGGGCAACGCCCGCAGCGTCGCCATCACACGCTCCTGCTCAACACGGTCCTCGGGCCCAGCAAACACAGCCGCGCACAGCGAGACACAGGACACCACGGCACCCAGCCTCTTCATCGCACACCTCACATCCCTTCAGTTCCCGCTTCCCGTCTTCCTCTGTGTCTCTGTGTCTTTGGGTCTTTGTGGTTATCTCTTCCCCAACCGCTCCGCCGCGACCATCGCCGCCCCATACACCCCCGCGGCGTCCGCCAACTGGCTCTCCACCACCTCCACCTTCCTACACGCCGCCGGGAACGCGTGTTCGCGGGCCGAGGCCTCCACCCGCTTCACGTACTCCTTCCCCAGCGCCTCCGTCAGTCCGCCCCCCAGCACCACCCGGGGCAGTGAAAGCAGCGTCACCACGTTGGCAACCGCGATCCCAAGCTCGTGGGCCGAGTGATCAATCACCTGACACACCAGCTTGTCGGGCTTCGCACCGCCGTGGTAGTAGGTCGCGAGCGTGCGCGACTTGATCTTGTTGTATTCCTCGCCGATCTCGGCGGTGAGCTTGCTCTTGTGGTTGGCCTTGATGAGCCGCACGAGACGGTCAACCACCGCCGTGCGCGAACACGCGTTCTCCAGCGTGCGGTCCCCCAGCGCTCGTCCAGGGTGCAGGATCGTGTGCCCGATCTCGCCCGCGCTCAGCGCCGTCCCGTAGTACAGCCGCCCGTTCAGGATCAGCCCGCCGCCGATCCCCGTCCCCACCCACACACCCAGCAGGTCCGTCGCGTTCTTGCCCGACCCGATGCGGTTCTCACCGAGCACCGCGACGTTCACGTCGTTGTCCAGGAACGTTTTGACCTTGAGCTTCTTGGTCAGGATGGCCGCGAGCGGAACGTCGTTCCACCGCAGGTTCACGGCCTCCACCACCACACCCCTGTCCGGATCCACCGCCCCCGGCGCCCCGATTCCAATCGCCGCGACCCCGGCGACGGGCATCGCCGCGTGCTCACAGGCTTCCTCAATCCCCGAGACGATCCGAGCGATAATCGCGTCCAGCCCCTCGTCGGCCTTGGTCTTGCGCTTGGCCTGCGCGATCATCTTCATGTCGGGCGAAACCAGCCCGATCTGCATGTTGGTGCCGCCGAGGTCGATGCCGATAAAGGGCTTGCTGCTGGCCGCCATGAGGGTCTCCTGTGGGCCCAAGGGTAGGATCCGCAACGGAATCCCCTCGGGACATAGGATTACCCGTATGACGCTCCACCTGCACCTTTCTGCAGAAGCCGAAGCCCGACTCAAGGCTCAAGCCCAGGCGGCGGGTAAGTCCGTTGATCAGTACGCCGCGTCGGTGCTCGAGGCCGCGATCACCGTGAAGTCGATCCGGGAGATCAGCGGTCCCTTGACCGACGAGTTTCAGCAGTCGGGCATGACCGACGACGAACTCGGGGACATGCTCGAGGGGATCAAGCATGAGGTTCGTCGGGAACGAAGGAAGGGTGCTTGAAGGCGTCTCCGTCCCGAGTTGTATTCGACTGCAACATCTTCGTTCAGGCGCTCATCAACAGCATCGGCCCGGCGGGCGGGTGTGTACAGGCCGTGGCGGACGGGCGTGCAATCCTGATCTGGAGTTCATCCATTATCGATGAAGTCCGTCGGACAACCGCTCACCCCAAGCTCCGGGCGAGGTACAAGCACCTGAACGACCATGCGGTCAACGAGTTGCTGGAGCGCGTGGCTAGGGTGGCGGTTCTTATGGATGGAGCGCCAGACGTTTTCATCTACCCACGTGATCCCACCGATGCGCAGTACGTCAATCTCGCGGTGTACGCGAGCGCCGCGCTCATTGTGTCTCGAGACCTCGACCTGCTCGATCTGATGACCAGTGCCGAACCTGACTGCGCTAAGTTCCGCAACCAGTTCCCGGAGTTGCGAGTCCTGACGCCACCGGTGTTCTTGAACTCGATCTCCGCGATCTGATCACACCAGCCGCGTCCGCAGCACCCTCGCGCCCGCCCCAAACTCCTCCCCCTTCACAGCCTCCAGCAGCTTCTCGACCCGCTCCTGGAGCTTGTCGATCTTGCCGATCGTCGTCGGGAAGAACACGCAGCTCCCGCTTCCGGTCACGACCGGCGTCTCGCGCGTGGCCCGCGCCAGCGCCGACACCAGCTGCCCCAGCCGCGGCTCCACGCGGTACGCTGGGATCGCGAGGTCGTTGAACAGCTTATCGCCATCGACGCGCCCAGTCTCCATCGCCTTGTCCCACCGCGCCTCCACCAGCGCCTCCCGCGGCCCCGTCTGCCGCTCCTTCCCGCCCATGATCCCCTTGCGGGCCCGCTCGAACATTTCCTCGCGCAGCTGCTCCTTGAGCACCCCGTCGAACGCCGCGTACACGGGACCGGTCGGGCACCCGTACCCGGGCACGATCAGCAGCAGTTCAGACTTCGCCGACTCCACCCGCTGCACCTGATCGCCGAATCCCGTCACCAGCGCCGCGGCCGCGGGCACCTCGGGCCCGGCCTCAGTGTCCGCGAAGAAGCCGCAGTCCGACCCCAGCGTCATCGCGAGAGCCAGCAGCTCGTCCTCGTCAACGTCGATCCCAAGCAGCCGTGGCACCCCCAGCAGCACCGCCGCGGCGTCCGCCGATCCGCCCCCCAGCCCGCCGCCCACCGGGATCCGCTTGACGACCTCGATGCTCACCTGCAACGCCCGCCCGACGTGCGCCTCCAGCGCCTTCAACGCGCGAAACGTCAGGTCTTTCTCGATCTGCCAGTCAATCTCGCTCACCCGCGGCGCATCATCCGCCCAGCGGACGCTCACACCCGACGCACCCTCAACCCGCCGGATCCGCACCTCATCGAACAGGTCAATGCAGTGCATCCAAGACGCGATGGCGTGCCACCCCGCTTTCGGTCCTTCAGGCTCAGGCGCGCCCACCGACAAGCACAGATTGACCTTTGCATAGGCACGCCACACGAGTTCTTGCACTTACCGCCTCGCCCCCGCGCCCGCGGGCGCTAACAGCTGACCAAACCGAACCACGAGCCGCTCCAGCGTGCGCTCGACATCACCAAACCCCGACTTGCTCCGCTGATCCCCAACGACACACTCCCGCAGCAGCCGCAGCGCCCGCGTCGGGTTTGCGTTCCGCCCGGCAGTAAGAATCGCATCCTGCGACGCGCCCCACAGCTTGAGCGCCCGGCTGACGTTCTGCGTCGGCACACCCTGATGGATCGCCCGCGAGGCCGCGTGGACCTTTCGCGCCAGGTCCACCATCGCATAAAGGGCCAACTGCGGCGGCTCGCGCGACACATCCAGCACGTACCGCAGGTGCTGCATTGCCTCGTCCGTGCTTGCCGTGAGCAGCGTCTGCTGGATGTTCCACACCGCCTCCTCGCGCGTGGGAGCGACGAACTCGTGCACCAGTTTGGGTGTGATCACGCCGTCCACGGCCGCGGACGCGAGCTTCGCGAGCTCCGTGTCCAGCTTCCCCATCTCCGGCCCCACCCGCATGACCAGCATCGTCACCGCATCCGCCTCGATCTTCACCCGGTGCTCGCTCGCGGCCCGCTTGCCCACCCACTTCTGGGCCTCGGCGTCGGTCATCGGGTTGCAGACGATCGTCATCCCCACCTCGTCCACCATCTTGTCCAGCTTGCCCGCCCGCCAGTTCCCGCTCCGCAGCACCAGCGTCGAGCCCTCGCAGGGCGACTCGGCATACCGCTCAAACAGCGGCCGCACCGCCTCCTTGACCAGGTTTTCCGCGTCCTCCACCACCACCAGCTTGTGCCCGGACATCAGCCCGAAGCTGCGGGCTTCGTCCAGCACGTCGGCCGCTGACGCGCTCGCCCCGTCGAAGGTGAACACGTCCACCCCGCCGAAGTGCTTGTGGAGCGCCTCGCGGGCCTCGTCGGTCCGCTGCACGCGCAGGAACGCCTCCTTGCCCTGGATAATCAGGACGCGGCACTCCTCGAGGGGTCGCACGGCACTCGCAGCGGGCTTCTTGGCCATCACCTGAGGATACACGTCTAGCATCGCCCCGATGCCGCTCTCTCCCGGTACCCGCCGCCGCGGGCTCATTCTGCTGGCCGGCTTTGTGCTCCTGGTGGTGCTGGGGGTGGTGATCGCGTGGTACCTGTCATTCCAAAGGCCGGAATGGTGGCATGTCGTCCCGGCGGATGCGCCGGCGACGCGGGCACAGGCCGAGCAGGTGGAGAACGGGGTCGTTTCCGAACTTTCCCGGGCCCGGCCGGCGGAGGCTTCCGGCCCCTACCGCAGCCACGAATGGACGCTTGAGATCACCGAGGCCGAGGCGAACGCGTGGTTGGCGAGCCGGGCGAAGAGCTGGGTGCGGAATCGCGGCGAGGAGTGGCCGGCGGTCGTCGATGGGATCCAGGTCTCGTTCCGGCCGGGGACGATCGCGATCGGGGTACACCTGGAACAGTCGGGGATGAACCGGGTGGTTTCGGTGGAGGGGATGCCGGAGGTTCGCGACGGGGCGGTGTGGGTGAAGGTTGATCGGATGGCGGTGGGCGGGTTGCCGCTGCCGCGGGCGGTGGTGATGGATCAGCTCGGATCGCTGGTTGGCGAGTCCACGGCGGACCTCCTCGACGCGATTGAGGGCCGCCGACCGGTGCTGGACGAGGCGATCCTCGAGCTCGATGGCGGGCGGCACGTTCGAATCACGGGGGTCCGGGCGGAGGCGGGGCGGGTGGTGCTGGTTTGCCGGACGGAGAAGGAGTAGCGGCTGGGTCCTTCGCCTTGCCGGTGGTGATGTCCTGGCCCCGGAAGTGGCGGACCATGTCGCGCATCATCTGCTGGCCCCGCACCTTCTGTTCAGGCGCGGCGTGCCCACCGACGTTGTTGTTCATGATCGAGAAGGCCGTGCCGATCATCTTGCCGTTGGGCATTTTGTCCGGGTTCTTCTTCGCCCACTCCATGTCCCGTTTGGCCTGACCCTTCGCCTCGGCGACGCGCTCCTCGGGCGTCTTGTCGCTGGGCTGGCCGACCAGGTCCTCCATGGTGCGGGTGAAGTCCACGTAGGCATCATCCAGAAACTTCTCGCGGTCCTCGGGCTTGACGTTGTCGTAGTCCTTCGCGTGGTTGTCCCACAGGTCGATGGCGATCTTGGACGCGTTCTCTTCCAGCTGCTTGCGCATCTTGCCGCCGATGCCCGACGCGAACGCCGCGAGGAGCATCGAGTCGTCCGCGCTCATCCCCTTCATCCGGCTCACCAGCTTACTCAGCAGCTTCATCCGCTCTTCGATGGGCAGCCGGTTGAACTCGTCGGACATGAGCGTGTAGTCGAACAGGTCATCGATGCCCGCGCGGTCGTAATCGGGCTGGAACCGCGGCCCGAAGGCCCACCACCCGGCCCCGGCGAGCAGAAGGACCATCGCCGTGCTGCCGCCCCAGACCCAACGCATCGTCTTCTTGCGCTTCGGCTCGTCCGCGGTCTGACGCCCCCACCACTGAGCGATCGACTCGCGCGCATCCGACTCGAAGTTCCGCAAGCGGTCGCGGAGCGGCATGCGGTAGCTGCCGGAGGAGCCGGAGAGACGGGCGAAGATATTGGACAGTGCTGACATCGTTCAACCCCGTTTACGGGAAACCGCCCAAGCCGCCGCCGTACTGGATCATGAGCTGGGCCAATGTTTCCGCGGTCCGCTGATCCTCGACGAATGGGATCTGTTCGACGTGCAGGTCGCCGTAGATCAAGCCGTTCCGGTTCCACCGCTGCTGGATGCTCTCCGAGCTGCCGTCCGAGGCCCGCGTTTCGATATCGAACCTCGGGTTGTGCCAATCGTCGGCGTCAAAGAGGATGGGCAACTTGGTCGGGTACATCTCGAAGGCCTTGCTGACGCCGTGCTGAATCTCGCGGAGGGTCGTCATCTCCGCGAGCAGCATGATCTTGCCCGGGAAGTACTCCCAGCTCGTCCCAGTTGCCTTGTGAGTCTTGAGGTCCGATGGGCACTTCCACGGGTCCGCGACCACCCATTCATTTGAGTTCGGCGCCGTCTCCTGCGGCACCGCGGCGTCAACGTACTTGAGCATCACGTCAAACAAGGACGGGTCGTTGACGTTGCTCCCGGAGTTCAGCGGGCGAACCTTCGGAAGCAGGTACCCCCGCCCCTCCGTATTCAGATACAGCTGCACGCCCTGCCCGATGCCCTTCAGGTTGGCCATGCACTTGGTCCGCCGCCCCGCTTCGCGCGCGCCCTTCAGCGACGGCAGCAGGATCGACATCAGCAGGGCGATGATCGAGATCACCACCAGCAGCTCGATCAGCGTGAAGGCCCGTGTTCTCATTGCCTTCATATCGACCACCCCTCCACACGCGTCCGCAACTCAACGCCGATCACATTCCACGCCGCTCGGGCCAGCCTTCTACGCCTGCGGCCGAAACCCGTTTCAGTACCTCTTAAACCCTACCAGCGCGGCCGCTGGGGGCAACCAGAATCCGTACATGTCCACGATTTTGCGCACAAACGTGACCGATGATCCCGCAACCCATTGTGGCGACGGGGCTTCGATTTTCGCGTTCACGCGGATTCGGCAGGCGGGAAGCCCAGGCGGGCGGTGCCTTTCCCGCGCATCACGCCCCACTCCGTCCCGCACTCCGGGCACCTGACGCGCGGGCCATCCAGAGCCGCGCCCCGAAGGTCGTACCGGCACACGGCACACTCGCCACGCGCCAGCCGCCGCGTCGCCCACCACACCCGCACATACCGCGGCATACCCGCCAAGGCCAGCAGTGTCGCGATCGCGAGCGCGACCACCCCCACGTTTCGCGCCAGGTTCCCGAGGTCGAGCTGTTCCAGTCGCTCCCGGTCCCCCAGCTTCACGGCCCAAAACTCCCACGCCTCGTCGATCCTCAACCACGCGAGGAACGCCTTGCGGGCCTGGTCGAGATCTTCGTCGGTGAAGCTGAGCCCGCCGTCCGGCGTCTTGCCGCGGACGGGAAGGACCTCGAGTGTCCGCCAGATCGTGAGCCCGGTCGGGAACCCCCAACCCCACCGCTCGACCCGGAGGACCGACGTCGCGTGGATGACCCGGTGGGCCTCGGTCTGGAGGAGTGGGATCAGACGGTCCATGCTCTCGCGGTCGGGATCGATCACTATGTACCCGCCGGTGGGCGGGCGGTAGAGGTAGACCTCCTTGGCCCGCCTGGTGACGTCCACATTGGCACCGGTCAGGCGGGAAATCACGCCGGCGGTGGTGCCGTCGAGGGACGTGAGTGCAATCACGAGGCCAGAAACGAGCAAGGCCGCGATGAGGGGGTGACGGACCCACCACGTCGCTCGGGCCAGCCAGGACTTGGGCGGACGCGTCCTCACGCCATCAGTCTAAGCCCGCGCGGTTACACTCCCTTCGTGACCGACCCTCAGCCCCAACCCCCCCACTCCCACCAGCAGCTCTCCGCCGACTACATCCGCAAGGTCGCTCGCCTGTCACGTCTTGAGGTCTCGGAGGCCGAGGTCCCCGAGCTCCAGACGCGTCTTTCCGCGGTCGTGACGTACATCGACCGCCTCCGCACGCTGGACCTCGAGGGCGTTGAGCCGCTGGCCAATGTGGCCGAGGTGGTCAACCGGCTGGGCGAGGACGTCCCCGGGCCGGTCCTGAGCAACGAGCAGTTCATGCGGATGGCACCGGACGCCATGCCGCCGTTCATCAAAGTTCCCAAGGTTCTCGACGAAGGAGGAGGCGCATGAAGCGCACCGTGTCGATCGTTTCAGTCGTTCTGGTGGGTGTTGTTGCCGCGGGGCTCGTTCTGGGCGCTGCTGGGTGTGACAAGAAGCAGGCGCAGGCCGCGAAGGTGGCCGAGGTGAAGGCCATACAGGCGGACACCGAAGCGACTGCGCGTCAGCGCTTCCCCGAGTTCCTGGAGGCCTTCGCGAAAACCACTGACCAGTCGAGCTTCAAGGTGAAGGCCGCGATCCCGCTGAAGGCGGGTGGAACCACGGATGCGTGGGTGCAGGTGAGCTCCGTCGTGGGCACGAACGTCGCGGGGCCGCTCCTGGATGCTCCCGCCGGCAGCGAGCACAAGAAGGGCGACCGCATCACCGTGCAGCCCGAGAACATCAAGGACTGGTCGTACTCGCTCAACGGCAAGAAGATCGGCGACTTCACGGCCCCGCCCGTGCCGCCCGCGGGCGCGGCGCCAGCGAAGAAGTAACGTGACCACTGTGGATGCCATCTCCGTTGCTCGTCGCGTTCACGCCCGCGAAACCTCGGCGCTCGAGGTTGCTCGTCACGCCCTCGACGCGGCGGATGCGCACAAGTCCCTCAACGCGTTCATCACCACGTTCCCGGATCACGCGTTCGCCGCGGCGGCGGAGGTTGACCGGCGGGTGGCTTCGGGTGAGACGCTCCCGCTCGCGGGCGTGCCTATCGCGGTGAAGGACAACATCTGCCTGGGGCCGCCGTACTCGGGCCCCACAACGTGCGGCAGCCGCATGCTCGCGCGGTACGAGTCGCCCTACACCGCGACTGCGCTCCAGAAGCTGCTGGACGCCGGCGCGGTCGTGATCGGCAAGACCAACATGGACGAGTTTGGGATGGGCTCGTCTACCGAGCACTCCGCGTTCGGCCCGACGCGCAATCCGCACGATCCCGCGCGCGTGCCGGGCGGTAGCTCGGGCGGGAGCGCGGCGGCCGTCGCCGCGCGGATCGTGCCTGTTGCGCTGGGGAGCGATACCGGGGGATCCATCCGCCAGCCGGCGTCGCACTGCGGGGTGGTCGGTGTGAAGCCCACGTACGGACGCGTCTCCCGCTACGGGCTTGTCGCGTACGCCAGCAGTCTTGATCAGATCGGGCCGCTCGCCGGGACAGTCCGCGACGCGGCACTCATTCTGCAGACGATGTGCGGCGTTGATGCACGCGACGCGACCACCGCGCACCACCCGCCACCCGGGCTGGTCGCGTGCCTCGATGAGCCTGTGAAGAACCTCGTCGTGGGCGTGCCGCGCCAGGCGCGAACCGCCGGCAATCACGCGGCCGTCACGCAGGCGATGGAGAGCACGATCGAGCGGCTCCGCGCGGGCGGCGCCACAATTGTGGACATCGACCTACCGCTGCTGGATGAGGCGATCGCGGCCTACTACATCATCGCACCCGCGGAGGCTTCCTCAAACCTCGCCCGCTTCGACGGCATCCGCTACGGCCACCGTGCCGCGCTCAATGCAGGCGAAGGCCTGTACGAGCTGTACTGCCGCAGCCGTGCGGAGGGGTTCGGTCCCGAGGTCAAGCGCCGCATCATGCTGGGCACCCACGTGCTGAGCAGTGGCTACTACGACGCGTACTACAACACCGCCCTCAAGGTGCGCCGTCGCGTGCTCAACGACTTCAACGGCGCGTTCACGGGCGGGCCGGGCCACCCCGCGTGCCATGTCATCCTGATGCCCGCCGCGCCCGGCCCCGCGTTCAAGATCGGCGAGAAGACCACCGACCCGCTCGCGATGTACCTGGAGGATGTGTACACGGTGGCCGTGAACCTCGCAGGATTGCCCGCGGCCACAGTGCCGTGCGGCTTCGCGGAGGTGGAGGGGAAGCGGCTGCCGATTGGGATGCAACTGGTGGGGGCGGCGTTTGATGAATGTGGGCTGATGCGGGTGGCGGGGAAGGTGGAGCAGGCAACTGGGGTAGAAAAGAAATAGTGCTGGAAACCCCCGTAGCTGCAACGGTACCTTGGCGGTGTCGGTATCACTGCTGCACCTTGAGGGCTTGGGAATGAACATCAGCCATCGCGTCGGTCCTGTCCTCCGAACCACTTGCGTGCTTCTGTCGAGTTTGGCATCCCCCCCGACGCCAACGCTTGCAGGTGACCCGCGATGCGAGACCGGATGGCGGCCCGGAGCGGGTCTGCCTGGAGTGAGCGGCAGTGTTCGCGCCATGACCGAATGGGACCCCGATGGGCTTGGGCCGCGCGGGCCGGTGACAGTCGTCGGTGGGACATTCACCGCTGGAGGCGATGTAGTCACCAACGGACTCGCATTCCTCGATACAGAGACAGGAGAGTGGTCCCCCCTTGCAACGAACCGTGCCTTTCTGCCGGGAGCACTCATCCAAGCCCTCGCTGCAATGCCGAATGGGGATCTTGTCGTGGGTGGCGACTTCGAGATGACCGGCACGGGTCCGATCCGCGACTTCGCCCGCTGGGACGGGTCCAACTGGTCAAGCGTGAGCAACTCGGCGAGCGACATCAGCGACCTTGTGGTTGCTCCTGATGGGAGCCTGTACGCCGCCGGAAACTTCCAGACCGATAACTCGGGCCAGAGAGTCGCTCGGTTCGAGGGCCCGCACTGGAAGAGCCTCGGGAGCGGGCTGCCGAATACGACGGACGCGGTGGTCACCTCACTCGAAGTCCTCCCAAACGGTGACCTGATCGCGGGTGGCTACTTCACATCAATCGGAGGCATCGCCGCGGCGAATATCGCTCGCTGGAATGGGACCGCGTGGCATGCGCTCGGGGCCGGGCTCCCGGTGCAGACCCTCAGCTGCGTTGCTCTGCCGGATGGTTCGCTCGTGGCCTCAGGAGGGGGTTGGGTTGGCGCAACGTACACGACGAGCATCATGCGATGGAACGGGAGTTCCTGGGCAGATATCCGCGCGGGGCGCAACACATTCCTTGGATGGAGTCTTGGGGTAGGGTCCGACGGTCGGGCCATCATGGGAGGACAGCCTTCCCTGGTGCCCGGTGGAGAAGTCCTGCGGCTGGATGGAGCCATGTGGACCACGTTGGGCACGAGCGACGACGTGGTGCGGGTGGTTCATCAAACCGCAACCGGAACACTGCTGGCGGGTGGATCGTTCCTGAGCTTCGGCGCAGCACCCACCCTTGGAATCGCCAAGCTGAACTGGTCTGGCTGGTCACCGGTTTCGGTTGGGACCAATGCGCCGATTCGTGCGTACGCCGCCGAAACCAATGGCGGGTTCATCGCGGCCGGTGAGTTCACCACAATTGGCGAAGTCGGCTTACCCGCGAATCGCATCGCGCGATGGAATGGGTCGAACTGGTCGTCACTCGGTTCGGGCACCAATGCCGCCGTGCTGGCGGTCGCCGAGACCCCCGAAGGCGGGGTTGTCGCCGGGGGTGTTTTCACCAGCGCTGGGGGCGTCGCCGCGAATCGAATCGCTCTCTGGGATGGGGTCGCGTGGTCTGGGTTAGGCGCCGGCTTGAATGGAACTGTATTCGCGGTGGCCGTGCTCCCTAATGGAGAGATTGTCGCAGGGGGACAGTTCGCAGTGTCTGGCGCCGCTGCCGTAACCAACATCGCCCGATGGAGCGAAGGCGCGTGGCAACCACTCGGGACCGGCGTCAATGGGGGTGTGAACGCCCTGACGGTGCTTCCCGATGGCGGCTTGCTGGTAGGTGGAGACTTCACCACTGCTGGCGGCGCGAGCGCCGGGCGATTGGCGTTATGGCGAGAGGGAACGTGGTCAACATTCGGGACAGGGCTGAACGGCTCAGTTCGCGCAATCAGTCATGGGTGCAATGGAGAGCTGTTCGCTGCAGGCAACTTTTCTACTGCCGGCGGGGTCAGCGCACATCGGATCGCTCGATGGGATGGTGCCGCGTGGCGTGCAATGGGCGTGGGCTTGAACAACACCGTCAATGGGCTCACGGTGCTCCCGGACGGAGGTGTTGTCGCGGCCGGTCTCTTCACCATGGCGGGCGGACAACCAGCAGCGGGCATCGCCCTGTGGGAACGGGGCGGCTGGAGCCCGCTCGCGACCGTCGCATCGTCCCCCGGAGCCTTCTATGCGGTCGCAGCGACGCCCTTGGGCGACGTTGTTGCCGGTGGCAAGTTTGCGTCCGTTCAGGGCGTAATTTCTGCGTTCGCCGGAACCTACCACTTCGGCTCCAGCGCCGACTTCAATCGTGACGGCGACACCGGGACCGACGCGGACATCGTCGCGTTCTTCGCGTGCATGAGCGGCGCCCGGTGCGCAACATGCCGAACTTCGGACTTCAACGCGGATGGGGACGCGGGGACGGACGCAGATATCGAGTCGTTCTTCCGGGTGCTGGCGGGCGGTAGCTGCTGATCGCGCACCAACGAAAAGGGCCCCGCTCTCGCGGGGCCCTGTCAAAGTTCACTCACTCACACCAATGCCTCAGGGCTTCGGCGTCACCGCGGCGTCCGCGGGCTCGGCCATGTACTGCGTCGGGATCGACTGCAGCTGTGGCGTCTGCTGGGTGGGCTGGACCTCGGGCGTGGTCTGCCCGAACATGAAGAAGCCGCCCATGCCGCCGCCGCTGTTGGCGTTGAGGGTGTACCCGGCGTCGAGGGCCTTCTCGATGCGGGTCTTGGCCTCGGTCAGGTGGGCGATGGTGTAGGGGTCGAGGTTGGCCGCGACGCCCTTCTCGTCCAGGAGGCGGGCGAGGCGGTCCTTGAGGGTGCGCAGCTTGTACATCGCGAGGTTGCTGACCGGCTTGTAGGCCTCGCCGCTCCCGCTGCCGGGGAAGGTGAGGTCGATCATGCGGTCGACGTACTCGCGCTGGAGGTTGCGGCGGAGGCTGCTGATCAGGGGCTTGCGGGCCGTGTGCTTGCCGCTGGGGTTCTTCTCGACCTCCTGCCACACCGCGGCGTGGACCGTGTCGAGCATTTCCGGCAGCGTGAGCGCGTCCTCATCCGCCTTGATGCGGTACTCGTTATCGAAGACGCGCCGGACGGTGGTGGGGTTCATGAGCATCGTGAGCGCGGAGCTCTGGATGCCGGCGATGCGGTCGTGAACGGGCCAGGTGGCGTCCTCGGCCGCGTCGCGCCCGCCGCCCTGGTCCAGCCACTTCTGAACGGTCATCTTCTGGAGCAGTTCGGGCGTGAGGCCGAAGCTCTCGTCGAAGAAGGCGTTCTCGATGACCCACTTGAGGGCATCGCGCTGCTGGGCCGCGGGGACGACGACGATGGGGTCGCGCCCGTTGGGGTCGCCCTTGTGGTCACGGTTGACGTGCGCGCCGCCGATCCAAGGCGCCATCATGGAGAGGCCGCGGGTCTGCATGCCCAGCGTGATGGTGTAGCCGCGCCGGACGCGGGCCCAGCTCTCGCCGTCCTTGGCAAACTTCTCGAGGAGGCGCCCGCGGTGGAAGCGGGCCAGGTCCATCTGGCTCTTGGCGTACTCGAGCGGGTTCTTCGCGAAGTCGTACCGCTGCGCGAGGGGGTCGGGCCCGCCGACGTCCTCGTCGGTGCCGTACTCGTGCCCGGGCTCGCCCACCTTCTCGAGGACCTTCTTGGGGTCGTCCAGGGTGTAGCCGTACTCGATCGCCCAGTAGTCATACTTGCCGATGTCGATCATCGAGAAGTCGCCGACGGCCTTGCCATCCTTGATGGCGAAGTTGACCGGGGTGTAGTCCATGACCGAGGCGGTGTTCGCCTGCTTGCCCTTCACCTTGTCGCTGTTGATCTCCTCGAGCTGGAACTGGCCGGAGGCCTTGAAGTTGTGGCGGAGTCCGAGGGTGTGGCCCACCTCATGGGTCACCAGGTCCGCGAGCAGCGGCCCGACGAACCAGTCCGGGATGCCGTCCAGGTTGTCGTACTCGGGCTTCTTGTCCTTCTTCTCTTTCTTCTTTCCGTCGGGCTGCTCGTCAGCCTTCTCGGTCTTCTCATCTTCCGGATCGGCGTTGGCCTCGATGCCGTAGGCCTTGGCGACCTCCTCCATGTCCAGGATTTCCATGGTCATGCGCATGGACGCCATGTCGAAGGCCTTGCCCTTGGCGGCGAGGCACAGCCCGTTGAACTGGCTGTTGCGGCCGACAAGCCCGTCGAAGGGCCGGCTGCCGTGGAGGCGGGTGATGTCCTGCTCCTGGTCGCCCGCGGCGCTCATCGCGATCGGGTGGCCGCCGTAGGCGAGCACTCCGCGCCGCTGCCGGGCCGCGACGATCGCATCACGCTCGCCGGGATCGGCGAGGCGCACGCGCGGGTCCCACTGGGGGTTCTTGTCGAGCCACGCGATGGTTTCTGCGGAGAGGTTCTCCATCGCGAGCTCAGGCATGATCTCGTTGTACTGCACCCAGAAGTGGCGGATCCAGCCGTCGGTCAGGACGACGTCCGCGTCCAGGATCTGGCCGGTGAGCGGGTGCGTGCGGCTGGGCCCGATGGCCGTGCCCTCGTCGTTGGAGAGCCAACGGACGAAGTTGTACCGCACGTCCTCCGGGTCCTTGTCCATGTGCTGGCTGGTCGCCTCGTCCTGCTGGTAGACCTCGATGGCGTCCTTGATGCCCACCTTCTCGAAGGCCTTGTTCCAGCGGAGGATCCCCTCGCGGACGGCGGTGCGGTAGCGCACGGGCACCGCCGTGTCCACGTAGAACACGATGGGTTCTTTGGGCGGGCTCATCTTCAGCTTGGGGTCGCGCTTCTCGAGGTTCCAGCGGTTCACGTACCGCACCCACTTCTCGCGGTCGGTGAACTTGCCCAGGTCGCGGTACACCGTGGTGAAGTACCCGACGCGATCATCCGCGACGCGCGGCTGATAGCCGGTGCTGTCCGGGATCGAGCTGATGGAGTAGTGGAACGCCTGGATACGCCCGTTGGTGGTGGGCATCTCGTACGTGATCTCAACGTTCTTGGGGAACGCCTTGGCTTCCTTGATGGTCGCGAGGCTGGCGTTGGCCGTCAGCACGCCCCGCCCGACGCGGCTGCTCACGCCGCCGCCCGCGGTGAACACCTCGCGGATACGCCCCGCCAGCAGCGCCTTGAAGTCCACCACCGGCTGGCCGCTGGGGCCCATGCACACGATCGGCACGTCCAGGATCACGCGGTCAGTGAACAGGTTCTTGATGCTGCTCTTGCTCTCCTGGTCGCCGGTGGAGCGCGTGCCGGTGTTGGGCTCCATAAGCATGAGGCGGTTGTCGAACCGCTTCCAGTAGACGTACAGGTCCCCGGTCTGGAGACCCGCGTAGCTCTCGCCGCTCGCGACGGTCATCGCGATGAACTGCTTCTGCGTCTCCCACCCGCGGGGAAGCTCGGCGAGCATCCCGCCGTCACGCTTGCGCGTGAAGAGGGTGTAGAAACTCTGGCCGTCGGCCGTGGAGATGACCTTCTCGTACCCCTTGGAAACTTCGGCGAAGGGTTTGAACGGCGGGGCCTCGCCCGCGGCGGGCGCCTCCTGTGCCATCCCCGGCGTCGCAAGTCCGCACGCCGCCACCAGTGCCGCCGCTGCCGCCACCCGGGCAATCCGCATGAGCATCAGAAACCTCCGTTCGATCAACCGTTGCAAAGACTTACGTCGATCCCCGTGAACCGGGGCCAGAGACCATACACAGACGCGCCAGCCCCCGTTCTCTGTCAGGAATCAGCACTTCACCCCATTTGGGGAGACCACAGCTTCCATCCAAGCACGCCGGCCGTCAAGCACATGAACGCAAAGACCGCCACTTGCATGGGCCGATCCTTCACCGCCAGCTCGGTGGGATCGTCATACCGGCCCCGCTCCAGCAGGACAATGGCCCGCATCAGGGCATAAATCGCCGGAACCATGGTGAACCACAGGAAGTTGAACGGGGCTAGGAACGGCCACATCACAAACGACGCCTCAAGCTCCTTCGCCTGGACGTAACCCGCGTAGGTGACAAGGGTTGCGACCGCCGTGACCACCACGACCATCCGCAGCAGCTCATCGGTATAGACCGCCTGGACACCCCGGGCTGAGGCCGCGTCCGCCCCCATCACCCGCCGTTCCCCCAGCCGCTTCCCGAAGGCCAGGAACATCGCCAGGAAAAACGTGACGTTCAGCAGCCATGTGGTGGGCGCGATCCCCACCGCGGCACACCCGCCGAACATCCGCAGCACAAACCCCAGCGCCAGCGACAGCACATCCGCGATCACCATGTGCTTGAGCTTGAGCGAGTACGCGAACACGTTGACGACGTACGCCCCGACCACGGCCGCGACGCCCAGCCGCACGGGCTCCGGCAGCGCCACCACCGCCCCCGCCGCCCCCAGCAGCAGCACGACCGCGAACCCGATCGCGCCACCCCGGGAAACCGCGCCGCTCGCGAGGGGCCGGTTCCGCTTCCGCGGGTGCATCCGGTCGGCCTCGACATCGTGCAGGTCGTTGACGATATAGCAGGCGCTGCTTGCGAACCCGAAGGCCAGGAAGGCCAGCAGCCCGGCCGTGAGAGGCTCCCACCAAAGCTCGTGCTGCTTGGCGGTGAGATCCCTAAGGCCGTACAGCGGGCCGATGAGGACGAACACGCCCTTCAGCCACTGGTGCAGCCGGGCCAGCCGGACGTACGACCACCACGTGCCGCGTGCAGGGGGCATGATCGTGCCCGGGGGCTTCGCCGTCGTGTCTGGTTCAACATCCAGCGTCGTCACGCTCCCGGTTTCCGCAGCACCCCAAAGTAGTGCAGGCTCCCGCCGAACAGCAGGTTCACCACCGGCGGGTAGACCTTCATCGACCCACTCGCCTCCGCCACTTCAAGCCCCAGATTGCCCGGCACCGCCGCCCACTCCCCCGGCGTGTTGTACCGGTACAAACACGGCACCCCATACGGCGCATTCGCCGCCCAGTCGATAAAGCTCACCCGCGCCTTGGACATCAGCCCCTTCAGCTGGTGGTCCTTGATGATCACCAGCCTCCTCGACACCCGCCGGCACTCCCGCAGCAGGGCCTCGGGGTCCTGCTCATGGTGCAGCACGTCCGCCACGATCACCGCGTCGAACGCCCCATCCTCGAAGGGCATCCGCCCGCCCGGGTACGCGTGAACCGTGATCGGCTCCCCGCCCCTGGCCATCCGCTCCAAACCCTCTACCACCAGTCCCTTCGGTGCCCGTGAGTCGTCCATCAGGGCCCGGCCCAGCGTCCCATTCCCGCACCCCACATCGAGAACGCGGTCCCCCGCCCTCAGGTGCGGCAGGATGCGGTCCACCAGCGTCCGCAGCCGCGAGAGGTAAATCGGGCGGTGCATCGCCTGCATCAATGTCGAGAAGGGTCCAGCCATGAGTGGTGGAACCTTATCGGCCTGACTCCCCTTCCGGTTCGTAGAACGCCCTGATTCGCCCGCCTTTGGCCGACCCCTTCCCCGCCAACCGATACTCTCGCCACGACCATGCCCGCTGACCTCCCAAACCACTCGATCACCCGCCCGCGCCTGACGGGACTGGCCTTGGCGAGCTTCACCCTCGTACTCGGCCTTGTCCTCATCTTCTCAGGCCGCATCCCCCCCCGCGTCGCGTATGACCAGAAGCTCTACCACGAGCCTGCCATCCGCCAGTTTGTCGATCAGTGGCCTAGCTTCGACCTCTGGCACTACAAGTCGGCCACGACCCCCGGCTACCACATCCTCCAAGCGGGGGTCGCGAAGTTCATCAGCCCGTCGGTGGCCGCGATGCAGCTGGTGTCACTCGCCATCGCCACGCTCCTCATGTATCTTCTAGGCTCCGCGGCCGGCACCCGTGCCCCCCCACTGCTCGCCCTCGCACTCACCCTTCCCTTCGCCTGCTCCATGTACGTCATTCAGAGCAGCGCCTGGCTCCTCCCCGACAACGCGGGCTGGCTGGGCGTCCTCCTGATAGTGATCCTCGCTCTTCGCCCGAACGTCACCCACACCACGCTCGCCCTCGGTGGCCTTGTTCTGCTCGCTCTCGTCTTCGTGCGCCAGATCCACGCGTGGACGGCGGGCCTGCTATGGCTCTGCGCATGGCTGCTGCCGCAGCATGAAACCACTTCAGGCAGCGCTACCGCTTCCAACCCCCTCATCCCCTTCCGCGCGATCTTTGCCAACGTCCCCCGGTCGATCTCTCGCACGCTCGTCGCCTTTTCGTTCACGCTGCCGGCCATCGCTCTCCTGGTTCTCTTCCAACGCTACTGGCACGGCCTCGTCCCACCCGTATTCCAAGGCCTCTACAGCGGCCTCAACCCCTCCGCGTTCGTCCTCATCCTCGCGACCTTCGGCGCCTTTGCTCCCTTCTTCGCACCCTTCTGGCTGCCCCGCGTAGCCCCGGCCGTCCGCAGCTCCCCGGTTCAGTTCATCGCGATCACTCTGATCGTGCTCATCGCGGCGTGCATCGTTCCGACCAACCACGACTACGCCGCGGGACGCCGGACCGGGCTCTGGAACATTGCTGACCGCCTCCCCACGATCGCCGGCCACTCCTCCCCCTTCATGCTCGCCCTTGTGCTGGTGGGGACAGTCGCGCTGCTCGCCCTCGCCTCCGCCGATGACCCGCGTCGCCGCCTGGTCCTCCTGGCCAGCATCCTGGGCTACGCCGCCGCGAGCACCGCGAATCACGACCTCTTCCAGCGGTACGTCGATCCGTTCGCGTTGATGATCCTCGCGCTGCTCACTGCCGGGCCCGCGGCCCCCACGGGGTTGGCCCGCCGCCTCGCGCCCACCGCGCCGTTTGCCCTCGCTCTCCTGCTGCTGGCCGTCTCGCTCAACGGCCTCCGCAACTCCGACCGCGCCACCGATCCCCCGCCCGCCGCGACCGGCCCCGACGAACCCCCCGGCTACTCTGAGCTTCCACCCCCACCCAAGCCACCTAACCACCACTTCTGGCCCTGGTAGTCGTTTCTGTTCCGCTCCGAACCGACTTTCCCTTCCCCCCTCAACCCTTCATCTAAGATCGCCGAACTTCTCCGCACAGGAGCCCACGCCTTGATCGCACCACGCCGCGCTCTCATCACTGGTATTACCGGACAGGATGGCTCCTACCTCGCCGAGTTCCTCCTCGGGAAGGGCTACGAGGTCCACGGCATCATCCGCCGCTCCTCCTCCTTCAACACCGCCCGTATCGACGCCATCTACCAGGACCCCCACGCGGGCGGCTCCCGCCTCAAGCTCCACTACGGCGACCTCTGCGACTCCAACTCCATGTCCGACCTGATGCGCCGCGTCAGCCCCCACGAGGTCTACAACCTCGGCGCGCAGTCGCACGTGCGCGTCTCCTTCGATATGCCCATCTTCACCGCCGACACTGTTGCTATGGGCGCCCTCCGCCTGCTGGACGCCGTGCGCGAGTTCCAGCAGCAGTCCGGCCAGCAGTGCCGCTTCTACCAGGCCTCCAGCTCCGAGATGTACGGCAAGGTGCAGGAAGTTCCGCAGCGCGAGACCACGCCCTTCTACCCCCGTTCGCCATACGCCTGCGCAAAGCTCATGGCCCACACCATGACCATCAACTACCGCGAGGCCTATGGCCTGCACGCCAGTTGCGGCATCCTCTTCAACCACGAATCACCCCGCCGCGGCGAGACCTTCGTCACCCGCAAGATCACGCGAGCCGTGGGCCGCATCAAGCTGGGCCTCCAGGACAAGCTCTACCTGGGCAACCTGCACAGCAAGCGCGACTGGGGCTTCGCCGGCGACTACGTCAAGGCCATGTGGCTCATGCTCCAGCACGACAAGGCCGACGACTACGTGATCGCGACCAACAAGATGATCTCCGTCGGCGAGTTCGCCCGCATGGCCTTCGAGCACGTGGGCCTGGACTACACCGACTTCATCGCCTTCGACCCCCGCTACCTCCGCCCCAGCGAGGTCGACGAGCTGCTGGGCGACTACACCAAGGCCAAGACCAAGCTCGGCTGGGAGCCCACCACCACTGTCGAAGAACTCGCGAAGATGATGGTCGACACCGACATGGAAATCGCCCAGCGCGAGAAGACCCTCAAGGACGCGGGGCACAAGATCCACCGGCAGAACGACCACGATCGGTGAGCACTGTCGGCTACCGCTGCAAGGACGTATGAGTCCTATGGCTCGTCTGCGTCCTATTGCTCAGGTCCGCCGTGCCGGAAAGTGACCGCTGCCGCATCCCTCTTGAAACCGGCCACTCGGCCGCGTTGAAAGGGGCCCTGCATGTCCGGCACGCTCTCGCCCGACGGACCTGACGTCACTCCCGCCGCTTCCACGCCCTCAATGTTCCCCGGCTACCACCAGGACCGGGGCGATGAGCGACTCGAGCAACCCACGCTGACGCCCGCTCCGCGCTGGCCGCTCTCGAAGCGGCTGCTGTTCCGCTTCTCGTTCATCTACTTCGTGCTGTACTTCCTGCCCTTCCCCATCGACGCATTCATGCGCCTGCGGATGGTCCCGGGCCTGAGCTGGCTCGCTGACGCCGCGGGCATCATCAGCGGCACGTGGGAGAACGGGCAGCAGAAGTATGGCCTTTGGGACCAAGGTACCCACGCCATGTGCCTGTGGGTCGGCCGCAACATCCTGCACCTCCCCGACACCGGCCCGGGCTCCATCGTCATCCAGTCCACCGGCTCGGGCGACACGATGCTCAAGTACGTCGAGGCCCTCTGCTTCGGCGTGATCGCCGCGGCGGGCGCCCTGCTCTGGAGCATCTTCGATCGCAAGCGCCAGGCCTACCCGCGGCTCTTCGCGGCGTGGCACGTGTACCTCCGCTTCGCGCTCGGGGCCGTGCTGCTCGGGTACGGCTTCGCGAAGTTCCCACCCCAGCAGTTCCAGCCCCCCAGCCCCGAGAAGCTCGTCTCCACGTACGGCAACTCCTCCATGATGGGCCTGCTCTGGACCTTCATGGGCGCGAGCGCCGCCTACACCATGTTCGCGGGCCTCGCCGAGATCATCGGCGGCGCACTCCTCCTCTTCCGCCGCACGGCCCTGCTCGGCGCGCTCGTCAGCATCGGCGTCATGCTCAACGTGTTCATGCTGAACATGTGCTACGACGTGCCCGTCAAGCTCTACTCGCTCCACCTGCTCGTGACGTCCATCATCATCGCGCTGCCGTTCGCGTCCCGGCTTGTGTGCGTCGCGCTGCTGAACCGCCCGACGACGCCGTGCGTGCTGTGGCGTCCCAGTTGCAGCACCTGGCAAAAGTGGTCGCTCCGCGGCGTCCGCATCTGCGCCATCGTGCTCATCCTCGGCATGGGCCTGTTCAGCTCTTACTATTCTTGGCAGCGCTACCTCAACCCACCGCCCACGAGCCCGCTCGCCGGCCTCTACAAGGTGCAGTCCCTCGAACTCGGCGGCAAGCCTGCCCGTGAACTCAGCGACGCGCAGCGCTGGCGCCGCGTATCGGTCACCCGCTGGGGAACCATCGTGGTCGACAACCACACCGATCAACGCGAGTACATCCGCTTCAAGCACGACGAAACCGCGAAGACTCTCACGCTCACACCCCAGGGCCCCAGCGGCGAAGGCTACGTGCTGAACTGCACATCCGCGGAAGACGGTTCCGTGACACTCGAGGGCGAGTACCAGACCGGCGCGCTCAAGCTCTCGCTCACGAAGGTTGACACCGACAAGCTCCCCCTCCGAGCCCGCGGCTTCAGCTGGATCCAGGAGAAGCCCGTCAACTGGTAAGTGCCACCGAGATGTCTTCCTCTCGGTGGTCTTCTCCCCGGCCAGCGAATCAGCCGAGAAACCTCTCCCGCAGCTCGGGCGTGGGCATCATGCACGCATCCTGCTTCCCAAACCACCTATACCGATGCCGCGCGATAACGTCGTACACCCAGTCCCGCACCGGGCGCGGCACCGCGATGAGCACGTAGAGCACCGGCCACAATGCCCCGAGCCGCCGTGCGATGCGGAGTGCCGCTGTCGACTTCCAGTACACCTTTCCGCTTTCCACCAGCGCGATGCTGTCCGGTCGCTCTCCCTCACCGACGACCAACCCACGCGCCGCTTCCGACTGCAGCGCCGCAAACCGGAACTGACCCTGCGGGTCGCGCTTGATGATGAACTTCACGGAGGCCGTGCACAGGTTGCACACACCGTCAAAGAGCACGACAGGATGATCGGCGTTCGCGCTCACGTGTGATTGTTGCACCGAAGCGCCAGATGCGCGCCCGCCCTACTTCTGTCGCGACCGCTTCACGCTCACCCGCACATCCTTCAGCGTCACCGCGCACTTGGACCGCAGTACCGCCAGCCCCCCGCCGCGTTTCCACTGATCCACCTCAAAGCACGCGCTCGAGTCCGCGGCCTCAATGTGCAGCACGCCGCCGGGCGTCAGCTTCACCAGCTTCGCCACGGCACACAGCTCTGGCGGGGCGACCTCGGTCCACAGCTCATCCAACCCGCCCAGAGCCCCCGCCTGGCGAGCGTACTGCTTGCGGAACCGCTCCACCTCCGCGTTGATCGTCAGGTCCCTTTTGGGGGTGTTCCTGAACTTCCGCAGGGTCCGCAGCTGCTCGTTGGGGGTCGGCTTCCGCACCGCCCCATCCTAACTCAGCAAACCACCCCGCCTGCTACATTTGCCCGCATGTCCTCAGCCACTGCACACCCCCCCCACCCCCGCCCCTCCCCCACTGCTCCTGGCGCGGGCACCGCCATCACGATCCAGGAAATCACCAAGTCCTTCCCCGGCATTGGCGGGGGAACGACGACCGCCGTGGACCGAGTCTCGCTCAAGATCGACGCCGGCGAGCTCTTCTTCCTCCTGGGCCCCTCCGGCTGCGGCAAGACGACCCTCCTCCGCATGATCGCCGGGTTCATCGACCCCACCGCCGGCAAGCTCCTATTCCTTGAGCAGGGCCAGACCCGCGACGTCACACACCTCCCGCCCAACAAGCGCAATACCGGCATGGTCTTCCAGAGCTACGCCCTCTGGCCCCACATGTCCGTTGCTGAGAATGTCGCTTTCGGCTTGGACGTCCGCAAGATCACCGGCAAGGAGCGCACCGACCGCGTCCAGGACGCCCTCGCGGCCGTCCGAATGCAGGAGTATTCCCAACGGAAGCCGAACCAGCTCTCTGGCGGCCAGCAGCAGCGCGTTGCCCTCGCCCGGGCATTGGTCATCCGGCCCTCGGTCCTTCTTCTGGACGAACCACTCTCGAATCTGGATGCCAAGCTCCGCATTGAACTCCGCTCAGAGATCCGCCGCATCTGCAAGGAGGCCGGCACCACGACGGTGTACGTCACCCACGATCAAAAGGAAGCGCTCAGCATGGCCGATCGCGTGGCCATCATGAAGAACGGCGTCGTCCAGCAGGTGGGCGCTCCCGAGGACCTGTACCGCCAGCCGAGCAGCCGCTTCGTGGCCGAGTTCCTGGGCGAGACCAACCTCATCCCCGCAACAATCGCCCGCGTCACCGACCAGGGTGTCCACCTCGACACCGCGGCCGGACCGCTCCACGCCCGCTCGCCGCTGCCCCAGGGTGTCGCCAAGCCCGGCGAGGCACTTCTCGTTTCGCTCCGGCCAGAGGCCCTGTCTTCCGCCACAGCCGCTGGTCCAAACACCATCCCCGCTCGCGTGACCGAATCGACATACCTCGGCGAGGTCGCACAGCACGACCTCGAACTCCCTGGTGGCATCATGGTCAAGATGGCAGTGCTGAACCCCGGCGCTGTGCGAGCCAGTGTCTCACACGTGCGGATCGCACCCGAAGATGTCGTGATGATCCCGGCCTAAGCCGCGGCCGCGTTCACCGTTGTTCCACGTGGAACACGCACGCAGAACTTGGCCCCCGGCCCACCGGCCCGGTCCAGCCACACCTCGCCGCCGACCTGCTTCGCGAGCCGGTCGCAGATCGACAGGCCCAGACCCGTGCCGTAACCCGACTGGGCCGCGAATGGTTTGAAGAGCAGGGGGGTCAGGTCCACCGGGACGCCGGGGCCGTTGTCCTCAACTTCGATGATCAAGTCGTTGCCGCGACTGGCTGCGCGGACGTCCACGGTTCCTCGCCCCCCCACCGCCTTCATAGCGTTGAGGACGAGGTTGAGGACGATCTGCTGAAGGGCCACAGGGTTGATGGCTGCGATCAGCGACGGCTCGGCCGAGGTCCGGAGAGTGACCGCCTTGCGTGTTCCACGTGGAACACACGCCGCGACATCGTCCAGAACCGCCCCGACATCACAATGGCGTGGGCCATCGGCCGCGCCACCTCGGGCCAGGCGAAGGATCGCGTCGGCGGTCCGCGAGGCCTGCTGAGCACCGCAGATGGATCGCTCGAGGGCCTTGGCCGTGAGTTCCGAGTCGTTCGGACGGGCCTGCGCCATCTGCGCATAGCTGATCACCGGGGTCATTAGGTTGTTGACTTCATGGGCCACCATGGCCCCCAGAGTGCCCAGTGTGGCCAGCTGCTCCGCCCGCTCCAGCTCGCCGCGCAGGCCCGCGACCTCTCGCTGGAGGTTCTCAACCTGGCGCAGGAGGTCGCTGTGGAGGGCCAGGCTCTGGTTGGCAGTGGGGGGCGGCATAGTGCATTGGCTTATCGGCACGCCGGTGCCCCGACTTTCCTTCAAGTCAGAGACTCGCTGGACCACCGCAACGTGCCGTCGATCGGGCGGCTCAGCCACAGCCGGACCGCTTCGGGTCGGACGTCCCGCTCGCCGATGGTCGCGAGGTCCGCCCACTCGAAAGCGATCTTCTTCTCCTGGCTCACCACCTCGACCGCGGGAAGTTCCACGTGGAACACGAGGTTCAGCTCATGCCGCACTCGCTTGCCCTGGCGGAAGATGTGCTCGTGCATTTGCACGAGGTCTCCAACCGTGACGTCAATCCCGGCCTCCTCCTGGTACTCCCGCGCAAGGCCAGCCGCGGCGGTCTCCCCAAACTCCACATGCCCGCCCGGCAAGTAGTAGTACAAGTGCTTCAGGTTCTTGCACAGCAGCACGCGACCCTCAAGGATCGTGAGCCCCCGCGCGATGACCTCAACCTCGAGACCTTCGTTTTCTTTTGACATTCCGAGCTCCGGTGCGCGTGCATCGGCGCGCGCCGCTTGTTACCATCTACGCGACGGATCGACAACTGAGAGGAGAATCGCATGGACGCGAAGAAGAGCGCGGCCGCCATTGAGGCGAAGCCGGCGGTGCGGCGGTTGGGTCGTGGCTTGAGCAGCCTGATGGCGCTGGATACACCGGTGCGCGTCGAGACGCAGCCGCAAGTGCCTGTTACTACAGAAGTTAGGTCGCAGACCTTGTCGATGGCGAAGGCGGAAGCCGTTCCGCCTGGGTTATCGGACTTTCAGTCGATCGACGTGACGGCGATCTCGCCCAGCAAGTATCAGCCGCGCAAGGTGATGGACGAGGGCGCGGTGGCTCGCCTGGCCGAGTCGATCAAGCGGTCCGGGCTGATGCAGCCGGTGATCGTGCGGCCGGTGGGTGGGAAGTACGAACTCATCGCAGGCGAGCGGCGGTGGCGCGCGGCCCAGGCCGCGGGATTGACCAGCGTGCCCGCGCTCGTGCGGGCGCTATCTGACGAGCAGAGCGCCGAGTGGGGTCTGGTCGAGAATGTGCAGCGCGAGGATCTCAACCCGATGGAGCGGGCGTGGGCGCTCAAGGCGCTCGCCGAGAAGTTCGGCTTGCAGCAGTCGCAGCTAGCCGAGCGCGTCGGGTTGGAGCGATCCACCGTCGCAAACCTGGTGCGTTTGTGCGAGTTGGAGCCCGAGATTACCTCGATGATTTCGAAGGGTGAGCTCTCGGCTGGTCACGGCAAGGCGCTGCTGGCCGCGCCCGCAGGGCCAGCGCGGGTCGGTCTCGCACGCTCAGCAGTGACGTTCGCATACTCGGTGCGGAAGCTCGAAGGGATGGCCGCGACGTTGGGTGAGGCCAAGGCTGTGCCGGGCAAGCCCAGCCCATTGGAGGAGATGTCCGGCCGGCTCGCCCACCTGCGTGACCTGGAGCGCCAGATCGGGCAGCAGCTTGGAACGAAGGTTCAGATTGCGACCGACCGCAAGGGAAAACGAGGCAAGCTGACCATCGAGTTCTATGGCCTGGACCACTTCGATGGCCTCCTGACTCGCCTGAACGTGCGGGCGCACTAGGGCTCGCTCCGACGAACAGTTTGCAAACATTCAAAAACACGACATCAAACCTGCCATTTTGTTCCTACGGATGTTGCATGTCTGTAGAATGAAAACACACCGCGACGTGCGGTTCGTGGTTTTTGACAATCAGCTTTGGCCTCGCGGGTGGTGCATGGTCCCATCTCCCGCTCCGCGTCTTCAACTGCTCGGACCATTAAAAGGTGTGATGCAATGGGAAGGAAGTCCGGTTTGGCTCACCTGTCGATGAGCGAGCTCCAGAAGGAAATGGGGCGCCGTGCCCGCGCGGCTCAGGCGCTCCAGCGCAAGCGCTCCAAGATCGTCGCCAAGCTTGTCGCACTCGATGACCGCATCCGCGAGCTGGGCGTTTCCATGAACGGCACGATCGGCCGCGGGCGCGTGGGCGCCATCCCAGGCCGCAAGCGCCCCAAGAACGAGACCAACCTGGCCGAGGCGCTCGCGGGCGTGCTGAAGAACAAGACAATGGGCGTAACGGAGGTCGCCGAGGCCGTGCAGAAGGCCGGCTACCAGACCAGCGCCGAGAACTTCCGCACCATCGTGAATCAGTGCCTCATCAAGAACAACAAGATGTTCAAGAAGGTCTCGCGCGGCCAGTACACCGCGGCCTGATCGCTCACACATCTCGTGACCAATGAACAAGGGCCCTTCGAAGGGCCCTTATTCGTTGGAACTGGTTGAGGCCTCGACGAGGCCGGGATGTCAGTGGGGGACTGGCGCGTGTGAGAGCCGGCTGGGGCGGTCGGTCAGAGCGATGTGGCTCCAATCTTCCTTCAACTGGCGGTAGTTGGTGTCGTACGCGTGGGCGCGGCGGTTGCCGTAGTCCACCGAACGCATATTGAGAGTGGCCAATCCGGGCGAGAGGTCGCCGTCAACGCTGCCGGCGCAGCCGCCCAGGGCGCAGGCGCCGCCAACAACCGACAGGAGGCCAACAACGCGGAGCTTCCGACTGAGCATGAGCGACACTCCAAAGGGTGGCCCCACAGGGACCGAGGGTGAGTTTGTAACCCAAGTCTGGGTCCCCGTCAAACCCCCCTCGGGCTCTTTGGGGCGGCGGGGTTCGGGGCGGGACGGCAGCCGCCGCCTGCCAAAGGCGGTACGCCAGTGTACATCACCCGGTTGCCGCCGGGTGGTCTCTAGTGCCTGATCCGACCCTAAGTGCCTGTCGTTACAGGCATGGAGGATGTCAGGGTGGCAGTCACCCGAGGGGGAAAGCAGCCGCTGAAAGGCCCTGCGAGCTGGCGCGCCGGTTGCACTAGAACCCCCTGAGTGTCCCCAAACCGCACTTGGAGGGTTTCCATGCGCCCCGACCGGATGACCACCGCCGCCCAGCAGGCTCTTGCAGACGCCCAGAGCCTGGCCAGCACCCGATCCAACCCTGAGGTGGCCGCCCTGCACGTGCTCGCGGCCATGCTGTCGGACCGCAACGGTCCGGCATGGTCGGTCCTCACCAAGGTCGGGGCGGACCCCGCCCGTGTTGCGCAGCTGGCGGAGGCTGAGTTGTCGCGCCTTCCGAGCACCAGCGCGGGCGCGGGGTCGGCCGGGCGGTCCATCTTGGAGCTGCTCAACAAGGCCGACGCGGAAGCGAAGCGGATGGGCGACGCGTACGTCAGCTCGGAGCACCTGCTGCTGGCGATGAGCGAAGTGGGGGGGCCGGCACGGGACGTCCTGGCCGCGGTGGGCGTGAACCACAAGCGGCTGGAGGAGGCCGTCAAGGCGATCCGGCAGGCGTCGGGGGTCGAGAAGATCACGGACCAGAACGCCGAGCAGAACTTCGAGTCACTCAGGAAGTATGCGATCAACCTGACCGAGCGGGCCCAGCAGGGCAAGCTCGACCCGGTGATCGGGCGTGATGAGGAGATCCGGCGGTGCATGCAGGTGCTCAGTCGGCGGACGAAGAACAACCCGGTGCTGATCGGCGAGGCGGGCGTGGGCAAGACGGCCATCGCCGAGGGGCTCGCGCAGCGGATCGTGAACGGGGACTGCCCCGACGGGATGAAGAACAAGCGGATCATGGCCTTGGACGTCGGGGCGCTGCTCGCGGGAGCAAAGTACCGGGGCGAGTTTGAGGAGAGGTTGAAGGCCGTGCTGCGGGAGGTGATGGGCAGCAAGGGCGAGATCATCCTGTTCATCGACGAGCTGCACACCATTATCGGCGCAGGGGCTGGCGAGGGCGCGGTCTCCGCGGGCAACCTGCTCAAGCCGGTGCTCGCGCGGGGCGAGCTCCGCTGCATCGGCGCCACAACGCTGGATGAGTACCGCAAGCACATCGAGAAGGACCCCGCGTTCGAGCGGCGCTTCCAGCCCGTCTTTGTGGACCAGCCGACCGTCGAGCAGACTGTCGCGATTCTGCGCGGACTCAAGCCGCGTTACGAAGCTCACCACGGCGTGCGGATCCTGGATGGCGCGATCCTGGCCGCGGCCCAGTTGAGCCACCGCTACATCGCGGACCGGTTCCTGCCGGATAAAGCGATCGATCTCATCGACGAGGCCGCGGCCAAGCTGCGGATCGAGAACGACAGCATGCCCGGCGAGCTGGACGAGCTGCGGCGGCGCATCATGCAGCTGGAGATCGAGCGCGAGGCGCTCAAGATCGAAGCAAGCGGTGGCAAGGGCACCGGCACGCAGCGCGAGCTGGAGCGCGTGGAGAAGGAGCTGAGCGAGCTGGGCGAACAGAACCGCGCTCTGACTGCCCGTTGGGAACAGGAGAAGAAAGGCCTCGACGCCGTCAAGGACATCAAGGAAGAGATGGAACGCAAGCAGGTCGAGCTGGATCAGGCGCAGCGGCGGGGAGACCTCGAGCGCGCGGCCCGCATCCGCTACGGCGAACTGCGCGAGCTTCAGCTCACACTTGAGAAGGCCGAGGCGGCGCTCGATGAGCAGAAGAACCGCGGCGAGGCGCTCGTGAAGGAAGAAGTGGACGCCGAGGCGATCGCGGAAGTGGTGGGGCGGTGGACCGGCATTCCCGTCTCGCGTCTCGTCGAGGGCGAGCGCGAGAAGCTGACGCGGATGGAGGAGCAGCTCTCGAAGCGCGTCATCGGTCAGGAGCACGCGCTCAAGGCCATGGCGGACGCGGTGCGCCGCTCGCGCGCGGGGCTGAGCGATCCCAACCGGCCCATCGGGTCCTTCCTCTTCCTGGGCCCGACGGGCGTGGGCAAGACGGAGACCTGCCGCGCGCTGGCGGAGTTCCTCTTCGACACCGAGGAGGCGATGGTCCGCATCGACATGAGCGAGTACGGCGAGAAGCACGCGGTGGCGCGCCTCATCGGCGCACCGCCCGGCTACGTCGGATACGACGAGGGCGGGCAACTGACGGAGACGGTGCGGCGGCGCCCGTACTGCGTGATCCTGCTGGACGAGATCGAGAAAGCGCACCCGGATGTGTTCAACATCCTGCTCCAGGTGCTGGACGATGGCCGCCTGACGGACGGGCAAGGCCGCACCATTGACTTCAAGAACGCTATCATCGTGATGACAAGCAACTACGGCTCGGCCCAGATCCAGGAGCTCACCAGCCAGGGTGCCGAGGACTGGGAGATCGAGGCGGCGATCCGCGAGCTGCTCAAGCGCGGCCCGGGCGGGCTGATGGCTGAAGAGTTCGGACGCGCGGCGGGCCTTCCCCCCAAGGTGACGGAGGTCATGAGCCGCGCGGCAATGACCATGCAGGGCGGGCTGATGAGGCCCGAACTGCTCAACCGCATCGACGAGGTGGTGATCTTCCACCAGCTCCGGAAGGAGGACCTCTCGTACATTGTGGAGATCCAACTGGTCCGACTGCGCAAGCGGCTCTCGGAGCGCGGAATGACGCTCGAGTTGAGCGACGCCGCGAAGGCCGAGCTGGCGAGCGAGGGCTGGGACCCGGCGTTCGGCGCTCGCCCGCTCAAGCGGACCATCCAGCAGCGGGTGGAGAACGGTCTGGCCACTCGGATCCTCAACGGGGAGTTCGGGCCCGGGGACCACATCCTGTGCGATTACCAGGGGGCAAACTTCACCTTCGTGAGGCAGGAGGGTCCGATAGGCGGGTGACGCACGCCCTCATTGGTGCATCGTTCCCACACGGCTCCTCAGCCAGCCGATGTTGGCTCATACTGTCATAGCACGCCGCGGTCTGCCGCCAGCGTCCAGGGGCAACCAATGAGCCTGTACGGAACAGTTCGCAAGGTGTACACGGCCGCGCTTCCCAAGAGCCTGCGTCATGCGCTCTTTGTGATCACGCCGGGTCCCTTGAAGCGTGTACGGGCCAAGACCATCCAGGCGATGGAGCGCGGAGCCACGCACGAAGAGATGTACGACGCGGACTATTACGCCAAGTACGTCGACCCGGGGATGGGCGAGTCGGTGGCGGCGATCTCATCATCCATCATGGAACGGTTCAGCCCGAAGACGGTGGTGGATGTCGGGTGCGGCACCGGGCTGCTGCTGGTCGCGCTGCGCGAGCGGGGCGTGCAGGTGCAGGGGATGGAGTACTCGCAGGCCGCGTGCAGGATTTGTGAGGAGCGGGGGCTCATTGTGTACCGCGTGGACTTGGAGAAGGACGCCATCCCGCCGATGAAGGCGGACGTGGTGGTGAGCACCGAGGTGGCGGAGCACCTTCCTGAAACCTGCGCGGACCGATTCGTGGAGGTGCTGTGCGGGATTTCCGACGCCGTGGTCATCACCGCAGCCACCCCCGGGCAGGGCGGGACCGACCACGTCAACGAGCAGCCGCACGCCTACTGGGTCGGCAAGTTTCAGGCCCGCGGGTATGAGTACCTGGAGGCGGACACGCTGGCTTGGCGGAAGCGGTGGGAGGGGGCAGGGGCGCTGTCGTGCTACTACAACAACGTGATGCTCTTCCGCCGGGCGTCCTAAGTTCAGTGCATGGCGACAGTCTTTCTGAACGGTCGGTTCCTCTCGCGCGACGAAGCGGTAATCTCCGCGTTTGACGCCGGGTTCCAGCACGGCGTGGGTTTGTTCGAGACGCTCCTGGCCGTAAGAGCGGGGGCCACATCGGGCTTCCGGACAATCCATATCGAGGAGCACGTCGGGCGGCTGGCGACCTCAGCGCGGCAGCTTGGGCTCTCGGAATCGCTGCGGGTGGGGGCGCTGGAGGAGGCCGTGCGGCGCACGGTGGAGAAGGCGGGCGAGGAGATGCCCGACCAGCAGCGGCTGCGGGTGCGGCTGACGATCACGGGCGGGGACCTGAACATGCTGGGGCGAGCGGGCGGGGCCGCGTCGCAGAGTTCGGACGGGGTCGCGCCCACGCTGATGATCGTCGCCCAGCCGGCGACGGAGTACCCAGCCGAGATGTTCGAGCGCGGCGCGTCGGTGGTGGTGGCGGACTTGCGGGTGAATCCCTTGGACCCGTTCCAGGGGCACAAGACGCTGAACTACTGGCCGCGGCTGCGGGAACTCCAGCAGGCCGCGGTGAAGAGAGTGGGGGAGGCGCTGGTGTTCCAGGTCACCAACCACCTCGCGGGCGGGTGCGTGAGCAACGCGTTCATTGTGAAGGACGGCCTGCTGTACACGCCCATCGCACGCGGCGAGGAAGAGGACGTCGCGGGAGGCGGACTCGATGACGACGGCGAGGGAGTGAGCGGGGGCGGCGGCAGCCGTGGCGCGGTCATGCCCAGCCCCGTGCTGCCGGGCGTCGTGCGGCGGTGGGTGATCGACTGGGCCGAGAGCGAGGGGATCGACGTCGAGCGGCGAATGCTCACGATCGATGATGTGCTTGGCGCCGACGAGTTGTTCCTGACCAACAGCAGCTGGGGCGTGCTTCCGGTGGTGCGCGTGGAGCGGGAGCAGATCGGGGAGGGAGTGGTAGGGGAAATTTCGCGCAGGCTTGGGGATGCCTGGCGGGCTCTAGTCGGGTAGTGTTGCCCTGCGGGTCGTCGAGGGTGGATCGGCGGGTCGTCCGAACGCGGCAATGGTGCCGTGTTCAGAGTGAGAGGACCCGACATGCCAGAGTCGATGATCGCGTTTCTGGATCGCGAGTTCCTGGGCAACACCGTGCTGGCGTGGGCGACCGCGCTGGGGCTGGCGACGGTGGTCTTCTTCGCAGCGCTCATGGCCCGGAGGGTTCTGCTGGGGCGGGCCCGCGCGTTCGCGTCCCGGAAAGCGACGGGCGTGGCGGAGATGCTGCCGCGGCTGGTGCTCAAGACGAGCCTGCTGGTGGTGGTGACGGTCGCGCTGGTGGTGGGCACGCTGCGGCTGGACTTGCCCGTGCGAGCCGAGCGCATCGTGCAGGTCCTGGTCGTCATGATGGTGGCCATCCAGGTGGTGCTGTACGGCGCCGTGCTGGTGGATTACCTCGTCGCGGAGTTCGTGCGGAGGAATCGCACGGGCAACGACGCGACCGATGCGTCACTCGCGACGACGATGACGGCGGTGCGATTCCTGGGCCTGGTGGTGCTGTACGCGGCGGTGGCACTGCTCGCGCTGGATAACCTGGGCATTGACGTGACGGCGATGATCGCGGGGCTGGGCGTGGGTGGGATCGCGGTGGCGCTGGCCGTGCAGAACATCCTGGGGGACTTGTTCGGATCGCTCTCGATCGTGATGGACAAGCCGTTCGTGGTGGGGGACTTCATCATCGTGGGCGACAAGATGGGGACTGTCGAAAAGATCGGGCTGAAGACCACCCGCGTACGGGCCTTGGGGGGCGAGCAGCTGATCTTCTCCAACAGCGATCTGCTGGGGAGCCGGATCCAGAACTACAAGCGGATGAACGAACGGCGGATTGTCTTTGGTTTCGGCGTTGAGTATGGGACGACGCCCGAACTTTTGGAACGGATGCCGGGGATCGTGCGCGAGGCGATCGAGCGACAGACGCAGACGCGGTTTGACCGGGCGCACTTCAAGGGATTCGGAGCCTCCTCGCTGGACTTTGAGGCCGTGTACTACATGCTGGTACCGGACTTCAACGCCTACATGGACGTGCAGCAGGCGGTGAACCTGGAGCTGTTCCGCCGACTGCGCGACGAAGGCGTGAACTTCGCATTCCCCACCCAGACGCTGCACGTGGCAAGTTCGGTGCCCCTCCGGACGGAGCTGCTGGAGGGGCGGGAGCCCCGGCGCGTGGGGGCCAACGGGCACGCGTAGCGATGCGCTGGAGCGCGAGCACATCCCTGGCATCGCAGTGATCGCTCAGCCGATCGCGACTAGGACGAGCGTGATCAGAAACGCGGCAACAAGCATGACGCCGTAGGACGCGATCACTTCATCGAAGACAAGGCGGCTGCGTGCGCCGAACTTCCGGCGGCGGCGCAGCGGCACCAGAATCGGGCTCAGGCCTCCCCACAGGAGAGAAGCGGCCAGCAGGGGGAGAGTGAATGCACCCTGGTTCGGGATAACTCGACCCATGACGTGCCACGCCAGCCAAAGCACGCACGCCGGCACCACCATAAAGGCGAGCGCACCGGCGTAGCCCGGCATGACGCCTGGGCGGTCCCGTTCCGCCGTGCTGTGGACGAGCCCGCACTCGGGGCAGGTGACCTCACCCGGCCGTTCATCGAGGCCTTGCAGTGGGTATCCGCAGGCCCGGCAGCGAGGCTCAACGAAGCTGCGACTTTCGAAGGTGGGAGTAATCGGGGGCGGCGGAGTGTCGAGCAGGTACGCGACCTCACAGCCACACTCAGGGCAGGTGATCGCGTTGCGACGCGGCTGGATGCCCTCAAGGTCGTAGTGGCAGCGGATGCAGAGGGGAATCGGTCAGCCCTCGGTGTTCTGAACCACCCGCACGTTTCGACGCCCATCAAGCAATCCGTTGGGCGACTTGGTGCGGGTGAAGAGTCGGCGCACGGCGTTCAGGGCCATCCCCAGCACGAACACCACAGCGATCACGATCCCCACCGGGATCAGGATCGCCAACGCGATCAGAACGCAGACAATCAGCCCCGCGGACGCGGCCAGGCGCGACACCCAGCTGGGTTGCCGCTGCACCACCTCGATGACGCGTCCTACCGAGGTGGCCTTCTCGCGGATCGTCGTGATCGTGAACACGCCAGATTATAGGGAGGCGGGGGATTGTGGTTTCGGTGTGGCGGGGGTGTGGTTGGGGTGTCGGTTCTGGGGAATCGGTCCAGCGGGCCGTGGCGAATCGGTATCCTGTAGGCATGGGCGATGGAGCGGCCATTTCGAGCGGGACGGCGAAGCCGGACATGGGCGAGTTCGTCCACCTGCACCTGCACACCGAGTACTCGCTGCTGGACGGCGGCAACCGCATCGACAAGCTCGTGGCGCGGGTCGCCGAACTTGGGATGAAGGCGGTCGGTGTCACCGACCACGGCAACATCTTTGGGGCCGTGGCGATGTACACGGCCTGCAAGGACAAGGGCATCAAGCCGATCCTCGGCGTTGAGGCGTACGTGACGCCCCCGGGAAAGCCTCGGACTGATCGCACGTACAGCGGCGGGGGCGAGGGCGGGTACCACCTGGTGCTGCTGGCGGAGAACGACGAGGGTTGGCGGAACCTGCTGTACCTGTGCAGCGAGGCGTACCTCACGGGGTTCTACTACAAGCCGCGCATTGACCGCGAGGTGCTCGCCAAGCACAGCGCGGGGCTGATCGCGATCAACGGGCACCTGGGCAGCGAAATCGGCGACCACCTGCTGGCGTACGTGCGCAGCAGCGACAAGAAGCACTGGGACGCGGCCGTGGAAAGCGCGCAGTGGCACGCGGCCCACCTGCCCAAGGGCAACTTCTACGTCGAGCTCCAGCACCACATCTCCGAGCAGAACGCGATCAACCCGCTGCTCATCAAGCTCGCGAAAGAGCAGGGCCTGCCGCTGGTGTGCGACAACGACTCGCACTTCCTGCGGGCCGAGGACCACGAGAGCCACGACACGCTCATCTGCATCAGCACGGGCAAGAGCAAGAGCGACACGCAGCGGATGAAGTACCCGACGGAGCTGTACGTGAAGAGCCCGCGCGAGATGCGCGAGCTGTTCGAGGAGTACGGCGAGGCGGGGCGCGAGGCGCTGGCGAATACGGTGAGAATCGCGGAGCGGTGCAATGTGACGCTGCCGGTGGGCGCGAACCACGCGCCGTCGGTGCGGGTGAAGGTCAATGCGCGGGGCGAGCCGGCCACCGCTGGCGATGGTGGGGGGGTGACGAAGTGGCCGCTCAAGAAGCTGCCCAGGCACGATGACGCGGCATTCGGCGGCGACCTCACCGCGTGGTACAAGGCGTACTGCCAGTGCTTCGAGGTGGTCCCGTTCCACGTGCCCGATGGGTGTTCCGAGGAGGAACGCGGCGGGCTCGTCGCCGAGGCGAAAACAGAGTGCGACCGGGCGCTGCGGCTGCTCTCCGAGGCGGGGATGGTGTGGCGGTATGGGCCGCAGGAAAACTCAAAGCTCAAAGCTCAAAGCTCAAATGAGGAGTCTGACGCCCGGCTCGCGCGCCTTGAGCGCGAGCTCGGCATCCTCGCCGGCAAGAACATCTCCGCGTACTTCCTGATCGTGTGGGACTTCGTCAACTGGGGGCGGCAGAACGGCGTGCCGGCGCTGGCCCGTGGTTCGGGCGTGGGCACGATGGTCGGTTACGTGCTGGGGCTTTCCAACGCGTGCCCGGTCCGGTACGGGCTGCTCTTCGAGCGGTTCACCGACCCCGACCGCTCCGAGTACCCCGATATCGATATCGACCTCTGCCAGGACGGTCGCGGCAGCGTCATCAACTACGTGCGCGACAAGTACGGGCACGTGGCGCAGATCATCACGTTCGGGACGCTCAAGGCCCGCGCGGCCGTGCGCGACGTCGGGCGCGTGCTCGAAATGCCGCTGGCCGAAGTGGACAAGATCGCCAAGCTCATCCCCGAAACGCTGGGGATGACGCTGGAGGATGCGCTCCAGGCCGAGCCGGACCTCAAGAAGCTGTACGACCAGGACCCGCTGGTCCGCCAGCTCATCGACAACGCGATGGGCATCGAGGGCCAGGCCCGGCACGCGAGCGTCCACGCAGCGGGCGTGATCGTTGCGACGCGCCCACTGAGCGAGATCGTGCCGCTGTACCGCGCGAGCGGGTCGGCAGAGAACGAAGTCGTCACGCAGTGGGACGGCCCCACATGCGAGAAGATGGGCCTGCTGAAGATGGACTTCCTGGGCCTCCGCACGATCTCGATCGTGGCCCGGGCGCTCAAGCTCATCCGCGAGACGCTGACCGAGGAGGAGATCTGGAAGGCCGTGGGACGCGGCGAGGAGTACGCGTCCATCGCCAGCCAGCGCAGCGGCAAGGGCGCGAAGCAAAGCCAGACGATCTCTCACCCGCTCGACCTCGACCGCCTGGACTTCCGCGACCAGAAGGCTTTCGAGCTCTTCCGCCGCGGCGAAACCACCGGCATCTTCCAGTTCGAGTCCGGCGGCATGCGGCGCCTGCTCGTCGAGATGAAGCCAGACCGGCTCGAGGACCTCATCGCCGCCAACGCGCTCTTCCGCCCGGGCCCGATGGACCTGATCCCCGACTACAACCAGCGCAAGCACGGCCTCCAGGAAGTCCCCAGGGTCCACGAGATCGTGGACCGCTACACCCTGGAGACCTACGGCGTCATGGTGTACCAGGAGCAGGTCATGCAGATCGTGCACGGCCTGGGCGGCATCAAGCTGCGTGATGCGTACTCGCTGATCAAGAACATCAGCAAGAAGAAGCACGACAAGATCGAGAAAGAGCGGCCCAAGTTCGTCGAGGGCTCGCAGAAGCAGGGGCTGAGCAAGCAGCAGGCCGAGGAGCTGTTCGAGCTGATTCTGAAGTTCGCCGGCTACGGCTTCAACAAGAGCCACTCGACCGGCTACGCGATCGTGGCGTACCAGACGGCGTACCTCAAGACGTACTTCCCGAACCAGTACATGGCCGCGTTCCTGACGTTCGAGTCGGGCGCGAACAAGGTCAGCGACTGGATCCCGTACCTGGAGGACTGCCGCCGCACGCGGTTCATCAACGGCACTACGGGCGAGCAGGTCAAAGTCGGCGTCGAAGTCCGCCCGCCGGACATCAACCTGTCGCTGTCGGACTTCGCCGTGGTGTACGACGAGAGCGACGTGCCCGGCCCGGAGGGGCGGGCCACGAAGGGCCACGTGCGCTTCGGTCTCAAGGCCCTCAAGGGCGCGGGCGACAAGGCGATCGAAGCGATCATCATCGAGCGCCAGAAGAGCGGGCCTTTCACGAGCCTCTTTGACTTCTGTGAGCGCATGCCCCCGGGCAGCGTGAACAAGAGCACGCTCGAGGCGCTCGTGAAGTGCGGCGCCTTTGACTCCGTCCACGGCCGCCCGGCCCGCAGCGCCATGGTCGCCACGATTGAGCAGGCTCTGAGCGCCGGCCAGCGGGCCGCGGCGGACAAGGCGGCGGGCCAGGTCGCGCTCTTCGGCATGGGCGGTCCTTCCCCGGCCGCGAAGGCGCCCACCATCACGCTCGCCAAGGCCGAGCCGTGGGGCGAAGCGGAGACGCTCGCGAGCGAGAAGGATGCGCTGGGCTTCTACGTCTCCAGCCACCCCCTCGAACGCTGGAAGAGTTGGGCGAGCATCTTCACCAGCGCGAACACTGCCAGCATTAAAGAAATGCAGCAGGACCAGCGAGCGGTTGTGGCCGCGATGGTGCAGTCGGTCCGCACGATCGTGCTCAAGAACGGCCGCAACGCGGGGCAGAAGATGGCGATCCTCACCGTCGAGGATGCCTTCGGCGCGTGTGACTGCCCTCTCTTCGCCGATGGCTACGCCAAGTACAGCCACCTTGCCGAGGCCGAGAAGGTCGTCTTCGTGCTCGGCCGCGTGGACCTCAAACGCGGCGACCCCCAGCTCGTCATCGACCGCCTCGCCCCCATCGACGGCGTCCCGCTCGACGGCGGCAAGGTGCGCCTGATGATCGACGAGATGCGGCTGAACGGGGCCGCCCCTGCCGCCCTGCGGCAGGTTGCCGGCCTGATCACGGCTCCGCCCAAGCAGCCGACGGTGTCCGTCCCCATGCTGCCCATCGAACTGGTGATCGGAACCCAGGACCAGGTCGCGATCCTCGCCGCCGACTCCAAGCTCCGCATCCGACTGGAACCCGACCTGATCAAGGCGGTGGAAACGGAGCTGGGGGTGGGGATGGTGCGGCTGGTCGGGGGGGTGGCGTTCGAGAAGACCGAGAAGAAGCCGTGGGAGGGGAAGGGGAAGCGGAGTGGCGGGGGCGGGGATTGAGTGGCCATTTCCAACCATAAACGGCTATCAATGATAACGGCTCATCATTGATAAGCACACGGCGTCGTCGGCGCGACCACGCAGAGCGTCGCCGCAAGCACCGCCGTGTGAAGCACTTAGATCGCGTCACCAGCGCCCATCCCGCGCCCAGCAACGCACAGGAAACCGCCGGCTTCCGCCTGCGAACAGACTCCGCCGAGCGCGCGTGAGGGGTCCCGCGTACCGCCCGGGTGGAGAACGCGATATGGCGAAGCACGCCGCGGCCCTGCTGCTCGTACTGGTCACACTCCTGCTCCTGCCGACCCGGGCCGCGGCCCAGGTCATGCGGAACACGCTCAACTACTTCAATGACCCCTTCGTCGTGAGTTCAACGAGCGAGGACCCGCAGTGGGTCAAGTTCGCCATCGTGCTATCGGACCCGGGCACGGTGGTGTTCCAGCAGAGCAACCAGTTCCGGTTCCATTACGACTTCGCGACGCTGCACCTGCCGCCGTTTGTCGGCACGACGCGGGCACAGTTCGACGCGGGCACGCTACACATCAATGGTCAGCAGGCGGTGCTCGGCGCGGTGCTGTTCCCGCCGTTCGAGTCCTCCGGCGCGGCCAATGAGTTCGCGGTGCAGATCGTCGGACAGGATGTCTACCCGCGCGAGTTCGTGCGCGGTGTGTTCAACACGGTGAAGACGAAGGTGATCGGGAACCCCGCCGCGATCCCGCTGTACATGCCGACCTTCGAGCAGCAGGCGCTGGCAGAGTCCGAGGCAACGTGGTTCCAATCGCAGGGGATCACGGTTGCGAGTGCGGGGCGGTGGGCACGCGGGAACGCGGTGTACGCCCCGGGCTGGGCGCTTGGGCGGTTGAAGTTTGTCACGGCGTCGCAGATCGCGGCCGCGTACGGGGCGGGCACGCTGCTGCCGACAGACATCCTGCTGACCGATGGCGTGCCGGCGGAGGTGCCGTATGTCGCAGGGATCGTGTCGCTCTCGCCGGGAATCCCAAGCTCGCACGTCGCAATCCTGAGCGCGTCCTACGGCGTGCCGTTCACATACCTGGCGAGTGCGAGCGACGCCGCGCGGGCGCAGGCGCTCGCAGGTCGGCGAGTGCTCCTTCGGGCGTACTCGGTCTTCGGCCGCGGCACCGTCACGCTGGTGGACACGACCGACACACTGACGCAGCCCCAGGTCGATGAACTGCTGGCGCTCAACTCGCCACCGACGCTCGACATCACGCCGATGGCTCACCGCGGCGCGTACAGCCTCAACACGGACCCGCTTACGCCCGCCGACAGCCGGTACGTGGGCGGCAAGGCGGCCCACTACGGGATCCTCAGGCGGGCGATCCAGTCGAACGTGCGCCCCGGCGCAGCCCTGACATTCGACCTGTGGAACGCGTATATGCAGCAGACCCTGACCAACGGCCGCACGTTGCGGCAGGAGATCCACGCGCGGCTTGATCAGCACACCTGGCCGCCGGCGAACATGGCCGCGTTGCGGGCGGACCTTGAAGCTGTACGCACGCTGTTTACGAGCACGAGCACCACCGCGTTCTCGCCCCCGCTCCAGGCGGCCGTGCTCTCAACGCTCCAGGACCCGCAGTACAACTTCCAGCCGGGCGTGAAGATCCGTTTCCGATCCTCCACCAACGTGGAGGACGCCGACGACTTCACGGGCGCGGGGCTCTACGACTCCTTCAGCGGCTGCCTTGCGGATGAACTGGACGCCGATACGGTTGGTCCCAGCATCTGCGACCCGACAGAGGCGAACGAACGCGGCGTCTTCCGCGCCATCCGGCGCGTGTACGCATCCTTCTACAACGAGAACGCGTTCATCCAGCGGCGCCGCTTCAACATCAACGAGGACCAGGTGGGAATGGCGGTGCTGGTACACCACTCGTTCCCCGACGAGACGGAGATGGCCAACGGAGTCGCGGTCCTGACGCGCAGCGGCCCAAACACTTTCGAGATCCAGCTCACGACGCAGCTCGGGGCGACATCCATCACCAACCCCGAAGACGGCTCGACGCCCGAGCAGGTCGAGGTCTGGGCCTTCAGCGGGAGCATGTTCCCAACCCTTGTGCGCAGCAGCGACCGGGTGCAGTTGGGCGCAACCGTGATGGAGTGGGACACCGACTATCGGGCGCTCGCGAACCTGCTGATCACCTCCTCGAATCGGTACACGACCGAGACCGGCCTGCAAGGACACTCGCTGGACTTCGAGTTCAAGAAGACCACCTTCGGCGGCGCGCTCGAGATCAAGCAGATGCGTCCGCTTCCACGCCCGGTCACTACGCCGTCCATTGTGCCCTACCTCGTTCCCGAGGAAACCGAATACTGCATGTTCCAGGGTGAGAGGGGCGACGTCTTCGCCAACCACCGGCTCAAGCAGCGGACCACGGTGCAAACGCGGTTCGCGCGCCTTACCACGCCGCACACGCAGACGCTCTTTACGACCGCTACACAAGTCCTCCACGACCGCTGCGATCTCCCCGTGATCGAAGGCGCCTTCTCAAGCCTGCCCGCTTTCCAGTGGAGCACGGCTAACTCGCAGACCACCGATCGCTGGAGCACCCCGGGCCTGTCGAACCCGCGCACGACGTCGCTCACTGTGACGAACATCCCGGCGTTGGTCGCGCCCGTCTCAAGCCCGGTGCTCACGATCCGCGATCTTGGAGGGCCAGGCAACGGCACGAACACGTTGCAGCTAGACGCCACGTACCAGACACCGGTTCCGTCAATCGACTGGCTCGGCAACCTCCAGATGGTCACGAGCGAAGTCGCCTTCCTGTGCCCTTGCGAGTTGCTCAAGCCCGTCATCCTCACCACGCGAGACATCGCTCTACCCAACAACGTGCGCGTAGTGACCTCGTTCTATTGGGGCGCGCCGCCGGTGGGCATCGTCGCTGGATACACGGCCCACCTCGCCGCGTGGGAACAGACCGTGATCACCGGCCTCACGGGCCAGCCCATCGTGTTGACGGGCGAGTACTCGCAGACCTACCGGCCCGGGCACCACAACTTCACGGAGAGCTTTATCTTCGAGCCTCGCCTGGATCCCTCGGTGCCCTCCTCGCAGCTCGCGGAACTCAGGGACCTTGGCATCGCAGCGATGTACGTCGAGGGCCCCACCTACACGGTGACCTACTTCGACGAGTTCGGCGCGACGTGCCCGACGCCCTGCTTCGGTGACTTCAACGGCGACGGCGACTTCGGCACAGATCAGGACATTGAGGCCTTCTTCGCGTGTCTGGCGGGCAACTGCTGCCCGCGCTGCGGCCGCGCAGACTTCAACGGCGATGGGGACTTTGGCACCGATCAGGACATCGAGGCTTTCTTCCGGGTCCTGAGCGGCGCACCCTGCTGAGGTTCGTAACCAACCTCCTCAGACCCGGCCGTGGTTTTCCCACCGCGTGTTCAGCGTGTGGGCGACCCCCAGGTGATCGAGCACCTTCCCCACCACAAAGTCCACAATGTCCTCGATCCGCTTGGGCAGGAGATAGAACCCCGGGTTGGGCGAGCAGATCGTCGCGCCGGCGAGCGCGAGGGTCTCCATATTGCGGATGTCGATCAGGTTCAGCGGCATCTCGCGGTGGCAGATGATCAGCGGCCGCCGCTCCTTGAGCGACACCGCCGCGGCCCGGCACAGGAGGTTGCTGCCACTCCCGGTCGCGATCGCTCCCAGGGACGCCGAGGAGCAGGGCAGCACCACCATCCCGGAATGCTGGAAGCTGCCGCTCGCGATCAGGGCGCCCACGTCCTTGTTGGGATGGATCAAAAGCCGTAAGTGCGGGTCCACACCCGCGTTATCAAGCTTGGGGACGAGTTGCTCGAAGGTCAGTTCCCGAATCCCGCACTCATCGAAGAGCAGCCGCCGCCCATACTCAGTGCACACGAAGTGCACCTCGTGCCCCGCCCCGAGCAACTGCTCGAGCAACCGAAGGGTGTACGGAGCCCCCGAAGCACCCGAAACCCCGACCACGAAACGCTTTGCGTTTGCCGGGGCGGAGGTTGCAGGTATGGCACTCATCCTTCCGATGGTACGTGGTTACGGCGTGTGGCGGCGTCTGGATTCGGATACCATGTGGGCCAACGCGGCGTGGAACGCCGCAGGAGAGGGGCCGCTGGCGCAACTTGTGCGCGACGCGGGCCGAATGGAGTCGGAGAAGATCATGCTGAAGAGAATCGCAGTGACGGCGGCGGTGGCGGGCTTGGGGATCGCGATTGCCGCGGGCACGGGCTGCCAGAAGTACCAGAACTACCCGGTCGTCCCCACCAGCCAAGGAATGGCGGAGGACCCGAGCAACCCAGCGACCGAGGCCGCGATCATCGCGGCCGTGCAGTACGTCGGCAACCGCTACCCGCCCAACGGCGAGGCGGTCGAGGTCAAGGGCGGCAAGGAGCCCGGCAAGCTGTGGGTGGACTACCCCTTCGCGATCAACCTTCCCGCGGGGATGCGCAAGAGCTTCTACGAGCGGATCCCCACCAAGATCGGCCCCGAGGTGGTGCCGCTGACCCAGGAGATCGTTGAGCAGAACACGCTGCCGATCTACCACGTCACGCGGGTGCAGCTGCGGTTCAACCAGGGCATTGTCGATGTGCTGCGGCCGGTGCCTGAGCTCGGCGAGAGCAGCAAGCCGATCTACCAGAAGTTCACCGTGCGGCTTCAGGGCGGGTTTGAGCCGTGGCGCGCGGTCCACGCACGGGCGTGGGAGCCGGGGGCGGATGACGCGCCGGCGTTCTACTTCGTGCCCGACATGGAGCGGGTCGAGCAGTTCAAGTACTCGACGGTCTGGACCCCCGCGCAGCGCGAGGAGTACGACCGCAAGCTGTTGGCCCGGGCCGAGCCGATCGTCACGCCCGGGACTACTCAGGTGCGCCCCAAGATCGAGACCACCGACGCCACCGAGAAGAACGTCGAATAAGTGGTACCATCGGGCACGATGGGCGCAACGACGAGCATGACGGGAATGGAATCGGCCGGCGCTGCCGGCTGTCGTGGACTGCTGGGCCTCCAAGGCATGCCCGCGCAGGACATTCGTTCGCTCCTCACGGCCACCCGCGAGATGGCTGGCCGGTCCACGGTCGAGCCATCGCTCTCGGGCCGGATTATCGCCAACCTGTTCTTCGAGGATTCCACCCGCACCCGCACGTCCTTCAGCGTCGCAGCGAAGCGGCTCGGTGCCGAGGTCGTCGACCTGCTGGGCGGAAACTCCAGCGTCAGCAAGGGCGAGACCCTGATCGACACGGCCCGCAACGTTGAGGCCATGGGCGTCGCGGCGCTGGTGGTACGAGCCCGGCAGAGCGGCGCGGCGTTGATGATTGCACGCAGCGTGGCGTGCCCGGTACTCAACGCCGGGGACGGCCGGCACGAGCACCCGACGCAAGGTCTGCTCGACATCTACACCCTCGCCGAGTCCCACGGCCGCCTGGCCGACTTCGACCTCCGCGGCCTGAAAGTCGCCATCGTCGGTGACGTCGCCGCCTCCCGCGTTGCCCGCTCGGCCATCGCCGGCATGACCGCACTGGGCGCGGAGGTCGTCTGCGTCGGCCCGCCCGTAATGGTCCCCCGCGGCTTCTCGGGCCTGGGCGCCAAAGTCTCCGCCGAACTCGACCCGCTGCTGCCCGAGGTTGACGCTGTCATGATGCTCCGGATCCAGTTCGAGCGCTACGGCGACACGAAGCCCGGTGCCGACGCGCCCAAGAGCTCCCCCATCGCGAGCGTCCGCGAGTTCCGCGAGCTCTTTGCCCTCACCACCGAACGCGCGGGGCTCATGAAGAAGGGCGCGGTCGTCATGCACCCCGGCCCCATCAACCGCGGCATCGAGCTCGACGCCGAGGTCGCCGACGGGCCCCGCTCGGTCATCCTGCGGCAGGTGACCAACGGCGTGCTCGTGCGGATGGCCGTGCTGGAGCGGATGATCCTGGGGTAACGCAGTCTGTCGTTTGAGCCTTCCCAGCAGAGAATCCCGCTACCCTTGCGGACTATGCACGCCCCGGACCACCGCCTCCCCACCGACACCGACGACGGCATGCTGCTGATCATCAGCGGCCCCTCCGGCGTGGGCAAAACGACCATCACCCGCGGCGTCGAGCGCTCCATCGCCGACTCGGTCTTCTCCGTCTCCGCGACCACCCGCGCCAAGACCGAGGCCGACGTCGAGGGTGTGGACTACCACTTCGTGACCGACGAAGAGTTCGAGCGGATGAAGGCCGCGGGCGAGTTCCTCGAGACCGCCGGCGTCTACGGCAAGAAGTACGGCACGCCCAAGGCGTGGGTGGTGGAGCAGCTCAAACGCGGCCGCCTCGTCATCCTCGAGATCGACGTGCAGGGTGCCATCCAGGTCAAGAAGCAGCTGCCCGAAGCCTTCGGTGTGTTCGTCCTTCCGCCCAGCGAGGAAGAGCTCCTCGGCCGCCTCCGCGCCCGCAAGCGCGAGGACGAGGCGGGCATCCAGAAGCGCTTCAACGCCGCGCGGACCGAGATGAACGGCGCCCGCGACTGCGGCGTGTACAACGTCTTCCTGGTGAACGGCACCATCGAAGAGTCGATCGCGCAGGCGGTGGGCGCGGTCAATGGTGAGCGCGAGCGGCGGCGCGCTCACCGGGGGCAGGGCATCAGGGCGTCACACTGACGGTGCCGTCCGCTGAAACGGAGACGCTGACCGCCTCTGCATCCGAGGCGAACACGAGCGGCTTGAAGCCCAATGCGCTGGCTGCCGAGAGCACGCCCACCCGATCCTTCTTCCGAAGATCGATTGAAACCGATGCCCCCGGCTGAACGGGGTGGGTTTCCATGGTCGCGCGGCCGAGGCCTTCCTGTCGATGAATCAGCGTGATCGCTTCGGCACCCTTGTTGGTAAAGGTGACCGCGCGGGTCTGGTTCTGGGCCGCGAACTTGATGGCCAACGCCACCCCCGCGACGACGATCAGCGCCACCAACACCTGGAGAACGCGGCCCGGCCTCGCGCTGCGACCGCGACTCACCGATCCAGCTCCGCCGCCACAATGTTCAACGACCCGATCACCGCCACCGTGTCGCTCAGGAGGTGTCCTTCGAGCATCTTGCTGACGGTCTGGAAGTTGATGAAGCTCGGGGGCCGCGTCCGCACGCGCCAGCTGCGGGGTGATCCGTCCGCGACGATGTAGTAGCCCAGTTCGCCGTTGGCCGTCTCGTTGCAGCCGTAGACCTCGCCGATGGGGGCCTTCCAACCACGGTTGGTCATGATGAGCTCGAAGTGCTGGATGAGCCCTTCGATCGAGCCGTACACGTCCTTCTTGTTGGGCTTCACCATCTTGCTGTCGGCGAAGGTGTCCATCGGGCCGCCGGGGATCTTGTCGATTAGCTGCTCGATGATCCCGATGCTCTGCTTCATCTCCTCGACGCGCACGAGGTACCGGCAGTACGTATCGCCGTCGTACGCCACCGGCACTTGGAACGTCACGGCCTCCGCCCCCGCCCCATCCCAGTTCTGGGCGTAGCACAGGTACGGCTCATCCTTTCGGATATCCCGCTTCACGCCGCTGGCGCGGGCGTTGGGGCCCGTGAGGCTCCACGCGATCGCCTCGTCGTGCGTCATCACGCCGATGCCCTGCGTGCGGTCCATGAAGATGCGGTTGCGGTTGAGGAGGTTCTCCAGGTCCTTGATGGCCCCCGGGATCTCCTCGTGGATCAGCTTCTTGACGAGCGTCTTGAACATCGCCTCGTCGGGCAGGTCCATCATCGCCCCGCCCACGCGCGTCCAGTCGGGGTGGAAGCGCTGCCCGCTGATGAAGTCGCACAGGTCGTAGATCTTCTCGCGCACGTTGAACGCGTAGATGAAGCCGGTGAAGGCGTTGAGGTCCAGGCCGGCCGCGCCCACGCACAGCAGGTGGTTCTGGATGCGCCCCATCTCGGCCATGATCGTCCGCACCACCTTGCACCGCGGCGTCAGGTCGATATCAAACAGCTTCTCGACGCAGTGGTGCCAGCAGATGTCGTTCACGATGGGGCTGAGGTAGTCCATCCGCGACACGATGCTGACATACTGGTTGTAGTCCAGCACCTCGCCCAGCTTCTCGAAGCCCGAGTGCAGGTAGCCGATGTGCGGCGTGCAGCGGGCCACGCGCTCGCCGTCGAGCTCGAGCACCAGGCGGAGCGTCGTGTGCGTCGCGGGGTGCTGGGGGCCGAAGTTGAGCACCCAGCGGTCGCCGGTATCGACGTGCTCCTTCAGGTACGAGGGCGAATCGGCGTCAACGTTGATGGCATCGTCGGGCTTGAGGGTGAACGGCACGCTGGGCTCCGGTAAGGCGGGGTGGAAGTTTAGCCGTTTGGGCGGGGGGCTTGGCAGCCGGTTGAGGTTGTGCGTAACCGCAAACAGGGCCGCGAGTTGGGAACGGGAGCCCAGAAGGGCCGGGAACCCTCAGGGAAACTCGGAGAGAGACTGCTTGACAACTACTGTTCCGACGATTACTGTTGTAACAGATATCGGAAACACAGCTATGGCGACCCGAGCACCACAACCCCAGCCCGAACCCCGCGTCCGCGGGCTCGCGGCCGAGATCAACAAGAAGAAGCCCTTCGACTCCGCCGAGCAGGAGGCCGCGCTGAACCTCATCCGCACGGCCTCCTTCCTGACCGAGCCCGTCGAGCGCCTCTTCCGCGAGCACCGCCTCTCCGAAGCCACCTACAACGCCCTCCGCATCCTCCGCGGCAGCGGCCAGTCCGGCCGTGCATGCAGCGAGATCGGGCGCGACATGGTCACCCGCGTGCCCGACGTGACCCGCATCGTGGACCGGCTGGAGAAGGAAGGCTGGGCCACCCGCTGCCGTGTGCCCGAAGATCGGCGTGTAGTGCTCATCAAGATCACGGACAAAGGCCTCGCGGTGCTGAACAAGCTCGACGAGCCCATTCGCAAGCTCCATCAGGAACAGTTCTCGCACATGACCAAAGCCGAGGTGGTGGAACTCACCCGCCTGTTGGAGAAGGCCCGTTCACGCCGTGTAGATGCGGGCGACGAAGACTGACTGGTGACGCAAACCCCTTTGGCACCGTCTGACGCTCAGTTGAAAGACGACAGAAACTCGAATAGTTGTTTCAACAAGTAACCGCGACCTAGAACCGTGACCCAGAACCGCACCGCACACACCTTTAGGAGAGCACCCATGACCACCGCGACCAACCCCCTCCGCTTCCTCCATCACCCCGACGCTGGCCTGCTGCTGGTTCGCGTAGCGCTGGGAATCTCCGGCGTGTACCACGGCGGCCAGAAACTCTTCGGCGCGTTCGGCGGCCACGGTATGGAAGGCTTCACCAAGTTCCTCACCAGTATGAACGTCCCCATGCCCACGCTCTCGGCGTACATGGCCGCGCTCGCCGAGTTCGGCGGCGGCATCCTGATCGCCGTGGGCCTGCTCACCCGCCTGGCGTCCATCCCCTTCGCGTTCACGATGCTCGTCGCCTGGGGCATGGCCCACAACTTCTCATTCGTGAAGAACGAGACGACGAACGGCAGCGAGCTGCCCTTCCACCTGATGATGATGGCCCTGGCCCTTGTGCTCACTGGCCCCGGCAAGTACTCGCTCGACGCGCTCTTCCGCCGCCAGGCCGACGCGACACCCGCGAAGTCCTGACCGCACACACCCCGCTTCTTCTCTCCGGCGCGGCCGCGCGGGGAACCGCCCGCCGCGCTTTCGAAAGGAGTTCGTCATGATCACGATCCGCAAGTCGTCCGACCGGGGCCACGCAGACCACGGCTGGCTCAACGCCCGCCACACGTTCAGCTTCGGTGATTACCGCGACCGCAACCACATGGGCTTCCGCTCCCTCCGCGTCATCAACGAGGACGTCGTCGCCCCCGGCATGGGCTTCCCGCAGCACCCCCACGACAACATGGAGATCATCACCTACATCCTGAGCGGCGAGCTCGCCCACCGCGACACGCTGGGCAGCGGCGCCGTGATCAAGCCCGGCGACGTGCAGCACATGACCGCCGGAACAGGCATCGAGCACAGCGAGTTCAACGCCAGCCGCACGCAGCCCGTTCACCTGCTTCAAATCTGGATCAAGCCCGAGGCCCGCGACCTGACTCCCGTCTACAACGAGAAGCACTTCACCGAGGAGTCCCGCACGGACCAGCTCCGCCTGGTCGCCTCCCGTGAGGGGACGGACGGCGCGATCAAGGTGAACCAGGATGTCAGCCTGTACGCAAGCCTGCTGACCCAGGGAAAGTCTGTGATTTTTAACCTCGGGCCCGGCCGGCACGGGTGGCTTCAGGTCGCGCGGGGGGGCGTGAGCCTGAATGGCTTGGAGCTTGCCGCGGGTGACGGGGCCGCAGTGTCAGATGAGCGCCTCCTCACGATTCAGGCAAGGGCGGACAGCGAGTTCCTGCTCTTTGATCTCGCCTGAGTGAACGCCCGAGACACCCGTAACATGGAACCTCAAGCAACCCCTTCCCGGGACCCCAGGGAGGGTTTTTGCTGGAGTCCGAGAACCGCATCGCACCCGGCTTGGTCGAATACCGTAACAGTCCCCCCGGTTACTGTGGTTTCCGGGGCATTCTGTCGGTCCGAAGCGGCCGATAGAGGATGGGTTGGCCTTTTCAAGCCCGGAGATCGCCCCCGATGGAGTCCCTGCTCGCCTTTTATCAGTGCCTGGTTGCGCTCGCGCTGGGGGCGATGATCATCGTGCAGGCGAAGCGGGGCACCGTGCCCATCTTCGCGGCCCGTAACTTCTTCTACTTCGGCGTCCTGATTTTCCAGCTCATCAGCGCCGCCTTGGCGTTCACGATCCAGGACTACTGGCAGATGGGCGTCGGGGACCCCGCGGGGACGGGGGTCAAGTTCAGCCTGATCCTCACCACGTTCATCATCCTCTTCGAACTCGTTTACCGGTCAGGCTGGTTCAGCTTCGGACTGGTGCGAAAACTCCAGACCAACTTCTCCATCCCGAGCGACCGCGTAATGATGGCCGCGGCTGTGACCCTCGTGCTGCTCGCGGTCCTCTTCCGGTTCGTGTTCGTCTATGTGCCGGTGTTCAGCGCGCTCGCGGGCATCATCGGCACCTCCCTGGCCACCGCCGCCTCCGGGCTGATCTGCTGGATCTGGGCGCGCAACCTGACAAACCCGCTGTACGTCATGGTCGGCGCGGGCGTCATCGGCACCGCCATTGTGGTCACGACCTTCCAGGCCTTCGGTCGGCGCGACCTGCTCAGCGTCATGAGCTGCTGCCTCTGGGGCGCCTATCACGGCTACTTCAAGTACGTCCCCCTGAGGCGCTCCTTCATTCCCCTCACCGTCGTCGCCGGGTGCGGCATGATCATGGTGGCCGCCTTCACCGCCGCCCGCTCGCACGAGAACACCAAGCTGAGTCAGGCGGAGATGAACTCACGCATCCTCAACGCGGACATCAAGACCGGAGTCATCGACCTGCTCTCGGGCCAGTATGCCGCTCCAATCAGCATGTGGCTGATCGAGTCCCGCCCCTCGCCCTTCGCCTACAGCACGCTTCATTCCTTGAAGTACGCGGCCACCAACATCATCCCCCGCGTGTACTACGACAGCAAGCCCGTCGCCCTCGGACTCACCATGGTGCCTGAGGCGGGGCTCGACGAAGGGCGCGGCGAAGGCTTCACCGTCGGCCCAGGTCTGGTGGGCCACATCTGGAACGACAACCCATACCTGGCGCTGCCGCTGTACGCCATTCTTCTGGGCGTCATCCTGCACGTGATGGACAAGATTATCGCCCTTCAGCCCTCCCATCCCCTGGTCGTGCTCCCCGTCGGAGGGGCCCTGGGCGACCTGATCGCGATTGCGCGCGGGGAAACCGGCTACTACATCTTCCGGACCGTGGCGGGTGTCATCGTGGTGTATATCGCACTTCGCGTGTTCACCAAGCTGCTGATGGGCTCGGCCGCGACCCAGGGCCCGCCGCCATCCGTTGAACCCGACGAGGAATCGCTGAATGCCGGCGACGGCTACGGCGAGACGGCCTGAGGCCGGGGATTCGCTCAAGCGGTCGGCAACCCGATCCTCCTGAATTTCTGAAGGGTCGACACGCGCGTCGGGCCTGTGCGGGGTTGAGCGCTCACAGCGGCCACACCGCGAAAAGCGCGTGCAATGAAGGGGAAGCGCAGTCAAACTGGAAAGACTGGGCTCGGGCGTGCAGGCGTAGAACTTGTACGACGATACTCCAGAAGCCGGACCACCGTCCGGCGCGAGGATCTCACTTATGAACTTCCGGATGCTTGGATTCGTTTGCGCATTGACACTGACCGGCATCACCGCCCGGGCCGGCCAGGTGCCCGCTCCGGAGAGCGGACCTATCCAGGTCAACTCTCGCCTGGTGGACGGTCAGCTTGAAATGCGCGACGCCGCGACCGGCGCATTCTACTGCGTCAACCAGGGCATGAAGCTGGTCCGCGACAGCGGCCCGGGGGTCACCAACGAGCTGACCCTCCAGCCACAACCAACCGGCGCCGACATCATCGTCAAGCTCAGGAACACGTCGGGTCAGCCGCAGAAGGCCGGCACGATCAACACCGGCATCTTCAACCTCGGCCACGAGATCGACTACTTCGACTTTCGACGCGCCAGCAAGGCAGTCCGGATCAACCGTGAGGCGCCGAACCTCGCCTCCTTCGCGACCCAGTATCCCGCTGATTCCTACTCGCCCGTGATGGTGCTCCGCAATCAGAGCAAGGCGATCGGCGTCTCCATCCAGTACCCGGTGATGACCTACAAGCACGATGTGCTGGTGAACATGGCCAGCCCCCCCGCTGGGTTCGCGCAGGGGCCCGCGGGACGCGGATGGATGGTGGGGTTCAACCTCTCCAACCTCGGCGGCGAGCACGTACACACGCGCCTCAACAACCAGGCGATCATCCCCCCGGGCGAGACCCGCACGTACGTCGTCTCCGTCCGGATGACCAGCGACGTCAATAACTGGGCCACCACGCTCCTCCCCTACCGCGACTACTTCCGCGAGATGTACGGCGGCGTGCAGTACCAGCGTCGGTCGCACGCCGTGCGCGGCATGAACGCGTCCATGGGTGAGAACTGCTCGGACAGCAACCCGTTCGGCTTCGACGAGTTCATGCGCCCCGACCTGCACGGCTGGGGCCGCATGGTAAATGAGGTCACCCGGTACCAGTTCAACACCACCATGATCTGGACACTCTCGGGTTTCTATCGAAACAACACACAGCTCAACTACCCCTACCTGACCGCGAGCCCACTCCGCAACCACCCGCGCCTCGCAACCGCGTTCGACGCCGCCACCGGCCTCAAGCAGGTTGCCCAGAGCGGGCGCGAGCTGGGTGTGTGGTGGGGCCGCTCACTCCAGGTTGCCCGCAACTGGGACACCGGTGAGGCCATCCCGTTCGACCCCGACAATCCCGAGCTTGCGAGCCTGCAGCTCCGCGAACTGCAGGCCATGCACGACCTCGGCGCGACCTGCATCGGGCTGGACAGCTTCACCCACGACCTCACCCCCATCTGGAAGGCGATCCCGTGGATGCGGGACATGCAGGCACGCTTCCCGGGCATCACCTTCGTGACCGAGCCCAGCAACTGTGACATCGTGAACACCATCGCCGCCAACTGGGTGGACTGCACCGAGGCCACGTACGGACGCCCGCCGACCGTTGGCGACCTGTACTACATCAAGGGGCCCGACGTGCTCGCCGACCTCGTCGTGCCGGGTCATGAGACCTGGGCCAGCCTCGCCTACCACTGGCACAAAATGTACTTCAACATCGACCCTTCCCCCGCCTACATCGCCGCCGACATGCGACGCTTGGCGAGCTTCGGCTACGTCCCCTTGGTGTTCAGCAATGTCAACAGCCCGGCGGATGTCCGCCCTGCTCCCAGCTGGGAAACCTCCCTCCCCCGCTCCATCGTCGACAACGACCCCTACATCGCCAACCTGCGTGCCGGACGCCTGCCCGGATACGTGGCCCCGGCACCCGCCACGCCGACGCCCCC